>Ga0207902_1000010_pt1 | contig 325743 bp, 286 predicted proteins | sample LinPmetageLP45_FD_184056 | JGI IMG/M metagenome (GOLD analysis project Ga0207902, IMG submission 184056) | Marine viral communities from the Pacific Ocean - LP-45 (SPAdes) | ecosystem: Environmental > Aquatic > Marine > Oceanic | place: Pacific Ocean | collected 2011-06-12
AAGCGAAAACTGTTGAACAACTGCTCCTGATATACTTTCTTTCCTTGCATACTATAATTTACAACACAGCTGTAAATTAATTATAACCCCTATGTTAGCTTTTTGCTAACTTGTGCAACAGGCACAACGTGTATAAGTAATAGCGACTTGGTTTTTTAATTCAAGTCGCTATTCTTTTTTATTTTGTAAATTACTTTCCGAAAGTGATCGCAAAAATTTCGCTACTACTCATACACAAATACGTTGGGCATAATGCTAAAACATTAACATGAGTAACAAAAGATTTCATTTTGAAATTCCGGGAGATAACATCAGAAATGAAAAATATGATAAATCAGGATTTTCACCTTCTGTTAAAAGATTAGATCATGTTGAACATGGTCAAAAGCTTCAAATTCAAGCTCAAAAATTTATTGAAGTTGAATTTAAAAAGAAAGATATAAGGTATACGGATGATCTTTTTTTACAAATTGAAACACCTAAAGACATAACTTTAAAAAGTCAAAAATTGAAAATTGAAGATTTAGGATTTGAAATTTTATCCTATTCTAAAAACAATTCATCTCTAGCTACAGCAGCAATTCGAAAAGAAATTTTTCAAAAATTTGAAAATCGTCTAGATGAATATATCCATACAAATGAGCATAAAGGAAAATCATATTTTTCACCAATTGAAAGTTTATCTAGTATTCCTCCTGAAGATAAGATAAAGGACAATTTAGATTATGAATCTGACGAAGAGGTAGAAATCTTAATTAACCTTTTTAATATTATAAAACCAAAAGAGATTTTAGCAGTATCCAATTCTATCTCTGAAGAATTAAGAACCTTTAGTGAGTTGGTTGAACAAAGAACTTTTTCAAATGGAGTAACAACAATATATTGTAAACTTCAAGCTAAAAATATCGCTAACATAGCCTCAGAATTCTCCACTATTAAGGAAATAAAACCGAGTCAAACATTTTATGCTCCTCAATCATTAAAAACTGAGAGCCTTCCAAATCCTTTAAAAATAAATAATCCACAATCTGATTCGATGGTTTGTATTATTGACTCTGGAATAAGACCAACAAATAAACTAATAAACCCTTTTGTAAAAGATAGAATTATAAAACTTCCTGTTGGTTCTATTGATTGCGCATATGACCATGGAACTTTTGTTGCAAGTAGATGTATTTTCGGAGATAGTATTGACAGCTGTTTAGGTTCGCATGAATTAAATCCATATTGTTACATATTAGACGTTACAGTTTTTGGTAAGGATGCATCCGATAATGTTCTTGGACCTAGTGAATATCATTTAAAGTGTGTTTTAGAAGACACATTGAATCAATACTCTGGTACCGTAAAAGTTTACAATTTATCTTTAGGATCTGGTGTTGCAATTATTGATAATCAGTATTCTGATTTAGTAAAATTAATAGATGCTTTGGCCAAAAAGCATAAGGTTTTATTTATTATCGCCGCAGGTAATATTAATGCACCTTTAGGAAATTTTCCTGCAGATCATTTCGGGAGTCCTCTAGCAAGAATAAATACACCAGCAGAATCACTTTTAGGATTAACTGTTGGATCAATTGCTAAACATATTAATAAAGATTCTTTATCAGGCATTGATTTCACCTCCCCATTTTCGAGAATTGGTCCTGGTGCAGATACTGGAATTAAACCTGAAGTTGTAGCTCATGGTGGCAATTACATTAAACCGTATACTCCATCCCCGCGCATTGCAACTTATGGCATTAGTAACGATGGTAATAATCTGGCTGTAGATAATGGTACAAGTTATTCAGCTCCTTTAGTCTCAATGTATGCTCAAAAATTATTTGATGCTTACCCACAAAGTGATCCAAACCTAGTTAAAGGTTTACTCTGTCATTTTACTGACATAAGAAATAAACATTTGGAACTAATGGATTCAGAAAGAACATATACTGGTTTTGGTGAACCAAATATTGAAACGGCTATTGAAGCAGGAAAACACAACGCTGCTTACATTTATGAAGGTAAACTTGATCAACAAAGATATCAGTATATAAAATTTCACGTTCCTTCTTCTTTGCGAGCCGGCGAAGAAAATTCAAAATTGAAAGTGAAAATTACCATTACTTATGATCCTCCGGTAAATCCAGATAACGAAATGGAATATTCAGAAACAAGAATTTCAGCTGCTTTATTCAAAAAAACCATGGCTGGAATGAAGAAAATAACTATATCTGGTGAAGACAATTATAATATACCTTGGAATCCTTTAATTCGATTTGAAAAATCTTTTACACGTGCTTATTTAAATGGAGATTGGGAATTAAGGCTAAGATTATTTACGAGAGGTAAAGTTGAAGATGGATATTTACAAGATTATTCTGTCGTAATTGAACTTATAGATGAAGATGGTGGAACTAATGTCTATACGAGATATATCAAAAGAATTTGGAACTATATACGAAACAATAAAAATAGAATTAGCTGCTTAGCACTATGAGCAACATCGATTACCAGCAAATAGCGGACAGTTCGTTGAAAAGTGGTATTTTAGAGACCAAGTAAAAACCAACAAAGCCGACAAGAACGCGTCCCTACTCCACGCTACTTGCGGTAAAGAAGACCGTTGTGTCATTTGAAAAAAAAACTGAAATATGGGTAATACTGTAGAAGAAAATTTACGGAAAAGTATATTTGAGGATGAAATATATCAATTTCAAAGAGTATTCCAACCTGCTCCTCAAGACATACCAATAATTGATTTATGGGAAAATCAAACTAGTGGAAAAATAGACCACGAACCAGAATATCAAAGAAAATTCGTTTGGTCATTAAATAAACAGTGATATTTTATAGAAAGTATAATCTATGGTATCGACACTCCTATAATTTATTTTGTAGAAGTTGAGAAAGATATTCAAGGATTAAAAAAAATTGTAAAGGAAGCAATTGATGGTAGACAGAGATTAAGCACAATTCTAAAGTTTTATAATAATGAGCTAAAATTAGAGGGATTAAAAGAAAATACACCTCTCTACGAATCATTAAATGGAAAAACCTATAAGCAGTTAGACGAAAAATTTCAACGAGCTTTTAAAAGCTATTCAATTAGAACTGTAACTTTCAAACTAGTAGATAGAAATATTGACATTGATACCCAGCTTAAATTTAAATATCAATTATTCCATCGGTATAATTCAGGCCTAACAGCTTTGAATCAACAAGAAGTTAGGAACTGTCAATATTCACAAAATGATTTCCACAAGTTATTTAAGAAAATCTCAAAAACCGAAATATTTAATAAAGTATGTCCATTTTTCGAAGAAGACGAACGAATGGCAGGCGACGAATTTGTTACATTACTCTTCTTACTCTCTCTTTTCGATGATTCGGTAGACTTATACGCCAAAAAAAGTAAAAATCCATTCATTAATTCGTCTTTTGATAGAATTGAGTCAAATATTTACAATTTTGAAAAAACAGAGAACAATGAATTAGATGTTACAGAAATTTCTGATGAAGAAGATGAGGATGTCGATATAGACTTAAAGGAATTAAAAACTGCACAGTTAAAGAAAATAGATAAGGAAATTAAAAACAACCTAGGTAAAGTTTACTCCATTTACGGTAATTTCTTTAGTGGTCAAAGACAAGAAAGGTATTTTATAGAAACATTGTATTATCACTGTGCTATAGATAAGCGAATTTCAAATACTTTTATTGAGAACAACGCATATGATTTAGGTAAATACATAAATAATTATTTAAAAGATATAGAAGATTCGGAATACCCAGAAAATCAAGACTTCAATTTAATAGACACATATAAAGAAAAAGTTTTTAACTCTGCTAGGGTTCGTTATAGGTTTTCTGAAATGGGTAAAATTTTGGATGATTACTTTAAAAATAAAATTGCGTAATGGATAATACTACAATAGATAAATCACTTCTTCAACTAAAACAAGGTACTTCTTCAGACACAAGTATAAAAACATTACTAAGATATTATCTTGATGATAACATAAATCTGCGACCAAATTACCAAAGAAATGAAGTCATAAATCGGCAAAAGGCAAGCGGAATAATTGAAAGTGCAGTTTTGGGTATTCCATTACCTCCTATATATTTATTCAAAGATAAAGAGGGCAAGTTAGAGGTTATTGACGGTCAACAAAGATTGATTTCATTTTTTGGTTTTCTCGGACAATTAAGAGGTGTAAAAACAAAATTAAATGGATTCAAGCTTATTGGTTTAGATATATTAACTAATTTAAATGGATTAGACCACAATCACGAATATTTCAAAGTAGTACTAAATGATAAGTTATTAGATTTTACATTGAAAACCTTCACATTTGATGAAGAAAAGGGTTTTGAACAATCATTAAAGTATGAAATATTTGAACGCCTAAATAAAAACCCATTTCCAATAAAAGCAAATAGTTTTGAACTATGGAATTGTATTTATTTAAGTGATTTTTCTCGACTTATAAAAAAAATAGCTAAGACTGATTTATTTCACACTTCGATTTCTAGAAAATCTGCAAATACAGAAGATTTAAGAATGGATAATGAAAATGACGTATTAAGATTCATAACTCTGACCAATAACTATGAAGAACTTAAGGACAAAACTCATTTACCCAAGACTCTAATGCTTCAATCTGTAAAAACACATTTTGAAAATAAAACCACGAATTTAGAACTTACAAGTCTCGAAAAGAATTTTACAAATACCCTAAAAAAAATAAAATTAAATTTCGGTTCAAATATTATTCTTGGTCAATTAGTTAATGATAATCCAACAAGAAAAAAAGTTTACCCAAATCTGACTTTACTTGATGTGATTACAATTCTGTTTTCAGATGAAGATGAAAAGTTTTTACAAAAGTACCGAGACGAAATTTATGATGGTTTCGAGAATTTCTTTTCTGATGAAACAAATCGCGCATTTATTCAAAACTCAAAAAGAGGAAAATTGAGAATTAACAATACGTTTGCTGACAGAGTTGATTTTATAGTCTGCTACTTTAGATAGTGTTAGAAAAAAATATAATATTGAAAAATCTAAAAGAATCTCAATTCGAGACAAAACTCTCGAAGATAAACTATTAGAGAAACAAAATGGAATTTGTCCTTACTGCAAAAATCAAATCAGGACAACAGATAATTATGAAATTGACCACTTGCAATCCCTTGACGATTTCGGAAACAATGACGAAATAAACTTGGCTATATTACATCAGTCCTGTAATCGTGAGAAATCAAATAAAAAAATCCTGATATAAAAAACGACACACAACAATGGTAACCGTTGCACAAGCCGTTAATTCTTAGAAAATTTCACTTATTTAAACCGCTTTTAAGCGGTTTTCTAGTTTTGGGACGTTTGTAAATTAGCACAATGAGGTCCCTTAAAAATGGACTTATGAGCATCCCCCCTATATGTAGGTCAGTTTTCAGCTTAAATTAAGTTCCGATTATAATAATTAAGCTGCTTTCTAAAAATACTTAAACATTGTTCTTTATAGTTTTATACTTTAAATGCTAATATCTGAAAAGCAAAAAATTCATTTTCAGGGATTACAATCCCCAATTATCTTAATATTTTGGTGAATAAGTAAATTTTACAAACCTGTAAATCATTTAAAATTATCAGATGGTATTAATTACTTTAGAATCTCCTCAATATCTATTTCAATAACACATCTACTCAATTCATATACAAGTTAAAAGGTAGTTTTACATTCAAATTTTTTCTTTAGTTCTTTGAGCTTTTTTTCAATACTGCTTACAGAGTCCGGCTTTTGATCGTAATGTCGTAAAACTTTTTTCACCTCCTGAATGTTCGCACCTTTAGCAATGCCACTGATGATATAGGTTTCATAATTTGTAATTGTTTTCATAATCATATTCTATTTTTAAAACCTGAATTCAAGACTTTTTAATAATATGTAAGCTTCACTTAAAACCGAACAGCTTAATTTTCTAAAAGTTGTTTAAAGTTACCCATTGAAAATCTACTCTACTCAAATAAATAATAAGCAACTAATAAATTTCGTAAATTTGTTTAAAACATCACGTATGGATATTCAAGCAACAAAATTGGAACTATTGAAGCTCATATTAGAAAATGATAATTCAGATTTTATTCAACGTGTCTCAGATTTTGTGAAAAATGAAAAAATAGATTTTTGGCGTGAATTGAGTTTGTCTGAACAGGAAGAGATAAAAAAAGGGATACAAGATTTAGATAACGGAAAACGAATTTCTTACGAAACTTTTTTAGAAAAAATATCTTAACAGATGAATGTATTTTTATCTGAACTTGCCGAAGCTAAACTCTTAAAACTTTCGGAGTATTTAGTTGAAAATTGGGGCTTAAAAAGTAAAGATAAATTCATTTTAAAACTTACCGAAAAAATTAAGCAAATAGCTATTTATCCGGATAGTTGCCCCAAATCATCAGAATTTAAAAATCTATATAAATGTGTCGTAACCAAACAGACAACATTTTTTTACAGAATCAAATTGGATTCTAGGGAAATTGAAATAATTACAATTTTTGACACAAGACAAAATCCCCAAGTCTTAAAAAAAGATATTAAATAGAAAGCTTGGGCTTCAAAAATGAATAGTGTTGATGCCAAACGGCAAATCATTAGATATGTAGCTAAATATCTTTAGATGGCTTCTACAAAACCTCCAAACTGTTAAAGTTTGTCAACATCACACCAATTCGGTATCCCCTTTTTTCAAGGCCCTTGTGAGGCCCTATAAACAAAGGAACAGTCAATATTCGGTCGTTCCGCCCGACTCCACTTTTAACCCTTGTAAGCCCAGTGTTTACAAGGGTTTTTATTTTGTGTTAACAGAATTGTTTTCAGTTCAAAATATATACTATAACAGGACAGTACATTATCTTAAGAAGAAGCTCGACTTATTGAATAGACTTTAAGCTTATGGATATACCCTATTAAAAAGCTGAAAATCATAGATATACTACCTAATTGTTTATAGGATTAGCTCTAGAAAATTTCCCTTCACCAAAATTTACCTTATATGTTGAATCGAATAAGGTACTCGGTAAATAATAATCTGTAGTAATTATTTGCGCTCCTGATTTTTTTGCAGCTTCAAAATTTGAATAATCCATATTTCTAGCTTCTACTGTGTTAGCATCAGCACGGGTTCTCACAATATAACCAGCTCTCACCATTTCTGGAATACGACTATCTTTTGCATTATTCATGATTAGCGCTCCAGACTCCGGACTTCCTGGTTCAGAGTTTGTAAAGAGTACTCTGTCTTTTAAAGATGGATGTCCTTTAATATACATAACTCTCTTTTCATCTTTAGCATCTAAAATAAATAAAAATTTACCTCTGCCTGATTCTATTGTTGGCCAGTTTTGATAAACTACAGCTTCATTTAAAGTACTATAAGATCCACGTACATCATCCGGTACTATTAGGTGATCACGAGTCAGACTTTTTAATAACTGTTTGTCTAACTCATCATAAACTTCTGTAGTATAAGGCTCTGGAGTAGTTCCAAAGCGGTTCTTCGATCCATCTTTTGGCTCTAAGGTTATAAATACGGTCTCATGTTCTGGATTTGATTCTGACCATTTTCTAAGATCGTTTAAGCAATCTTCCAATAAATAGTATTGAGTACGGTAATCAATATCGGGAATGTGTATGACTTTAAAACCAGGCTTATTTAATAGATGCTCAGTATCATAAGCACGCTGTGAAGAAACTAATTGCATCCCTGCGGGGTTAGCAAATTTACCGCCCTGTTTATCTACATAAGCATCTATCTCCAGATTACGTAATCCCATATCTAGCTGTTCAATTATAGCAATATGTTCATACTGTAATCCATTAATACCTCCCGTAGTATCTTTTTGAGATAAGTATTCAAACAGTTGAGGATCTATTGCTTGTTTATAGCTATTATGAGATCCTATTACCTGCACTTGATTAATGCGTTTTTCCTGTGCATTGGTCACAGAAAAGAATCCAATACATACTAGAAAATTAAGAGCGACAAATAGTTGATGTTTTTTATTCATCTGAAGATTTATGGTTGTTAGAACAAATCTAACCTTGCGTGCAATAAGCAATGTAAACGAATTAATAATCAATGTTACTAAACTGTAATGCTGCGTACAATTACAACCTTTTCGGGTTCTCGTGTATATTAAATTATAGTATCTAAATTCTTTATTAAAAGTTAGGAGAACCTAGTTTGCTTTCTTAAAAATTAATTCATTGATAACCCAAAACTAGCATCCTAAAAAATTCACATTCCCTTATTTAGTTACTTCTAAAAAATCAATTTCAAACGCTTTATTCAATCTCAAAATATTTATAGAAATGTAACATTCAATCAAAATAACCAATAAAAAACCACGGTTGCTGCGAACAACCGTGGCTAAACAAATTAAGCATTGTAAACCAATTACTTAAAATAATGTATTCTAAAATTACACAATTAAAAGCGAAGCCTATATTAATTAGCCTTTCGGTTTTACTTTTTTCAAAAACAGGAATGGCTTCTGAAACTTTGCCGTCTGTTTTAAAAGCTTATAGTCATACTTCATATTACTTTCAACAAACAATCACTGGTACAGTTTTAGATAATAATGGTACTCCGTTACCGGGAGCTGCAGTTAGTGAGGTAGGAACAGATAATGGAGTTATCACCGATTTTGATGGTAAATTTACCTTAGAAGTAAAAACAGGATCACAAATTGAAGTATCCTACTTAGGATTTAAATCTTTAAAAGTTGAAGCTGAAGATGGTGTGTTGATAACCCTTGAAGCCGATGCCGCAAATTTAGATGAAGTGGTTCTTATAGGTTACGGTAAAAAAACGAAAAAGGATCTTACTGGATCTGTTACACAACTTTCAGCAGAAGATTTTAAAAAGGGAGTAAATGTCTCTCCAGATAATTTAATTCAGGGAAAAGTTGCTGGTGTGCGTGTAGTACAATCCAGCGGTGAACCTGGAGCCGGGGTAGATGTTACCATACGTGGTATAGGATCAATTAGAAGTGGTAGTACTCCACTTTTTGTTGTGGACGGTGTGCCACTTAGTAATGAAAATGTAAGTGCCCCAGGAGCAAATTTTGGTCTCGGAAGCTCGACAGCAAAAAACCCTTTAAACTTCTTAAATACCAGCGATATCGCATCTATAACAGTTCTTAAAGATGCATCTGCTGCAGCGATCTACGGAGCTAGAGGTTCTAATGGAGTTGTGATTATCACTACAAAACAAGGTGAAAAGGGCAACGCCTCTATTACGATAGACTCTTATTTAAGCGCGGCAAATGTCATTAATAAGATCGATGTATTGTCTGCTTCAGAATATAGAAATGCAATAACAGAACCTTCTTACAATCATGGCGCTAGTACAGACTGGCAAGATGAATTATTTAGAACAGCGATCACACAAAATCATAACTTCTCTTATTCTAAACGTACAGATAGCGGAAACTATTACGCGTCTTTATCTTATATGGATCAGGAAGGAATTGTTGAAACCAGCGATTTTGAAAGAACTACCGCTCGTTTAAATGCAGAAGAGTCATTCTTTGATAATAAAAGGCTTAAGCTAAAGATGAATCTTACAGCGAGTCAAATTAACGAAAATGGTATTCCTAATGGTGCGAATGCAGGTTCTGACGGTCAGGTGATTATGCATGCTTTAATGGCAAACCCTACTCGGTCTGTGTTTGATGAAAATGGTGATTACACTAATTTTAATATGAACGCACATTACAACCCTCTTTATTTACTTGATATTGTTGAAGATAAAACGGAAACCTTACGTGTACTAGGTAATATCGAGGCAAGTCTTCGTATTATAGACGGGCTGGAATATAAATTTAACTTAGGCATAGACCGTTCAAGTTCTGAACGAAATTCTACTATTTATCCTAATCTAACAGATAGAACTCCTCTTGGTGCATATGTTCAAAATAATTTGGATTCTCAAAGTGCGCTTGTAGAGCATTACCTGACTTATAATTTTGATATTGGAAAGAATAATTTTGAAATATTAGGAGGTTATTCTTATCAAGAATTCAAGTTTTCAGGAACATCTTTTTCAACAATTAATATAAGTCCGCAAGGCGAAGGCGTATCACCAGAATACAATCCGGGATATTCTGGAGTCCAAGCTGGAGTAAGTGGTTATGCGCAAAAGAATGAATTACAATCCTATTTCAGTAGGGTTAATTATGCTTTTGATAATCGCTATTTATTAACCGCCTCGATACGCGCGGATGGTTCGACTCGATTTGGTAAAAACAATAAATATGGTTATTTCCCATCTTTCGCTTTAGGCTGGAATATAGACCGCGAAAATTTTCTTCAAGATATAGAAGAAATTAGCCAGTTAAAATTAAGAGCGAGTTGGGGAGAAACTGGAAATCAAGAAGTGCAAAACAAGATCACGCAAGCCAGTTATTCTCAATCTGCAAGTGGAGGTTACTATTTATACAATGATTATAACCTGATAAATGGGATAGTAGTAAATCGTACTGCAAATCCAGATTTAAAATGGGAGGTTGTAACTCAACTCGACCTGGGATTAGATTTTAGCCTTTGGGAAAATAAATTATACGGCTCTTTAGATTATTATAATAAAACCACTAAAGATGCTATTCTAAATATTCCTTCAGAACCTTTGAGTCCTACTACCTCTGTTTGGAAAAATATAGAAGGAGAAATTGTAAACACAGGTATCGAATTTACATTAGGTTCTCAACTCGTAAGCACTGAAGATTTTAATTGGTCGCTAGATATTAACGGAGCTACTTTAGCGAATACCGTTAAAGACTTACCGGTATCAGAGCTGTTTTCTGGTAGCGTTGCCGGTCCCGGACTATCTGGAGTAGCAGCTAATATTTACAAAAGTGATTACGAAGCGGGTTCCTTTTTTATGCTAAAGCATCTGGGTTTTGATGAAGACGGAGTAGATATTTTTGAAGACCTTAATAATGATGATGTAATTAACAGTGATGATCGTCAAATATTTGAAGGCGCTATACCTAATTTTACGTTTGGGATTAACACAAGTCTTAATTATAAACGCTGGGATCTAAGTTTGGCATTTATTGGTCAGACAGGTGGCTATTTAGTAAATAATACAAATCTGGCTCTCAACATCAATAATTTAGCTTCAGATAGAAATGTACTTTCAGAATTTTATGATGCGGGAGCAAATACGCAAAACACTCCACAGCTATCCACTTTATATTTAGAAAAGTCTGATTTTATTCGATTGAATAATGCACGAATAGGATACAATTTTGACACCGAAACTATTAACTGGTTAAGAGGCTTTAATCTCTATATAAGTGCTCAGAATTTATTTACTATAACAAATTATTCAGGATTTGATCCATTGATTAATAGCCCACGATCTTCAGGTGGAAATCAGTCTATAGGAATTGATTATACAACCTACCCATCTTCAAAATCTTTTATGATAGGTGCAACAATAAAATTATAAGCAATGAACTTTATAAATAAATTATTACAAACAGTATTCAGCGCACTTCTTGCTGGTAGCATTTTTAGCTGTACAGATCTTGAAGAGCAGGTTATAGATGAAGTAATAGGTGGCCAAAGCTCTAATCCAGAGAGCGCAATGGCTGCGGCATATGGTCAACTTGCAGAAGGCACGTTTACAGATCACGGTCTTGTTTTTGGACTGCAGGAATATCCTACAGATGAATGTATGTTACCTACTCGAGGTAGTGATTGGGGTGATGGCGGTAAATGGAGAGCTTTAACCGAATTTACTTGGGGAACTAACAATGCTCAGGTTTCTGGTACGTGGAATGCGCTTAACAGTGGGATTACAAAAACACTTACTGCAATAGAATCGCTGGAAGAAAATCCTGATTATCAAAATTACGAGCTTTTTCTAGCAGAAGCGCGTGGATTATTAGCGTTTTATACCTACACTACGTTAGACTTGTTTAATCAAGCTCCTTATCGCGATCCTTTTACAGATAATGCTCCCTTAGTTTTTCTTCAGGCAGATACAGAAATAGATAATCTTATTGCCGAGGTAGAATCAATAATTCCTAGTCTTGCAAATCTAGGCGAAAACAATACATACAATGGACGGTTTACAAAACAAGCTGCCTATGCCCTACTGGCTGATATGTATCTAAATCGTGCTGTTTTAAAAGACCGTTATAATGCCTCTTCTAATTTTAATTTTACTGAGGTTGCGATTGATAATTCAGGTAATGATATGGAGAAAGTTATTTATTATACGTCGCTCCTCATTGATGGCAATTTTAGTCTCGAAAGTAATTATTTCGATAATTTTGCTATAGACAATACAAATGGATCAGAAATAATTTTTGCTGTAGCTCAGGAAAATGACAATATACGCAGCAGTGATAATGATTTTGCATATATGTCTACAGGAAGGGCTCAGAAACCTACTCCTGATAATCGAGGTACTAATGCATCTAACGTAGAGCCCGAATTCTATTATACTTGGGACAATAACCATGATGACCCTCGCTTTCACCGATATTATCAATATGCAGATGGAACCTGGTTTATGAACGATGGCACCACCACTAGCGTACCAGCAGAAGATACGCGTCCTGACACTGGCGGATTATGGTTTCATTTTAACCGCGGACTTCAAGTAGGGCAGCAATACGGGCCTACACTTGATGGTAAAGGCGGATTTAATATGACTGCAGATGGCAGAATTGCGGTGAGTAAATTATTTATGGAAAAAAATACAACCATCCCGATGGATTATACTCCAGATCTTAATTTTGACAATCCATTGGCCGCTGTATTTTCTCAAGATCAGATTAATCGTGGAGTACGCAATTTTAAATGGGAATTTGATCCCGAATATGGTAACGGATCTAGCGCAGTAGATGTACCGCTTTATCGCTTAGGCGGAATCTATGTAATGAGAGCCGAAGCGTATTTTAGAAATGGTCAAGTTGTGTTAGCCTTAAATGATGTAAACACGCTGAGAACAAGTAGAACACGAGAAGCACTTTTTAATAATGCTCCTGGTAAAGCCATAACTTCATTAAATGAAGAAATCTTGTATAATGAAATTGGATTTGAAATGTATTGGGAAATGTATCGCAGAAAACAAATGATCCGTTTTGGAACATACGACAAGCCATATACCGCCAAACCTGAAACACAGCCTTATTTAAGAGTTTTTGCTATACCTCAGGAAACAATTGATGTAACAGATGGAATAAATCAAAATCAGGGTTATACTGAATAAGGTCATACCACTGCTGATTCAATTGGCAGTATAGAATATCATTAAATATTTACAAAAGCTGAACGATCAAAGTATCGTTCAGCTTTTCTCATTTTATCAACTCGGTACGTGCAGTTTTCTGAAAGCATTCCTACTTAATCATAAATCTTGAAAATTGGCAAGTGTTCTAATTACTAATACCAATTATTAAAGTCCTTAATTGAGATTTTTTAAGGTATTTATATTTAAATCTATTATAAAATGAGTTGCGGGTAAGCCCTTAGTAATTTTTAAAAAAATCGATGCCCACAGTTTTAATTTGAGGTTGTCAGACTTTTCAAGTTGCTCACAAACTAAAACATATTGATTAAAACGCTGGTCACCAATATCCTGTATAGCTAGTTTATCGGCATTTTTCAGCTTATAAAAATCTTGAATCATATCTAATCCTGTCCAGCTCTCTAAATCTTTTTCTGTTATTTTACTTTTGTACTCAGCTTTAAAAAGTTCGTATTCTTCCTCAGATTTAAAAGCCGATATCAGCAAATCTAAACCCGATTTTCCAACTAATAACTCTTTCTGTTGAGGTGACCAGTCACTAATTAAAAACCGTAAACGCACCAATTCTTGTAAATGCCATTCAACAAATTCTTTATATGATTTTGAATTTAAGATTTCGGGATCCCAGGCATCGGTAATTCCTTGCTGCTTTAAGTATTCAATTTCTAACGCATAGAGCGGAAACAGACTGTCAAAATCAGGAACTTCGTCAAGAGTAACCGTTTCAATTTCGTAAATATTATTACCTCTAATCGTTGCAATTTTATAACCCGGAATGTAAGCTGCTAACGAAGGAACCTGAATATTAAACAAGCTTCCAGAAGCATCACTATCAAATCTTCCTGTGTCGTTTATATGCATATGCCCTGCAAAATGAAGCTGCACTCCTGCCTCTGCTAATGCTTGAGAAACTTCTTTATCAGGAACGCGGTATAGTTGCATTTTATCTTGGCCAAAGAATTCCCCCATTAGAGCTGAAGAATTGTCGTTAAATTCTACACTCGGAAAATGACTGAATACAATTAATTGTTTGTTTAATTCTTTTGCACGTCTAGTCACCGAAGCGATCCAAGAGAGTAGATGTTTTTTGTGCGTCAACACATTTTTATAACCCGTTCCTGCACCTTCAAATGTGTGTGATGAACTAGAATCTGTGTGACTTGTTTTCGGTATATATACATTTGCATCAATGGCCAAAAACCAAATGTCATCTCCTTTTTCGACCAAATAACTCAAATCTGGAACTTGTAAATTTGTATTCGGTAAGGTATAGCTACGTGATGCAATGGCAACTTTTTCTGTAGTTTTTTGATACGTATAACCATCATAACTATACGATGTAAACGGAGTTTCCCAATACACATCTTGAGCTGTGGGATAAAAACCAAAATCTTTTAATTCTTCAAGTATGCCTTCATAACCCAGCTGTGCAATATCTTGAGTTATCACTATCGATAAATCGCTATCGGTTGTAGTTTTGTACAGACCTTTTTTACTATAAATAGGTTGCTGCTTTCCTCCCTCACCCATAAAATCGGTCTTTCCCGCATCAGTCAAAAAAGGCTTTACAGGGTCGTGATTTCCTGTAGTTAACATAAAATGAGTACCGTATTTTGTTGTATATTTCCTTAAAATATTCTTTAATCCGCGTAGGTTAAAACGTTGCCCATCGTCACTAAAGTCCCCCGGAAGTACAACATACCGAATGCCTCTCGCAACCACATCATCTAAGGCTGCCAGAAATGCAAAGTAGTTTTCATTAAACAAACGTGTTGAATACAGCTGTGCCTGCATCGTTCTTAAAATAGTATTTCTGCCTGTTTGAGGATTTACAACTCCTTTAAAATCAGAATCAGCAAATTCCCCATAGATATCGGTTAGATGTACATCAGACAGGAATGCAACTTCTACAGGTCTTGGAGTATTTTTTAAAGGTTTACAGGAATAGAAAAGAAGAATGCATAGCACTACTGTGAGATGCTTTAAAAGCCAACGTGAAATCATATTTTTTTTATTGTCCTCCAGAACTATGAGGCCCTAAGTAGGGTCAAATCTAAATAATAAAAAAAAATCACTATTTAAGTTTACGTGAAGAGTACTTTAAATTATGATCAAAAAAAAAACTGTTCTGTTCATAATTAGACTTTTGATTCGTTTACAAATCTTAGAATATCAAAGCTATATGTTGAGCCATATTAAGATGCCAAACAATCTGGACAAACTCCTGAAACCATAAAGTTCAACTGATTAATTTGGTAATTTGAAGGAAGCTTAAATGTGGGTTCCACATCTTCAATACACGTTACAACATTACATTTTTCACAATTAAAATGTATATGATCGTGTTTATGCTCGGTAGAGCAACTATGGCAATTTGCATATTTTACAACGCCGTCGATATTCGTGATTTGATGCACCGATTTTTCTTCGACCAGCCGGTCCAATACGCGATATATTGTTACTCGATTGCATAAACCATCTGGTAAAATAGCCTGAATTTCAGCTTGTGATAATGCTGTATCTGACTCATTTATAGTTTTTAAAATAGCTTCCTTAGCAATTGTTTTTCTCATAATACAAATTTAATGCAACAAAGTTGCTTTAACAAAGAAATTATATTTACTTTCGCAACTGTGTTGCAATAATGAAATTATGCGAGAGAAATATTACGATTTGATTGGTGTTTATTCTGCCTTTTTGTGTTTAGCACACTGTATATTAGGTCCTATTCTTTTTATAGTTCCATTAGGTATAAGTCATAGTCCATTACTTGATAGTTTTTTTCTCATAGTTGGGTTATTTCCTGTTTATAAAGTAGTGCGTAGTAAATCTCCGGTATTTTTAAAGATACTACTAGTATTTTCATTTGCGCTTATCGCACTTTCTATAACCTTAGAAGCACTTTATCATCAAGAATCATTTTTAATATTTATAGGCGCTATGGGAGTCATCTCATCGCACCTTATGAATTATAATTATAAAAAGCACGAATTATGAATCTGTCAAATTCTTATGATGTAATTATTGTTGGTGGAAGTTATGCCGGTTTATCAGCCGCGATGGCTTTGGGTCGTTCATTGCGTTCGGTGCTTATTATAGATGCTAATAAACCCTGCAATAGGCAAACACCGCATTCTCATAATTTTATTACTCAAGATGGTGAAGCGCCTCATAAAATTGCCCAAAAAGCAAAAGAGCAGGTGCTCAAATACGATACCGTAGATTTTTTAAACGATACCGCATTACGCGGAAAAAATAACGGTACCAGTTTTACAATTCTTACGAAATCCGGAAAAACCGTTGAAGCGAGAAAACTCATACTTGCAACTGGTATAAAAGATATAATGCCCAATATTGAGGGGTTTTCTGAATGCTGGGGAATTTCTGCTATTCATTGCCCCTATTGCCACGGTTATGAATTTAGAAATGAAAAAACGGCAATTATGGCAAATGGTGATCACGCCTTTCATATCGCCAGTCTTGTAAACAATCTTACTAACGAACTTTCTATTTATACACAAGGAGAGCCTGATTTTACTGATGACCAACTTAAAAAGTTGAGCAACAATAATATCGCTATAGTTACAGATACGATCAAGAAATTGGAACATACAAATGGCAGTATAGAAAAAGTTCTTTTTGAAAATGGAAGCTCCCAAATGGTTAAGGCTATATATGCTGCTTTACCTTTTGAGCATCACACACAACTCCCTGAAATGTTAGGTTGCACATTTGATGAAGGAGGGTTTATCAAGACAGATCTATTTCAGAAAACTCAAATTCCCGGGATTTATGCCTGCGGAGATATCGCTCAAAAAATGCGGTCTGTATCTAGTGCTGTTGCTTCAGGGACTGTTGCCGGGGCAATGGTAAACCACGAGCTCACTCAGGAAGACTTTTAAAACAATCGATAATAAGAAAAAGTTACTTCTAAGAAAATATGTCTTTACAAATTAAACAATCACTAGCACTGCTATTTCTGGCTTTCTTCCTTATGACGAAGATGGCAGGATTTCATGTGCTAACTCACGATGATTCAAATCTAAGTGAGGATTGTGCTATTTGTCAGGTTTTTATTTCAGACAGTCAAACTTTAATAGTTCTTGATAAAGCTCAAGAATTTTCACCTACACCTGAATTTACAATTCACCAAAAGACAGATTTAGTAATTACTACAGCAATTCTAAAATCTAATTACTACTCCTATCACCTATTCTCCCGGCCTCCGCCATCTATCTAAATTTCATTTATATTATTGCAAATGTTTACTAGTCAGCTATTGAGTTGCCTCATTCAAAAGGTTATTACACCTAATTACTAGTAATACCCAAAAACTTGCAAGTATTCACCAGCTCCCTCAAAACCGGGAGTAACTACTAATTTTATTATTTAATCATGATTATCAGATTACTGATAATGGGACTATTCTTGCTGTTTAGTTCCTATTCTTACACGCAACAGAGCTTCTATTTTGAAGGAGCAGTTATAGACTCCATAACCTTAAAACCTATTTCTGGTGTAACCATTTTAGCTGAAAATGTGTATGCTGTGACTAACGATTCAGGATATTTTAAAATTAAAAAACCAAAACTAGCTTCAGAAGTTGAGGTTTCCCATCTGGGTTATTTACCTGTAAAATTTACCATAGATGAACAGCAAAATGGATTATTACAAATTAAATTAAAAACTGCAAGCACGGCACTAGATGAAGTCTCTGTACATAGCAAAAGTGCCAATAGGTTAGCTAAAGAAACATCGACAATTACAGTAGCTGTAGATGAAGAATACCTGCACGCCAATCGCGAGAACAGCTTAATGCAAACATTAAGAAAGATTCCCGGAGTTAGCACAATGACTATAGGCTCTGGTCAATCAAAACCTACCATACGAGGACTCGGTTTTAACCGAGTAAGTGTCATTCAAAACGGAATCAAGCACGAAGCGCAACAATGGGGAAGTGATCACGGTCTTGAGATTGATCAATACGGAATTGAGGAAATACGCATCATTAAAGGACCGGCTTCCTTAATGTATGGCTCTGATGCTATCGCTGGTGTAGTTGATATACAACCTGCCAAAACACCTGCCATAAATAGTTTTGAGGGTGAAGTTAATATTCTGGGTGAGACCAATAATGAGCTACTCGCAATTTCTACAGGGGTACAAGGAAGAAAGCAAAAGTGGTACTATAGAGCTCGCTTAACCTATAGAGATTATGCAGATTTTAAAGTTCCTACAGAACGAATTAGCTACGAAAACTACATTTTTGAACTGGATAATAACAATTTGCGCAATACCGCAGGTCAGGAAGCAAACGCTAGTGTGAGTATCGGCTATGTGGGTGATTCTTTTAAATCAGAAACTTATATAAGCAATGTAAATGCTAAGAATGGTTTTTTTGCGAATGCTCATGGTTTAGAAGTACGCACTTCAAATATAGACTACGACACGTCTAATCGGGATATTGATTTACCCTTTCATAAAGTAAATCATATTAAAATCGTGAACAATAGTTGGTTAGATCTTGATTCACACAAGCTCTTTTTTGATATAGGTTACCAAAATAATCAACGGGAAGAACATTCAGAACCCGTGCCTCACGGTTATATGCCTAAGCCACCTAATAGCCGAGAACGTGTTTTTATCAAAAACACCTATTCCCTTAACGCTAAAGACATTTTTAAGCTGAACGATGCCCACACTTTATCGGCAGGTTTAAATACCGAATATCAAAATAACAACATTGGAGGATGGGGATTTTTAATTCCTGCTTACAATAGGTTTACAGCAGGTATTTTCTTGTTTGATCACTACGAAGCAAATGATAATTTGCATTTACAAGGCGGCGTTCGCTATGACGCAGGTAGTTTAAAAACCAATTCGTATTATGACTGGTATAGGTCTCCACGAGATAATAATGATGGAACCACATCTACCCTATTTCTACAACGTGCAAAAAACAGAGATTTAGATTTTAATAGCTTCAGTGGTTCTCTAGGTATTAGTTATATACATAAGAATACCACCTACAAGCTAAATATAGGCAAGAGCTTTAGAATGCCTTTAGCTCACGAATTAGCTTCAGACGGTGTAAACTATCATATGTACCGTTATGAACGCGGAAATCTGAACTTAGATTCTGAATCTTCTTATCAATTGGATACTGAAGTACGTATTGAGCATAACAAGTTCAACTTTAGCATTAGTCCTTTTGTAAATTTTTTCGACAATTATATCTACCTCAATCCAACTTCAGACTATGTAGAAGCGCTACAAGTTTATGAATACACACAGTCAAAAGTATTTAGAACCGGCGGGGAGCTAAACTTCGGTTACAAAATCACCTCAGCTTTTACTGTAGATGCAACTGCAGAGTATGTTTTCTCAAGACAAACAAGCGGACCTAAGGAAGGATTTACGATTCCCTTTTCACCACCATTAACCGGTACGCTGACCACAAATTATCAGCTGGGAAATTTTGGATTTCTCAATGACCTCAACTTGACCGTTGATATGCGTATTGCTGCAGCCCAAAACGAAATTGTTCCTCCAGAAGAAATCACAGCGGGGTACCATGTTTTTAATCTTTCTATGCGAAGTAAACTCGATTTATTTAACAAGGATAAAGCAGCCCTATTACGGATCAAACTCAATAATATTTTCAACTCAGAATATTACGATCACACCAGTTTTTACAGGCTTATAGACGTACCCGAAGCAGGCCGTAATCTATCTGTCTCCTTAACAGTTCCTTTTTAAACTATTCAATTAATCTATTAATATTTAAACTAAACTTTATGAAAACAAATTTTAAACTTTTAAGCTTTTTTGTACTTGCAGCAGTTACGCTTAGTTCGTGTAGTAGTGATGATGATAGTCCACTTATTGAAGATGCTCCTCTAATAACTAATTTTGAATATGGCGAAGGCAGTAGTCATGGCGATGAACAAGTAGGTTATAAAGGATCAGACATTCATCTTGAAGCAGAAATAGTTGCAGAAGCTACCGTAAGTAGTATTGCACTTGATATACACGCGCACGACCTGGAAGTAGGCGAAGATGAAGTAGAATGGGATTTTGAGCAGATCTATACAGATGCAGATTATCTGGTAAAAAATCCGGTCTTTCATGAACATGTTGATGTTCCTGCAAATATTCCATCAGGTGAATATCACATTACCCTTACGGTAACCGATTCTAATGGAAACAGTACTGAGATTGAAGGCCATATACATATTATGGATGCTGTTACTACCAGTGCATTATCTATCGATGAAAGCGCTGTACGCGGAACTGACCTGCATACAGAGTTCTTTATTGAAGCGGTACACGGAGTTCACAATGTAACTGTAGATATCCACGCACATGGTCTAACAGTGGGCGAAGGAGAGCAAGAATGGCATTTTGAGCAAGTTTATGAAGAGGGATATCACGGTGAAACAAGTGTAGAATTCCACGAGCATATTGATGTGCCGGTTACCGCTCCAGTAGGTGAATATCATATGGTTATTACGATTGAAGATGAAGAAGGAAATACCAGCAAGATAGATACACACATTACTGTAACGTTATAAAAACTCATATAGCCAAATGCCTACTTATTTAGGCATTTGGCTATACTTATATTCGACAAATGAAAAAAATAAATTTTATCCTTTTTACGGCTAGCTTGTTTGTACTTAGCGCCTGCTCCTCAGATAATGATACAATTAAAGACGAAGAGAAACCTACAATTACAATTAACTACGATGGTGGTTTTCCTCAGGTTTGTGAAAGCTTACAACGCGGAGAAACATATACATTTAGAGCAAGACTAGCAGATAATGAAGCACTCGCATCATACAGTCTGGATTTACATCACAATTTTGACCATCATACACATGATGATCAAGGAGCAACCTGTAGCTTAGATGCTAAAAAAGAGTCGGTAAAACCGTTTATTTATATGGAAAACTTTAGCCTAGATGGAGCCCGAAAAGAATTTGAAATTGAAATAAAAATTCTAATCCCTACAGATATCGATACAGGTGATTACCACTGTTCTTTCTCAGTGACTGATGAGGTAGGCTGGCAAAGTAGAACTTCCGTAGACATTAAAATTGTGAATTGATTAAACTTCTCAATAACGACAACACTTATAAATGAAAACAATACTATTAAACTTTATCGGCATTATATTTCTATGTATTACTTCTATCTCTTGCTCTAATGACAACGATGAAGTTATTGTTCTTGAAGAACCCACAATAGCTAATATTGAAGTTGGGTTAAATAATAACGAAATTGGAGTTATTGGCAGGGACTTTCATTTCAATGCCGAAATCCTGGCAGGTGATAAGATTGACGCTATTAGTTTGAAAATACAACCAAAAGTTAGTGAAACTTATGCGTTTGATTGGTCTTTAGAGGTTGTTTGGAAAGAATATAAAGGTGTCAAAAATGCAACGGTACACAAACACTTTGACATTCCTGAAAGTGCAGCAGAAGGAATTTATGATCTTATCATCACCGTAGAAGATGAAAATGGTACAAAACTGGAAGAAGTAAAAACTATAACGATCTTTCTGCCAGAAAGTCTTCCGGTTGATCCCAAACTTGAAGAATTTTCAGTTTCAGCAAGGGATGATAGCGGCTTTAGAATTTTATACATCCTTTCAAGAGGAGGTTATCGTGATTCTGAGACTTTAGAATATGGTGATTACAATGTTTTTATAAACGAAAACGAAACTCTAAATCCTGCTGCAACAATTAGTGGAATAAAAGACGATGGAAAATTGTACATATTACTAATAAACAAAAACATAATCATAGACCCGAATCTATCAACAGTATCGATTTTACCAAAGCAATCGTAGTGGATGTTTTTGAACATAACGATTTGGAGCAAACTGACAGATGGACTCATGTAAATTATCTACGTCCTGAATTTCCTGATATTTCTAAACTTCTTATTGGTGCATCAGTAGATAACAATTACCCAAATCCAATTGAAATTAACAGCCTTAAAGCCTGGGAGTCTGGTGATTATTACGTAGGGGTAATTTATGAAAATACAACATACCGTATGAGTTTATTTCATTATTTGGAAGTTTCAATAAATATGGATTAATCCCAAAAATAGCGTTGTATTTATTTGATTTTAATAATATATAAAACCAAACTTTCAAAAAAACACCTAAATAATTGAACTGAATACAACAATTAATTCTTAAAAAGGTAGGATTGCATTTAGGTAATATGACAATAAAAGGCCAAAATACTTAAACTATTTTGGCCTTTACTATTAAACTTGATATATACACAATACTTCACTTAAAACATCTCAAATTGCGCTTGTAAATCGTCTTCTCAACCCATTCTTAATTAAGTTGAAATAAACACTAATATCTCAAATTTTGAATTGATCTAGTTTTCAACAACTACTTTACCTATTGCATTTCCACTTTCTAGACGATCATAAGCAGCACTTACATCGGTTAATTTAAAATTTTCATCATCTAACAAAGGCTTTAAATGACCAAGCTCTATAATTTCGGTAAGTTTCGCTAAAATTTCTCCGTGTTGTGATTTATTAAAATTGTGAATCATAGGAATTAGCATAAACACTACATGAAGTGATAAACCTTTGAAATGTGCTGTACTTAAGTCTAATTCACATAGTGATACTGTTGTAGCTACTTGTCCGTTTAAGGTTGCTGCCTCAAATGACTTTAATAGGTTTTCACTTCCTACTGTATCATAAACAAGATCAAAACCGGCACCGGCAGTATATTTATTTACATAATCTTCTACAGATTCTTCTTTATAATTAATAGCTGTCGCTCCGTAACTTTTAATGCGCTCCAGTTGCTTTGCTCCACCTCCAGTAGCAAAAACCGTTGCCTCAAAATACTTTGCTAATTGTACTGCCACGTGACCTACACCACCAGACCCGCCGTGTACAAGAACAGTTTGTCCACTTTTAATAGCCGCACGCTTTAAACCTTCATAAGCAGTAATACCTACTAAGGGTAAAGCAGCCGCTTCTTTCATCGAAATGGTACCTGCCTTTCTTGCAATTAATCGTATATCTGCTGCTATATAATCTGCAAGCGTTCCTTGTAAATCCCCAAGACCTCCTGCACAACCGTAAACCTCATCACCTATTTTATATGTGGTAACATCATCTGCAACTGCTTCAATTGTTCCCGCGAAGTCCATCCCCAAAATAGCCGGAGTAGCAGGCGCAAATGGTAAATCTGAACCCATAGAACGAATCATTGTATCTACAGTATTTATACTTGACGCAGCGATTTTCACTAATACCTGACCACTTTGAAGATTTGGTTTATCTACATTAGTTTCTTCAAAAGACGCTTTTTCACCGTATTGATTAATTTGCATTGCTCTCATAACTCTCTATATTTTAATGATTAAGTTTTTATACAAAGCAAAATTAAAGGCTTTTACATTCTTCAAATTGTACATATAGAGGTAATATATGTAGAAATAGAGGTTTAATTATAGTATAATAGTAGAATTTATTTCATAAAACCTAAATTTACAGCCTTAAACAGCAATTATGCAAATATTAGAAGCAAATAAACCTTTTGAAATACAAGAATTGACACTAACTGAATGGAAACAACGACCAGTTAAAAATAATTTTTTTGAGCTTGTACTTGTTGTTGATGGTCATGGAACTCAATGTATTAACTATAATATATACCCGTATCAAAAGAATAATATATTTCTACTTCCGCCTTTAAAGTGTCACTCTTTTAATATAGATCTGCCATCAAAATTTGTATTTCTAAAATTTACAGATACTTTTTTCAAAAATTCTAACCGAGTATCTCTCGATCGGTCAAAATGGTTTGGAGAAGCTGCATTTATTCTTTCTAATTATAATCAATTACCAGGCGATATCATCAAAAATGACTTAGATCGAAAACACATCAATCGGCTTATAAAAATGATCTTGCAAGAATCAAAAAATTATGGCGAGCAATCTATTGCACTTGTATCTAGCCTTATGGTATGCGTACTTGAAATTCTAATACGCAATATTAAAATGGGGAGTCATTATGAAGTGGTAAGTTCTAACAATGATTTAAGAGCTACCGCAATGCTCACTTATATAAATGAGCACATAAGTAAACCAGACTTATTAAAAGTTGAAAATCTGGCTGATGCCTTTATGATGTCACCTACCTATGTAAGTGAATTTTTCAGAAAACAAATAGGCGTTTCTTTACGCGAATATATTATAAAAGCGAAATTAAAATTAGTCGAAATACGATTGCTAAATTCTGATTATACTTTAAATGAAATTGCCGATGAATTAAGCTTTACCGATGTAAGCCATTTATCAAAAACCTTCAAAAAGTATATAGGCATTTCGGTGCGGGAATTTAAAAATAATGGAGATTACAAGCTTCTTAAGAGAGCTGTCTGTACTACCGATTAATTAGAAATTTTAAGATTCAAACCTTAATTTTTAAAGCCGGGTAATATATGTTCCCAGATTAGATTGATTTCGGCTTGCATATCTTCAATCTTTGCAGTGGCTACGATAACCGCATTTAATTCGGGAAGAATTAAAATAAATTGTCCATCCATACCATCTGCCCTATATGAATTGTGTCGCGATCTCCAAAACTGATATGCATAACCCTGTAACCAGTCGCTATCTGCTTCTTTAACTACTGATGCATCAACCCAAGACGGAGCTTGCTGTATCTTTTTTGTAGTTGCACTTTCAAACCAAGCTGTATTTAAAAGTTGCTTAGTATTCCATTTGCCTTTATTTAAATAAAACTGACCCAACTTGGCCATATCTTCGGTTTTAATATAAAGCCCCCATCCACCATTAGTAATTCCCGTAGGGCTTTTGTCCCACTGTGGAGTTTCTATATACAATGGATCAAATAATCGCGTCTTAAGATATTCTACTAAACTCAACCCGGTTTCTTTCTCTAAAATAGCTGCAAGTATGTATGTGTTTAAACTATCATATTGAAATCGACTACCTGGTTTATAAACAAGAGGGGTTTTAAGATAAGCTAATTCCCAATTGGTTTCCGTAGATCGTATGTTGCTGGTTGCACCTTCTGCGTGTCCCGGACTCATCGTGAGAAGATGTTCAATAGTGAGGTCTTTCAAATTTTTTCGCTCTTCAGCATTAAGCAAATCTGGGAAGAATTTTAATACCGGATCTGTCACATTTATGCGTCCTTCTTGAATTGCAAAACCTATCGCTGTCGAAGTAAGCGATTTGCTTACCGAATGCATAATATGGTTCTCTTTAGGGTTGTGTTCTCCTAGCCATTTCTCAGCAATGACCCTTCCATTTCTCATCACTAAAACACTATGCAATTCCTGACCACTTTTTTCTACAGCATTCAGATAATTATCAAAAGCCTGCATTTCAAAATTTTCACGAATTCCCGTACTTCTCGGTAACTGGCCTTTAAGATCTTTATATCCTATGCGCTTAATTCCTCTTTTTGCGATTTCTTCGGAAACAGCATCATTAGTAAGAAATTCATAAACCGCCTGCCTATGAAAAGAAACATCTTCATAATTTGTATGATATATGGATTGTAATTCTGGAGAATCCATAGCGGGATGCTCTAAAAACATATAATTGCGGCCCGGTTTCATACTATCTAACATTGCGGTAAAGCTAGCAAGACGTTCCGATTGCGTTTTTGTCTCTCCTATATAATTTGCACCTTCAAGAGCTAAATTACCACTATAAATAAGATTATACTCTTGAGCTAACGCATAGACAAGGTTATTAAGATCCTCATCTACTCTGGTAAATCCCATATGTATAGAAAGGTGGGTAGTCTGAGGAAGATTACGCAATACCAATTCTATCTGAGCTCGTAACTCTTCTTCCACCTCATCGATCTTCCAATTACTTTCGCTCAGCGATAAACCTGGGTAAGCAGCGTGTTTAAAAATCTGTGGTAAGAAATACCCATTTGCATCTGTAAAACTTTTACCGGCAGTTAACGGTCTCCACTTCACAAGATCCCACTCACTGCTAAGCGCCAAATGGATTCCCACATCAACATTCGGATTTTCATTCAGCATTTTTACAGCTTCAGGAAACCAAGGTGCCGGTGCAAGGACTTCTATCGCGGTTACTACTCCATTTTTATAAGAATCTATTAATGCCAGATTCCCGCTATGGCTAAATCCCATATCATCACCCCTAATTATAAGTTGACTAGCCTCTTCTTGAGCAGAGAGAAATTGCGTGAATAATAAAATCGATGCGAGTAAACGGTAGTTCATAAATGCGAATATGGGTTCAGTTTATTTAAGTTGAAATGAAATAGAAATTTTCAGAAAAAGCTTTCCTACGGAAGCCTACTTCTTCAATTGATAATTTTTAAATTTAAATTCTTTATACCAAAGTTACCTTCGTATTCCCAAATAAATCCGGGAATATTCAATTCTTTCAATGTCGCGGTAACTTGATTAATGTACTCAATTCTTGATTCTTTATCTGCGTTTTCAGTAACACCATATTCTGTACACCATACCTCTACGCCGTTCTTTAATTTCCACTCATTTACAAGGCTTAACTTATCTTTTATAGCTTGATAAGTCCCTGTTTGCGGGTAATCTCTAAAATTGATTTCACCATCAGTTTTCAATGCTTTATCAGACAAGCGTGGCATCACCGCGATGCTATCTTTATAAGGAAACGGAATACCTGTTGTAGCGTATTGATTTCCCGTCCACGCAGTTCCCTGATGCGTAAATATATAAGGCTCATAAAAATGAAAACTATAAATAATGTTAGTATACCTTAAAGGCTGCATCCGGGAAAGCTCATACATACTATTAGCATTTGTCGCTCCCACCACAAGCTTGAGGTTGGGATATTTATTTTGGATGGCTTCGATAATTATAGGAGCAGATTCTTCCCACGAATTAGGAAAAACTAAGGGTTCATTTACGATATCGAGGTAAACGCTTTCGGCGTTTAAATTTTCATTTATGAGCATTAAAAACTCAATCCAATTATTAGCAATCTTAAGTGTCTGTTGTTTGTAATTGGTTTCACTTAAATCATGATTAAAATTTGAAAGTATGAGGTGAACCTTCTTTTTATCTGCATAACTAAGGATCTTATTAATAAGCTTTGCGAAAGATTTTTTCTCACTATACGAGGCATCGTTTAAGTAATAATCAAGGTCTATAGGTAAGCGTACACGATCAATTTTTTGATCGTTCAACTGCTTTAAATCGGTTTTGAACGACTTAAAACCAAGTTCATTGTCAGAATTCCACGTTCTTTCTAACCCTGTAACATTCACACCTTGAGCTGTTAGCATAAAATTTATACTAAAAACCAAACTAATGGCGAAATAAAACCGTATAAAACCAACATCTTTTATATTAATCATTAATTTAGTACCTAATAATGTTCTAGCGTATGGAAAGATCTTTATCCCATTCCTTTTTCTCTGAAGAGCTTCGTTTACAAATGTGGAAAGCTTCAAACAAACTCATTTGGGGCTCTATTTTCTTCCTAATCTTTGTTTCAATTCTTGACTTTTTATTGATTAAAGATTTATATGTAACGCTTACTATGCTCAATCTAGCGGCACTTGCGCTAATTGTTTTGTGTAATTATACATTAACTAAAATACAACAAAAACCATTGTGGCTTCTACATATGGTTTTTATCATATTGATTTTTCTCTTTTTATATAGTCTCTCGCTCACAAATGAAATAGGATATCATCTTTACCTACCCTTAATAGCTGTAACATTTGTAACCTTTAATAGCATTGCAATATGGCCTATCGCACATTCCGTTTTTGAGTTTGTACTACTTTGCTTACTCATTATAGGTTTGAGTTATTATAATATTATTGATTTTGACTTACTGGTAGAATCAGGGGGGTACACCGCCTTAGCAATAGCTGCTGTAAGTATTACGTTCCCATCTATAAAGTTATTAAGTCTTAAGGATGATATTACAGAAACTTACAAGCAAAAACAAAAAATAAAGCAGCTTACAATTCAAAATACAGATCTGGAAAAAGAAATAGAAACCAGAACTACCCAAGTTAAAAGAAATGAGAATATCGCTAAGGTTTTTAGACACGATCTTAAAAACAAGTTAGGAAGTATTGAGTCTCTTATAGAGCTTATAGAATTAGAGGATCGTTATATTTTACAAAGTGGTCAAAACGACTATTTAAAAATGATCAAAAATTCGCTTGCAGATGCGACAGGAGAGAACACCTTTTTCAAACATTTTAATGAAGAAGTAACTCAAGAGCAAGCTGTACTCAATAGAAGCATAGTTGATTTACACGAACTTGTAACTACCAATGGATATAAGTTTTTTGAGAAAACCACTTCTCAAAACATTCAGCTTAAAACAGACCTTAAGGCAAAGAACTCGATGATCTATGTAGATAAAAACATAGCCGATGTTGCCATTTACAACCTGATGAAATATGCATTGGACTTTTCTAAAAATAATGATGTTATCGCTATTACCACACGTAACTATGAGCATCTTATAATCTTAGAAATAGTAAACAGAACTACCGGTATTTCTATGACAGAGCTGGAATCGTATTTTAAAAATATCAACGATTACAATTTAAAAGAAATGCAACAGAATAAAGGTCTGGGACTAAGTATTTCTAAGAATCACATCGAACTTTTAGACGGCCATTTGCGATATAGCGCCTCTAATACACTAGGATTTGAATTTCTAGTTGAATTTACATTTAGTAGTTAACCATTCCCGAACGCCCCCACTTATTGACTTAACCTATGAGAAATAAACTATTATTCATACTTACTGTTTTAACTGTTTTTTGCGCTGTTAGCGTGCAAGCACAAGTGACTTACAAATTTTCAGATTTTGATTATCCTGAGGAAGCAGTTACCTGGGGAGCTCACAGTAAAGTAAGCTACTTTATCCCAGTTAAAGCGATTAAACTACTCAAGTCTAACGTATTACAACTTGATTTTAAGGCTTCCGACGTATTGGATATATCAAAGAGTTTTGTCACTGTTTCTGTATCAGATATGCCGGTCGCTACAAAAGCACCTTCCGTAGAAGATCATACCCTACGATTTACAATTCCATTTACGGCAGAAGATATAAAGTCAGGATTTTTAAAAGTAGATGTATTAAGTAATTTTAATATTGATGAGTCTATTTGCGACAGCTACAATGAAGGGGTTTTCTGGATTAAACGTCTTCCTTCATCGTATATAAATTTAGATTACGACACGAGTCTGGCGCCTCCAACGGCTACCATTAGTAGTTTTATCTCCAAAGCAGATAAAATTTTACTTCCTCAAAATGCTTCTTATGAGCTTATTAGCTATGCTGCGTATATCAAGTTTTATTTTGAGCGTGAATTTGCACAACAACTCGAGGTTTTAAATATCCCAGAAACTTTTACAGCCGCATACAATAATAGCATACTTCTGGCTACATCAGATAAATTACCTGCTTCGGTACAATTATCTTCTGCGTCAAAAACTACTTCAAAAAGCAATGGATGGCTAGAACTCTATCCCTTGACTGTAAATGACACAGACAGCATTAGCCAGGCTCAGGCACTTATTGTAACCGGCAGCGATAAAGTTGGTTTTAAAAAAGCTGCAGAAACTTTACTTTCTAAAGACATTATTAGCAGCGCGTATTCAAAAAGTCTAGCGGTTTCAAGCGGGATGGATATGAGTTATCCCATACTTAAAAATGACCGTCAGGTAAGTCTCAGAAAATTAGGAGTCGCCGATGAGATCACCGAAGGTATAGGCAAACTCACGAAAGATATTACACTACCTCGATCTATTTTTGGCTCTAAATTAGTCGAGCTTGAATTAGAATTAAATTTCACATACCGTCCTCTTAAAAATGAAGAGAATGCCTATGTAAATATTTATATGGATGATGTTTTAAAATACAGTCATCAACTGGATAACTCGGGTCAATTTGATGAAGCGATAACTTTTGATCATCTAGAGTTAAAGAAAAACAACCTACTTCGTGTGGAATTTTATTACATACCGTCTGGCGGATTGTGTGTTGAAAATCCGGTATCGTTTTATGCTCAAATTAATTTAGATCGCTCAAAATTTAAAGCCATCTCGTATAAAGATGATGAGAATCTAAGTTTCTTTTATTTTCCTGAAAACTTTCAATCTGCTACACCTGCAATTTATTTAGACATTCCTCTAAATGCAACTCATATCACAGCATTAAGCAAGCTTGTAAATTTATTAAACCCTAATTTTAACAAACACCGCTATCTATATCCTCAAATCTTACCCTTAGATAGTCTAAAGGCAAATACCGGAAAATACAGTCCGATTATCATCTCATCTAAAGCAACTTCGTTAACTGCATTTTCTTCAGACAATGCATATTTTCAGCTTGATGACACAAACTATAAGTTCAAAAAAGAAGATTATGAAAACTACTTTAATATCTCTTATACTGACAAGATAGGTGTAAACCAACTCTTTAAAAAAGACGATTTAACCGGAATGTTCTTATTTGTTCCCGATGGGAATGCCGTAATTTTAGAACTGCTTGTAGATCAAATAGACGGTCAAACATTTAATAATACAGGAGATTTAATTCTTGCCAGTACAGATGATTCTTATTTCTTTAATTTACGAGATACGGCAAATGCGATTAGCAATCAGGAAATTCAAAACGGGTTTGATCTCTTTTGGCAAGAGTTTAGAGTGTTTATCATCTTTGGGTTGTTTATTATAATGACCGTGCTACTGATTTATATTTTTCAAAAATCACAAGAATCTAAAAACAACATTGTAGATGAAAATTAGATTATCCCTTTTTTTACTCTGCTTTAGTTTTGGTATTCTTGCTGCCCAGCATAGCAACCAGCCAGATCTGCCTGCAGACACTTTAAAAACACAAAAAGAGCGTTTAAATCCCTGGCAACAAGCATCTGGTGAATTCTTATTTTCTCCTTTTTTAAGTCACTACAGAGCAACATCTTTTAGAGACGCCAACGGCAATAAAAGCGACTTTGCAGACAATGGGAGGTATACAAACTACAATCCCAGACTTTTTGTAGCCGCTCCATTAATTTCAGATAAATTAAATGTGATAGCTTCCTTACCTTATTTTTTTAATAGGTATGAGAATTCAAATTCATCTGACTATAATACAGATTTTGGAGATATCGAACTGGGATTGAGAATGCATCTGGCAAAAATGGGCGACAATTACCTTATGGGAAGTTTAATAAGTTATATTCCTGCTTATTCAAACACCACACAGCCGGTAGCTGGTTACGATCTATTTGGCTTAGAAACCAGACTTGCTCTTGTAGGGAGTCTTAAGTTTTTAGGAGATTACAATAATTTTCATAAAGTAGAAATGGGTTTGCGCTACTTCTTCCCTAACGATCCTACGCAGTTGCGTTTTTTACTCTCTGAAGGATTTAGAGTGACCGATCAATTAATACTTATGGGAGAATTTGAAGGCTTATTTTCTTATAGTAAAAACGATGAATTTTTTACTAATAACTTACAGAATACCGAGGAGTATAAAATTATCAAAGCAACTTTTAATGTGGGTTATGAATTCACGCCAGAATTTGCGCTCTATGCTGGTGCCTTTCACGATGTGTATAATCGCAATGCCGCAATAGGTCACGGATTTCAAGTATTTAGCGTGATAAAACTCAACTAATAATGCAGCTACTCTATAGAAATGATTTATTTCTGAAATCTGGATTACTACCAGAAAGTACCTATGCTCAAATAGATAAAATGAGCAAAAGTATGAATAAGTCGTTTCTTAAAGTCACGCTTAATTATGCATTTCTATCCAGGCTAGCTTACAAGGAGCATCTTCTTAAAAATAACATCAGTTTTTATCAATTTGATTATACACAGCTTTTTAAACTAAAAAGCGAATTTTCTAAAGGCGATTTTGATTTTTTACTCGATCACAATCTATATCCTGTAAAACTAGAAAATGGCAAAGTAGATCTTATAATTGCAGATCCTTCTGATGACATTAGCATCTCAAAATTTAAAGAGTACTTTTTACTAGATATAGAAACTATACACATAGCCGAAGATCTCGATATTGTAAAAGCATTACACATGACTTATGGGGATGCTATTCTGCATAAAGCTGTTTTTGATTTGTATGAGCGGGATAATAAAAGCTCTGCTTTGGAAACTTTTACACTTAGGCAAGTGCTAGTATTGGGCGGGCTCGGGGTTATCTTACTGGTACTCCTATTTATATTTCCAGTTTTTACCATTATTAGTATTAACCTGTTTATAAACCTTTTTCTACTTTTCGCTATAGGGTTTAAATTCTTACTTACCGTAGTAGGCGCCAAGTCTGAAACTATTCAGAAAATATCACCGGCCGAGTTGGGCAACTATCCGGATGACGAACTCCCCTATTACACGATACAACTACCTGTATTTAAAGAATCTGAAGTTATTTACAAACTGGCTTCAAATCTTCAAAATCTGGATTACCCTAAAGATAAATTAGATGTAAAATTATTAATAGAATCTGATGACGAGGTTACTTTTAATGCGGTAAAAAACCTCAAATTCCCGTGTATTTTTGATCCGGTTATAATTCCCTATTCTCAGCCTAAAACAAAACCAAAAGCCTGTAATTATGGGTTACATTTTAGTAAAGGAAAATACCTCACCATTTACGATGCAGAAGACATCCCAGATAGTGACCAGTTAAAAATGGTAAATGCACTGTTTAATAAGTTACCCGACAATTACATTGTGGTACAGTGTGCTCTAAATTATTTTAATAAGACTGAAAATTTCTTAACCCGAATGTTTACGCTTGAGTATTCATACTGGTTTGATTATATGCTACCGGGACTTGATGGTCTGGGAGTTCCCATTCCGCTAGGTGGTACTAGTAATCACTTTAAATTTGACAAACTTATAGAGTTAGGCGGCTGGGATGGTTTTAATGTTACTGAAGATGCAGATTTAGGAATTAGAGCCTACGCCAAAGGTTATAAGGTTACGGTGCTTAATTCTACTACCTATGAAGAAGCTAACAATGCATTTTACAACTGGATACGGCAGCGCTCCAGATGGATTAAAGGCTATATGCAAACCTATCTGGTGCATATGCGTAATCCTATGAAGTTATTTAGAGAAGTAGGATGGAGTGGCTTCTGGGGATTTCAATTTTTTATAGGAGGAACCTTTTTTACATTTCTTGCCTACCCTGTTTTATTGCTTTTGTTTCTGTTTTACTTTTTCCTCACATTAGACATTAGTGAATCTGTGATGGGTTCTTTTAATACTGATATCATCAATTTCTTTAAAATAATATTTCCAGATTGGGTGATTATCTTATCGGTCTTTAATTTTATGGCCGGTAATCTATTGATGATATACATTAATATGATTGCTGTCTTCCGTAGAAAATCTTACAGCCTCATCCTTTTTGCTATCACAAATCCTGTTTATTGGCTAATGCACTCAATATCTGCCTATAAAGGATTATTTCAACTTATATCAAAGCCATTTTATTGGGAAAAAACAAATCACGGTCTTACAAAATCGCATAACCCCGATATAAAATGAAAAATGCATTTTCAATATTTATAATCGGTTTGTTTTTTTCTGCGTATTACGTGGGGCTGGGCTACTATGAATATTCTTTGGGCTTTAAATATCTGGAGCCGCTATTTATGAGTGATCGGTTGCAGCTTTTGTTTACTAATGATATTAAAACACTAGAGCTTTTTTACTTCACCTATCCGGTGATTTCTCAACTAATAACAATCCCGGCAGGATTAATAGATCCACTGCTGGCACCTATGATCACCTCTGGGATTACTGTAGGTTTTTTTGCTGCCTATATTGTAGTTATACTATTTAAGCAAAAGCTCCCTATAGTTTCTGTAATTATTACATTGTATTTTTTGTGCAGTCCGGTGATCATATCTGTCGCAACATCGGGCACATCTCTGTATTTATATCTTATACTGTATTATTTCTTTTTCCATTTTCTATTTAGATATACACGAGATTTTACAACCTATAATTTTGTAATACTTAGTTTATGTCTTACGCTATTTGTATTTCTCAACTATTCTTTTTTATGGATGGTTGTTTTTATGCTTCCGCTCATTTTTCTATTTAGTTTGTTTAATTCGCCGGGAATACAAAAGTCATATTTAGGTATTTTTACCGAACTTACTCAGAGTAGAGTAACCGCCAGAGAACTTGTTGGGAGTTCGCTTTCTACCGTATTAGTCATCGTTTTTACACCGCTGGTGAGTTTGTTATTTTTTCTCACAATTAATTACTGGTTTACGGGTGACTTTATGTTTTTTAGCACTACCAAAACCGCATCCTGGGATCAGCATCCCTTTTTAGATTTTGTATTCTACAATACTTCAGAAAATTTTATAGATCTTGGAACAAGTTGGGATTATCTCTCTATCTCAATACTTGCATTGTCACCGGTGTTTCTTACTGCTTTTCTGATCGGAAGAAAAAAGTTGTTGTTTCAATTAATTATGCTTCTTGTACCGGTGTGGATATTATATTCGAAAAATTCTAACTCGGCAGTTTTACTCTCTTTGTCAGATTTTTTAATTATTACTGCAGCAGGAATCGCAGCATTCATACATTTTTTTCATACCTCATTACTCCCTGTATTTTCAAAAAGCAAGGTGCTGCACCTAATAACGTTTATCTTACTCCTCATCAATTTAGGTGGCGAGTATTTTTATTTTACGCATACATATACCAACCAGGAGCAAAATATGCTGGCTTTCTTAAAACAGGAAAAGCCTTTAAATAGTGATGCAACAGCAGATATGGCAGATTTTATAAATAAGAATTTGCCTAAAGATGCTACCATACTTACAGATAATACTTTGTTTTATCCTACAATCGCTTTGTCGCGTGATCATGTGAAGTATGTAGATCAATTTGATCCCAATTATTACAACGCTTTACAGGCACCACAAGTTCACGCAGATTATATTTTAATTCTGAATAATTCCAAGCAACGCGATCAAAAAGACGGCGTAAAATATGTGGTAGATCAAACTAATATCGAGCTGCAAACTCAATATACAAATACACTTTTCAGCTTAATACAGATTAAAAAATAACAATTATGGAATTAGAAGAGCAGATAAAAATTCTCACCGTAGATGACAACCCGGTTAATCTTTTTCTAATTTCTACAATTGTAAAGAAAATTTGCCCAGATGCTATTGTTTACGAGGCAAAAAATGGAGCCGAAGCGCTGGAATACTATAAGCAAAACGCACCCGATTTGCTATTTCTCGATCTTAAATTACCCGATATTCACGGACTCGAGGTAGCCAAGATTATAAGAGCTACAGACTCTGATAAGCGAACGCCTATTGTAGTGGTAAGTGCAAATAACGCTGAAGAGTCTGGATACGATACATCATCGAATCTTATAGATGATTTTGTAGATAAGCCTATTAAATATGATTCTCTAAAAGCTATTATCGATAAGTTTATTTTAGATTAATTTAATAGTCGGTATAACCTTATTGTCTTGGAAGTAACAATCTAACTTTTCATCTCAACTGTATTTCAGTACGAGTAGACTGATAGACCGAATTTCTAATAACAGTCTCGAAAACAATTTCTCTTAAGCCTTTCAGTACAAATTCAAACTTACACTGCTGCAATTGATTCGCTCGAATATAAAGTATCATTTTCATAAAATAAACCTTACTTTTTAAATCAAAAAACCACCAGAATACAACAAAAAGCCCCCTGCAAATCAACAGATTTGCAGGGGGCTTTTGTTTTTAATGATGCTTCAATTATGCATTAAGTATATCGCGTAATTCTTTTGCTGCAGCTGCAGGATCTTCAGCTCCGTAGATTGCTCCGCCGGCAACGGCTACTACTGCTCCAGATTCTTTTACTGCTTTGATGGTATCTTTGTTAACACCACCAGCGATCGATACCGGTACACCGGCGCTTTTAGCTTCATCGATTAGTACCTGTACAGAATAACCGTCAAGAGCTTGCTCATCTAAACCGGCGTGTAATTCCACAAATTTCACTCCAAATGCAGATACTTCTTTTGCGCGTTGCACACGGTCTTTTACACCTATAGTATCTACAACCACGCCTTTATTACGCTCATTGGCTGCTTTAACTGCGCCTTTAATTGTTGCATCATCTACAGATCCTAAAATCGTAACAAAATCTGCTCCTGCATCAAAAGCTAATCCTGCTTCTAACTCACCAGTATCTGCAGTTTTGAAATCTGCAAATACTTGCTTGTCTGGAAATGCATCTTTCATTGCACGTATTACAGAAACTCCTTCACTTTTAATAAGCGGAGTACCTAATTCTATAATATCTACGTAAGGAGCCACTTTCTCTGCAAGAGCTAACGCATCTTTTGTATTTAGTAAATCGATTGCTACTTGTAACTTAGTCATAATATGCTGTATTTAAATTATTTATTATTTGTGTTATTCTAAATTAGAATGTCTTTTATATAGTTCTTCGGCACTACTCCCATCTATTGACCACAAAGTTTGTATCAATGCATCAAAAAATAAGAGTAAGGCTTGTTCAAATAAACTGCCTGCATATTGATCAGACACCGTGTTTTCATGTGCCTGTTTTTGAGCTGCAGGGATGTTTACGATATAGTCACTTAACGTTGCCAGTTCAGAAGCTGCATCAGTTGTAAAGCAAGCCACCTGTGCATTTTGGTCTTTTGCGGTTTTAGCTGCACGTATTACTGTACTTGTTGTTCCAGAGCCAGATCCTGCAATTAATAAATCACCAGATCCTATCGCCGGCGTGGTGGTTTCTCCCACAACATAAGCGGTAAACCCTAAGTGCATCAAGCGCATTGCTGCCGCTTTCATCATCAATCCGCTGCGGCCCATTCCTATTAAAAAAATGGCTTTTGCTTCTTGAATAGGATCTACTAAAGCACTTAATTGCTGAAAATCAAATTGTTCTAACAGCTGTTTGTGTTCGTTGAGAATGCTATTCATTGCCTCCTCACTCTTCTTATTTATATTTATCTGCTGTGCGCTCATAGTTTAATTTTTTGTACGCTGCAAAGATATCGAGCACATTAGCTAACCAGTGTTACAATGTGATAGTTGTCTGGTACAATTTGCTAAGTATGTATAATATTTTGTTAATGATGTATTATAACGTGGTACAATATGGAAATAATCTTCTCTTTGCATAACTTGTAAGTTTTCTAAAATCCCTATAGTATGCTTAGCGACAAAACCATATATATACGCGATCTGGCAAACTGCCCACCTGCATATCTGGAAGATCCTGCCCGAAGAGAATTTTTTGAAATCGTTTGGCTCCATAATGAAGAAGCCTTGCACGAACCCTATCACGACTTTGAAAACTTGCGTGGCGATTGGATTTATTTGATTCCGCCGTATCGGGTACACCAACTCAATAAAGCCGGTAAAAAGGGAGTTTTGTTGTCCTTTAAGCAAGAATTGCTAGAAGATGATATAAAAGAATTTTTACTGGACGTTTTTAGAATGTTCAATATTCAGGGAGAATTCTCGTGCTTACAAGTAACCGAAGAAAGTGAGAAAGGACTGGTCTCGATATTTAATCTGCTTCAGGAAGAATACAATCACGAGGAAGTGAATCTCATTATGATAAAGGCACTTTTAAAGGTTTTTTTACTGAAATTAATACAGTTAAAAGAACAGCATTTTACACGACAGGACATCAATGAAAAACGTATTTACGAATTTATGATGCTCATCGAACTGAATTTTTACGAGGAGCGCAAAGCAGATTTCTATGCAAACAAACTAGATCTAAGCACAAAACGCCTCAATCAAATTTTAAAAGAGAAGCTTGACAAAACTGCAGTTCAACTTATACACGACCGCATTATTCTAGAAGCCAAAAGGCAAATAATACATAGTGAAAATACAATTAAAGAGATCGCCTATAATTTACAGTTTAAAGATCCCAGTTATTTTAGTCGGTTTTTTAAATTACACACAAACCAGACTCCAAATGAGTTTCAAGACAAAGTCACAAATCATGTGATTACACGGGATAATACCTTGTATTCCTAATTTTTCAGAAATGCAGAAATCTGTAATTCTAATTAACCTAGGATTAACCTGCACGTAACAATGTCTTTTTTTTAAAAGCCTACTTTTAAAAAAAAGGTTATGCATACATTACTTACGGCTCCCAATAATGAATACCTCAACTATAATGAGTTTTCCTTATTTGACTATTTAATTAATAAAGGTTTTGATGATCTCGATTTAAAGATTAAAACACAAACTTTAAGGAAAGGTACATATATATACCAACCTCCAGCAAACCAGGGCTATGTTTATGAAATTGTGACTGGTGCTGTGAAGCTAGGTTCCTATACCGAAACCGGTACTGAATTTGTACACGATATTATACACACAGGAGACTATTTTGGGAATTTAAAATATTTAAACAATCAGTTCTTTGAATTCTCTAAAACACTTATGAGCTCTACCATTCGAATGTACAAACTCGATTTTTTTAAAGAGATTGTTCCTCAAGATTCTTTTTTAGCAGAGTGGTTTATGTCGTACTTAGTGAAGCGCTGGTGCCAGAGTGAGAAGAAAATAAAAATTATCAAAGAGAAAGATTTGCAGCATAAGATTAAGAGCTTGCGATCGCTATATAATCTACCAATTCTCGATGCTGATAATGACACCTATAATTTGTATGACTTACTAACCCAGCAAGAGCTGGGGGACATTGCTGGTGCTTCACGCCAGACAATATCCCTTGCTCAAAAACTCTAAAATCAATCTTACTATTCTGAAATAATCCCGGGATGATATATCCCATCTTTAACGGCAAAGTCAAGGTTTAAAAGTTTTGAAATTAAAGGCGCTATATCTTCAAGGCCTAGCACATCAATTTCTTTAGGTGTGGTTTTTATTCCTGCACCAGAAATTATAAATCCGGTTTGTATTTGCTTGATATCAGGAAAATAACCGTGAGTTCCACCAGAACGTGCTTCTAATAAGTTTCCGGTTGCTTTACCAGACATTGCAATACCCGGCACAGGATTTATAGCCAATACGACATTAGGATCTGTACCTATATCTTGCAATTCTTTTTGTTCTACAATTCTAAATAACTTCTTAGTTGATAGCGGTAAACTGGCTAATTTTGATTTAATTGCCTGTAGGGTTTTTGTATCATTTTTATCTTTCAAATGTAGAAAGGCAGCTGCACCAGAAGTATTAAAGTATGCCTTCCACTCTTTGCGTTCTGTATCTGCATTTACAATTCCTAGTTCGCTTAACCATACATTAGGTTTTAGAGCAGAATGAATATCTACAAAACCGTGATCTCCTGTAATAATGAACGTTGTTCTATCTAGAACACCTGCGCGCTCTGCCGCTTCCTTAATTTTTCCGATAGCTCGGTCGATTGCAGCAAGTGCAAAAGGAACTTTATGTCCTTCCCTGCCCTCTTCGTGCTGAAAATGATCACTAGCAATGAGATGTATCGTCATAAAATTAGGCTTGTATTCTTCCAGAACATAAGCAGCCATCTCACCAGTACGATCTTCTCTGTTTAAATAATAACCATTAAACGTACGCTCATTTAATTTACCAAGAACGGCTGTTTCCATTTCAGCAAGCAAACCTTTAGGAGTTTCATTATCTCGCATAGGTTCAATTCTTCCGTAGTCACTTTCCAATGTCCATACCTCCGGAATATTATACGTTATGGGTGCACCTACAGAAACCGGCCATATAAAACTTGCACTGGTTAAACCCTTCGCTTTAACCGCATCCCAAAGGGTGGGCGTTTGTATTAAATTATATTCCCAGTACCACTTTTCTGAAGGCATGTCATATTCAAACGGACTATTATAATAAATACCGTGATTTGCTGGTAAAGCTCCTGTAACTAGTGTGGTATGTGATGGATAGGTGACAGATGGAAAAACACCTCGTACACCACTAGCCGTAACACCGTGATTTTTCAGGTCTTTCATATTAGGCACCGGCCATTTTGATTCGTTGTAAAATTCTGGTCTAAAACCATCTATCGATATCAAAATTACATGATCGCTAATGCGCTCTTGTGCCTGAATGGAATTTGTAAACAACGTAGAACCTGCTACTACAAGCAGAATAGATTTTAATAATCTCATAGGTATAGTTTAAAAAGAGGCTGCTGTACTTGCAGCCTCTGATATTTTATTTATTAATTGAAAGAATAGCGCATACCTAATTGCAACCTCCAGGGTGTACCATTTATGGGTTCGGTTCCTGTTCCTGTTTGTACTCCGTAGGTATAGCCTTGTGTGTTAGAATCAAAGCCATATATACGCATAAGATCCCGATTGCCGTAATTATTATCATTCCCCCAATCTTTATTTAAAAGATTAGCAAAATTGAACACATCTGCAGACAGTTCTAGCGCGTGTGTTTTCGCTCCTTTAAACGTAAACTTCTTTTGCAAACGCAAATCGATTGTTGCAGAAAACGGATTTTTACCACCATTACGTTCTGCAAAACCGCCAAAACTTTCCCGCAGATATTCTTTAAAGCCAGAGGAAGTCTCAGGATCTGCTAATATCTGGTTATACGCATCACGGATATCTTGTGGAGTTGCGGGATCGTTGGGATCATAAATGTAAGCAATATCGTTACTTAGGTTAAAGTCTCCATTTGCACTGGTATTACTAGCCGTCATCAGACTGTAACGGGTACCTCCAGTTCCTGTAATGGTAGCTCCTAATACAAAACCTTTCCAAGTAGGGGAAGCACCATTAATAACAAACTTGCTTCCAAATTGATTGTCTGAATACCCGTAATTTAACGCTCTGGGATCTCCTGTAACCGGTAGAAATGTCGATGTGTTTGCTACACAGCAGTTGTAAGATGAATTATCTTTTGCTCTGTTTAAAGTAACACTTGCATTTACATATCCGTCATCACCAAGACGTGCAGATCCTTCAACAATTAAAGAAGCATTATCTAAAATTCCATCTGGTCTTAAGACTAAAGTTCTACCTACCTCATCAGATATTCGTGAATTGGTCCAGTCTGTTCTACCGTCTTCTCCAATGGTTGCTGCAGGTACAAATACCGGTCTCCCTTCTGGAGTAACAAAATAAGGTGTAGTTACCAGATTTGTTTCCTGATACACATAGTTGTTTTTAGTATGACTTATAAGCGCATTTACGCCCAGACTGTATCGGTTACCAAAGAAGTGCGTATAGCTTAGGTTTCCTTTAAAAATGGTAGGCACTTCAAAATCATCTGCTACAGCATTTATTGTAGAAAAAGCTGAAGCTCCTGCCGGAATTCCCGGTACTGTAGCAGGGTCTTCACGATACCCCGGAAAATTAGGAACGGGCACATTAGCACCACTAACATCTATGGCACCAAGTAACGTACCGCTGTTTTGGATGTTATTTACCTGTGCATAATAATGAGGTTGTGCAGTAAACATACCTCCTCCTAATTTTAAAATGTCTTTATTTTTTCCTTTTACATTCCACGTAAGTTGAAAACGAGGCTGAATATTATCATAATCATTAGGTCTCTCATCGGTGCGTATTCCTAGCTCGTTAAATACAACGGGATTAAACTCTGCTGCATCTTGAAAATAAGTTGCATCCCAACGCACACCACCGGTAAACTCTAAATCTGGTGTAATATCAAAATCTACCTGAGCAAAAAGAGAAAGGTCTAAAACAGTCTGCTTGACAAGAGGTAACCCTTGAAGAGGAACTTCGCGTGCGTAACGAGACGGATTTAGATTTGCAAAATCATCTAACGAATCAAAGAAGAATCGGCCATTTTGTTCATTAGAAAGTAAGGTTTCTAACGAGGTAATCATATTATCTGTACCAAAAGTGAAATCAAACTTACCTGCATTCACATAGGTAATGTTGCTAATCTGAAATTGATTTTCGACATTAGTTTCCGGTGTGTAACGCTGTCCTCCTAACTGTACACTTTGCGTACGGTTTGAACCATTAGGCAATTCTGAAGATACCTGAACTATTGCGCGGGGTATATTTGAAGATGGTAATTGCGAACTAGGCGTGTATGCTCGTTCTGCATGCTGATATTGAAATTTGAGTTCGTTAGTTACTTTTGGCGAAAATACAGAACGTAACGAAAGGAATGTACTGTTCTCCTGAGATTCAAAATCAGAATAGGTTTCTGCAATTTCGATATTGCTGTTATCGCTCACGCTCATTGGGTTTTCCCACTTATTAAATAAATTTCTAAGGGTGAGCGTGTGCTTGTTATTAATCTGCCAATCGAGACGTACGAATAAATTATTTGCGTGAGTTTCTCTATCAAATTGTCCTATTTGCTGCTGATTGCCCAACCCGTAGCTATCTCTACCTATCTGTAAAAAACGATCTAAATTTGCTTGAGTGATTCCCAGACGATTTGCATCATCATCACTTTGTATATCTGCAATACTCAACGGGTTTCCGGCATCTTGACGTTCATAAACCAAAAAGAAATGCAACTTGTCTTTTACAAGCGGACCTCCTAAACTCAGACCATATTGTGAATTATAAAAATCGGCTTCTCTTCGCTCTCCTTGTATATTGTAATTACTTTGTAAAGCATCTGCTCGATGATAGAAAAAAGTGCTTCCTGTAAATTCATTGGTACCCGATTTTGTTACCGATGTTATTGCTCCACCTCCCTGGCGTCCTTGAGTAACATTATAATCATTTGTACTTACTTCAAATTCACGAATAGCTTCCAGTGATATGGTATAAGGCCCTTGCCCAACTTCACCCGCTGTAAGCTGGTTTCTAAAGTTAACCCCATCAATAGTTACGTTTGTAGATGATCTACGCTGTCCTCCCAAATTTATAGAACCACCACCCTGAAGTGGAGATAGACTGGTTAAGTTTGTAAAGTTTCTACCTTCAGTAGGAAGGTTTTTTATTTGAGTACTGCTTATTTTTGTAGATGCTCCTAATTGATCGATACGCTTTGTAAGATTAGTCGCTTTAATCGTTACAGCATCTAGTGAAGTAGATTCTTCTTGTAATATAAAATCAAGTACAACAACATCACTTAAGTTAAGTGTGATATTTTCTTTTACTACCTCTTGAAACCCCATATACTTGGCATTTACTTTATAAGGGCCACCTAAAGGTAATTGATTTAAAGAGAACTCTCCGTCTTCATTTGCAACTGCCCCAAATACAAAACCGGTAGCTGTATTTGTTACTATAATTTCGGCTCCCATAAGCGGAATACCGGTATTATCTAATACAGTTCCTTTAATTTTTGTGTTAGTAGATTGGGCTAACAAGTTTGATGCAAACACAAGCAAAAACAGGGTTGTGCTTAAAAATTTGATTAAAAACCGATCTTTAAAAAAAGTGCGGTGACTGGTAATTTTTTTCATTTGTGGATAGTTGAATTAATTACCGGCGAAAGTAAATTAGCAACTTTTCCTCAAATGTTAGTTTTTAACATGAACGCATCACTTAACGCAGTTTTTACTTTTTAGTAACAGAGCAATTAACAGCAGTGTTCTATGCAAACATCAAATTGAAACGTAAACCAAGAAAAAAGTCTCATTAAAATAATGAGACTTTCTAAGTAATAGTAAAGGGTATTCGCTTAGTTGATATCGATAGCAGATTGACTCTAAATTCTAAAAAATACTGGATTTAACGCGTTTCCAAAGCTTGACTAAAATAAAAATGGAAATAAGGGTAAGGGCTGTAAGAATAGTTGCCTGGGTAAAATATCCATATATCCAATATCCAGTGCTAAAAAGGGCTCCGTATATAGTGATACAACCTACTAATGTGGCTAATATGCCGGCAGGTACAGACCATTTTTGAGTATTCATAATTAGTGTATGGCCTTGTAATTTTGCTCTGTTTATTAAACGCTGCCATCCCGGTCCGCCGGGTTGCGTTTGTTTGTAGAAATCGAATAAAGTTGTGTCTTTTTCAGGTTTGGTTAAAAAAGTAACCGCAACCCAAACAACCGTAGTTAATAATACCACCAATGGATACGTAGACCAGTTAGGGAGCAACCCATCTTCTTGGTTGGTACCAAATAACACCAAACCCAACGGACTAAAATTAAATAAAATTGAAATTACTCCAGATGAGAACATCGCAGAAATTTCGCTCCACGCATTAATTCTCCACCAGAACCAACGCAGAATAAAAATTAACCCTGTACCTGCACCAAACATCAAAATGATATTAAATAATTGATACGCATTTGTAAGTACTAGCGCCAGCGCTGAACTCACCACCATTAATAGTACGGTAGAAATTCGCCCAACGTTTACCAGCTCTTTTTGTGAGGCTTCTTTTTTTACATAGCGCGCATAAAAATCATTCACCACATACGAGGACCCCCAGTTTAAATGCGTCGATATAGTTGACATGTATGCGGCAATTAGAGATGCCATTACCAATCCCAATAATCCGGTAGGTAATTTGGTTAGCATTGCAGAATAGGCTAAATCGTCTCCTAGTTTATTCTCAACAATATTTGGAAATGCTTCGTGGATACTCGCGATATCGGGATAAACTACTAATGAGGCTAAGGCAACTAAAATCCACGGCCACGGGCGTAAAGCATAATGCAAAGCATTAAAAAAGAATGTCGCTCCTATAGCGTGATTTTCATCTTTTGCAGCTAGCATTCGCTGTGCGATATATCCACCACCACCAGGTTCTGCTCCGGGATACCACGCACTCCACCATTGTACTGCAAGCGGAATAATTAGAAGTGTAATTACTAAACTAGTATCGTTAAAATCTGGTAGAATATCCAGTTTATCAATAACAAGTGGATGGGTCATTAATTCGCCCATTCCGCCTACTTCCGGCAAGTTAACGCAGTAGTAGGCTGCTCCTATTCCGCCAGCCATAGCGGCGAAAAAAAGGATAAAATCGGTATATACCACTCCTTTAAAACCGCCTATTGTACTAAAAATAACAGTAACTAATCCCGCATAACCAATAGTTTCTAACGGACTCAACCCCAACATAATCTGACCGATTTTTATCGCTGCAAGTGTCACCGCACTCATTGCGAGTACATTAAATACCACACCTAGATAAATTGCCCTAAACCCACGTAAAAACTTAGCTGGTTTCCCGCCATAACGCAGTTCGTAAAACTCGATATCTGTATTTACGCCAGATTTTCGCCACAGCTTGGCATAAACAAAAACGGTAAGTAAACCCGTAATTAGAAAAGCCCACCAAACCCAGTTACCACTTACTCCCTGATTCCGAACAATATCAGTAACCAAGTTAGGCGTGTCTGTAGAAAATGTAGTAGCTACCATCGATATTCCCAGCAACCACCACGGCATATTTCTACCCGATAAAAAATACTCAGAAGAACTTTTACCAGATTTCTTTGCGACTAGCAGCCCAATAATTAAAGTGATTGCAAAAAAGCTGATGATAATAGCATAATCAAGTATTTCTAGAGCTACCATAAAATTTATGTGATGGTTAAGGGTTAATGTAATTCAATAGGAAAAGATATCTCTTTTAGGAATAATATCGCACCGAACTAACCATTTCTGCTTAAAACAACAACTAAGATTATAGAATAACTCCTTATTAACAAAAGCATTAACCACTTATATAAATTGTAATTTATAGCTCTATTTAATCATAAATCTATAGGTTTAATGCAAATGAGATTCTAGAAAAATTGGTTTTAAAGAAGTTAATAAACAGAAATCGCCTGCATTAAATAACAATTAGGTTATAATGCAGGCGATTTTTAATCTACGAAGCTTGGTTCTATAAAATGCTAATAGCAATGTTAAATGGGTCCAGACTTGCACCCGCACGATCACGGGCAGATAAGGTTAGGCTATCTTCAGTACCTAATCCATTACTGATATAAACCAAATTCTTTGAATGGATATCTAATTGAGTTAACCGATCTCCCACTTTAAGAATAGTTGCTCCACGCACGAGCCAACCATTTTGAGGGATTTGCTCTACTGTAAATATAATGTCTGCAGGAGCTGCGCCATCAACCTCGATATTCTCTTCACTAAAAACGTATGTTTCTCCGCTAGTTACTGAAAATCCAGAATTTGTAATAAGATCTAAACTAGTATTTCCTGATGCGATTGTTGCAATAAGCATCGGAGCTTTTAAAGCTGTAGTTTCTTTGGAAGCAAACTCATCAGTTTCATCAGAGCCAGCTTGTCCATCTAATACGAATGAAACGCTTTGCCTCTTTTCAAGCGCATTAAAAAAGTCTGTAACATCAAAGGCAAATTTGCTAACTTTTGTCGTAGTTAAACTAGCTATAGGATTTCCTGCCGGTAAAGTTGCAGTATTAAAGGTAAGACTAGTCTCATTCCATAAAGTGTCTGCAACCGAGAATAAATTCATCTTAACCCCTTTGGCTGCTGTAAAACTTACAGCCATATCAAGCCGAACATCGGTAATTACTCCTTCTTTATCAAATTCGTTTAAGTCAAACATCATATAGGCTTTTCTATCAAAGTCTCCATTGCCCGTTACATTTTTGACTTTCATTAAAACATCTCTACCATAATTTACCCCAGAATTTGCTCCACCATTAATATAGGTATCGTGCTTTGGATAGATCGTATCGGTTTTAACTGATGGATCTGGAATGTTTAAATTATTTGAAGGTGCTGAAAAATAAACAATAGAACTCACTACGTGCATAGCGCCATTTGTAGGTTCTAAATTTGAAGTAACAATCGTCCATTGTTTTCCCGTTCCTTCATTGATTAATCCTTGATAATTAGAATTATGAGATAAAAACATAATTTGGCCGTTTTCAGTATTGTAAGCAATAGGATTATTACTTTCAGACAGATCAGGATTTGTAAAAAGTACTACGTCATCTACGATATGATATCTCAATGTATTTCTCAAAATTGGAACCGGTACTTCTTCTAAGCTTTCGTAGGCATTTTCGGTTAAATATTGATTGAATGCATTGTTTGTAGGAGCAATAAATGTTTTTGAATCCATCGCAGCGTATATAGATTCTAAACCTACTTTTGTGATCGCTGCTTCAAGCATTACTAGCGAATCGTTTTCTTGAATAAATTCCCAGGCTGTCACGCCCAACTTTGCGGTAGAGCCAGAATCTTGGTATTCAAAATTCTCTTGAATTTCACAACTGTAAATAAGGCACATACAAATGCCTAGTAGCATAAAGTAACCCGTTTTAATATTTTTCATTACTTAAATTTCATTAATTAAACAGTGGCTTGCAGCCGAATAAATACTATCGGTAAAATGAATTCTGTTCCAGATTGGGATTTCTGTTTATTGCATCTTCGTGAATAGGCCAAACCAGATTTGCAGGATCACTTAATCCATTTATGGGTTGCATAATTTCTATGGCTCTATCTGTTCTTACAAGATCAAACCAGCGGTGACCCTCAAAAGATAATTCGATTGAACGCTCATGAAATATTGCAGAATCTACATCCCCATAGTTGGCTATAGCACTTGCCTGATCTAGATTTTCTAAGCCTGCTCTTGTTCTAATTCTATTTAACAACTCTAGAGCTTCATCAGTTTGCCCAAGTTTATTTAATGCTTCTGCTTTTAAAAGAATAATATCTGCTAATCGAGCCAATACTATATTATTTGAGGAAGGATCTGAGCTTTCATCACTAAAACCTTCTCCAAAAAACTTCCATATTTTACGTGTGGTTACAACTGTAGTATCGTAAATTTTTGATTTTCTAAGGTCGTTATCTTCAAACGAATTTTTAAACCGCTCACTTGGGTAATAATCGCTATCAGATCCCAAAGCATACAATACGCGAAGCGCATTTGTTTGAACTTCGTTGTAACCTACTTCAAATATACTTTCATTAGAAAATCCTGTGGTAAAAATTTTAGACCAGTCTGCCATACTTACCAGAGAATATAAGCTGTTATTCAAAACAAGGTCTGCAGTAGCATTTGCATTTTGATAATCTTTACGCCACATATACACTTGAGTTAACAGCGCATTTGCACCTCCTTGGGTAATAAGAACGCGATCCCGTTCTCCTCCGTAACTATCCCGGCAATTTTCAGCTGCATATTGCAGATCTTCGACAATTTGATCTAAAACAAGTTCTTTGTCTGTCTTTGGCACAAACAACTCTTGATCTACACTTTCATAAGGTTCTAATATTAAAGGTACATCTCCCCAAACCCGTACTGCATAGAAATACGACAAGGCTCTTAATGCTCTTGCCTGACCCACGAGTTGTAACCCAAACTCATCTACAGAAACTTCAGGAACATATTTAATTGCATAATTTGCCCGACTAATTGTTTCATAGAGCGAACTCCATTGAGCAGAGTTCATAGTCTTATTAAGCGTATTTTGCCTTAATGTTAGCGGATCGCCAGAGTGATTTGTTTCTATAGCATCTGCTCTGCCTTCGCCCCAATACGCAAAATTAATACGATAATTAGATTGCAGGGATTCATAAATACCGTAAACACCTGCTTGTGCATCACTTGTTGTTTTATAAAATCCTTGTGCAGAAAAACTGCTTTGAGGATCCTTATCTAAAATATCTGAACAGGAAACACTGAGCAATACAATAAGACCAAGTATAATTTTTTCTATTTTTTGCATCTCTTTTATTTTTACCTCTTAAAATCCGAAATTCAATCCTAAAATAACTGTACGACTTTGAGGGTAACTTCCCTCGTCAACTCCTGCGCGTAATCCACTATACGAATTCACATCAGGATCAAAACCTGTATATTTTGTCCAGGTAATTAAATTAGATCCTGTGATATACGCATCGAGTTTTGAGAGTCCGAGTCGACCTATTAAGGCTTCTGGAAAACTATAATTAAGGTTTATATTCTTAAGTTTTATATAAGATCCATCTTCTACCCAGCGGCTTTGTATACGGCTATCGCTTTCTAACGGATCATCACGTAAAGGTCTTGGAAAATCAGTTACATCTCCTTGCTCTCTCCACCTGTCTAGTGCATCTGTAGAAAGGTTGTTATAACGTACCACAGAGTTACGCTGGTGATTTATTTCGCTGTAAATATCATTGCCGTATGAGAACTGAAAGAAAATACTAAGACTGATGTTTTTGTATGAAAAATTATTAGTGATCCCTCCAAAAAAGTCTGGTGTAGCATCTCCTATAATCTGACGGTCATTTACATCTATAATATTATCACCGTTCACATCTTCCCAAATAGGGTCTCCACCTTGAAAAACTGCTCCCTGAGCACCATTAGTAACTGCGTTTACATTATCCTCATCGCGAGAATAAACTCCGTTGAATTTATAACCGTAAAATGTGCCAATAGGTAAACCTTCTTTCAAGATATGATACTGCCCATTTTGAATATATCCATTAGTCAATAACTCATCAGGAAGGTCTGTAACCTTGTTGCTATTAGAACTTATATTGAAGTTTGTATCCCATTTAAAGTCACCAATAAAATTGCGGGTGGTAAGTGTAAACTCAATACCTTTATTTTCTATACTACCAATGTTTTGGGTAATAAATGAAAAGCCGGTAGTTCTAGGAATAGGCACATTATATAAGAGATCTTCAGTGAGTTTTACATAATAATCTGCTGTTAAACTTATTCTGTTATTCCATAAGGAAATATCTAAACCGGCATCGTATTGCGTAGTGGTTTCCCAAGTGAGACCTGCATTAGGCATTACAGTAGGAGCAGCTCCTGAATAGTCTAAATAATTTACTCCCACAGCAAATTCTCCCTGTGAAGTATAATTTCCTATAGCCTCATTACCGGTTTGACCAGCGCTAAAACGCAGTTTAGCATCATTGATTACAGCATTATCCTGAAGAAACTTCTCATCAGAAAATCGCCATCCTACAGAAGCTGAAGGGAAATAACCAAATCTATTGTCTGCACCAAAACGAGATGAACCATCTGCTCTAAGATTTACTTCTGCCAGATATTTACCTTTATAATCGTAAGATACTCGCCCAAAATAGGACAGCATAGAATGCTCTGTTATAAAATTGGCTTCTTGACCAGAAATTGTTCCTGCACCATTAAGTGTTGTAAGATTATCACTTGGAAAAAACATACCATCTAAACCAGTTTGCTCATTTTTCCAATTTTGAAAACTGAAACCTGCCAGCGCTGCCAGGTGGTGATCTGTTAATTGCTTATCAAACGTTAAATAGGTTTCATTACCCCAAGTTAAGTTTGTTAAAGATCTTACAGAACCTGTATTATATCCCGGTCTGTAATCTAAAATAGAGGGTATAAATTCATCCTCTTTCATAGAAACAAAATCAAGATTTACATTACTTCTTATTTTTAAGTAATCTGTAAATTGATATTCGGCATACTCATTTCCAATTATGCGGTTTGATTTATTGAGATGTGTAGCCAATTCAGCAAGACCCACGGGGTTTCTTTTTCCGAATTGATAGCCGTTTAATGATCCATCTGGTAAATACATCGAATAAGTAGGCGGACGAATTAATAATTCGCGTACCAGACTTAAATTACCAGAACCGCCGGCATTAATTCTATTGTTAATTGCATTTGTATACGAGATACTTTGACCAAATTTTAATTTATCGGTTGCATTAAAATCTACATTAAGTCTAGAAGTCACACGCTTGTAATTATTATTAATAATCACACCATCTTGATCAAGAAATGACGAACTCCACGAATATTTTACATTTTCTGAACCGCCGCGAACCGATAAATCAATCTTGTATTGGGGAGCTATGCGCAGCAACTCGTCTTGCCAATCTACATCGCCATTATTTATCGGACTCAATGAATCCAATACCGAAAATATGGGCTCCACCGGATTAGCCATATTTCTATACGAGTCAAGAATTACCTCTCTATACTGACTTGCATTTAGTACGCTTAGCTTTCTGCTTATTTCACTTACGCCGGTAAAAACATTCAAATTAATTTGTGCCTTACCCTCTTTACCTCTTTTTGTTGTAATTAAAACTACACCGTTTGCCGCTCTGGATCCATAGATAGCAGTAGATGCTGCATCCTTTAAAACCTCAATAGATTCTATGTCTCCAGGATTTATATCTGCTAACGGATTTAAGCCGAAATTTTCAGAACCGTTAAGTGAAGAAAGACTGTTAGATTCTATGGGTACGCCGTCTACAACATATAACGGATCATTTCCAGAATTTAGAGAAGAGTTACCACGCACGCGTATGGTCATCGCACCTCCGGGAGCTCCAGAATTTGAAGTAACTTGAACTCCTGCAGCTCTACCTTGCAATACAGATACTGCATCCTGCTGGTTTGTTTGCTCAATCTCTTCACTGCCTACAGAAGCAATGGAACCTGTGAGATTGCGTTTTTTCTTAGTTCCATAACCCACAATGACCAATTCGTCAAGCTCATTTGCAATAGGACTAAGAACAACATTTAAGGTTGTTTCTGAAGATACTGTAATTTCCTTTCGCTCAAATCCTAAAAAAGAAAAGCTAAGTACCTTGCCAGGAGTTACTTGATCTATACTATAATTCCCATCAAGATCTGTGGTTACACCTCTAGAGGAATCTTTTAAAATTACATTTACACCTACTAACGGTTCTCCAGTTGTTACATTAGTAACCTTCCCTGAGATTGCTATCCCTTGCGTATAAGAAATACTAGAAATTAAAAAAAGTAATCCTACCAGAACTGACTTAAGGAGAAAGGATTGTCCCCTAAGTTTTATCTGAGGTTTTGTATTTTTTTTATTCATAATTAATTTTCAATGATCATTATATAGTTACTAAACAAGCAATTAAACGAGGGGTAAAATTAGATTTAAATTATTCACAACTATCTAAAGAAAATGTGAACACTTCCATAAAAGCAGATTATTAAATAATTATGATAATTAATTACTTTAATTGTACAGATCGCATTTCAAATACTCTAATCATTCAGGATAATTAGAAATTAGCGAAACTTGAAGATGACGGGAAGCACTCTTGTAAGCTAGGTAAACTCTATTATTGATATTTTTATTTCAGCTTTATCAATATGCTCTTCTTAATTTGTAGCATAAGTAACCCGTCTTACTTTTGAAAAAAGAAAGAGAATAAAATCTGTTTAAATAAGATTATTTTAAAGGATAGAAGATTGCGGAATTATGGATTTTCTAATACGAATATCCCAGCTTTTTAGTCAGTTTTTCTAAGTTAGGTAAAATTTCAGGTTGATATACTGTTTCATTCCAATCTTCTTTTGAGACTTCTTCTATTGCGATAGAAATTGATGCTTCAGATTTACCTAAAGATTGCTGTAATGCCTGAGATAAAGCTGTGGTTACAGCTACTCTTTCTTCTTCAGATAATGGAAAGCTTTTTAGTACAATATGTGGCATTTCAGTATATTTTAATTAAAACAATTTATGCTTTTATAGACTTCCAAGCTTTTTTTCCTCCCATTACAAAAACTAAAACCAGAAAGCCAATTACAAGTCCCAGTAAAAATTCGACTAGCATACTTGGAAGACTTTCCAAGAAATCATGAAAGAAATGGATATTATGAGAAAAAATTCCTCCAGAGACCAGTAGCAAAGCAATGGTACCTATAACTCCCAGACTCTTAATAACCCACGGCAGCGCATTAACAAGTAATCTTCCTATTTTATCTGAAAAGCTGTTATCTTCTTCATTAAGAGCAATCAACTTTGCTCCAAATTCGTCCATTCTCACAATTAGGGCTACAATTCCGTAAACCCCTATAGTAGCTATAAGTGCGATGATGCTCACAACTATGATTTGCATGGTTAATTCTTCTTCAGCTACAGTTCCTAATGCGATTATCACAATTTCAACAGACAATATAAAATCAGTAAGAATTGCAGATTTTATCTTTTCCTTTTCACGACTTAAAATTTCTTCTTCTGAAAGTTCTTCTAGCGATGGTTTTTCAGATTTATGAGCGTGCGGAAAGATAAATTCATATATTTTTTCTGCTCCTTCATAGGCCAGATAGAGTCCGCCTAAAATTAAAATGACCGTAATAGCTGTAGGAACAAATGCGCTGAGCACAAATGCGACCGGCAGTATGATGATTTTATTTAATAATGAACCTTTTGTAATTGCCCATAGTACCGGCAATTCTCTTGAAGACATAAAACCTGATGCCTTCTCTGCATTTACCGCCAGATCATCTCCTAGAATTCCTGCTGTTTTTTTTCCGGCGACTTTACTCATTACTGCAACATCATCCATTAAGGTTGCTATGTCGTCTAAAAGCGCAAAAAATCCTGAGGCCATAAAGCTATTATTTGGTTAGACCGGCAATATAAGTTGCCCTTTTTAAAAATCGAATTAAATATTTTATAATTTATATGAAATACATGCGTTGAGACTTCTTGTGAAAAACCTAAAGTTTAAAGTTATTTTAAAGCCGCTATGCTATCGCTATTGATTTTATAGCTTTACTCAGTTACCCATAGTAAAAATTGAACCCCCTATTATGAAATATCTTGCGCACTACGTTATTATTGGCGCATTATGCTTTTCTGGCATTTTGTCTTATGCGTTTTATAAAAAATCTATTTCTGAAGAAAAAGAGATACTTGAAAATGCAACTTACAATCTTGTAAAAACCTGGGAACTTCCAGAATTACTTAATGAGGTGAGCGGTATTGCCTGGGTTAATGACTCCATCCTTGCCTGCATTCAAGATGAAGAAGGGGTAATTTACAATTACAATTTAAAAACAGAAGAAATCGTCTTTGATGTACAATTTTCTGAAGCCGGAGATTATGAAGGAGTTGCTTTAAATGATACTGACGCTTACGTACTGCGCAGTGATGGGCGTATCTATGAGGTCCTAAATTTTATGAGCGATTCGATAAGCGTAAGCCATTTTGATACACCTTTTAACGAAGACAACAATCTGGAAAGTCTTACTTATAATCCAAAAACTAAAAATCTAATTACCGTATCGAAAGATGAAGATCTAAAGGAAAAGAATTTTAAAGGACTTTATGAAATACCTATAGCAACCAAAATTCAAAAAAACTCACCCGTTATAAAAATTGATATGAATGCCGAAGCTTTTGCCTCTTTTCAAAAGAAACAGGCAGAGAAAACGTTCAACCCATCAGACATTGCCATTCATCCAAAAAGCGGGGATTATTATATTGTAGATGGTAAAAACCCAAAACTTTTAATACTTAGCGCAAACGGAACATTTAAAGATTTACACCAACTTAATAAGTTTCACTTTGCGCAACCCGAAGGAATAACTTTTAGTCCTGACGGTAAACTATATATTGCTAATGAAGCTGCAAATGGAGTAGCAACTATTATGGAAGTCACATTTGATTAGCTTGCTAATGATAGTTCATTAATCTATAATTTGCCAACTAAATAGTACAACATAAGGTCGTAGACAATTAAAAATTCTTAACACTTCATTAAAACAGTGTTATATAGGGTTAAAAGTTAATAAGCATAGAAAATTTTAATATACTTTCGGTTTTTAAAATTTTCACGACCTCCATATGATTCAGAAATACGCACCTGCACCAACCGCATTTGTAAGTAAAGCCAGTACATTATTATTTCTTTTAATTGGTTTAAGCCAGTTTGGCTTTGCTCAAAACAAAGAAATTGAACAAGTTTTTTACTTTACCGGAAATACAGAACTTCAAACCGGAAATCCTGCACAGGATGTTTTAAAAGCTATTACTGCTATGTCACAAAATGACAAAAAAGCAACCTTTGTAGCGCTAGGAAATATTACTAAAAACGGATACCCTCCTAAAAAAGATAAACGAGCAAAAACTGAAGAACTTCTTCAACAAAGTTTAATGCAACCCCTTAAGAACTTTAATGGCAATCTTATTTTTATGCCGGGTGAAAACGAATGGAATAAAAATGGCCACGAGAATCTTGATGATATGGAATCATTTATTCAAGATAACAGCAAAGTAAAATTTTGGCCTAACGATGGTTGTCCGCGAGAAATAGAGGACTTAGGTACAAGCAATACGGTATTGTTAATGGTAGATTCTCAATGGTTTCTTGAAGATTGGGATAATCATTTATATATTAATAACAAATGTGACATAAAAACCCGTGAGGACTTTATTGCAAAATTCAAAGATGATCTTAAAGATGAGCAAAATAAGACTGTAATTGTTGCTATTTACCATTCGGTATCTACAAATTCTCGTCAAAGTTTATTAGAAAGTATAGGTGGTACTAAGAAAGAAGATTTTCATAGTAACCAGCGTGAAAAATTAGGTGGTGTTTTAGAAACACTTGCAGGTATGTTTCCTGACGTACTATTTGTATCAGCAAGTGACCGAAACTTACAGTATTTAACACACCACGATGTGCCTCAAATTATTAGCGGAGCGGCTTCAGCAAAACTGGATAATGTACGTAAAGTAGATGATGGCGAATTTGCTGCTAAAACAAACGGTTTTGCAAGACTTACAGTTTATAAAGATCGTAGTTCTCAAGTAGAATTTTTTGCTACTTCACAGAATGCAACCGAAAAATTATTTACTAAAAAAATAAGAAGTGAGCGTATCGATCCAGATACACTTACCTATCCTGATATTAATAGATTAGGAGCTACTTACAAAGCTTCAATCTATACAGAAGAAGAAACTAAAAAAAGCGGATTTTACCGTATGTTATGGGGAAATCACTACCGTGACTTATATAGTAAAGAAATTGAAGCTTCAGTTTTAAATCTCTCAAAACTACCAAACAATGTGCGTGCCATTTCAGAAGGTGGTGGAAATCAGTCTCGCTCGTTACGTCTTATTGATGACAATGAGCACGAATACACTGTGCGTGAAATACGTAAAAGTGCAGTACGCTTTATTCAGTCAAAAATTAAAGATCATTACGTCGAGGATTTTATGCAAAATACAATTGCAGAAGATATCGTTCAGGATTTTTATACCACTGCACAACCTTATGCCCCTTTTGCTTTGAATCCCATTTTTGAGAAACTGGATATTTATAATGCCGAGCCTCAAATTGTGTATTTACCAAAGCAAAAAGAGTTAGGTATTTACAATGAAGATTATGGCGACAAACTATATATGTTTGAAGCGCATGCAGGGGTTGAAAACAAAGACTTCAAACGTTTTGGCGAAGCCGATGATATAATAAGTTCTAAAGATTTATTAGCTGAAACACGTGAGTCTAAAAAGACGCAAGTTGACGAAGGAAATTATCTGAAAGTAAGATTAATGGATTTTGTTGTTGGTGATTATGACCGTCACTACGATCAATGGCGTTGGGCAGAATACGAAGGAGAAAACGATACTAAAACTTACAAAACTATAAGACGTGACCGTGATCAAGCATTCCCAAAATATGACGGATTAATACTGTCTGTTTTAAAAATGGGTATGATCGACTTTAGATCCATGGAAAAATATGATGGTGACGTAAATAGTGTAAAGTGGATGAGTAGATACGCCTATCCTCTTGATCAGGCATTCTTAAAAGAAATCACCTGGGAAGAATGGGAGGAGCAGGTAAATTTTATTCAAGAAAATTTAACTGATGAGACGATCGAAGCAGCTTTCAAAACTTTACCTGAAGCAGCTCAAGATGAGAGCATCAGTTCTATAAAAAGTAGTTTAAAAGAGCGCCGCGATAATCTTTTAAGTATTGCAAAACGCTATTATGAGTATTTAATGAGTCATCAAATAATTACGGGTACCAGCGAAAAAGATGATTTTTTAATTACAAGAAAAGAAAATGGAGAAACTACAGTTAAGTTGACCACTTCAGAAGATATAGTTTTTGAAAGAACTTACAATAAAGACTTAACTAAAGAACTATGGATTTATGGCCTAGACGATGAAGATACTTTTAAAATTACTGGTACTGGAGATCATTACATTCCGCTTAAAATATTAGGTGGCGAAAATAATGATATATATGACTTTGAAAATACAAAACGTGCTAAAGTGTATGACTATAAAAGTAAGAAAAACACTTTTGTAAATGATCGTACAAATAAATGGCTAATTGATAGTTACACCATAAATAACTATAATGATGCTTCTCGTAAGCTTGATGCAAATACGGTTTTTCCTAGTATAGGTTTTGATCCTGACGCTGGATTTAAAGTAGGTGTTAAAGATACCTATACAACCTATGGATTAGCTAACAACCCGTTTAAAACTCAACATTCATTAACTGCTCAATTTTATTCTGCAACTAGTGGATTTGAGTTTATGTATTCGGGTGAATTTGCTCACGTATTTTACAATTGGAATTTTGCATTAGATGCACGCTATACAAGTCCGAATTTTGCTATAAATTATTTTGGAACTGGAAATGATACCGAGTATAACGATGATATAGATCGCGATTTTAATCGTGTGCGTATAAAACAATGGAGTGTTTTTCCATCTTTAAAATATAGAAAAGATAATGTGCAAATTAGTTTAGGTGCCGGTATCGAAGCATTAAATGTAGAGTATGATGCTGATGGAGTTACAGGTGTAACTAATATTCCTATAAATTTTAATCCTACAGATGATGTTTTTAATAATCAAACCTATGCCGGTGCAGAAGCTAGTTTTCAGTACAAAAATAAAACAGGTGAGATTGCATTTATAAGACGTGGATATCAATTTGACTTAGTTGCTGGTTATAAAACCAGTATTGATGAGTATAACAATGAGTTCACTTATTTAAAACCTACTCTATCTGTAGATTTCCCATTGCATCCAAGCGGTATGGCAGTATTAGCTACCAAAGTAGGCGCACATATGAATTTTGGAGGTGATTATGAGTTTTACCACGGTGCAACACTAGGTGGAAATCAAAGTTTACGAGGCTTCCGTAATGAACGCTTTAATGGTGAGACTGCTTTTTATCAAAGTACCGATTTACGTGTAGGTCTTTCTGAAATAAAAACAAATTTTATACCGCTTCGTATCGGTGTTTCAGCAGGATTTGATTATGGCCGTGTGTGGGTGGATAACGACAATTCGCAACAATGGCACAATAGTTATGGTGGATCCGTTTTTATAAATGGATTCAAAGCACTTACTGCAAATGTGGGTTATTATATGAGCGATGAAACAAACCGATTAGTATTTACTTTAGGTTTTGCATTTTAATTGATTACCAATCCAAAAAAAGGTCCTGCTTTTGCAAAAGCAGGACCTTTTTATTTTATAGTATTTTGAGCGGACAAGTAAATTATTTAGCCCTCCAATTTATAGAGTAAGGGATTAAAGGCTTTTGAAACTACGAGCACTTTATCACCCGCATTAAGATTTTGTGCTTCTTCGGGTTGCACCACAACCTTGACCACTTCGGTGTGAATACGAACGGTTACAATACTTATCAATTCTTCGTTACTCACTTTAAGAATCTCACCAGTAAATTTAAATTTCCCACTAAGCTTTTGATTGATAAACACATGTTCTGGTGTTCCTTGATTTATAATTTTCCCATCTTCTAAATAGATAACCCGGTCTGCAAGTTTTACAATTTCGCTTACATCGTGAGAAATAAGAATCGTAGTTAATTTAAATTCCGAATGAATTTGCTTGAGATATTCCTGCAATTTATATCTAATGGTGGTATCTAACGCGGCAAGTGGTTCATCGAGGAGTAAAATTTCTGGTTGCTGTACCAGAGCACGAGCCAGAGCCACACGCTGTTTTTGACCACCGCTTAAAGTCTCGGGTTTGCGATTTTGCAATTGACCTAATTCCATCAATTCGATGAGACTGGTTATTGCTTTGGCTCCATACTTTTTAGTTTGTGCGAACTGTAAATTTTCTAACACGGTCATTTGGGGAAATAATGCATAATCCTGAAAGACATAACCTACTTTTCGCTTTTGAGGTGTCAGATTTATTTTTTTGGACTGGTCAAACCATACTTCATCGTTTACTATAATCTTTCCGGCATCTGGATTGAGTAATCCACTTATCATACGTAGAGTAGATGTTTTACCCACTCCTGAAGCTCCGTATAATGTTACAAATTCGCCTTTTTCAATATCAATTTTTAGCTTTAAAAGCATCTCGCCTTCTGCCGCCTGAAGTTTTTTATTAAGATCAATTTGTATCATTTAATGATGCCTTTTAAGAGGTTTCCGTTTACGAGATAAACCACAAGAAGTATAGAAAATGTGATAGCAAAAAGTATGAGTGAGTAATAATTGGCTGCATCATAATTAAGTGCTTCTACCTCATCATAAATTGCAATGGAAGCTACTTTAGTTCTACCCGGTATGTTTCCTCCTATCATCAAAACGACGCCAAACTCCCCTACTGTATGTGCAAAAGATAATACTATACCGGTAAGAATTGCAGGTTTTATCTGTGGTAACTGAATTTTGAAAAGTGTCTGCCATTTAGACTTTCCCATAACATATGAAGCTTCGGTAATCGATTTTGAAATGGAGCTTAAGCCAGATTGTAAGGGATGTACCATAAATGGTAAGCTATAAATAACGGAAGCTATTACCAGACCTGTAAAAGAAAATACCAATTTTAATCCGAAAGCAGCATCGAGCCAAGATCCTAAACCCGAATTGGGACTAAATGCGATTAAAAAGTAAAAACCTATTACGGTAGGTGGTAATACCAGTGGCATACTTACCAATGTTTCTATAATAGGTTTGAGACGAGATTTTGTATGACTTAACCAGAATGCAACAGGCGTTGCGACCAGCAGTAAAATTAAGGTAACTACCAGTGCAAGCTGAAAAGTAAGGGTTAGCGGTTCCCAATTCATAAACTACGTAGCATTACTTCGTTTAACTTTATCATCGCGGTCACCTCGTCTTCAACTTTTAAATCAAGAGCCACAGCAGCTGCCGCACTTATAATAGCCGTAAAAATACCTGCATCAGACTTTAGATCTAATTTACAGAGTAAATTTCCAATTTCTAAATGCGTAATAATTACAGGGATTTTATTTTGTAAACTAACATCATTTTGATCTCCTAAACCTATTATTACTTCAGTTTCTTTAAATAGGATACTCACCTTCGCATTACTCTTCAAGTAGGAAGCCGTTTCCGGAGTATCAATGACAATCGCTTTCATTAATATATCTGAAGTAACCTCAATATCAACTATTGATAAGTTTCCATTTACGTGGACCGTTTTTATGAACCCTTCAAAATTATTCATCTACCGAATATCCAAAATCTTTGAGAATATTTTGTCCTTCCGCAGAGAAAAGATAAGAATAAAAAGCCTGAGCATCTTTTTCAGATTTCTTATCCCTTTTTAAAATAACTACACCCTGAGCGATAGGATCGTATAAACCTGGATCGATAACTGCCCAATTGCCTTTGTTTTTAAGATTAGTAGATTTTACTACTGCTAAAGCTGTAAAACCTATATCTGCAGCGCCAGAAGTTATAAATTGATTAGTCTGAGAAATACTTTCTCCAAATACTAATTTATGACTAATGCTGTCGTATAATTTTTGAGTATTTAAAACAGCAATAGCTGCGCTCCCATAAGGTGCTGTACGCGGATTAGCAATTGCTATATGATTTATAGTAGAATCTGTAAGCATACGTAACAGTGGTAATGAATTATTATTATAAGACCAAAGTACCAATTTGCCGTAGGCATATACTTCTGGTTTTTGTTGCGCAAAACCTGCTTCATAAATTGCCTGTGGGTAATTCATATCTGCTGCTACAAATAGATCATAAGGAGCGCCCTCTTTAATTTGGGCAGTTAACTTACCTGACGAACTTATAACAAGTTCGCATTCAATTCCTGTTCTAGCTGTAAAATCTGCTGTTAACTGCTGAATAGCAAATTGCATATTTGCCGCTGTGGCTATACGTAATTTTTTATCTGAGTGTTGGGTACAAGAAAAAAGACTGCCTAAGCAAATAGCTAAAAGTATAAGTGCAACCTGAGATCGCCCGTTCATATAGTTTGTTTAAAGAGCATTCAATATATAACTACAATTTAAATAGAATCGTTATTTGACGCGAATTCTATTTAACAAATAAAAAAGTAGGTTTTCATCCAAATACCTAAATCAAAAAACCAGCAAGGATTATCTGATAGTACAATTTCAAGAGGTTTCTACATAAAAAAACTCCCATATCAAAAATATGGGAGTTTTATAAGCTTTTAGTAGCAATTAGCAACAGTCACCATTAGCATCACAACTTTGGCCTTGCATTACATCAAAAGCTAATGTGTCCTGGCTTGCGTACCATTCGCTATATGCTTTATCTAAAACATTACTGAATTGCTCCTCTGGTTGAGCTCCTGATACAGCATATTTTCGGTCAAAAACGAAAAAAGGTACACCATTAACTCCAAGTTTTTGAGCTTCTGCTATATCTTGTTCTATATAAGGCAGAAAATTCTCTTCACGTAATTCAGTTTGAATATCTTCTTCTGTTAACCCCACTTCAAGACCTAGCTTAACAAGAACATCAGTAGCATCAATATTAAAACCTTCAATAAAATAAGCTTTAAGCAAACGTTCTTTCATTTGATTCTGAAGTCCGTTATGTGCAGCTAAATGTATTAGCTGATGCCCTCTTTGTGTATTGGCAACAACCACCTTATTGTAATCAAAATCAAGTCCTGTAGATTTTGCGTATGCGGTAACATGCTCAATAGCATCTTGTGCCTGGCTGTCTGTCATCCCTTTGCGCTCTTTTAAATACTGAAGACTGTTAATTTTACTATTCGTTTTTAGATCTGGAGCAAGAGAAAAACTTTTCCAGATTACTTCTATATTATCTCGGTGTGAAAACTGTTTTAAAGCCTTATCAAAATTACGTTTCCCAATGTAGCAAAACGGACACATGATATCACTCCATATTTCTACCTTCATCGTGTTTGGTGTCATTTTATAAGTTTATAATTACCGTTATATAGTCGGAAAATATCGATGTAAATTACAAAATACCACTTCAGATTCGGCAAAATGGAGGTTTCTATATATCATTGTTTCCATCGAAACTAAAAATATTAAGTCGAAACAGTTATAACGAAAATTGAAATTTTAATCAACCCACTTTGTCTGTTATACTTCTTTTAGCCCGCCAAAGTAGAATTTATGAGGATGAATTTATTTCTAAATGTCTTCGCTCTCAATTAGCTTTTGAGCAGTTATATTTGCCGCGTATACTGCTCCATCCATATAACCCGGGAACTGAGGACTGGTTTCAGAGCCGGTTAAATAAAGTCTGTCGTCAAACAGAATATCATTATAAATAGGATTCCCATTATTCTGATGTGGAAATAAAGGAGTGTGGGAAGGTTCATATGTAAATGCCTCGTGTGCCCAGATACATTCTTTGTAGGATATAAATTGGGTAATTGCCTCACCAAAAACAGCAATTAGCTGATTTAAAACGCGCGACTGCCGTTCTGCCGGATCCAATACCATATAGGAACCATTCATAAAACCGCATAAAGCATATTTAGATCGCTTATGATCACAGTGATCGTAAAACTCTGTAATAGGCCCAGTATTACTAAATAACGTTCCTGAAATTTGTTGTTGCTCCCAAAATGGCTCTTCAAACGTAAGCGCTACTTTTATAGAGTCTTCCATCCACGTGTGTGTATGCTTTGCAGTTTGGCAAACTAAATCTGGTAAGCAGGGCATAAAATCAATACGGTTTACGATTAATTTTGGAGGTAACGCGAGAACTATTTTGCTGGCAGTAAAAGTTTCATTGGCAACCACTTCTACTTTATCAAGATGAAATTTTATCTCTTTTACTGTTTGATTGAGTAGAAGGTCTGCTTTGTTAAGTTTGTTATATAATGCGTTAATCAAAGTTGAAGAACCACCTGAAATTCGATAGCTCGCCGGCTGACTTGGTATTTGAATAGATTGCGCAGGGGATGTTGACAAAGGCTGAAAAAAAACCGTTCCTGACATATACTGCTCAAAATATTCTAAATCTAGTTCGTTAAGTAGATCTTTCAGATTTACGTGCTGCTCCCCAAACCAGGTAGCGCCTAGCTCAACCGGGGTGTCTAACTGGTCATACGAAGTATGTATTCTGCCACCCACACGCTCTCTAGCTTCAAGAATTTTAAACGTAATTCCCTTTTGCTGTAAACGATATGCGGTTAATAAACCGCTCAAACCTGCTCCAATTATTAAAATCATATTCTAAAAATAAGTAAGGTAATAATTATTATTAGCTTGGGTAAAAAGTAAATTTAAACCAACGGCAGAGTTTGAATGCAGGCTTTAAAATAAATTTAAAATAAAGGGATTATTGCTTGGGGGTGATAATATGCGTCACTTAGATTTCCCTTCTCCTTTGAAGTTCTGTGAATTATTTTTGAAGAGAATATTAAATGTAGTTAGACTTCCATAGATACGGGTAAGGTATTGCTGTAAATCTACTTTTTCCTGATCGTCTAGATTTTTACTCGAGTTTATCTTTTGCTCCATAACTCGTATACGATCTCTCACCATAACTATTTTATGAAAAAAAGCATCGATTGCTATTTCCTTGCTGGCAAGATTGGGGTCACCAGGATTTAAAGTGATAGATCCTCCCTTCCATTTATCTGCCATAGGAACAATTTCAGATATATCAGAATATTGTTTCAGTAAATTTCTCAAGGTGCTTTCAACTTCATAAAAAGACACACTATCAACCTCATCTTCAACGGCCTCAATGGTATCAAATTCCGAGTCCAGCTCAAGAGTTTCTAAACCACTATCAATAAATGTAACCCAATAAAGTTTTGATGTTACATTAGTCACTACTCCCATTCCGAATTTTTCGTGCTTAATTCTTGATCCTATTCCAAGTAAATTTTTCATTCAATTGTATTTATTCTACATCGAATATAAAATTTTTATAGGATAAACAATTATGTAGAAAAGCGAAAAGAGATTGCTACAGTTTCTTATCAATCATATTGAATTGAAAATACTCTTCTTTAATACTCTCGTAATTAAGACTGTAATGAATGTACATACCTAGAGCACACAAAAACAAAAAGCGGTCAAAAAAATAAAAAATTTCAAAATTGAAATAATAAGCAAATAAGGCTGCAATATCTGAAAAAATAAATGCAAACGCGAAGAATGTATAAATCAATGACCTGGAGCTATTATATTTATTGTTGTAGGCTATGGCTTCTACTCCTAATAGCATCATTGATGCACCGTATAGATATAATAAAATAGGCTCCACACCATCGTGGAAAGTATAACTCACCATATTCATTATAATATACAAGGTATACGTATTTGCAGCAACCAGAACTGAAGTTATTAAAACTATACCTGGCTTAAAGCTTATTTCAGAAATCTTTGGCAACCGCTCTAAAACTATGGTAACATATGCTAATGTGCCAAATATTAAATACAGTTTGTAACCCCAGGATTCTTCATAAAACTGAAAAAAGACATCTTTTATGCATAAAAAGAGTAATGCTGAAAATATCCAGAAACTGTAATATTTCTTCTTTATAATAAAATATAAGCTGAATAAAATAACAGTTGTGAGGCGGGCGAGTCTACTGGTTTCTAAATCGGAAAATCCTATAATTAGAAGATTGACAGCAGTAGCCAATGTAATTAGAAGTACAAAATAAATGTTACTTCTAGTTTTTATAGAATTAAAGATACTCATGAAATGATTTATCGTGTAAACGAATTACTTGTTAAACTTACGACAAAACAGAAGGTAGAGTTTTAGGTTTTCTAAAGTAATTTAAAAATCAACAATAACGCCTATCCCTAATTGTTGTTTCCATTGTGTTCTAGCACCCATAGTAATCTCTTCACCATCAATGTTTGTTTCCGTAATTTTGATGTCATTATCATACTTTAAATGAGATCCTAATCGGGCAAGAACAAAACTATTAACCTTAAAATTTAAGTTCAATTCCCAATCTACATCAATGTTTCCAAAGCTATTTAAATAATCTGTATAGAGGTTTATTGAATTTGTGAAGTTTATATTCTCCATAATGGTAGCCTTAAGCACACTTTGTAAAAGAATACCAAGCTCGCTATTTACTTTCTCTCCATTCTTTATAATATTCCCATCTGCATCGCGCACTGCAGGTGTTACCCCAAAAGAACCATTATTTGCAAGCTCCTGATCTAAAACAAAAGTAGATTTGTATGTAAGTGGGGATGCGTAGATAGATAAATTCTCGATATATTTCCCGTATTCACCACCTACACCCAGAAATACATAACCCGGAGCCATAAATTGAGAGATAGGCACGCTGGTGTCTGGATATTTGTACCCATTTGTAAATTGAGATGCAAATCTAAATTTAGCAGAATAATACCAATTTGATAATGTATCTTTCCTATAACCGTAATCTGAAGTAATTTCTAGAAAATCATCGGTTTTGCGTAGTTCGCGTCCTTCCTGACTGTTGATACCAAATCTACCTGAAAATTTATTTCTCCACTTGGTATTATTGTCACTATAATTTCTTTCTACCACAAGTTCTGCTAATCCCGAGATGGAGTTACTACCTCCAGAATTCCAATTAACAAAAGCAACCTCACTAAGATCTAAGCCAATACGATTTGATTCTGACCAGTTTGTGGGTTCTACAATAATAATCTGTTCAGTTAATCTCTTTACTAAATTCTTTTTAATAGGTAAAGGAAAAGCCACGTGTTGAGCAGCTGCATTTTGACTACCAATAAAACCTGAAATTATAAATAAGGAGAATAAAAATTTATACAAACCGAAATTGTTTAATTACTGTTAATAGGTAAACGTGCCAACAGTACTTTTAATTGTTAACTTTTTTGAATCTGCAGATTCTACGCGTCCAATAATCTTGGCCTCAATATTAAAAGACTTTGTAATATCTATAATTTGCTGAGCTAATTGAGGATCTACATAAAGTTCCATACGGTGCCCCATATTAAAGACTTGGTACATCTCTTTCCAATTTGTACCACTCTCCTCTTGAATTAATTTGAATAGTGGAGGTAATTCGAAAAAATCATCTTTTATAATATGTAAGTTTTCTACGAAATGTAAAATTTTTGTTTGTGCACCTCCGCTACAGTGAACCATACCATGTAAAAGATTCTTATCTACATCTTGTAGAATTTTTTTAATCACCGGCGCATACGTACGTGTCGGAGATAAAACCAGTTTACCGGCATCTAAAGGTGAATGAGCTACCGCATCTGTTAATTTTCTTGACCCGCTATATACGAGATCTTCGGGAACAGCGTGATCAAAGCTTTCTGGATACTTTTTTGCAAGATATTTTCCAAAGACATCGTGACGTGCCGATGTAAGACCATTACTTCCCATCCCACCATTATATTCCTTTTCATAAGTTGACTTCCCAAAACTTGCCAGACCTACAATAACATCACCAGGCTTGATGTTCTTATTGTCTATAACATCCTCCCGTTTCATTCTCGCAGTTACTGTAGAATCTACGATAATAGTACGTACAAGATCTCCCACATCTGCAGTTTCACCCCCAGTACTATTAATAGTCACACCGTGATTTTTGAGATCTTCAATTAATTCTTCGGTACCGTTAATTATAGCAGAAATAACTTCTCCAGAGATTAAGTTTTTGTTTCTACCAATGGTGGATGAAAGCAAAATATTATCTGTTGCTCCTACACATAGTAAGTCATCAACATTCATAATTAAAGCATCTTGTGCGATCCCTTTCCATACTGATATATCCCCAGTTTCTTTCCAGTACATATAAGCCAGAGAAGATTTTGTGCCAGCACCATCTGCGTGCATAATTAGACAATGCTCCTCGCTTCCCGTAAGATAATCGGGTACAATTTTGCAAAAAGCCTGCGGGAACAGTCCTTTATCTACATTTTTTATAGCATTATGCACATCTTCTTTTCCTGCGGAAACTCCGCGATCTGCGTACCTCTTTGAAATCTCTTGGCTCATTTTTGTCAGTTATTTTGCAAAAGTAAGAAATAAAAACGTCCTGATATTTCAGGACGTTCTTAAGGTTGATTAGTTATTTAAAAATTATTCTTCCCAGTCGGGCATAAAAGCATTTGTAAATAAAATGTTATCTGAGGTATATTCACTCAACGGACTAACCAAAACATTAGGTACAGAATTAATATTACTTGGTTTTCTAGTAAATATGATTGCTCCTTCAGAAGGGGACCATCGAGGTTGTATATCATTAGATCCACTAACGGCACCATTATCAAACAAACGCTCGACACCGGTATTTAAATCATAAATGAAAATTCTATTAGCAAATTGCCGATATTCATTATTTTGAGAGCCGGAAGTATCTTTAGAATATAAAAGTTGGGTCCCATTGGCATTTAAATCAATTCCCTTTACAGCACCCATCGCATTTTGAAAAATCACACGTTCTTCAGTTCCAGATGATAATCTAACGGTATAAACTCTTACATTATAGCCATCACTATTATTTGTTTTTAAAGCAATTAAATTATCGTCGAATTGGGACACGCTAACCTCGGATATAAAACTACCATCGGTTGTTTTGTAAATTAAAGTACTTCCTCCACCATCAGGGTTTATACTATACAGTTTATCAAAATTAGGATAATACAGCTTACCTCCATTTTGAGCCCACGTATAGTCTATTTCATCCATTCTAAAGCCATTTACAGGAATGGTGCTTGTTACTTGCTTAACACCTGAACCGTCGAGATTCATAGTATGCAATTGAGTGGCACCATTAACCGTTCTAAGAAATGCTATTTTTGAAGTTTCGTTGTTTTTATGAGGTCTAAAGCTATTAAATGATTCAGATGTTAGTTTAAACTCATTAAAGTTAACTTCAGCATCTTCTTCATTACTTGCATCTTTTTTATTGCCTGAGTAAATAACACTATTGCCATTAACAGACCTAACATAGAAATAATTATTCTGCGGTGTGCTATTTGTACTAAATTGGCTCACTGTACTTTGTACTTCACTGCTATCATCTGAAGCACTTACTTGCCAAAAATAATTTGTACCTAAATTAAGATTCTCAATTGTTACGGTCGTATCTGCAACCACCTCTCTGGATATAATTTCATTAGTTGTACCGTTTCTTAGTTGAAATTTATAAGTTATTTCATCGGTATCACTTTCTGAAGAAGACCAAATAAATTGGATATTAGGTTCTAAGTTTGATGCACCATCTGTGGGAGTCAACAGTTCCGGAACTAACGGTTCTATATTATTAGTCTTACTTACTTCTAATTCAAAAACTACACTACTCGTCTCATTATTAAGTATGGATACAGCTTCAAAAGCATCCGCATATATATCGGATTCCGCTTGCACTGAATATTCTCCTACACTTATTGTTTCTATAACAAAATTACCAGATGCATCTGTAAATACTGTACTTGATGCGGGACTAGTTACAATTTTGATGTTTTCGAGTGGTGTATTAGTAGTTTTTGCAACAACGGTACCCGTTAGACGGCCAACTCCATTCTCCTCGATGGTATCTTCACTGCAACCTGCAAGAATAATAAGTGTGCTAATAATTAAATAAAATATTTTATTCTTCATCTGTTTAATTTTTTGGGGATTTTACTTGAGAATCATCACTTAAACCATCCTTCTTTTTATTTGTGAAATTGAAATAGTATTTGAGTCCCACTCCAAAATTGAAATAAAAATCATCACGCTTGCCATTAACGAGATTGTCTACCTTATCTGAAAATGTAATATTGTGTTCCCCCCAAATACGCATTCCTATTCTTGGAGAAATAGCATATTCTATCCCGGCGCCATATTGAACTTTAGCATCTGTTTGATCAGCATCGAGTCCTAAAAATCCATCATTTTCAAATCCGAATAGAATTCCGCCTCCTCCAAATATATAAGGAGACAATTTATCATTACGCAGCAATCTAAACTCTGCGTTGAGATCTATACTCGCAAAACTTTCTTCAAAAGTACTACCCGTTTTAAATCTCATATATGCCCCATTCACATTTAAACTCACGACCTCACTCAAACCAAGATTGTATCCTATTTTAGCCATAGGCCCAAAATGTGTATCACTATAATCTGCGTCAAGTAAAGAAGTCCCTAAGGAGAAATTAATTGAATTTTTAAATTTTTGCTGAAAGAAAATTCTATTATAGATACCTGTAGATTCTGCTATTTCTTTTTCTGCATTATAATTAGCAACGACCTCCTCGTTAACCTGATTGCCACCTTTTGCTGACCAAAATCCGCCTTCTATACCTTCAACAATTAGATCGTGAACTGCTTTCTCTACAGCATCTTTTATAGCTAATTGTACCGGCTCATTACGTGTAATTCCCATCTCAGTTTCTAACAATCTTTGAAACTTCACAAAGCGAAAAAGACTGGCGTCTAAAGCTTGAGATAATATGGTTTTAGATACATATACAGTTTTTAGTATCTCACCATTGCTAGTTGATACCATTCTCAGGTATACCGTTATTCGATCTTGACGGTATTTTGCTGAACCTCCAAGTCCAAAATATCGCGCTCCTACTCCTCCGGTTATAATATTTGTATCATAAGATACGATACCTCCTTCTAATATAATTCCGGCATATTTAAGGGGTGGTAATGGTGGCTCGTTAGGATTAAGATTTTTAATATATTCCTGTTTAGTGTTCCGTATAATATTTCGTTCCGTAGAAAGATTACTTAAATTTTCACGTTCTATAGGAATAAACCAGCCACTATCTTCTAAAGCTTTTAAGAGAATTGCTGTTGAGCCTTGGGTTACTGCAGTACTAAATGTACTTCCGTTTTCCACTGCTTTATATTGCCCTGTTTGATCACTAAAGTTGTAGACAGCAACTTCTACCGGAGATTGTGCGGGAGGTAATCCCAAAAGAGTTTTTGTCGATTTTGAATACTCTCCTAATCGTGCGGGAGTTTGATCAAATGGTTGATTAAAGTATGCTCCACACGATGAAAGTAGAAACACACTCATTAAGTAAAGTTGTAATTTGTAATACTTCATAAATGATTATTGATTTGGGACAATTACCTGGGTTTGTTCTCCAGTAGATGTATCTAGAATATTAATTACTAAGCCTTCTTCACTTTCAAAGACTTCCACAGCCAGAGAACCATAAGTGAAGGTTCCTTCTTGATCAAAGTTGCCAATCCCATCGATTTGTTGTTGAAGTAGTGTTCTTGAAATCTGACTTAACAATTGACGGTTTAGATTATCACCAAACTCTTCTAATTCCGATTGTTGTTCAGATTCATTTCGAGGGGCGGTATGACCATTTTGTGCCGAAGCCGAACTTAGCATCCAAGTATAATTAAAAGTATCTCCCCCAAATGCTGGATTTATAGGCTTATACGAAAACTGTTGAGAGAATACACTTGCAGAGCTAAATAGCAATAAAAAAAGTAAACATTTTGTCATATTAATATCTTATAAATTCATTTTTTCGCTGATCAAGTTCTTGGAGATAGGCAATTGATCTATTTAATGCGATGGACGCATTTCTAATTAGAAATGCTTTTCTGGGTTGAGCAAAAAATTGCCAAACTAATTGGTCTGCTACAAATACAGAAATACGTGTGTTTATTCCTCTACCAGGAACTTCTTCTATTAAGATATCTTTAGAGGATCTAATTTGTTTATTAAAATATTCAGAATAAAAATATCGGTAAAAATCTTTGCCTGCTTTGGTAATTGTATTTTCAAGAACGAAACCATCCATGACAAAACCATCTGAAGGTGCCGCTTGATCTTCATTTGACACAGCCATCTGAGTATCCTTTTTAAGAGCGCTTAAATCGGTTTGCCCTCCATTTTCTAATACTATACGGTCTTGACCGAGTGGCTTATCATCAAGGTCATAAATTAGGAGAACTATAATAGTTTTATTACTTACACTGTAATTTACAGTTATAGAAGGGAGAATTAACTTCTGATGAGCCTCAATAAAGATCCGATCAGATTTATTTTCTTTGGTAATTTGTCCATCAGATTCTGTAGTAAAAAGTAAGAGGTCATACTTTAAATTAAAGTCTGTATTTGTAAGGTTTTCAGCTGTACCTATAAAATTATAGAATTCACTATTTTTTTCAATTAATACTTCTGCTTTAATTTCTTTATTTATAAACTGACTAAATCCCAATAAAGGGATTAAAGTAATACTAAATATAATTAGGTATTTGGGGGTACTTAAAAACATTTTATTCTATTAATTAATACTTCTCACAATAAGATTTGGCGAAGCTTCAGTTTGCGAAAATTTTAAAGTTTTAGTAAGTTCATTCGCATTATCCCTTATAAAATTTAAATTATTTCCTTGTTGCGAAAGTTCAAGTGATACATCAAGTGATACATTATTAATATTATCAATAATTGTATTTGAATTTCCTCGCTGTTCAATATTAGCATAAGCTGTTCTAGCAGTATAGTCAAGATTTGTAATATTGTAGCTACCATCTTGTAGTATTGTTATGGAACTATTTGCAGTATTAGTATTGACTGTTGAATCATTATATGATCCTATTTGGGTTAGAAAAACTGAATTTCCTTGAATATTTTTTAAGTTGACATTTGATTCAAATGCTCCTCCTAATGACTCCATTAATGCTTTAGGATCTGTATTAGATTGATTGGGATCTATATAAGTTTGGCTAGTTATAACTGGTAAAGTAATTAATGACAATAACATATAATTTAAAAAACAGAAATTAAGTTTGCATTCTCGAAGTTTGATTGTATGTATCATATTTAATTTATTTACAATTATTTAAATAAGAAAGGGCGTGTTTTGATGCACACCCTTTTCTCTTTTTAACTACTAATATTCTTCAACGTATTAGTAACCTGATGGTGTCATTTGAGTTTCAGGAGTCGTATCTAAACTTCCTTGACCAGCAAAATTTTCTTGTAAAGTTGTTATAGAATTATTTCCGCCACCACCTTGAGTGTAAGTTGCAGAATGACCATTACCAAACTGAGATATTATAGCAGAACCCTGAGACCACTTTTGAGTTAAATTAATTTTATGGTCAGAACCTTCTTGATAAAGATCTGCATATTGGCTATAACCTGACTGATCTACATTTACCATGTTGTTATCTCCAAACTGGTGTACAAATGCTTCTTGACCTCTAGTCGTTTGCTTAACAGTTGCTTTGTTATCAGATCCATCTTGAAGAACTTCAGAATAACTACCTGGATCACCATAAGGATCAATACTTTCTTGAGTAACATTAGCATTGTTACCAGTAGAACCCATTTGATGTACAATAGCCACATCTCCACTTCCTGATGTCAAATCAACGTCATCCCCGGTTTGAGTAACTTTTGCAGTGTTATCATCAGAATCTTGGTAAACATAAGCCTCAGCATAATTATTATCCTGCAACACTGTTGCTTTATTGCCTTGAGTCTTAATTTGTTCAACAATAGCTAAGTTATCCATACCAGTTGTGCTTATTGTAGCCATGTTTTTAACACCGGCAACTGCGTAAGATTCCTGATTTACACGAGCTTTATTTCCAGTACCAGTTTGGTCTACATCCGCCTCGTTTCTAGGAAAATTTGCATTAGGTGCAGAAGGTTGATTTGGCTTTCCTACTTGGGTAACTTTCGCTTGGTTGCTATCACCTGTTTGCATTACATCTGCCTTACTCTGGTCATATGTTTGCTTTACTGTAGCAGTGTTACCTGTTAAAACATCAGATGATCCAGATTGAGTTACTTTAGCCCAGTTTCCTACCGCTGCCATACCTGTACCTTGAATGATAGTAGACTTGTTTCCAAGATCATCCTGATCAACATAAGCCTTGTTAAAAGATCCTCCTTCCTGTGTTGCAGCAGATACGTTTTTCTCACCTACTTGATCAACTTTCACAAGGTTACTTGCACCAAATTGAGTTGACACAGAATTATTTGCTGTTCCATTTTGTGTAAGATCGGCATTGTTCATTGTTCCTGCTTGATAAGCATGTCCAACGTTTGAACTTCCAGTTTGGGTACCTGTAGAGGTATTTTGCTGTGCAAAAGCAACAGCCCCGATCATTAGCGCTGCTGCGCTTAATACTACTTTTTTCATAATAGAAAGTTTTAAATTAATAATATATAGAATGGTTAATAATATACTTGGTAAATAATATTTGGCTTAGATTAGGGAAAGATCAAAAGACCAAATTCTAACTATATAAGGGATTATAGCCTGCGTAGAAATCAATTTTCATCATCCTTTACTCTTTCAACGCAAGGCTAAATTAGGAAAAACTAATGTGCTGATTTTATGAATTCTATAACTTTTCGATGAAAGTACCAGTAGACTATAACGATGTAGAATCTGAAGCCTTGTAGATAAAGGCATCCCCAGCAAAAAGGGAAAAACACCCTTTCTAATATCAAAAAAATATTTGTAGTCTTTTACCTACATCATTTGTAGGTAAAAGATAATTATGTAAAGTTAAATTAACGTTTTAGACTCATGGATTTGTGCCTGAAACTCTAAATTATCTCAAATTGAGTAATTCTCTGTTCTTTGCAAGAGGCCAAAGCTTATCTTCTACTAATAATTCTAATTTATCTGAAGCATATCTAATTTTGTTAAAATATGGAATTACTAATTCGTTATACGATTTAGCTCTATCCTTTATATCTAGTAGATTTGCTTCTTTTCTTACAGCTATCATCTCTGTGATTGCCTCGTTAACAATTTTTAAATAAGAAGATATTTGCTCAATTATATTTAGCTGTTCACTGGCCATAGTTTTATAATCTCCTTCAAAAATTTCTTTTAAACCTTTTACATTTTTAATCAATAAATTTTGATATCTTATTGATGTAGGAATTATATGATTGCGAGCCATATCTCCCAGGACTCTACTTTCAATTTGAACTCTCTTAATATATTCTTCAATTTCAATTTCATGTCGTGCTTTGAGTTCGATAGAATTCATAACATCCATTTCTTCAAATAAGGATAATGTCTGCTTAGCTAATTGAATATCTAAAGCTTGTGGTGTCGTACGATTATTGCTAAGTTTTCGCTTTTTTGCTTCAGCTTCCCATTCCTTACTATAACCATCTCCTTCAAAGCGTATTTTCTTTGATGCTTTTATATACTCACGAAGAATATTGAAGATGGCATCATCCTTCTTCATACCCTTACTGTCTATAAGTGTATCAACTTCGACTTTAAAATCTTTTAATTGCTTTGCTACAATTGTATTTAAAACTACCATTGGCTTTGCACAGTTGGCTGTTGAGCCGACTGCTCTAAATTCAAATTTATTACCTGTAAAGGCAAATGGAGATGTTCTATTACGGTCTGTATTGTCTAACAAAATTTCGGGGATCTTACCTACAACATTGAGTTTTAGATCTGTCTTCTCTTGCGGAGATAATTTTCCATCTGATACTTTTTCTAACTCATCAAGTACCTTCGTTAATTGTTTTCCGATAAAAACAGACATTATTGCCGGTGGTGCTTCATTTGCCCCTAATCGATGATCATTGGAAGCAGATGCCACAGAGGCTCTTAATAATTCTTCATGATCTTGAACTGCTTTAATTGTATTTATAAAGAATGTAAGAAACTGGAGATTTTTCATAGGAGTACTACCGGGGCTCAACAAATTGACTCCGGTATCTGTTGCCAGTGACCAGTTGTTATGTTTTCCGCTACCGTTAATACCTGCAAATGGTTTTTCATGAAATAAAACCTTGAGTTTATGTCGGTCAGCTACACGTGCCATTAGATCCATAATCAATGAATTATGATCGACTGCTAAATTTGCCTCTTCAAAAATAGGTGCCAACTCAAATTGGTTTGGTGCCACTTCATTGTGTCTGGTTTTTACAGGAATTCCAAGAAGCATACACTGCTGCTCTAGATCCTTCATAAAATTTAAAGCTCTAGAAGGTATGGATCCAAAATAATGATCATCTAACTGCTGTCCTTTTGCAGGTGCGTGACCCAGCAAGGCCCTTCCTGTTTGCATAATATCTGGTCGGGAAGCTGCTAATGCCGCATCAATGAGAAAATATTCTTGTTCCCATCCCAAAGTTGCAGTCACTTTAGTTACCGACTTATTAAAGTATTTTGCAACTTCTGTAGCAGAATTATCAATGGCATTTAGCGCTCTTAGTAATGGAGTTTTGTTATCTAAAGCCTCACCTGTGTACGAAACAAACACAGTAGGTATACACAAAGTCGTATCTAAAATAAAAGCTGCAGATGTAGGATCCCAGGCGGTATAACCGCGTGCTTCAAAAGTATTGCGAATTCCACCATGTGGAAATGAGGAAGCGTCTGGCTCTTGTTGAACCAGCTTTGCACCTTCAAATTTTTCAATGGCACTTCCATCAGACAAACTTTCAAAAAAGGCATCGTGCTTTTCTGCTGTTGCACCTGTTAGAGGTTGAAACCAATGTGTATAATGAGTTGCTCCTAAACTAATTGCCCATTGCTTCATTCCGGCAGCAATACTATCTGCCATCAATCTATCAATCTTAGAACCTGTATTTATTGCATCTTGAACAGCTTCAAAAGCATCACTAGAAAGAACCTGACGCATAGCTTGTTTCCCAAAAACATGCTTACCATAAAGTGCAGATCTGCGCTCATTTTCTTCAATAACTACTGGTTTTCTTGAAAGACTTTCTTTCAGTGCAAAAAATCGTAAAGTATTCATTTTTGGATAGATTTTTATGAATTCGAAAATTCTAAGCGGTAAAAATATATAATTTCGTAATACACCCCTCTATAGGTAGGGGTAAATTAAATTTATTCAATAGATTTCTAATTAAGACCCCCTAAAACAAGAATGCTAGATATTAAAGATTTGTTATATTTGTAATTAGTTTAATTCAAAAAATTTAAAATTAATTTTATTATGGGCAAATCAAAATTAGAGTATATCTGGTTAGATGGTTATTCTCCAACTGCCAATCTAAGAAGTAAAACCAAAGTTGAAGATGATTTTAGTGGTAAACTAGAAGATTGTCCAGTATGGTCTTTTGACGGTTCTTCAACGAAGCAAGCTGAAGGTGGATCTTCTGATTGCCTATTAAAGCCCGTAGCAATTTATCCTGATCCTGCACGTAGAGATGGTTATTTAGTAATGACTGAAGTTTTAAATGCAGACGGTTCTCCGCATGAATCTAACTACAGAGCACAGATTGATGATGATGACAATGATTTCTGGTTCGGTTTTGAGCAGGAATATTTTATTATGGATAAAAGCACGCAATTACCTTTAGGATTCCCGGTAGGTGGTTACCCTGGTCCTCAAGGTATGTACTATTGTTCTGTAGGTGGTAAAAACACACATGGAAGAGCGTTTGTAGAGGAGCACGCAGATTTATGTATTGATGCCGGCCTTAACTTTGAAGGTATCAATCAAGAGGTTGCAAGTGGACAGTGGGAATTCCAACTTTTTGCTAAAGGCGCTAAGAAAGCCGGTGATGAAATCTGGATTGCCCGTTATTTACTACAAAGACTTACTGAAGATTATGGATACTATATAGAATTTCACCCTAAACCAATTAAAGGGGACTGGAATGGTTCTGGTATGCACGCCAACTTCTCAAATACAACGCTACGTACTGCTGGCTCAAAAGATGTTTATGACACAATTTGTGAATCTTTTAGACCTCTTGTTAAAGAACACATCGAAGTTTATGGTGAGTTCAATGATCAACGTTTAACTGGTAAACACGAGACTGCATCTATAAGTGATTTCTCTTACGGAGTATCAGACCGTGGTGCTTCAATACGTATTCCTATTATCGCTGTAGAAAAAGGATGGAAAGGATGGTTAGAAGATCGTCGTCCAGCTTCTAATGGTGATCCTTACCGTATTGCAGGTAGAATTGTAAAAACTGTAAAAGGAGCAGAAAAGCATCTATAATTTGCCTTCTGAAAATATAATAAATGCCCGCTTTATGTGGGCATTTTTATTTTTAAGGCCTTAACTAAAAGCCATTCCTATAAATACACAGTATGCTGCAAATAATATAAATCCCTTCCACCTGTTTAGTTCTAATTTCAGGGGAAGTAATCCTAACGGCAATAATAGTAATGCAAACCCTAGTAACCAAAACATATTTGTATCTAGTATTTGAGGATCAATAACCTGTATAGGTGTTATTAAAGCAGTAAGTCCTAATACCGAGGCTATATTAAAAATGTTAGATCCTATAAGATTCCCAAGCGATATTGCTTTTTCTCTTTTGAGAGCTGCAATGATAGATGCAGCTAATTCCGGAACACTGGTTCCTATAGCTATAACCGTTACCGAAATCGCATAATCACTCACCCCTGCCATTTCCGCAAGGTCTTTTGCTCCACGCACCAGCCATTCTGATCCAAAATATAATGCTAAGGCTCCTATAAGTAGCCATACCGTAATTTTAAAATAAGAAGTGGTTGAAAGGCCAGCATCAATTTCGTCGTTCTGACCTTCTTCTGTGGGTTTAGCATTTTTAGCCCTGCGTATAAGAACTATGAGATATATTGCTAGAGAAGCTAACAAGACAACACCTTCAAGCCTTGAAATTTGATTGTCATTTACCAGTGCGAGATAAAGGCCCAAAGAATACAAAACCATTACCGGCCAATTGAACCTAAAAAAATCGCGGTCAATTCCAAGAGTAGAAATAATTGCTGTAAGACCTAATACTAAACCAATATTTGCAATATTACTCCCTATAACATTCCCCAAGGCAATGTCTGAATATCCTTCTAAAGCCGCTTGTAAACTTACCAGTAGTTCTGGAGCAGAAGTTGCAAAAGAAACTACCGTAAGTCCGATTACCATTTTTGAGAGGTTAAGTTTAAATGATAAACCTACCGATGCACGAACAAGAAACTCACCTCCAATTACTAGAAGTGTTAGACCTAATAAAATAAATACTATACTCATTTACAATTTTTAAAATCGCGAAGATACATAACCGCTTACTAACACTTTTTTGATCTGCGATGCTTTTCAAATAACTAGCTTACTTATATTTTTAACCCTTTAATGCATCTAAAAGTTTTACAGTCTCAACTGCTTCCTTCACATCGTGAACTCTTAATATAGAAGCTCCTTTTTGTAATGCTATTGCATTTAAAACTGTGGTTCCGTTAAGGGCATCTGCTGCTGAAGTGTCAAGCGTTTTGTAAATCATAGATTTTCTAGAAACTCCTATTAAAATTGGTACATCTGCTATTTGCAGCTTTTCAGTATTTCTTAATAATTCAAAATTATGAGAGATTGTCTTAGCAAATCCAAATCCCGGATCGATTATGAGATCGTTAATGCCAAAAGATCGGGCAGTAGCTATGCGCTCGCTAAAATACAAGAGTACCTCTCGCACCACATCCTTGTAATCTGCAAATTCTTTCATTGTTTGAGGAGAACCCTTCATATGCATCATAATGTAAGGAACTTGATAATCTGCAATTGTTTTGAGCATTTGATCATCAAGAACTCCTGCAGATATATCATTAATGATCGCCGCACCTGCTTCAATTGCCTTTTTTGCCACTTCAGCTCTAAAAGTATCTATAGACAAAATGACTTCTGGAAAATTCTTTAATAATAATGTTACTACCGGAAGTACACGCTCAAGCTCTTCATTTACCGATATATCTGTCGCGCCGGGCCGAGAACTATATCCACCTATATCTATAAATGTCGCACCATCGGTAAGCATTTTTTCCGCTAGACCTAAAATTTCTGAGTCATTTTTAATCTTTCCGCCGTCATAAAAAGAATCTGGTGTTATATTTAAAATACCCATAACGCGAGGTATAGAAAGATCTATGAGTTTTCCTTTACAGTTAATGCTTTTCATGAATTAGAACTATGTTTTTTTTAGATTGCGTATTTTAAGCGAAATTTACGGAAAATGAATGAGCCTAATTCCTGAGGAATGTTTCAGAATTAAATTTGTAGGCTTTATTCCTTATCAATTAGTATCCTTGGGATTTAATCTATATAAATGAAGCAAACTTCAGCGCAATACGATAATGTTATAACCACTTGTCGTAATCTATTTTCAAAAAAAATGAGTGACTACGGAAGTGCCTGGCGCATATTGCGACTACCATCGCTTACCGATCAGATTTTTATAAAAGCGCAGCGTATACGCGGACTTCAGCAGAATGAAGTGCATAAAGTTAATGAAGGAGAAGCTTCAGAATTTATAGGCATAATTAACTATTCTATTATGGCTTTAATTCAACTCGATAAAGGTGTTGTAGAACAGCCAGATCTAAGCCTTGATGAAGCCTTAGCAAGTTATGACCATCAAGTGGCCATAACAAAAAATCTTATGGAGAATAAAAATCACGACTATGGTGAAGCTTGGCGTGATATGCGCATAAGCTCTTTAACAGATCTTATTTTACAGAAGTTACTGCGTGTGAAACAAATTGAAAATAACGAAGGTAAAACCCTAGTTTCTGAAGGTATAGATGCAAATTATCAAGATATGGTAAATTATGCCGTTTTCGCGTTGATATTAATGGAGGTAGATTCCGCTAAATAAAGAAAACATTGAAAAAACTAATTGGAGTAATTCGAATTTTTGTAGGTATTCTTTTTATAATATCGGGGTTTATTAAACTCAATGATCCTGTAGGTTTCTCTTTTAAGCTACAGGAATATTTCTCTCCAGATGTTTTAAACATTGAGTTTATGAGTCCGTTTGCATTGGGGCTGGCCATAATCCTGGTTATTGTAGAATTGGTTTTAGGGGTTGCCCTAATTATTGGGTATTATAAAAAAGCTACTATGTGGCTTTTGCTATTAATGATTCTCTTTTTTACGTTTCTCACATTTTATTCGGCATACTTTAATAAGGTAACAGATTGCGGTTGTTTTGGTGATGCACTTCCACTTACTCCCTGGCAATCATTTTCTAAAGATGTAGTCTTACTTATTTTAATTCTTATCTTATTTTTTAATTTAAAATACATCCAGCCATTCTTTTCAAATTTTGGCAGATCAATTGTGATCTTCGCTACTTTTATAGGTTGTTTAAGCTTTGGGTATTACGTGTTGATGCACCTTCCTGTATTTGACTTTAGAGCCTATAAAGTTGGAGTAAATATTAAAGAAGGAATGACTGTTCCTGAGGATGCCGAGAAAGCTATTTTTAATTATAATTGGAAATTTGATATCAACGGTACAGAGAAAATAATCACAACTCAAGGAGAATATCCTGCTTCTGAAGGTACATTTATAGAAGTAGATACCGAAGTAGTATCTCAAGGTTACGTCCCTCCTATTCATGATTTTACTATTGAAAGAGACGGTGAAGATTATGCTGAAGAGTTTTTAAGCGCTCCTAATGTTATAGTAGTAATCGCCTACGATTTAAATAAAACCGAATGGAATGGCTGGCCTGTTATAAAAAAACTGACCAATGAAGCTATTAAAAAGGGATATACAGTAATCGGCCTTACCTCGTCAGGTGAAGCAGAAGTTAATGATCTATTAGAAAAGCAAAATCTAAACTTTGAATTTTACTTTACAGATGCTACTGTTTTAAAAACGATTGTACGCAGCAATCCTGGAATTCTGAAGTTAAATAAGGGTACTATTCTTCAGAAAAAACATTGGAACGATGCGGAAGAAATTGAACTCCAAACTATATCTCTTACTAATGCCGATATCGATTTTGATTTAAAAAACCGACTTGATAGTATTGCAAAATACGATCAATTGTATCGTCCTTTACTTCAAGAAACAGACCTCGAAAAACGGGAAGCACTCGCTCAAAAATTAGGGCTGACTAAAGAGGATTATACCGGTGATCTATGGAAAAAACAACGGCTACTCGATACGAGTAATTTAAAAGTCGTCAAAAATATATTAGATAACTATGGGTATCCGGGTAAATCAATTGTAGGCGAACCTACAAATCTTATTGCCATAGATGTTATTGAACATAATCCTATTCACATAGATCAGTACCTCGACTTATTTAAAGAAGCCGCGGCTAAGGGAGAGCTGCCAATGACGCGTGTCGCTGCATTAGAAGACAAGTATCTTATGCAGCAACATAAAGAACAAATATATGGTACGCAAGCACAGATAACCGCAGCTAATGGTTTTTTCATATGGCCTATTAAAGAACCTGAGGGGGTAAATAGGAGACGTGCAGATGCTGGTTTTGATCGTACTATCGAGGAATACGCAGCCGAATTAATGGGTGAAAAAACTGCCTACAAAGTTTTAAAATTATCTGATATTAAAACACTCTGATTTCCTTTTTCTTAAATAAAGTATGGTATGCCCTGTTAACCCTTTTTGGGGTGATAACAGTCGTTTTTCTATTATTTACAGTACTTCCCGGAGATCCCGCGCGTATGATGCTTGATCAAAATGAAGATCCCGAGCAGCTTGCAATTATTAAACACAAATATGGTTTTGACAAACCCGTAATTACGCAATACATCTATTATCTCAATGATCTGTCTCCGCTTTCATTGCATTCAACAAATTCCAAAAACTATACAAGTCTTAAAACAGGAAAGTACACGTATACCCCATTAATCATAGTAAATAAATACAATCTTGTTATTAAAGAACCCTACTTAAGAGAATCTTTTCAGAAAACCGGCAAAACAGTTGTAGATGTTATTTCAGAAACCTTACCAAATACGATTGTACTTGCTTTAAGCGCAATTAGTCTTGCTATTTTTCTAGGTGTATTTTTAGGTATCGTATCTGCAAATGCTAGAGATACCTGGCTAGACAAAATCATCCAAGTTATTAGTACTTTAGGAATGAGCGTTCCCAGTTTCTTTAGCGCTATTCTTTTTGCATGGCTGTTTGGGTATGTACTTCACAAGTTTACAAATCTCAATATGACGGGTAGTTTATACGAGATGGATAATTTTGGTGAAGCAATAACCATACAATGGAAAAATATAATTTTACCGGCCATTGTTTTAGGTATACGTCCGCTGGCAGTAGTAATCCAGCTTATGCGCAATTCACTTCTGGAGGTTTATAATCAAGAATATATACGTACTGCACAAGCAAAAGGATTAAGTAAATGGCAAATAGTCTGGCGCCACGCTATAAAAAATGCATTAAATCCTGTGGTAACAGCAGTCTCTGGATGGTTTGCTTCAATGCTAGCCGGAGCTGTATTTGTTGAATATATTTTTGGCTGGAATGGTCTGGGCAAAGAAATTGTAGATGCGTTAAACACTTTAGACCTTCCTATAATAATGGGATCTGTCTTAGTTATTGCCACAATGTTTATTCTGATTAATATCCTTGTCGACCTTATTTATGGTCTTTTAGATCCTAAAGTCCGTATTAAGTAATGCAAATGTTGTAGAATAGATAGACTAACGTTATTTTTATATCTTATCATTTTTCTATATTTCTATCTCTTTATTTGAGATATTTCCCACGCTGATACGTACAACCAATTTCATATTCTGGAAATGACTATTGTTAATTAGCTACTGAACAATGATTAAAAAAGATATAAATACAACAACTACAAACCTATATACCATGAGAAAAAATATCGTAGCCGGTAACTGGAAAATGAATACCGATCTAGCCGAAACTCAAGATCTTATTTCAGGATTAAAAAAAATTGCAAAAACTTCTAATGCAGAGGTTATTATTGCTCCTCCTTTTGTTAATCTATACAGCGCATTTGAGTCTGTAAAAGGCCTAGACATTACAGTTGCAGCACAAAATATGCATCAATCAGACTCAGGAGCTTTTACTGGTGAGATAAGTGCTAGTATGTTAAAAAGTATAGGCATTAACACGGTAATTTTAGGACATAGTGAACGTAGAGCCTTTTTTAACGAGAAAGAAGATTTGCTTGCAGAAAAAGTAAATACTGCACTAGAAAACGATATGACAGTTATCTATTGCTTTGGTGAAGAACTAAAAGATAGAAAGTTTAGCGAGCACTTTGAGGTTGTACACAAGCAAATTAGCAATGCATTGTTTCATCTAGATGCTTCTGCCTGGGAAAATATTGTATTAGCCTATGAACCTGTTTGGGCTATAGGAACTGGAGAAACAGCAAGTCCAGATCAGGCTCAGGAAATGCATGCGTATATTCGTAAAACAATTGCAGATGAGTATTCTGAAGATGTTGCCGAGAAAGTTACCATTCTTTATGGAGGAAGTGTTAAACCTAATAATGCTGAAGAAATTTTTTCTAAACCAGATGTAGATGGTGGTTTAATAGGTGGTGCTTCTCTTAAGGCTGAAGACTTTATGGCTATTGTAAACGCATTTTAATATATATAAATGGCTGAAGCATATTCTGAATACGAGTTCAAAGTAAATCCAGTAAATCCCGGGGCAGAAATTCTCATTGCCGAACTAAGTGAACTTGATTTTGAAAGTTTTGATGAGACTGAAGATGGCGTCAAAGCCTATATTCTTTCTGCATTAGATAAAACTGATTTATTAAAAGATATTTATTTACTCCAAAATCCGGAATTCGAAATCAGTTACTCGGTGAACCTTATAGAGCCCGTAAACTGGAACGAAGAATGGGAAAAAAACTTCGAACCTATTGAAGTTGATGGTATTTGCTCTGTAAGAGCTCCTTTTCACCCTAAACCCGATACCGAGTTTGATATTGTTATTGAACCAAAAATGTCTTTTGGTACTGGTCATCACGAGACCACACATTTAATGATTAAGCATTTGCTTAAACTGGATGTAGATGGATTAAAAACGCTCGATATGGGATGTGGCACCGGTATTCTGGCAATCTTGGCAGCTCTAAAAGGTGCACGACCTGTAGAAGCTATAGACATTGATCCTTGGTGTTATGAAAACACGGTGGAAAATATAGCCCGCAACGGAGTTGAATTTATTGAAGCATTTGAAGGTGATGTTAAACTAATTGATGGTAAACAATATGACTTGCTCATTGCTAACATCAATAGAAATATACTTTTAGCAGATATTCCTACCTACGCAAGTTGCCTCACTGAATCAGGAACTCTATTACTCAGCGGTTTTTATACTCAGGATATTCCGGCAATTACAGAAGTTTGTAATCAACACGGTCTAAATTTTATCATGAATTTTGAAAAAAATAATTGGGTAGCTTGTAAATTTGTAAAAAATTAATATACTGAATTTAAGCTTTTTGCATATGAGCACTAAAGAAAAGGTACAAGAAGAAGTTGACGTCCTCGAAGCGGAAGATAGAAATAACGAAATCATTGTTTACAATGATGATGTAAATACATTTGATCACGTTATAGAAACATTAATACACGTGTGTGAGCATACTCCTATACAAGCAGAACAATGCTCACTTATTGTTCACTATAAAGGTAAGTGTACGGTAAAAACCGGCAGCTATGAATACCTCGAGCCAAGATGTAGTGCTCTCTTAGATGCTGGACTTAGCGCCGAAATTATTTAGAAAAAACAGAATTTTAATATAAAAAGCCTCCTTGTTCAGGAGGCTTTTTTCTTATAGATAATTCGGTAGATAAATGGATTTAGTCGATTAAATGCAATTATTTAACGTTTAACGGTATTGTTTATCAGATATTTTTTAATAGTTTTCAGAAATCATTAATAAAATATTAAATCTATGTTATTAAACACATTTAAAAAAGTAGCCCTTTTTGGGTTAGGTTGTTCTTTAGTGCTTGCCTCTTGCTCTGAAGATAAAACTGAAGAAGTTGTAGCTGTTACTGAAACCGCTGCAGACCTCGAAGTATCACAAGCGATCCTTGATCAAGTAGAAACTTTGGGAATGAATACCCGATATGTAAAGTGGGATTCGTTCTTTTTCCCCGACGGTACTTCGGAAATGCGCTTATTTTTAGAAGATGACATTGTAGTTACTCCAGAAGAGTTGACAGCTATGGTAAATCTTGAAAGCGCAGAGAAAGGTGCAAAAGGCACAGACAAGCAGTACAGAACATCTGCACTGGTTAGTCAAGGCCGCACAATTACAATTGTGGGTTACACTGGCGGTAGCCAGGCTCTAAGTTCTAAAGAACGTACAGCACTACAAATGGCGGTAGATAACTATAATAATTTGAGTGGGGTATCTATAAGATTCAACCTAACCTTTGGTACAAGTTACCAGAGCCGTGATATGGTTGTTTATAATAATACAGTTAACAATCCTTCTGGAACTGGTGGTAGTGCGGGGTTCCCAAGTAATGGATTACCTTATAAATATGTACAAATTTATGGTCTTGCTAATTATAGTACAGACGTTGTAGAGCATGTACTAACACACGAAATAGGTCACTCTGTAGGCTTTAGACATACAGACTGGTTTAGCAGACAAAGTTGTGGAGACAACGTAAATGAAGGTGGAGATGCAAATCATATTCCGGGAACCCCAACTGGTTATGATTCTACATCTATCATGTTATCTTGCTTTAGCTCAAATGCTAGTGGAGAATTTAATGCCAATGATATTACGGCATTAAATAACATGTACTAGATATACTTAATTCCCCTAGAAAAGCCATTTAAAAATTAAATGGCTTTTTTTTAATTTATTCTTGTAGATATCTAAAAAAGACTTATATTTGCACCCGCAAAATGAGACAAATATATGGTTCAATTTTGCAAAAATAAAGGCCTTGTGGCGCAACTGAATAGCGCACCTGATTACGGCTCAGGAGGTTCCAGGTTTGAATCCTGGCAAGGTCACAAAAACCACACTTTCTAAGTGTGGTTTTTTTGTTATATATACTTCATATCACAAGATATCTGAATATTTGCTTAGTCACTGTTCGGTTATTATTTACAATTAAAATTTTTTATCCTTCAGAGTATTGTAAGTATTGCTTTCAATAAATTTTAGTATTTTCCTCAAAATGCCCCAAACACTATACATTGCTGCAAGAATGCATCAGTTTCCGTATACAAATCAGAAAGAGCAAATCCTTAAAAAATACTATGTCAAAAATCGTATTCAATCTTATATTACTATTTACAGTTTCGGTAATGGTTGCACAAGAAGATGATAGTCCGGATGAGCCTATAATCCCTATTAATAAAGCGGGTTTACTAAAAAATATAGATATCACATTTGATATGCGTATGGATTTTCAGGCATATACATTTAGGGGTGGCGATAATTATTACAACGGTTTTCAGTTTGAAAACGGATTTACTGCTCTGGGAATTGCTGCTAAAATAAATGATAAGCTAAAATTTAATTTCAGAAATCGGTTTAACAAAGATAGTGATGTACAAAGTCTCGATCGATTAGGAAGTAACATCGAACTTGCCTACGTAGATGTCAAATTAAGTAACTCGCTTAATATGTATCTGGGTAAAATGACCGCTTTTTACGGAGGTTATGAGTATGAGTTTATAGCACGTGATGTTCTTGAATATAATGATATATATGGTAATGCACTCGCCTTTGTTACTGGAGCTGGCTTGTCGTACAAAGCTTTTGATAATCATAAATTTGGAGTACAAATATTAAATTCCCGTACAGCACTTTATGAAGACCTTTATGGAGATGTAATCGCAGAAAATATACAAGAACCAGACTGGCCGGTATCATTTGTGGGAAACTGGCGCGGAAGTTTCTTTGACGGAAAACTTGAAACCATTTACAGTTTAAGTCATTCTACGGAAGTAAAAGATCGTGGCACAACATTTTTCACTTTAGGTAATAAGTATGAGAATAAGAACCTGACTCTTATGTATGATTTTCATTACAGCTATGAAGAAATTGATACAAAAGGCATCGTAACAAGCGTAACCAGTGATGAAGTAATTGCAGAAAATGTGACGTATATCGAAAACTGGTTTAGAGGAAAGTATCGTATAAATCCTAAGTTTGAAGGTTTGCTGACCTTGATGACAAGTAGCGCCTACGACAATGCCGAAACGGGAAAAGACCATATAAGAACAAGCTATGGGATAATCCCAACCGTTTATTATAGTCCGTTTAAAGACCTCAACGTCAAATTTTACTTTGCCTATATCGGAAGATATTACGATTATTCTGATTACGCCATTAACGAACTCGGAGCTTCTAGTTTTAATAAAAATGAAGTGCGTATAGGTTTTATAGCCCCGCTACTTTTGCTATAAAAGATAGAATTTATTAAATGCGAGCCTGATAGGTAAACAAATTATGATAACGCCCCTCAGAAACGATAAGTTCGTCGTGCGTACCACGTTCTGCAATTTGACCATTTTCAATTACCAGAATCTGATCTGCTTTTCGAATAGTACTTAAGCGATGAGCAATTACAAATGTAGTTCTACCTTTGGTAAGTGTTGCAAGACTTTTTTGAATTAATGCCTCACTTTCAGTATCCAGATTTGAAGTGGCTTCATCCAGAATTAAAATTTTAGGATTTGCTAAAACGGCTCTGGCAATTGCAATACGTTGTCGCTGACCGCCAGAAAGTTTAACTCCACGCTCCCCTATTAAGGTGTCTAGGCCATCTTCAAAACGATCTGTAAATTCATTAACATAAGCTGCACGTACCGCAGCCTGTAACTCCTCTTCGGTCGCTTGAGGTCTTGGAAATAAAATATTTTGCTTAATACTTCCTTCAAAAAGAAACTCATCCTGTAAAACCACACCTAGGTTTTTTCTGAAACTATTTAAATCTACTTTAGTAATATCGTGACCATCTACAGAAATAACACCCTCTTGCGGATTTAGAAATGTTGCTGCTAAACCTGCAATAGTACTTTTTCCCGAACCAGAACTACCTACTAATGCCACTACTTCCCCCGGTTTTGCTTCAAAACTTATATTATGTAAAACCTCTTTATTTTCTTCGTAAGAAAACCGAACATTCTCAAAAACTATATGACCTTTAAAGTTTTCCAAAATCTCTGTACGCAGATCCGCATCAGCTTCCGGAGTCATATTCATGAGTTCCTCGGTGCGATCAAGACCTGCCAAGGCTTCCGTTAATTGGCTTCCTATATTACTCATTTGTACAATAGGAGCAATCATTAACCCTAGAAGAAAAGTAAACGTAAGAAAATCTCCTATTGTAAGCTGATCTGTCATAATTTGATAACCGCCTATTCCCATAATTCCAGTTGTTGCCAGACCGAGTAAAAAAGTAGATGAACTGGTCATTAATGCAGTTGCGGTTAGACTTTTCTTTACATTCTGAAAAAGACGTTCTACACCCTCCTCAAATATTTTATTTTCTTGCTCTTCAGCATTAAATCCTTTAATAACACGTACACCACCTAAAGTTTCGGTAAGTCTACCGGTTACTTCCGCATTTATCACCCCTCTATTTCTAAAAATGGGACGTATCTTTTTAAATGCCTTTAGTGCAATCAATGCAAACACCGCTAATGGTACTAGAGTAAAAAGCGTCATTGTCCAACTAATACGCAATAATAAGAGAAGCGAAACAACTGCGGTAACCGTACCACCTACTAGTTGCACTAAGCCTGTACCTATAAGGTTACGTACACCCTCTACATCACTCATTATACGAGAGACTAATTCTCCTGATTTTGTATTATCAAAAAAGCGAATAGGAAGAGACAATACCTTTTTTTGAACTTGAGCGCGCAACTCTGAAATCATATACTGAGCTTGTACGCTTAGAATTTTTGTTAAAAGAAACGAGGTGATAGCCTGAATTAAAATCGCAAAACCTACCGCAGCCACAAGTAATTTAAGTAGATCTACTTTTTTATTGGGGATGATATCATCCATTAGATATTTTAAAGATAACGGAGCAACAAAACTAGCTGCTTTGCTAATCACGATTAAGAGTAAACCAATAAATACCAGCTTTCTTCTGGGCCAGATAATCGTTTTAAAAGCACTTAAAATGCTTACTTTTTCTTTTGACATATAGCTATTGTTTGGAGCAAAAGTGCTTTATAATTTTATTTCCATCCTACAAGTATTTGATGTTACGTAGAACGTCTACTTAATAGTCGTTATACTTGATGAATATTATCAGATTAAAGAGAACTATTAAAAAAAAGAAACCCCCACGTTATCGTAGGGGTTTGTAATTCCAGTAGGATCTTAGCCTATTCTTCTGGTAGTAAAATAAACTCCGCATAATTTGATTCGTCAAAATAGGTGCGAGCTGCTTGCATAAAAAAGTCAGAATCAATCTTAGCAATTTCTTCCTCATAATTTAAAAAGCTGTCATACTCACGACCTAGCTCGTATGCTTCTCTAATTTTTGAAATCCAGAATGAATCATATTTTAAAAACTCTTCTGTATTGCTTAATTCTGCTTCTTTGATTTTAGCTACATTTTCTTGAGAGACTCCGTTTTTCTTCATCGCATTAATCTCCTCAAAAACCTTCTGTTTTAGTGCTTCAACATTTTCTGGCGCACACGTAAACCGTACTTCCATTCTGTACCAGTCATAAGGTCTGTCTGTCGTGAAACCACTTACACGCACACCATAAACACCACCCATATTTTCACGTAATTCTTCAGTAAGCCTTATTTTTAAAACCTTTGCAAGAAGGTTAAGCTTTTTCAATTTTTCTGGAGAATAATCGAGGGTTCCGGTAAAACGCATATCTACCTGAGCTTTATCATCTATTCCTTTTTTAACCGTTTTTTCTATTTTACCTGTAGCACGACGTAATCCTATATCTCTCCAATTACTTTTTTCTTTTACGTTAGAAGGCAAGCTAGCGAGATAAATAGTTGCTAATTCCTTAATTTGATCAGGATCAAAATTTCCTGAAAGTATAAACGTAAATTCATTTGCATTAGAAAAACGTTCTTTATAAAATGCAAATACCTCATCGAGATTAAGCTCTGCTTCTATCTGCTCTTCCTCAAGTGGAATTGCTCTTAAATGATTATTCATCATTGTTTTTGCAATTACTTTTTCAAAGTAAGAACCAGGATTGTCATCAGAATCTTTGTAAAGCGACATTAAACGCTTTTTATGAGAACCAAAGGTATTAGCATCTTTATTAGGTGCTGTAAAGTACAGATGAATCATTTGAAACATTCGTTCTAAATCCTCACGGTTACTACTTGCAGAGATTAGCTCATCGTAATAATTTATATATGGAGTTACAGATACATCCTTACCCATATTTAATTTCTGTAGCTGTACATTCGAAATTCCATTTACACCACTTTCAGAAATAATTCGCCCAGCTTCCCGTGCAGATACATACATCTCATCTGGAGCTACAGAGCTACCTCCCGGTCTAAAACCACGCACAGCAATCATATCATTTTGAAAGGTTGTAGGTTTTACAATAACCGTTACACCATTTTCAAATTTCCAGGTAGTGACATCAACTTTCTTATTATAGGATGTTTTACTCAATTTACCTGCTTGAGGTTTAGTTTTCATTAAAGCCACATTCGCCATATTATCTACATAAGGCTGTAATTTTAATGTTCTGGCTTCATCGAGAATGTCTAGAAGTTGTGCTTCTGAAGGAAGTTTGTTAGCATTCTTATCGGCCGCATTTAATATAACAGCGACATCAGTAGAATTTACCCAAGTATTAGCAATTGCATTTACTTCTTCTAATGTAATTGTAGGTAAGATCTGCTCATAAAAATCAAATCTAAAATCTTCACTAACAACGGGATCTTCAAAAGTGAAGTTATCTATTAATGCTTCAACATATACGCGATTAGGTATTTTATCAGATTCGGTTTTAAACAGAGTTGCATTCTGAAGAACTTTTGCTTTATATCGCTCCAGCTCTGATGCTGTAAACCCAAATCGTTTTGCACGCTCGCTTTCAGCAATTACCGCTTTAATACCTTTTTCTATGCCGTTTTCTTTTAAATCTGCTCTTAAATAGTAGCTGTCCTTATTTCCTAAGAAAAATCCTATTCCTGCAGTTGCACTTAAAAATGGCGCATCGCTATCCTGAGTTATCTCACTTAAACGCTCCCGTAACATTCCAGAGTATAAAATTTCTAAAAGTGACGTTTTATAATCCTTATAACTCAACGTCTTTTCGTGCTCTTTTTTAAAGTAAAAGGCTACAGTAGTTTTTTGAGTTTCCTCATCTGTAATTACTTTTGCAACCGGTTTTTTTGACGTTTCAATTTTATAGACGGTACGATCTTTTGCATCTGAAACCACGTCAAGATCACTAAATAATTCTTTGACCTGAGCTTCTGCCTCTTTTGCATCAAAATCTCCAACAAGAACAAGAGCCATTAAATCTGGTCTGTACCAGTCTTTATAAAAGCGCTTCATTGCATCGTAATCTGAATTCAGTATAACATCAAGACTACCTATAGGAAGCCTACTTGCATATCGTGCATTATTTGTAATAACCGGTATAGATTGATCATACATTCTAGATGCTGCACCACTACGCGCTCTTAATTCTTCTGCTACTACTCCACGCTCGTTATCAATCTCCTCATTAGAAAATGTAATACCTCCTGCCCAGTCTTTTAATATTTGCATGCTGGTATCAAAAATCTCCTGGTCATCTGTAGGTACAGTAAGTTTGTAAACAGTCTCGTCAAATCCTGTATGTGCGTTTAAATCTGCACCAAACTCCACTCCTATACTCTGCAAATAATCGATTAGTTCATTCTTTTTGAAGCTGTCTGTACCATTAAAGGCCATATGCTCCACAAAATGAGCTAATCCTAACTGATCTTCATCTTCCAGAATTGAACCTGCATTTATTACAAGTCGTAATTCTGCTTTATCTTCTGGTCTTGAATTTTCTTTAATATAATAGGTTAATCCATTATCTAAAGTCCCTTTTATTACAGAAGGATCCAGAGGCAGCTGCTGCTCCAGATTAGAAAAATTGGTTTGCGCTTGAGTAGCTACTGTACCGCAAAGTGTTAATAACGCGACACTAAGTGTCTTTACTAATCGAATCATATTTATTTTTTAGGGTAAAAGGATTGCCCGCAGCAATTGCAAGCAATCCTGTAATTAGGAATATAGTTGGCTAATCCTCAAGTATTAAAAATTGTAACCTGGGTTTTGGTTTTCGAAGTTTATAAACTCATTTCCTTCAATCTCAGGAAGTGGTATAGGAAGTATGTATTGATCTACACTTGTAATTGTAGGTTTTAACTCCATTGCTTTATCAAAACGAATTGCTGCAAACCAATCTGCCCCATTTTCAAAAGCCAGTTCTTTTATAATTTCTTCAAAAATTAAATCCAGTACTTCTGCTGTGGTGCTCGCAGTAGCATCATCATTTCCGGCTCTATTACGTATTACATTTAGGGGTGTAAGGCTCACTTCAACACTAGCACCACTTCTGGCAAGTGCTTCAGATTTTATTAGATATATTTCTGAAAGTCTCATAAAATACGTGGGTCTATAGGTAGCCGTATTATTGGTTTTCAGAACCGTTAATCCGGAATAGGTAATGGGTTGTCTGGGATCGCCAGTCATTAATTCTGGAAACCAGGTTGTACCAGCTCTACCAGTATAAAAGCGCTTTCTGTTGTTTTGATCTGTATCAGAATTTTCATCTCGATATAATTGTAATATTATTTCTGATGACGAATAACCTTTACTAAAAGCTTCGGAAAAAGTAGGCTCTAAAGATCTTGCACTATTATTAATAACAAGATCTGCAGCGGCTGCAGCGGCTTCATATTCCCCCATATAAAGTAAAACTCGTGCTTTCAATGCTTGAGCAGCTACTTTAGACGCTCTGTAGTTCACATTAAAATCTGGAGCATTTGCAATAGCAAAATCTAAATCTGAAAGTATTTGTGTATAACATTCTTCTACAGTATTTCGAGCTTTACTTCGCGTCACAAAATTTACAGGCTCTGTTCTTAAAACAATACCTAATTCACTTGATCTATCGTAAAATTGACCAAAATAACGAAGTACATCAAATGTAGTCATCGCTCTTAAAAAATGAGCTTCACCTATAATTTCTGATCTTAGTGCATCACTAATTTCAGTATCCGGAAGCTTTTGAGTAAGATCTATACTATTATTTGAAGCATCCATTACAGCGTAAATAATTTTCCAGAAACTATTTACATTAGAATTATCAGATTGCAAATCATTTTCTGCAAACTCTCCATTTGCTGTACCTCCACCGGCTGTACTCATCGTACCTATAAGAGCACTTGGTATTAATTCTGAATACATATAATAATGAGAAACTGTATAGGAAACCATTTGTCCATATGCTCCATTGAGGAGTGCTTCTGCATCATCACTATTTTCAATAACATTATCTGGAACCAGATTGTTAGGTGGATCTTGATCTATTGCATCTACAATCTCACAAGAGACCGTAAGCAAAGCCAATAAACTATATATAATATATTTTTTCATGATTTATATTTTAGAATCTTAAGTTAATACCTAAGGTATATGCACTTTGTAATGGATATCTGTTTGTATCTCTACCAGACCCTGAGATATCATTATTAAATAAGGTTCCGCCCTGCGGATTTGCTCCTGGATAATTTGTTATTGTAAACAGATTTTGAGCAACTCCGTAAATAGCTAAGCCATTAATAAACGAAAAACGGTTTAAAAATTCTTTTGAAAACTCGTACCGCAGATTAAGCGTGTTCAACCTCAAATACGAGCCATCGTGAACATAAAAACTAGATATGCTCCCATTACCATTGGGATCACGATAAACTGATCTCGGGACATTAGTAGGGTTTTCTGGTGTCCACGCATTAAGAACATCTGTAATTTTGTTTTCAGCAAAAAACGAACTTTGGAAATTCACATTTCGTGTCTGTGCAAACCACAATAAATCATTTCCTATTGAATAACTAAATTGTGCAGCTAGAGAAAATTGCTTGTATCTAAATGTACTTGAAAAACCACCATACAGGTCTGGTTGCGCATCTCCTATAACCTCCTGATCAAATGAAGAAATTATGCCATCAGGAACTCCATCTGGTCCAGAAATATCTCTGAACCTTATGTCACCAGGAGCAGTTTCATCATCTTGATATACACCTGCAGGTGCACTTGCATTAAGCGCATCGATAACAGCCTGATCTTGAAAAATACCATCTGCTCTATATCCGTAAATTAAACCTATAGGACTTCCTTCTCTAAGACGCCCACCATTACCGGGTATACCGGTTACAAAACCTTCATCATCCTTGTAATCGTCGGCAATTTTTGTTAACTGATTTTTATTTTTTGTAGCGTTAATACGCAGATCCCAGCTAAAATCTTTTGATCTTATTACCGCTAGGTTTAACAAAAGTTCAAGTCCGGTATTCTTAGTTTCACCCACATTTGCAAGTATTGAACCGGCACCGGTATTACCTGGAGGAATTACTGGGAATATAGCATCTTTAGTATTTTTCTCATAATATCCAAACTCTCCTGAAATACGATCATTTAAAAATCCGAATTCTACACCAAAATCAAGTTGCTGCGTAGTTTCCCACTTTAATTTATCATTTCCTAATTGCGTTAAGATTACAGCACTATTAGCTCCATAGGTATACGTCTCATAGAGTGTACGCCATTGATATGCGCCAAAATCTTGTTGCCCCGTAGTACCTAAACTAGCTTTTAATTTTAGGTTATTAAGTGTTTTATTACCTTGTAGAAAGGCTTCTTCGGAAGCTCTCCAAGCTACTGCAGCGGCAGGGAAAAAGGCATATTTATTCTCCACGGCAAATTTAGAAGATCCATCTACTCGACCTAAAACGGTTAATAAATAACGATCATCATAATCATAATGAACTCTACCAAAATAAGAATGCAATCCAGATCCCTGACTTGTAGATAAACCACCATTGCTCGAGGTAGCACTACTTACATTACTTAAAACGCCATTGCTAAAACCTTCACCAAAGGCTTTGTTATAAGACGAACTCACTTTTTCAAAAGTGGTACCTAAAACACTTTCAATACTGTGTACATCATTAAAGGTTTTAGAATAAGTAAGATTCGAATTCCATTGTATAACAGAAGACTGTGTTCTACTGTCTTGAGCATACCCATCACCATCACCTTGTAATCGGCTCCAGCCTCCTCGAGATAAATATTCTGGATAGTAGCTATTTTGATTTCCTGTATTATAATTTACAGAAAGTCTGGTTTCAGCCTTTAAACCATCTATTAATTCTAGTTGAGTAAAGAATGTTCCTAAAAATAGGAAAGTTTTATTTGTATTAATAGCTTGAGATAATGCTACAGGATTTTCAAAGTTACTTCCTGTTGAAAATGAATAATTTCCATCTTCATCCAGTACAGGTAAATCTGGTCTATATATATAAATACGATCAAAAAGTCCTGAGTCTGTAGCGTCCTGATCTGAGTATGTGGTTTGCAGACGTGTACCAAAAGTCCATTTATCTGTCGCTTTTGTATTTAAATTTAAATTTAAAGTATATCGCTTTCTATTAGATCCTTCAAGGGCTCCTTGCTCGTTTAAAGCAGATAATGAGGACGAGTATTGAGTCGTTCCATTACCACCGCGAATACTTAAATTATAGTTTGTTGATACTTGATTAGAAGGATTTAATTCTTCTTCCCAGTTTGTATCTGCTGTCCCAAAATAAGATCCATCTCTCACACTTTGAGAAAAAGCATCTGTACTTGAGCTGTTATTCACCGCAGTAAGCCAAACTGCTTTAAACTGTTCTGCATTTAAAACATCAAGTGTAGGTGTATTTTGTACAGTAGTTGATGCGTTAAACTCAAATTGAGTTTTTCCGTCTTTGCCTCCCTGTTTAGTTGTTATTACGATAACTCCGTTTGCAGCTCTGGAACCATAGATTGCTGCTGCAGATGCATCTTTTAGAACCGTAATAGTTTTAATATCACTAGGATTAATATTTCCTATTGGGGTACTTAAGCCTTGATTATCTAATTCTTGCCCTAGATTACTACCTTCAGTTCCTCCAATAGGAATATTACTTTCAGATACTACAGGAATACCATCAATCACATATAAGGGCTGGTTAGATCCAAATAAAGAAGTGGTCCCTCGAATACGAATTTTTGATGCCGATCCAGGTTGGCCATTAGGCGAACTCACATTTACACCGGCAACTAAGCCTTGTAAACCCTGGTCTACATTTATAGTAGGAGATTGATTCTGAAAACTTTCCATATCAACAACTCCTACAGAGCCTGTGATGTTTTCTTTTTTAACCTCTCCATAACCTATGACTACGACCTCACTCATCTCTTCAAGTGATTCTTTTAAAGTCACATCTATCTGGGTACGATTTCCTACTTGGGTTTCAAATTTTTCAAAACCTACATAGGTAAATACTAAGGTGCTTTCACTACCAGCATTAATACGATATCTACCATCAAAATCTGATGCACTACCAGTATTAGATCCCTTTATCTTTACAGTCACGCCGGGAAGCGGCACACCTTTGCCATCTTTAATAACACCGGTAATTTGTGATTGCACTGTAGAACTAGCAGATTCTATACGTGTACTTATAGCAACATCTGCCGATGGCTTGAGTACAATAAGATTCTTTCTTATTATATAATCTGTGTTTGAAGATGCTAGAATTTTATCAAGAACTACTTGAATATTTTCTTCATTCACATTTATATTCAGCAATTTATCTGCGCTTAATGTTTTCACATTATAGATAAATTTAAAATCGGTGATCGATTCTATTTTTTGCAGTACCTGCTCCACGCTGGCATTGCTGAGATGGAGCGTAACCTTATTCCGCTGGGAATAAGAATTTGCCTGCAAACTGAATAAGGATACAAAAAGTAATAGCGTAGTGATTTTCATCGCTAGAGAATGTTTGTGTAAACGAGACATTATATGCCTCGTACAAATAGGGATTTTCATACATTTACGTTGTTAGGTTAATTAATTTGAACTAGTTGACTTTACATTTATTAGATCAGGGAATGTTGGCGCATTTCCTGATTTTTTTATTTATTCGTTATTGTAATTAAAGTATCGGTGCGTGTAAATTTAAAAGGAGCATCCAGAGCAAAAGCTTCTAGGACCTCATCAATAGTTTCTACATCAAAGCTGGCATTAAATTGATCTGTCTTAATACTGGTATTTTTATTAATGATTGTCACATTATATTTACGTTCTAGCTTCTGAAGAATTTCAGTAAATGTGGCTTCTCTAATAATTAATCTTCCTTCTAACCAGGCTACATGTTCCCAGATATTCGCATCAGCTACCTGTAGAGAACCTGCTTTAATATTAAACGACCCTAATTGATTAGGTTTTAAATAAACCGAAGGATTTTGAGTAGATTTCTCATTATACATTTTTACAGAACCCTCTACTAGAGCTACTGTTACCTCTGCATTTTCGGTATAAGAATTCACATTAAAAGAAGTACCCAATACCTCAACATTTACACCCTGTGTATTTATAACAAAGGGCTGATCTTTTCGCTTGCTTACATTAAAATACGCTTCTCCATGTAAGGTGATCAATCGTTTCTCTCCACTTTTAAAAGCAATAGGATAGGTAATACGACTACCAGCATTAAGTCTTATAGAAGATCCATCTCCAAGCTTAAGTGTGAACATTTTACCGTGCGGAACGTTTAACGTGTTGTAAGTAATTGCATCAGAATTAAGTATTGGCTTATAAATAAGTGTGTCTGCATTTTGCGAAGCAATTGCTTCCCCTGCCGAGTTAAAGAGCTGTTTAGTAGATTCGGTTTTTATAAATTCGACTTTTCCATCACCCGTTTCTACACTTAGTGAATTCACTGTACCAGAAGAATTAAAATCTGATGCAAATGGCTGATAATAAAAATTAAGGAGTATACAAATACCTGCAACTGCAGCGACGGCAGCATAACGATAAAAAGATTTTCTGCGTGAGGTTTGTAATGGAATGACCGCTTTTCGGTCTTCGACTTTAGCTAAAACTTCTTCCCAGGCAGATTCAACATCTAGATTTTGCAATGTATGCAAATCTGTTCCTGCTACTTTTAATTCTTTCAGCTTATTATAAAACGCTTTGTTTTCTGGAGTTTTATTTATCCACTCTTCAATCCAAATACGATCTTCTGGACTAATCCTTCCGTTGAGATACTTTAAGAGTAAGCGTATTTCTTTCTTCATAGCAGCACCAATTAAAATCAGGTTCTACTAGTAAGAGTCATAAATATTTCTTTGGGGTGACGTGAATTGCGAAAAAAATTATAAAAAAGTAAAATTTAACATTTAAACATCAAACAATACCCATAATATCTGAACATAATTCATTGATTCACGCAAAATTCTGTATGCTTTTTTTATCTGGCTTTTTAATGTGTTCTTGGAAATTTCTAAACTTTCTGCAGCTTCAGAATATTTATAACCGTGTATAACACACAGTTCAAATGCCTTTCGACATTCGCTAGGAAGCAAATTCAGTTCTTTTAAAACTAGTACAGATTCTTCTTCTTTAATTAGTTGTGACTCTTGGGATAGATTTTTAGAAGCTAGACGTTCTTCAGCCTTTGTAAGTGATTCTGTAACGGCATTTTGCTTCAAAAATTTTAAGCAACTGTGGTAAACACTTGTCTTTATATATGCCTCCAGATTATTGATGTGGGCAAGCGAATCAGCTTCTAGAAGTTTTACAAAAACATCCTGCACAACGTCTTTTGCATTGTCTTTATCTAGAACATAACTGTAAGCAAAGATGCAAAGGCTCGTGTAATTATCTTGAAAAACAGATTTTATTTCTCGCGTTGAGGTATTCAAAAAAGTTAGGGCTTCTTTATGTTAAAGGCTAAATATAGTTTAGTTCTCGCAAAAAGTAGATCTCTATTCGAATTTTTACGAGGAATGCAATGAATACCGCAAAGTAATGAGCGTTTACATTTTTAAAACAGCCAATACCATTAAATCAAAAATGACAGGCTTAACATTTTATTTGAAATAATATCATTTCACATTTGGTAACTTCTATTTTTAAATATAATCTGATGAAATCCTTTATAAATAATCCAAAAGAAGTAGTTAATCAAGGCTTGGAAGGCCTGCTTACAAATGCTAATCTTACCTATCTTGATAGCTTTCCTGAGATACGTGTAATTTTAAAAACAAATATTGATAAATCTAAAGTCTCAGTCATATCTGGTGGAGGTTCTGGTCATGAACCTGCTCATGCAGGATTTGTAGGAGATGGTATGTTAAGTGCTGCTGTATGCGGAGATATATTTGCATCTCCTTCAGTAGATGCCGTATTAGCAGCAATTCTTGCTACCACTGGTGATGCCGGTTGTTTATTAGTCATTAAAAATTACACCGGAGATCGACTTAATTTCGGACTTGCAGCAGAACAAGCTCGAGATATGGGGATTCAAGTTGAAACTGTGATCGTAGGTGACGATATTTCTCTTGGTGAGGATGTAGAACAACGTGGTCTGGCAGGAACGCTCTTTGTACATAAAACTGCTGGTGCTCTTGCACAAGCTGGAAAATCTTTATCGGAAGTAACAGCTATCGCTCGTAAAGTGGCAGATAATACCTATTCTATAGGATTGTCGCTTGAAGAAGGTCAAAAATTTCAAGATGCCGAAGAATCGCGTTTTGCAGAAGATGAAGCAGAATTAGGCTTAGGAATACACGGAGAGCCTGGAGTAGATAAAATAAAAATGGCAACTGCAGATGAATTAATGAATCAGGCTCTCGACAAATTATTAGAATATTTACCCGAAAAACAATCCCAAAAATATGCACTGCTGCTTAATAATTTAGGAAGCGTTACGCCGTTAGAAATGAATATTTTATTGCGTGCTTTCAATAATTCTGATTTAGCTAAAAAAGTATCGTATCTAGTGGGTCCGGCAGCATTAATGACTTCGCTTAATATGAAAGGATTTTCGGTAACTGTGTTAGAATTAGATGATGAAATTACAGAAGCGCTTCTAGAAAATGCCGCCCCGGTTTCCTGGTCTATTGCATCTTATGGAAATCAAAAAGCTGTCGAATCTCCAGAATTGCCAAAAATGCTTCAGTATGATTCTTCTTCTAATGCTGAAACATTAAAATCTTTAGAGAATATCTTAGATGAATTAATTAGTACTGAAAAAGAACTCAACGCCATTGATGAAAAAGTAGGTGACGGTGATGCCGGCTCAACCTTCGCTACAGGTGCAAAGAAAATCAAAGAGTTATTAGACAAACTTCCACTAGATGATCCCGGGAAGTTATTAATAACAATTGGTCGCATTTTGGCTCGAGAAACCGGTGGATCTAGCGGTGTACTTCTATCCATACTTTTTACACGAGCTGGTAACGCTTATAAAGAAAATACTGACCTGGGTAAATCTTTAGTTGCCGGACTGGAGAAAATGAAAGAGTTTGGTGGCGCATCAGAAGGTCAACGTACTATGATCGATGCAATGCAACCTGCTTTTAACGTGTTGAGCGATAGTGGTTCTTTAAAAGAGGCTACGAAAGCTGCACGAAATGGAGCCGATAAGACTAAGGAAATCACTAAGACTGAATTTGGTCGTTCGTCCTATTTAGGTGAAAATTCACTAAAAGGAATTCCTGATCCCGGTGCTGAAGCTGTTGCACGCGTTTTTGAGCGCTTGACAAGTACCAACTAATTAAAAACTTTTGCTGTGCTACAATTAAAGATTAATAATTCTCAAGACTATTGGGTTTTAGAAGATCGAGTTAAATCCCTTCTCATACCTTCAGAAATCTGTAGAGATAACTCCGTGACAGTTCCGCAGGTGCTTGATGATAATAAGTTGGTCTCTGGCGTAGAGGCTATAAATAAATATCTCGATGATTTAGAAAGCTTTACAAAGCAATGGTATGCGTGTCGATGTGATATGTTTCCGCAGTAATCCTTTTAAAATTATAAAGCGTAATATTTACATTTAATACTGTATTTTTAGCATTCATTTGCTAAAAATACAGTCATTATGCGAACTCCACTTTTATTCATCCTTTTAATTATATCTACTACGGTTCTGGCTCAGTCCCCATCTATTATAGAACTTCACACTGGATGGAAATTTAAAAAAGGCAATTTTGAAAATGCATACCAAATTGACTTTAATGATACTGGTTGGCAAAATGTAACCGTACCCCATGATTGGGCTATTTACGGACCATTTGATAAGGAAATTGATAAGCAAACTGTAGCTATCACACAAAATGGTGAGACCAGCGCTACTGAAAAAACAGGTCGTACTGGATCATTACCATTTATTGGGAACGCCTGGTATCGCAATACATTTGAAATTCCTGAGCATACAGAAAATAAGAAAACGCTCCTCCTTTTTGAGGGAGCTATGAGTGAACCTCAAGTCTACCTCAACGGTGTAAAAATTGGAGAGTGGGCTTATGGTTATGCTTATTTTTATTTTGACATTTCTAAACATCTTAAACCAGGTAAAAACACACTCGCAGTTAAACTTTCTAATGAGTCATTTTCTTCACGATGGTATCCTGGAGCGGGACTTTATCGCAAAGTGAGTTTGATCACAAAAAATGCTCAGAGTATAGATCAATGGGGAACTTTTATCACTACTCCTTTAGTGACTGAAAAGGAGGCTAAAGTCAATATTAAAACAGCTGTAACGGGTAGTGATCTCAAAATGGTCATCAGTATTTATGATAAAACTGGAAAAAGGATAGCCAGTGATTCTACTTCTACCCTATATAATTCTAAATTTGAACAGAATATTAAAGTGAATAATCCCAACTTATGGAGTCCTGAGAATCCATATTTATATACATCAGTTTCTCGCTTATATGTCGGAAATAAACTCACAGACGAAGTAAAAACTACGTTTGGAATACGCAGTATTTCCTATTCTTCTGAAAACGGTTTTCAGCTTAATGGCAAAACGCGCAAATTTAAAGGCGTTTGTCTGCACCACGATTTAGGTCCGTTGGGCACTGCTGTTAATAAAGCGGCTTTAAGAAGGCAAATGACAATTTTAAAAGATTTAGGTTGTGATGCCATTCGCAGCGCACATAATATGCCCTCCTTTGAGCAACTTGAACTCGCCGATGAAATGGGATTTTTATTTTTAGCTGAAAGTTTTGATGAATGGAAAAAGCCGAAAGTTGAAAATGGGTATAATCGATTTTTTGATGATTATGCAGAAAAAGATATTACAAATTTAGTACGAGCTACTCGCAATCACCCATCAATTGTAATGTGGAGTGCGGGCAATGAAGTGCCAGATCAATATGGAAGTGAAGGTGTAAAGCGGGCAAAATGGCTGCAGGACATCTTTCATAGAGAAGATCCTACACGACCGGTTACCGTAGGTATGGATCAGGTAAAAGCTACTATGGAATCTGGCTTTGGAGCTATCTTGGATATTCCGGGACTTAATTACCGCGTGCATTTGTATGAAGAAGCCTATGATAAGTTTCCGCAGGGATTTATACTGGGATCAGAAACCGCATCTACAGTGAGTTCTCGCGGAATTTATAAGTTTCCAGTTAAAAAAGCGAGTATGAAAGAATATCCAGATTTACAAAGTTCATCTTACGATCTGGAGTATTGCAGTTGGTCAAATTTACCTGAAGATGATTTTATTTTGCAAGATGATAAGCCCTGGGTTATAGGTGAATTTGTATGGACAGGATTTGATTACTTAGGCGAACCTACACCCTATGATACAAGTTGGCCTGCACGAAGTTCTTACTTTGGAATGATTGATCTTGCCGGTATTCCTAAAGATCGTTACTATCTATATCGCAGCCGCTGGAATACAGAAAAGGAAACTTTACATATCTTACCACATTGGAACTGGGAAGGACGTGAAAGCGAGAAAACGCCTGTTTTTGTTTACACAAACTATGATCGCGCAGAATTATTTGTGAATGGTAAAAGTCAGGGAATTCAAATTAAAAATGATTCTACACCACAAACGCGTTATCGCCTTATGTGGAATGAAGTCATTTATGAGCCCGGCACATTAAAAGTCATTGCATATACTCAAGATGGATCTGTAGCTGCTGAAAAAAAAGTTGAAACTGCCGGTAAACCTTACGCTATACAATTAGAAGCTGACCGTAAAACTATCACTGCCGATGGTAATGATCTATCATTTGTAACGGTTTCTGTCGTTGATAAAGTGGGTAACATTTGCCCTACTGCAACTAATCGCTTAAATTTTAAAGTTACCGGCAATGGAAAATTTAAAGCAGTGGCCAATGGCGATCCCACTTCACTAGAAGCATTTCATAAACCAACTATGAAATTATTTAGCGGTAAACTAGTCGTTCTAGTTCAAAGTGACATTACCAGTGGTGACATACGCCTAAAGGTTAGTGGAACAAGTTTAAAATCTGCGGTGTTAAAACTCAAAAGTACACCTATCAATTATTAAATGAGCTTAACTCCTTTTTTGTAACTTTATAAAAAAGAAAAAAAGTAAGCTATGAAAACATCTGCACGCTTAGAACAAGCTATTAGTAAGCTTTATACGGCATTTCACAACAATACACTTAATCCTGAGTGTTGTAAAAGTTGTGCTGTAGGTAATATACTTGATAATACAGATACCTGGAAACATCTTACCGAAGGACACGGATCTTTAAATCTCACTTATGTGGGTAAAGTAAATGAGGCTTTTGGTCGTAAACTTAATGGTTATTCACCTTTAGAATTGCTTAAAATCGAGGCTGCCTTTCTTAGTGGTTGCGGCTACAAATTGCCACTTTCGCGAAAAAACCGTGATTCTATAAACCGCAGTTCAAAAGAGGTTATGTTTAATGGAATGTGTGCTGCCGTTGCCATTCTATGCGAGCTTGATGACGTTGCAAATGTTATGGATTTTTCAAAATTATTTGATTTTGAAGAAGATAAACCTGTTTATGAGCTTTCATTTTAGTTTGCTATAATTTAATTTTCTTTTACCATCTGGCTTGTGGTATTTTCTTCCATTACTTTTATCTTTGAATTGGCTTTAGGGGTATTCTATATGAATTGAGACAGTCCCTTTGAACCTGTTTGGTTAATACCAGCGTAGGGAAAAGTAACCGATTATCTTCTCAGTTGAGCAGTTTTCTAAGGCCGTAACTTTATACATTACCTTATGAAAGAGAAGCTCTGGAATCATATTACTACCGTAAGAAAGCAATCGCCACTTGTGCATAATATCACAAATTATGTGGTTATGAATAACACGGCAAATGCGCTGTTAGCTATAGGTGCCTCCCCTATTATGTCGCACGCCCACGAGGAAATGGTGGCGATGCAGCAGATTTGTAATTCACTGGTAATAAATATTGGTACGCTCGATACGTATTGGGTGAAATCGATGCATCTCGCTATTGAGGCTGCTAATAAAAATAAGAATCCTTGGGTACTTGATCCTGTAGGTGCCGGAGCAACACCTTTTAGAGACGAGGTGCTGAGCGAACTTCTCAATCTTAAACCTATTGCAATTCGTGGAAACGCATCAGAAATATTAGCTCTTGCTAAACACAATAAATCCCAAACAAAAGGTGTTGATAGTACCGCTTCAAGCTTAGATGCAATTGATGCTGCCAGATTTTTAAATAAACAGTATAATGCTGTAGTAATAATCTCTGGAGAAACAGATGTGATTGTAAGCGATGAACTAGAAGTTAAACTGAATAATGGTAATTTATTAATGACAAAAATTACCGGTATGGGATGTTCTGCTTCGGCAATATTAGCCGCTTTTCTTGCCGTAATTCCAGAAAGTGCTGAAGCCGCAGTTGCAGCTACAGCATTAATAAGTATTGCTGGAGAAATTAGTGCCAAATCCTGTGATGGTCCCGGAAGCTTACAAGTTTCTATTTTAGACAAACTTCACAGCATCACAGAAAATGAGTTCTTAAAACACCTAAAAATAGAAAACTAAGATGACCCACAATTCGTTTCCTTATCGCCTGTACCTCGTAATTTCTGAGGAAGCTTGTACTGGTAAAAATTTTTTAACCGTAGCTGAAGAGGCAATAAAAGGGGGCGTAGATATAATTCAATTACGAGAAAAAAATGATTCCAATGAAGAGTTTTTAGATAAGGCATTGCGGTTAAAAGAAGTGATATCCAGATACAATGTACCTCTTATTATAAATGATAATTTATTAGTGGCTAAGCAAGTAGAAGCATTCGGAATTCATGTAGGGAATAATGATGTGAATCCTACGGAAATTAGAAAAAACTGGACGGCCTGCAAAAGCTTAGGATACTCTATAGAATATTTAGAACAACTTTATAATGAGCAAACCTATACCGCAGATTATCTAGGAATTAGTCCGGTTTTTAAAACAGATACAAAAACAGACACTGTTACAGCCTGGGGTTTAGATGGGATTAGACAAATAAGAAGCATTACTCAGAAACCTCTAGTGGCTATAGGCAATGTGTCTTCAATAAACACGCGTAATATTATAGAAGCAGGTGCTGACTGTGTAGCGGTAGTATCTGCAATATGTGCTACTGAAAATCCGCAGAAAGCTGCACTTGTACTTCGTAAAGAGATTGAGAAAGCCTCTGTAAGAGCTTCTTCTCACCATTAACAAAATTGTGTATGAAAAAAATGACCTATCCTTCAGTATTGAGTATTGCCGGATTTGATGGAAGTGGTGGCGCAGGAATACAAGCAGATTTAAAAACAATTTCTGCTCTAGGCTGTTATGCTACAACAGTTTTAACCGCTTTACCTGTGCAAAATACTACAGGCGTAAAATCTATTTTTTCTATTCCTGTAACTGTTGTAGAAGAGCAACTCAAATCAATTTTTGATGACATTTTACCTTCAGCAATAAAAATAGGAATGGTGCATACCCCGCAACTTGTAGAAACCATTGCCAAATCATTAACTGAAAATCCTAACATACCTGTTGTTTTTGATCCTGTAATGGTAGCAACTAGTGGTCATAAACTTATTGAAGATCCCACCATAAAAAGTATTGTTACCCATCTTTTCCCATTGGCATCTGTTATTACACCTAATATGGATGAAGCCTCACTATTGGCCAAAATGGAAGTTAAATCTCTCGAGGATATGCACACCGCAGGTAGAAAAATAATGCAACTGGGTTGTAAATCTGTTTTATTAAAAGGTGGTCACTTACAAACAGATATTCTTACCTCTTTATATTTTAAAGAAGATGGTAGTGTTATAGAATATGAGTACAAACGGTATGAAACTAATAATATGCACGGCTCCGGCTGCACATTGTCGTCAGCAATTAGTTCTTACATCGCTCAGGGAGAATCCTTAGAGAACGCAGTAAAAATGGGTCAGGATTATGTACATCAGGCAATATTTCATGCTAAAAATGTTGTCATAGGTAAAGGCAACGGACCACTTAATCATTTTTTCAATCCGCAGAAACTTATAAAATATGAAATGGAGTAACACGAGCTGGAATAATATTCAGTCTATTTACGATAAGATAATTGAAATGCCATTTATAAATCAACTAGCAAATGGTACGCTTCCACTCGATCAATTTCAATTTTACATTCAGCAAGACTCGATTTATCTGGAGAACTTTGGTAGAGCGCTTTCTCTCATAGCTGCGAGAGTTCACGAAGTAGATGATGTTCTAACTTATACCCGCTTTGCCGAAGGAGCAATTGTGGTTGAAAATGCCTTACATGAATCTTTTTTTAAGGAATTCAAAATTTCAAAAACACACGATGTAAGTCCGGTTTGCCATCATTATATTCATTATTTAAAAAGTACAGCTGCGCTAGATCAGGTAGAAGTTGCAATGGCGGCTGTACTTCCTTGTTTTTGGATTTATAAAAAAGTAGGTGATTATATTTATGAGAACCAATTAGTGAAAAACAATCCGTATCAACAATGGATAGAAACGTATGCCGGAGAAGAATTTGGTTTACTTGTGGCCCAAGCGATAAACTGTTGCGATAGAGTAGCTGAAACCTGCTCAGACAACCAGAAAGAACTAATGCATAAAGCGTTTTATACAGCAAGCCAACTCGAATACAATTTTTGGGATAGTGCATCAAAATTAAAGCGATGGGAAATTGAATAGATTGTTAAATAATCAAAAATTGAATATTTTTTTGTCACATTGTGAATTGCCAAACGTCTTTTAGGTAATTAAGGTTGACAAACTGTTTTCTTTTATTTACTTGGATTAGCCGCCTATAATACAGAAATCAATTCGCGTTAATTATATATTTATAGATCCCTTAGCAATTGCTAAGGGATTTTTTTTGCGAAAAACTTTTAAATACAACAAATGGAGGAACCATTGTGACTATCAATCACAAAATATAGGGAGCCGGTAACTCTAATGATTAATTTTACAGATGTCGCTGATGTTGCTCAAGGTGAAATATGATTTTAGGAACACTTCGACGCAAAGAAGAAACATTGCTCCTTTCACAGATAACATATTAACAACTGGTGTTTCTATTAACTTATAAATAATTAAATACCATTTTAATATTAAACCTGCGCAAAAGACTTTTAATTAGGAGTTTATTTTGCTTTAAAAAAAGTTTTGGAAGAAATTAAATAGGAGAAGAAGCCAACCTATGGCTAATAACAGACCACCTAAGGGTGTAACAGGTCCTAAAAAACGCATCTTACTTCCCGAGGCACTACTTAAAACCAATCCGTAAATTGAAAACGAGAATAATAGTGTACCAACAATAAAACAGGTTAACAAAATGGTTTCCAGGCTCGAATTAAAATTTAAATTAAAGCTGATAACTAATAGCACTATAGCGTGATACATTTGATATTTAACTCCGGTTTCAAAACTGTGCAGCTGCTCTTCGGTTAATTTATTTTTAAGCGCGTGCGCTCCAAATGCTCCAAAAACTATGGCTAAAAAACCAAATAAAGCACTAAAAAATTGACTGAGTAAAATTTCCATAACTACAAGGTTGAATAAAAATTAAAGATAAATTTTGAGATTTATTTAATGATCAATTTGCTCCGAAAATTATATCTTCAAAAAATGAATTTGACAGATTATATAAAAGATATTCCAGACTTTCCAAAAGCAGGAATTGTATTTAAAGACATTAGTCCATTGCTTGCAAATGCCGCTGCAACAGACAAAGCAATAGAACTTTTAGCAATGGGGTTGCATAACTTTCAAGCTACTAAAGTAGTAGGTATTGAGAGTCGAGGTTTTTTACTTGGAATTCTACTTGCGCAACATTTAAAACTGGGATTTGTACCCGTTAGAAAACCCGGCAAATTACCTGGTGAGATAATTAGTCAAAATTATCAGCTAGAATATGGAGAAGACGCTTTAGAAATTCAAGCAAATAGTATTCAGCGCGGGGATTTAGTAATTATTCACGATGATGTACTTGCGACAGGTGGAACAGCAGAAGCCGCTTGCAGGCTTGTAGAAAAATGTGGAGGTGTTGTTGTACAATGTAATTTTTTAATGGAATTGGATTTCCTAGAAGGTAGGACTAAAATAGAAAAGTACCAGCTACATAGTTTAATTCACTATTAGTCTAAAGCATTTTTTGTTACCCACAATTTATATTTAAAAATAGCAAGTTGGAATTTTGTAGCCTTTGTTAAGTCAAGATTCTTTTTAGTATAACTGGGCAATATTTTCTTATTGATTTTTGCCAGAGTTTTAAATATCTGTTTTTTCATAAACTCTATATTTTATAAGATCAAAATTCTAATTATATCAAATTTAGATTTTTATAAACAATCTGCGCGCGCTTTCAGAAAGTGTTAAGAGTTTAAAATGAACTACCCAAAGATAGTTTCGATTACTGTAAGAATAAGTGTGACCATAATTGTGATTTTTGATTAATAAAATAATTTATATTACAAATTATGCAAGTAAAAATCAGTCTCACAAGTATTTAGCCATTTATTAATGTAAGTGAATGCAGTATTGTAATTAAAAAAATAATAATCACTCAAAACTGAAAGCGACTTATCTTAAACTACCTTACATTTGACAATAAAATATTGATTTAAAACCTTTAGGTGTAATTATCGTAGAGCATAAATTCATAAAATTTTATTTCTCAAGGTAAATTTATTCGATAAAGCAGGCAATTCTATCAATATCATTATTTGTAACTGCAATTTCACTGCTCTATGAAGTTAAGAAATCACTTATCCTTTTTAAGACTAATAAGGATTACTCCAGACTTACCTTCCAATTGATCTTTATACTGTTTTATATTTTCTTCTCCTTTTAAAACATTTATAGACTCTATCGTATTTGGATCTATACTATTTAAATCTAAATCTTTTACCACTTTTCCATCAACCACTATTAAAGCCTTTTGAGAAATTGAAGATGGATTTTGTGACGGTTGAGAAGCATTTATTCTTTCAATTTTTACGTTCTCAAATACACTGTCTGCTTTTGCTCGCATTTGAATTCTACGAGTGCGTAGCTCTTCTCTGCGGGCAGCCATATCTGCACGACGTGAATTCATATTTTCATTCATCGACTCAGACGCTTCATTTTTATCGTTATTAGATCGCTGTACTACTTTATTAGATCCCGATACAACCCCAAAGCTACCGTCCTCAGTTCTGTATATCACAATATCACCCACAGGTTTTGAGCTATTATAGGATGTCGTGGATTGACTCCCAGATTCACCATCCTTAACCTCAAGCTTTATAGAAATAATTAATCCTTCGCTATTGTAATTCAAATTTGAGTAGTTTAACGTAACGTTATACTCCGTTTTCAATTCATCAACAAGAGCATCTAACTCTTCTTTAGAAGCAGATTTTGATATAATTTTTTTGAAAGCTTTTGGATCTTGGTAAGAGTCTTTCTGATCAATTATTTGTTCCCCGGTATCAGTACTCATAGTAGTTTCTGTATTAAGTTGATTCTCCCTATTTTTTATAGAATGAGCTTTATCATTTTCGATAGCCGATAATTTTGAGGAATTTTTTTCAGTTTCCGAAGCATAACTCACCACCTCTTTAACATTAAAACTCCATACAAAAACAGCAATTACTGGTAGAATTATAAAAAGCTTTGCTCTTCGCTTGCTGTTAGATTCTTGTTTGTTTAACATAACTATTCGTTTTTTAATGAATGATTGGTAAAATGAATGTGTAAGATTTAGCATCGCCTTGCGTGGGGCGATAGATACTTGTATTAAAGTAAGCTGATACTTTTTCTGATCTGTTAATTGGTGAGCTGTTGTCGCGTCTGCCAGAAATTCAAGATTTTGGTCAATTGCCTTTTTATAGAACCACGCCAACGGATTAAACCAGTGTATAATTAATAAAACTTCTGCTATTAGCATATCAATACTATGCCTCTGATTGGCATGTGCTTGCTCGTGAAGTAGTATCATAGCCAACTCTTCATCACTATGGTTTTTCTTATCTATTATTATGTAATTAAAAAATGAAAAAGGAGACTTTAAACCATCAACTTGAATATAATGATATCCACATTCTGAGTACGTAGATTCTTGTTTAACAAATCGGATTATTGCATAGAGCTTAATACTGAACAAAATAACCATTATACCCACTCCTATTGCATAAAACAGGCAAGCTAATTCCCAGCCGGTATAGCTAAACCAGGCGTCGTTAAGATCGTTATTTTGAAAGTTGTCATTTTGAGGGATAACAAAATTGAGAAGTGGAGATTGTTTATAGATTATACGCGTAAAAGTAAGTGCAGGAGCTAGAGCTGATATTAAAATACCCATCAACAGAAAATATCTGTTTTCTTTAAAGAATGTCTCTCTTTCTAATAGTATCCTGTATGTAAAATAAATAATACTTAAGACAGCAGCACTTTTCAGTAGATAGATAATCAGCTCCATATTCCTATTTTTTTTCTATTATTTCAAGAATCTCACGTAATTCTTTTGCTGAAATTTTTTCTTCCTTAGCAAAAAAGGAGACCATATTTTTATAAGAACTGTCAAAGAATTTTCGAGTGGCCTCATTCCAAAATTTACGTCCATATGTTTCTCTACTTATCACAGGATAATATTGATGTGTTTTGCCGTATGCTTTATAACCCACATATCCTTTATCTACCAGATTTCTAACTATGGTAGATACCGTATTATAATGAAGATTTTCATCTTCCAAACCCGCTTGAACTTCCTTTACAAATGCCTTTTCTAACTGCCATAAGACATGCATAATCTCTTCTTCCTTGTTTGTTAGTTTTTCCATTAATGATTTTTAGTAGGCTAATTAAGGGGTTAAAAAATAATATTGAAAAATTCTCTAAGAGTTAATACATAACTCATTTGCAATCAATATTTAACCAAATCTATAACTAATTTTTTAATTATAAAACTACTTAACTAGTTTTATAACTATAAATTTAGTATTTATTTCAGTCGTTAAACGGTTTAAGCCAGCGTAGAATTTTTGCCTATTTTTACAAAAACCCAATGAGCCTTTGGATATTCTTGAGAATTTTAGAATACTCGATCTTGTCGACATTCTATTAGTTGCAACCTTACTCTATTACCTTTACAAATTAGTAAAAGGTACTGTTGCTATAAATATATTTTTAGGTATTTGTATTGTATGGGTAATCTGGAAGATTACGCAACTCTTACAAATGGAGATGCTAAGTACAATTTTAGGTCAGTTTATTGGAGCTGGGATGTTTGCCTTAATTGTAGTCTTTCAGCAAGAAATTAGAAAATTTCTATTAATGATAGGCTCTACTAATATAGGTCGTAAGAGTGGCTTTTTAAAGCATATCAAATTTTTACAGGATGAAGCTAAAGATTCTTCAAACACTAAAGTCGAAGAGATCATAGAAGCTTGTGAGAAAATGGGCAGCGACAATACAGGTGCGCTAATCGTTATTCAACGCACGACAAACTTAGATTTTGTAAAAAATACCGGGGATAGAATGAGTCTCGAAGTAAACAAGCCTATTCTACAAAGTATCTTTTTCAAAAATTCAACTTTACACGATGGTGCTGTAATTATAGAAGAGAATAAAATAACTGCCACACGAGCTATACTACCGGTTTCTAATGAGCGTAATATTCCTTTACGATTCGGGTTACGTCACCGAGCTGCAGTAGGAATAACAGAAAAAACAGATGCAGTTGCTCTTGTTGTAAGTGAGGAAACAGGCGCAATTAGCTATTTAAAAGACGGCGAGTTCGTTTTATTTAAAAGCACACAAGAGCTTATAGAAATTCTTAGAAAAGACCTCTCTTAAAAAAGTTAATTAGACCATCTCCTGGTTTGCAGCAAATTGCACTTCGTACAGATTGCGGTAATAGCCACCCTCTTTTTGAAGCAGCTCTTTGTGGCTTCCTATTTCTACTATGAGACCTTTATCCATTACAATAATTTTGTCTGCTTTTTTAATTGTCGCTAAACGATGCGCAATTACTATTGAAGTACGACCTTTTGTAATTTTATTTATAGCTTTTTGAATAAGCTGCTCGCTATTAGAATCTACCGAAGAAGTAGCTTCATCTAGCACGAGAATACCCGGATTGCTTACATAGGCGCGCAAGAATGCAATAAGCTGTCGCTGTCCGCTAGATAGCATTGCACCACGTTCTTTTACATTATAGTGATACCCATTAGGTAAACTACTTATAAAAGAATCTACTCCTATCGCCTTTGCTGCTTCAATCACATCTGCTTCTGTAATAGAAGGATTGTTTAGGGTGATATTGTTTAAAATAGAATCTGCAAACAAAAATACATCTTGTAAAACAACAGCAATTTCTGAACGCAGCGAGTCTAATTTCACATCGGTTATATCTATACCGTCAATTTTAATTTTACCGCTATCAATCTCATAAAATCTACCTAAGAGATTTATGATAGTAGATTTTCCTGCTCCAGTAGAACCTACAATTGCAACCGTTTCGCCAGCATTGACTTCTAGATCTATTCCTTTTAAAACTTCCTCATCAGGAACATAACTAAACCGTACTTTTTCAAACGTAAGATTGCCTTGGATATTTTTGAGCGTATGTGTACCTGTATCAACAATTCTAGAATCTGTATCAAGAATAGCGAAGACCCTGTTTGCCGCAACCATTCCCATTTGTAATGTATTAAACTTATCTGCTATTTGCCTAAGTGGTGTAAATAACATTTGAGAAAACTGAATAAAAGCCGTTACGAGACCTATTGTAATTACATCACTTTGAGCAGCACGTAAACCACCGTACCAAACCAAAAGTCCGATAGTAATCGAGGTCACCATTTCAGCAACCGGGAAGAATATAGAGTTGTACCACACAGTCTTATTCCAGGCACGCATATGTTTTTTGTTGATCTCGTCAAACTTCTTTTGCTCAACCTTTTCGCGGGAGAATATTTGTACGATTTTCATACCCGTAACGCGCTCTTGAACAAAAGAATTTAGGTTCGCCACCTGCGTACGCACTTCTTCAAAAGCCACTTTCATTTTTTTCTGAAAAACGCGTGTAGCATATAAAATGAATGGTAAGATCACAAAAATTATCAGCGATAACTGCCAACTTTTATAAAGCATAACCCCAGCGATAACAGCCATTTTTAGTAGATCACTTATTATCATAAATAAACCTTCACTAAAAATACTAGCAATGGTTTCTATATCATTAACAGCACGTGTTACTAATCTACCTACAGCAGATTTATCGTAATACTGCATTTTAAAGCGAATCATATGCCCAAACAACTTCACCCGAATATCCCTTACCACTTGCTGTCCCAGCCAGTTAGCAAAATAAATAAACAGTAGTTGAAACAGCGACTCTCCAAGCAGTACAACCAGCGTAAGTTGTATATAGTAAATTAAGCTGTCTATATCTTTAGGCTGCATACCCTCATCGATAGCTAACTCTAGATAAATAGGTCGCAAAACAGCAAATACAGAAATTAGAATTGCCGCAAAGGCAACAAAATAAAGACGTACGCGGTAAGGCTTAGTATAACTAAGTAAACGCTTAAAAAGTCCAAAGTCAAACGCATTTCCTTTATTATCTTCTGCCATCTAAATTGAATATTTTTTGAGGATATTTAACTGCAGTTAAGTAAAGACCGTGAGCGGGTGCCGATGCTCCTGCTTCTGAACGGGATCTACTTGCAATTATTTCTTTTAAGTGCGCGGGAGCTATATTATGCATTCCTACGTCTAATAAAGTCCCTACTACTGCCCGAACCATATTACGTAAAAATCGATCTGCAGTAATGGTAAATAACAGCTCGGTATTATTGTGTTCCCAGCGCGCTTCAGTAATTTCGCAAAGGTAAGTTTTCACGTCTGTATTTGATCTGCTAAAACACTTAAAATCTTGCTTACCTAAGAGGTATTGAGAAGCCGCGTTCATTCGCTCTACATCTAATTCTTTTTCAAAGAAATAAGAATGTTGGTTTAAAAACGGATTCTTAGCTTGGTGTATTTTATATTCATAACTACGGACCATTGCATCAAAACGTGCATGTGCCTCACTAGTAACCGGCACTATACGATTTACTGCAATGCTTGGAGGCATAAACCTATTTAAGCGGTGTTGTAAATTCTTTAAATCTTTTTCCGTAAATAGGTTTGAAAAATCAAAGTGCGCATATAATTGCTTAGCGTGCACACCGGCATCTGTACGTCCCGCACCAGTCACTACAATTACCACTCTTAATAAAGTAGATAATGCCTCCTCTAGCACCTCTTGTACACTTATACTTTGTGGTTGTCGCTGCCAGCCGTGGTATGGCTGCCCATCATATGCTATTTCAATAAAATACCGCAAACTGTAGGTTTGTAATTAAGCCTGCAAAGATACATCTTTGCAAATAGTCTGAATTCTCCTTAAATACTTTTGGTAAAACGTTTTTCAATGAAAAAAATACTCCTACTTAGTGATACGCATAGTTATATAGATAATCGTATACTCGCATACGCCGAAAAAGCAGATGAAGTATGGCATGCAGGAGATATAGGAAGCTTGCAGGTAACCGATGCCTTAAAAGAACTGAAACCTTTAAGAGCCGTATTTGGAAATATTGATGATCACGAAATACGAAAAGAATTCCCCTTAAATAATAGGTTTGTTTGCGAAGGTGTAGATGTATTAATCACACATATAGGAGGATATCCGGGAAAATATTCTCCGGCAATACGGGAAGAACTTAATAGTAACCCTCCAAAATTGTTTATCTGTGGCCATTCTCATATATTAAAGGTTATGCCAGATAAAAAACTTAATTTATTGCATATGAATCCTGGTGCGATAGGCATACATGGTTTTCATAAAGTACGTACGATGTTGCGATTTACAGTAGATCAGGGTAAAATTGATAATCTTGAAGTTATAGAAATTGAAAGAAAATAATTAACTATAAAAGAAAAACCCTGCAAGTTGGCATACTTACAGGGTTTTTGCACTAATTAACTAAGATAGTAGGTCTATCGCAACCGGTCAACAGATTTTACAAGATCCTCATCCCGCTTAATTGCTTTGTTGGCCAAAGCTATAAAAACGATAGAAATGATGGGGATTAGCATCCCAATACCCTTCTCAGGAGCCGCCGCTCCTCCAGATAAGATTTGCGACTGGTAAACCAATACACCTAACAAAATAAAGTTCAATATTATATTAAGTCGCCCCAGTACAAACTGAAGCTTTCTGTTTTTAAAGAAAAAAATAGTAATCAAAGATAGTAAAGCGCTCCCAAAGAACAAACCTACTAACTCTAATTTATCTACTGCATATACTAAATTTCCTTCAGCTGTAGTATAGACAGGAATAGCAAAAAGCAGCCCTGCTGAAACTAATGCTGCAAGAAACAGATAAATGCTTTGTATGCGCTGAATCATATATTTTATAAAGCTATTAAGGATGACAAAAATATAAACTTCTTTGAGACTAAGATCATTTAAATAAAAAATATTATCGTATAATTGCATTAGAAAGCCTAACCACTTCTATGTTGGTTACTTACTTGCCGAAAAATTTCTTAGACCTTCTTCAAATTTTTTGTTGGTTTTCAAATTCAATTACGATACAGAAATTCATACTTATATTTAATGTTTAATATTTCAGAATTAAAAGCTAAAAAACTTCCAGAACTTCAGGAGATAGCTAAAGGCCTAGATATCCCAAAATACAGGACCTTAAAAAAACTAGACTTAGTTTATAAAGTACTCGATCAGCAAGCTGCAGATCCTAAAGCAGTTGCCGAGGTATTAGAAGTGTCTTCTACAGATAAATCTAAGGACAAGAATGAAAAGTCAAATGCGCCAGACGTTAAAAAGACTCCTAAACCACGCACGCAAAATACAAATAGCAAGAATACGCGTCCAGAAAGAGATTCTTTTAAAAATAATTCTGAGTCTACATCAAAAAATACTGATGCTAAGCCAGAAAAAACGGAAGCAAGAGAAGAAAGACCGCGCAAACAAAGACCAGCTAAGCCAGATTCTGAAACTTCTAAACAAAACGACAACAAGCCACAAAAGGCAAGAACTCGTAATGAGAATTCGTCAAGTTCGAATAACCGCTCAAATACCAGAGATCGGGACACTAATGGCAACACTAATAATTCGAACAATAACAATTCTAATAATAGAAATAACAATCGCAATTCTAATTCTGGAAACAATGGTAATAAAGATACCAGAAACCGTTACAGAGAGCCAGATTATGAGTTTGAAGGTCTTATAGAAAGCGAAGGGGTATTAGATATCATGCAGGACGGTTATGGTTTTCTACGCTCATCAGACTATAACTATTTATCATCTCCAGATGATATTTATGTTTCACAATCGCAAATACGTTTATTCGGTCTAAAAACCGGAGATACCGTTCTTGGCGTAATTCGCCCTCCAAAAGAAGGAGAGAAATATTTTCCACTTATCAAGGTTTCTAAGATTAATGGATTAGATCCTAGTGTGGTTCGCGATCGCGTTTCTTTTGAGCATTTAACACCATTGTTCCCGAAAGAGAAATTTAATATCGCAGATCGTGAGAGTACTATTTCTACGCGCGTGATGGATTTGTTTGCACCTATAGGTAAAGGGCAACGTGGTATGATTGTATCACAACCTAAGACGGGTAAAACAATGCTTCTTAAGGATGTTGCAAATGCAATTGCTGCAAATCACCCTGAAGTTTATCAAATGATTTTACTTATTGACGAGCGCCCGGAAGAAGTAACAGATATGCAACGTAATGTAAAAGGTGAGGTTGTCGCTTCTACTTTTGACAAAGAAGCTCATGAACACGTGCGCGTTGCGAACATAGTATTAGAAAAAGCAAAACGTCTTGTAGAATGTGGTCACGATGTTGTGATTCTTTTAGATTCTATTACACGTCTAGCGAGAGCATACAATACAGTACAACCTGCGTCTGGTAAGATATTAAGTGGTGGTGTAGATGCAAATGCTTTACACAAACCAAAGCGTTTCTTTGGAGCTGCTAGAAATATAGAAAATGGTGGTTCATTAACTATCATTGCTACTGCCCTTACTGAAACAGGCTCTAAAATGGACGAAGTTATATTTGAAGAATTTAAAGGAACTGGTAATATGGAACTTCAGTTAGATCGTAAGATTGCAAACCGAAGAATATTCCCTGCCATCGACCTTACTTCTTCTAGCACCAGACGAGACGACTTATTATTAAGCGATAACGCAATACAAAGAATGTGGGTAATGCGTAAGTATCTTGCAGATATGAATCCTGTAGAAGCTATGGAATTTGTTAGTGAGCGCATCAAACAAACAAGAAATAATGAAGAATTTCTTATTTCTATGAATGGTTAATATTTGAAACCTTATGTATATTTAAAAGCCGATATCATTTGATATCGGCTTTTAAATTTTTGTCTGTATTTTAGTCCAATGCTATGGGAAATTTGAACAAAAAAATTCTTGTAATAGAAGATGATGCAAGTGTTTGTGCTTTTATCAATAAAGGCCTTTCAGAAAATAATTTTGAGGTTACAGTTGCATTAAATGGTAAGCTAGGTTACGAGCTTTCTCTTAAAACAAATTATAATCTAATTATTTTGGACATAATGTTACCCGAAATGAATGGTATCGAAATATGTTTGAAGATTAGAGAAAAAGATAAACATACTCCTATTTTATTTCTTACTGCACTTGGCAGCTCAGAAAATATAAGTCTAGGTCTAAATAGTGGTGGCGATGATTATTTAGCAAAACCATTTAAATTTATTGAACTTACTGCCCGTATTAATAGTCTACTACGAAGATCATCTATAAGTCAGCAAACTGAATTAACAGATGAAATTTATACATTCCAAGATATCACTGTAAATAATAGACATAAAACTGCACAACGCAATGGTGTCGATTTGGGATTAACATCTACAGAATATAGATTACTGCTCACTTTTATCAAGTCTCCCCAAAAAGTATTCTCTAGAGAAGAACTTTTAGAAAAAGTATGGGGCGTAAACTATGAGATAGGCACTAATGTTGTTGATGTATATGTGAACTATTTGAGGAAGAAAACGGAAAAGAGAAATAATAACCGACTCATCCAAACAGTAATAGGAATGGGTTATGTACTGAAAGAAAATGACTACTCAAGCTAAGATAGTATTATTATTAAGCAGTATATTTCTAACCCATACTGCTATCTTCAGCATATTTATTTATTATTCAATCTCTAATTATGCCTATAATGACTTTTATAAAAGACTTGAAATTAGGGCAATTACCACTGCAAAAATTGAGCTAGAAAATGTACAAGACATTAATGCAGTTAAAGAAATTCGCTTAGAATATTTAGAAAAGCTCCCAGATGAAAAAATAGAGTTTATAGATCTATCAACTACAGATTTAAAAAACGAAAGTAATAACCTTAATATTCCAAAATCATTTATTAATGATATATTAAACAATGAGCGTGCATTTTATAAAAAAAATGAAACGTACTATTCTGGAATTCGATACAAAACCATAGGAAAGGATTACATGGTAGTCGCCTCTGCACAAAATTATTACAGCACGCATCATATAGTTTATCTAAGAAATCTTTTAATTCTTGCTCTAGTAGTTTCCATACTTTTAATAGGTATCATATCTTATTTATTCTCGAGAAAAGTAATGCTTCCTGTTCGACGTATAATTAAAGAAATGAAAAAAATAAGTACAGAAAATTTGAATTACAGATTATATGTACCTACAGATAATAATGAATTAGCTAGTCTTACAAGTACATTTAATACCATGCTCAACAGACTGGAAACATCATTTGAGTCACAGAAGAATTTTGTAAGCAATGCATCACACGAGTTAAATACACCCCTTACCTCTATCATAGGCGAAGCAGATGTAAGCCTATCTAAAACTCGCAGCCCAGAAGAATATATTAAAACTTTAAATACAATATTATGTGAGGCAGAAAAGCTAGATAAAAAAACAAAGGCTTTATTATTTTTAGCACAAAGTGGTTACGACGGAAAAACTCAAAAATTCAAAACACTTCGAATAGATGAACTTATATTAGAAGTAAAAGATACTGTCGGAAAAATTTACCCAAATGTTAAAATAAAAATCGATTTTTCACTACTTCCAGAAAATTCTGAAAAACTTAAAATTACGGGTAATGATCAATTACTTCATCTAGCAATTTCAAACATTCTTTTAAATGCCTGTAAATATAATCTAAGAAATGATGTAACCATCGCATTAGCTGTATCTAATAAAAATGTTATTATATCTGTAAAAGATCAAGGTATTGGTATTCCAGAATCTGAAATACCCTATATATACGATCCGTTTTTTAGAGCATCGAATACCCGAGAATACGAAGGTTATGGTATAGGTTTACCACTTGCACGTAATGTAGTTTATCAACACAATGGGTTTCTTGAGATAAATTCTGAAGAAAATATAGGGACCACTGTAGAGATAAAATTACCTACACGAAAATTTTAAATTCTCATGTCATTCTAATCTCCTTTTAAGAACTCTCTAAAACGCTAAACATAGCTTTGTTTAAAAATAACATTGCTATGAAAAAGATTCTTATTCCAACAGATTTCACTGTTGACTCCTTAGTACTTTTAAAAAATGCCCTTAATACTTGTAAAGGGCAAAAATTAGATGTTGTCCTAGCTTATGGAGCACATCTAGATTCTGCCATTTGTGATCTCCTATTTTATTCAAAAAAGAATCACATTCAAAAACTCACAAATAAAGAGTTTAACGAAGGTAAAGCGATCCTTACTAATAGATACAAAGATCAAATAAATTCACTTTCTATAGAGCTTTTTATAGGCACTACTCAAAGTGCATTTATGAGTTTTGTTGAAGGCTTGAATATATCTCAAATTTATGCCACACATAACAATCAAGATTTACAAATTAATCAAAAAACTGGATTTTGTTTGTATAAATATTTCAAAAAGTCAGATCTCGATTTTGTAAAGTTAGATTACAAAACATCACACTCAAAGACCACGCAAGGGGTATTATCAAAACTTTTAACTTCTTAAGATGGAAAATAAAATACCACTAATTTACTTTCTCTCCATCCTCACTCTCATCATTCTGGCTACTGTAATACTTAATAACAATTCTAGCCCTAATGAAGAATTACTAGGTAAATGGGAAGAAGTATCCTGGCATTATGAGAAAGCTCCTCAACGAACAGGTAAAGAGATAAGTAGTGATCAACTAACAGAGATAACAAAAAATTTAATTATTCATGAGGCAGAGATCTGGGAATTTAAGCCAAATGGTAATGCTATTCTTTACAATAAAGATAGTGCTGAAAAATTGACCTGGACCTTAAAAGGGAGAGGTCATATTCTAAAATTAAATCATAAAAATTCGAGCGAGTATTATCAATTATATCATGTAAGCGAAGATAAATTAGTAGTTCATTTTCATACAGAATTACAAGCTAAAGGTATAGTTAAAATGACTTTTCAGAAAAAGATTTAGTTATGTTGAGAAAATTTAATAATAGTAGAACTGTAAAAGATAATATTCAATTAGGAGCTCTAACAGCTTTCTCTGCAGGAATGGTAAATGTCACTTCTGTAATAATATTTTTTGCCTTTACATCTAATGTAACTGGTCACTATGCAATATTAGCAGAAGAAATCGCTAAGGGCAACTGGTATGAGTCCCTTATCGTGTTTACTTGGATATTCATGTTTTTTGTAGGTAATTTCACATCAAATCTTATTATAATAAATTTCAACAAAACAAATCCGTATGCTGCTCATTCTGCACCATTAATTATCGAAATCATCTGCTTGTTTGCCGTGGGCACCTATGGCTTCTTTCATTATCAAGAGACATTACAGGAAACTGAAATTATGATAGGTGTAATGCTATTTGCTATGGGAATACAAAACGGTTTAACTGCCAGCATATCTAACTTTTCTGTGAAAACTACTCATCTTACCGGATTAACGACAGATTTAGGAATTTTAGCTGCAATGTTTACAAAAGAAAAATATCGCAAAAACAAAGTTCTCATCGCAAAAAAACAAATTTTACTTAGTATAGTAAGCGCGTATTTAGCTGGTGGGATTGTGGCAGGTTTGGTTTATCTCAAAATTGGCTTTCTGGTGTTCTATGCAGTGTGCTTAGTAATAATTTTTATTATACTGTATGAACGTTACAAGTTAAAAGTAACAAAAGCGCTGAGAGGTAAACGCAATAAAATAAATTCTCCCTTATTTACAAAATAAGGGGGTTTACAAAAGAGATCCAAATAGATATTTAGGTATGTTATCTACCGGTAAAAACCTGTTTTCTATATATAAAGAACTTATAATTTTAGCTAATATTTAATCATAAAAAAAACGCCTACAATTTCTTGTAGGCGTTTTCAATATTTTTAAAAACAAGTTACTATAAAGCGTTAACGTGCTTAGCAAGTTGAGATTTTAAGTTAGAAGCTTTGTTATCATGAATGATATTGTTCTTAGCTAACTTGTCGATCATAGAAATCACAGAAGGAAACAAAGTTGTTGCTTGCTCTTTGTCAGCTTCGCGCAATCTCTTCATTGCATTACGAGTAGTTCTACTCTGGTAACGGTTTCTTAAACGCTTTACTTCGCTGTTTCTAATTCTCTTTAGAGATGACTTGTGATTTGCCATTATCTTGTTCTGTTTTTAAATTGTAGCCCGTAGGGGAATCGAACCCCTCTTACCAGGATGAAAACCTGGCGTCCTAACCGATAGACGAACGGGCCATTATGTCAAATATTTATGCTTAAGGTGCATAACCAACCTTACTGTAGTCCGTAGGGGACTCGAACCCCTGTTACCAGGATGAAAACCTGGCGTCCTAACCCCTAGACGAACGGACCAATCTTTCGCTTAATTGCGGATGCAAAAATACACATATATTTAGATCGTGCAATAGCAAAAGGAACTTTTTTTAAAAAAAATTCAATTAATATGCTTTAGCGAAAAGAACACGCATAGTTGCAGGCTTACCACTGTAAACACAAATACCATCTTCCTCCTTGACATCCAGCGGAATACAACGAATAGTCGCTTTGGTTTCTGACTTTATGCGTTCTTCACTTTCTTTTGTACCATCCCAAAATGCACTTACAAATCCTGTTTTATTTTCTAAAACATCTTTAAATTCATCGTAAGTTTCTACTTCGGTGATGTGACTATCTCTAAAGTTTTTCGCTTTATTGAAAAGTGCTTTCTGCATTTCGCTAAGCAACTCTTGTACGCGATCAACAATTAAATCTTTTGAGACCGTTTCTTTTGTTAGTGTATCTCTTCTTGCTAACTCAACTGTGCGTTTCTCAAGATCCCTAGGACCTATTGCAATACGCAATGGTACACCTTTAAGCTCATACTCGTTAAACTTCCAGCCTGGCTTGTGCGTATCTCTATCATCATATTTTACCGAAACACCTAGGAGTTTAAGCTCGCGTTGTAATTCTCTCGCCACTTGTGAGATCGAATCTAACTGATCTTCACCTTTATAAATAGGAACTATTACCACTTGTATAGGAGCAAGATTAGGCGGCAATACCAGACCATTATCATCACTATGCGTCATCACTAGAGCTCCCATAAGTCGAGTTGATACTCCCCAAGAAGTTGCCCATACATATTCTTGACCTCCTTCTTTTGTTGCAAACTTCACGTCAAAAGCCTTAGCAAAATTTTGACCTAGAAAATGGCTAGTCCCGGCTTGTAACGCCTTCCCATCTTGCATCAAAGCTTCAATACAATAGGTTTCTAATGCACCTGCAAAACGCTCACTCTCTGTTTTAGTTCCCTTAATAACTGGCATAGCCATAAAGTTCTCAGCAAAATCTGCATAAACACGCATCATTTGTTGCGCTTCAGCTATTGCCTCATTTTGTTTTGCGTGAGCTGTGTGACCTTCTTGCCACAGAAATTCTGCAGTACGTAAAAATAAACGCGTACGCATTTCCCAGCGTACTACGTTTGCCCATTGATTAACAAGTATAGGCAAATCACGATAAGACTGTATCCACTTTCGGTACGTATCCCAGATAATTGTTTCTGAAGTTGGTCGCACAATAAGCTCCTCTTCAAGTTTAGCTTCCGGATCAACGATGATGCTACCATCTTCGTCATTTTTTAATCTGTAATGTGTTACAACAGCACATTCTTTTGCAAAACCATCTACGTGAGATGCTTCTTTACTAAAGTAAGACTTCGGAATAAATAGCGGAAAATAAGCATTCTCGTGGCCGGTATCTTTAAACATTCTATCCAGCTCTGCCTGCATCTTTTCCCAGATTGCATAACCATATGGCTTTATCACCATACACCCTCTAACACCCGAATTTTCAGCTAAATCAGCCTTGACAACTAGCTCATTATACCATTTTGAATAATCCTCTGCCCTCGTAGTTAAATTCTTTCCCATAAATATTTATTTGGCACAAATATTGTGACTTAATCTGTAATTGAAAGTTTTGCAACATATTTGTTAAATGCACAAAATTGACCGCAAAACTAACTAAATTTACAATGTACAACAATAAAATACGGATGATATGCGAGGCGTGAACTTAACTCTTAGAACTTTAATAAAACCAGCTATAGCTGCGGTTTCTTCTTTTATTGGATTAGTTTCCTGTGGTCCATCGCAATATGCAATGAATGATGGTATTTATGGAAGTAGTACGCGTGTTTATGATACGAATTCTCAAGAAGAGATTGCCAGCGACAATTCTGGTATTTACGCAAACTATTTTAACCAGGGTGCTTCAGAATTGCAAGATGCACAAGAAGCTGGAACAATTTTCACAGATGTTGACTCATATAGCTCTAACTCCCAATATAATCATGACGAAGCGATGCTTCAGGGGGATCTAGCTTATAATGCAAATGCTGGTTGGGGAGACACTTATGACGAGGTTGTAATTAATATCTATCCATCTCTTTATAATCAAATAGGTTTTGCCAGACCATTCTGGGGTGGTGGATTTGGATACGGTTATGGTAGATTTGGATATGGTGGCTTTGGCTATGGCGCATTTGGATTTAATGATCCTTTCTACTCTGGCTATGCGTGGGGTGGTTACCCTGCATTTGGTTACGGGTATGGTTATGGTTACGGATGGGGATCACCTTTCTATTATGGATATAACCCATACTTTGGGTACAACTATAGAGGATACCCCTATTACAGGAACAGGTATTACTCTAATTATAATAACGGAAATATAGCGTATTCTAATTCTCGTCGCTCAAACAATAATTACACCACAAGTAGAACCTTAAATTCTAAAACTACAGCAACTTCAAGATCAAGAAGCTCCTCTAATGTCAATTATGCCCGTACTAGCAGAACTTACAGTCGTAATAATGTAGGCGTAAATCCTTCATCAAGAAGTAACAATTCAAGATCAGTAAATACAGCGTCAAGATCAAATTCTATATATAATACAACCGCTAGAAGAAGCAGCAACACGGTTAGTAGAAGTTCAGGAAATACTACGATAAATAGATCTACTTCTACTCCATCGAGAACGAGCACATATTCTAGAAGTAATACTACTTCTAGAACTGTAACTCCATCTCGTACTGTGACACCTACAAGAACCTCGACTCCTACAAGAACTTCTGCGCCATCTCGATCTAGTAGCTCTAGTTCAAGAAGTAGCAGTTCAGGAAGTAGTCGAAGAGGCGGAGGACGCTAGTCTATAATTTTTAAATTTCTTTAAATGAAAAATATTGTCATACTCCTAATCGCAGGCTTAAGTATGCAGAGTTTTTATGCTCAAAATATTGCAGACGCAGTTAGATATAGCTCACAAGATATAACCGGCACAGCTCGTTATCGCGGTGCCAGTGGAGCATTTGGAGCTTTAGGCGGAGATGTTTCGGCTATTAATAACAACCCTGCGGGTTCTGCTATTTTCAATAGGAGTTTTATTTCTTTATCACTCTCGTCTGGAAATTACGATAATCAAACCTATTACAATGATGGTATAACAGTGTCTGATGAAACAGACATTGATTTAAACCAATTTGGTGGAGTGTTTGTTTCCCACAGAGGAGGAGCATTAAGAAAATTTGCCTTTAGCTTTAATTATGATCGCTCTACTGATTTTGACAATGGCTACGTTGCGGTAGGAAATAGCGGTAATTCTATTGGAGAATACTTTTCGGGTTACGCACAAGGAGTACCTTTAGATCTTCTTGAATTAAGAGATGATGAGAGTGTCTCTAGCCTTTATCAATTTTTAGGCGAAAATGAAAGCTTCGGAGCACAGCAAGCACTATTAGGTTATCAAGGTTATTTTATAAATCCAGATTCTGACGATTTAAATAATACCAGCTATACAAATGCTCAAAATGGTAATTCTTTTGACCAAGAATATCAGTATTTAAGTTCGGGAAATAATAGCAGATTTACGTTTAACGCAGCCGCCCAGGTTTCTAAAAATTTATATTTAGGAATAAACTTAAACGCCCATAGTTTCAATTTTAGAAAAGAGACTATCTTTTTTGAAAATGCGCAAAGCGCTGCAAATGCAGTCTCAAGTTCTCGTTTTAATAATGAATTACGATCGTATGGTACTGGAGCCTCCCTTCAATTAGGAGGTATTTATCACATGTCGCCCAATTTAAGACTCGGAGCAACTTATGATACTCCTACTTATTACACAATTTCTGAGGAAACAGAACAATATCTTTCTACAGAAGGAGCAAATGGAAATGTAGTTCTAGCTCCCAATATAACTAATATATATGAAGATTATGATCTGCAAACTCCCGGAAAAGCGACAGGAAGCATTGCTTATATATTTGGCTCAAACGGATTTATAAGTTTTGACTATTCTTATGAAGATTATACTACAATGAAATACAGACCTGATAATGATGTATATTTTCAGCAAGTGAACTCAGATATTGATAACACGTTAAAAGCAACCTCGACCTATAAAGTAGGTGGAGAATTTTTATCGGGTAACTGGAGTTTTAGAGGAGGATACAATTTTAGAGAAAGTCCTTATCAAGATGACTCTATCTTAAGTGATCGCAGCGGCTATACACTTGGTCTTGGATATGCATTAGGCAGCGCTCGCATAGATATTGCCTATGACTGGGCAAAACAAACAAGCAATCCACGTTTATTTGATGGCGCATTTACAAACACTGCATACGTCGATTCTATAAATACAAATATTATAGCAACACTCTCTTTTCAGCTATAAACAGATATTAAATTTATTCAAAACCCTCAAGAATTCTTGAGGGTTTTTAGCAATTATCAAGATTAGATTACCATAAAAACAGGTAACCTGTTAGCAACTTTAAATTGTTAAATTAACTATCTTTGCAAGCCTTTAGCCTAAGCAGCGACTAATAGCTTTATGAATATGAATTTTGAAAACGAAGAATTAAAAGCGATTGATGAAGCAGGTGATGATCACCATAGTGCTTCTGCAACAACACCTCTTAGAGAAGACGCTTTTGAAATGAGTGATGCAGAAAAAATTGCATTAATTAAAGAAGATGTAAGTCACATCATGCATACATTAGGTTTAGACTTAACAGACGATAGTCTAAAAGGCACACCTAATCGTGTGGCTAAAATGTTTGTAAATGAGCTATTTGCAGGCTTACACCCTCAGCGAAAACCAAAAGCCTCAACTTTTGAGAATAACTATAAATATGGTGAAATGCTTGTGGAAAAAAACATTACTGTTTATTCTACTTGTGAGCACCATTTACTACCCATTATAGGGAGAGCTCACGTTGCCTATATCTCAAATGGTACGGTGGTAGGTCTTTCTAAAATGAACCGCATAGTTGATTACTACGCAAAAAGACCACAAGTACAAGAAAGGTTGACTATGCAGATTGTAGAAGAACTACAAATCGCATTAGGGACTCAAGATGTTGCTTGTGTAATTGATGCAAAACATCTTTGTGTTAATAGTAGAGGAATTCGCGATATCGAAAGCAGCACAGTTACCAGTGAATTTGGAGGAAAATTTAAAGAAGAATCTGTACGCAGAGAATTTCTGGATTATATAAAACTTGATACTACTTTTTAAGTTTCTTGTAATCATTTACATATACAACTATACTTTATGACGTCATTGTATTCTAATCAATCCGTTACCCTTTATAATTCACTATCTGGTGAGAAAGAATTATTCAAACCTATTTTAGAGGGGAATGTGGGAATGTATGTATGTGGTCCTACAGTGTATAGCAATGTACATCTGGGAAATGTACGCACATTTATGTCTTTTGACATGATTTTTAGATACTTAAAGCATTTAGGTTATAAGGTACGATATGTTAGAAATATCACAGATGCCGGTCATTTAACCGATGATGCAGACGAAGGTGAAGACAAAATTTCTAAAAAAGCACGTCTTGAACAAATAGAGCCTATGGAAGTTGTACAGCAGTACACCATAGACTTTCATAATATACTTCAAAAATTTAATTGTCTCCCTCCCAGCATCGAGCCTACTGCTACTGGTCATATTATTGAGCAGATTGAAATTATCAAAGAAATTATTGACAATGGATATGCCTATTCAGAAAATGGATCGGTTTACTTTGATGTACTAAAATTTAATGAAAATCATAATTATGGTAAGCTTAGTGGCAGATTACTAGAAGATATGATTACCAATACGCGTGAACTCACTGCTCAAAGTGAGAAAAAAAATCCACAAGATTTTGCTCTTTGGAAAAAAGCCGAGCAGCAGCACATTATGCGCTGGCCGTCTCCTTGGGGCGATGGTTTCCCAGGATGGCATTTAGAGTGTACTGCTATGAGTACAAAATATCTTGGCGAAAAATTTGATATTCACGGTGGAGGAATGGATTTAAAGTTTCCGCATCACGAATGTGAGATTGCACAATCTGAAGCTTCTAACGGCCAAGATCCTGTGAATTATTGGCTACACGCAAATATGTTGACGCTTAATGGCAAAAAAATGTCTAAAAGCACCGGTAATAATATTTTTCCGGCTGAAATATTTAGTGGTGAGAGTCCGTTTTTAACTAAAGGATATTCCCCAAGTGTAGCACGCTTTTTTATTATGCAAGCGCATTACAGGAGTGTTCTTGACTTTAGCAACGACGCATTATTAGCAAGTGAAAAAGGTTTCAATCGCCTTATGGAAGCTATTAATTTACTCAGTGCTCTTCCTACTTCAGAAAAAAGTTCGATTGATATCAATTCTTGGATTCAATCGTGCTACGATGCTATGAATGACGATTTTAATTCGCCTATATTAATTGCTCAACTTTTTGAAGCGGCGAAATATATTCATCAAGTAAAGGATGGCAAAGCCAGTATTACTCAAACGGATTTAGAGAAGTTTCAATCTTCGATACACGCTTTTGTTTTTGATATTCTGGGCTTAGAAGATTTAAATATTGCTGCAGAGTCTAATTCAGATAAACTTAATGGTGCAATAGAATTACTTATACAATTGCGCAAGGAAGCCAGATCAAATAAGGATTTTGCTACAAGCGATCAAATACGTGATCAACTTCTTGAACTTGGAATACAACTTAAGGACGGTAAAGAAGGAACAACATTTACTTTTTCTTAGATCTACTTACGGTGAGAAATTTTGCTAAAAACATATTAATTTTTCCCATAAGAGTTTATCAAAAATTTTTATCTCCTTTATTACCACCGGCCTGCAGATATTCTCCTACTTGTTCCCACTATAGTGTCACGGCTATTGAAAAACACGGAGTTTTTAAAGGGAGCTGGCTGGCAATTAAACGTATTGCAAGTTGCAATCCCTGGGGAGGCTCTGGATATGATCCCGTCCCAGAACCAAAAAAAGCTAACTCACATAATTAATACAAAAATTACCTAGAAGCTTCTTGGCTTTTATATATTTACGCACAAAATTTTTATATATGCTTCCTTTAAAAATGACTTGGAATCCCTCTACCGGCCTCGACTTAGGATTTTTGACAATTCACTATTACAGTTTAATGTTTGTCCTTGCTTTTTCATTGGGCTGGTATTTGATGAAGCGAGTGTACAAATATGAGGGAGTTGAAGAAGAAAAACTTGATCCGTTATTTATATACTCGGTTCTGGCAATTCTATTAGGAGCACGATTAGGACACGTATTTTTCTATCAAACTGAATTACTTTGGGAAGATCCCCTTTCTGTGTTGCTTCCTTTTAGATTTGTACCTGAAATTGAATATACCGGTTTTCAGGGATTAGCTAGTCACGGAGCTGCTATAGGGATGATCTTTGCAATGTATTTATATAATAAGAAAATTCTTAAGAAAAGTGTTCTTTGGCTTTTAGACAGAGTAATACTTCCTGTTTCTTTGGGAGCTATATTTGTACGTATAGGTAACTTTTTTAATTCTGAAATGGTAGGTAAAATTACCGATTCAAATTTGGGAATAAAATTTGTTCAAGATCAATACAACAAATATGAGGTTCAGCGAATTACCGGAATAGCTGACGAGCATAAAGCTTTTAGAGCCTTAACAGATGATCCACAGTTTGCAAATTATATTGCAGAAATTCCATTCCGTTTTCCAGGTCAACTTATGGAAGCAACAGGATATATTTTTGTATTCTTAATTCTAATGTTTGTTTACTGGAAAACTAATCTACGCAAAAAGGAAGGACTTATATTTGGTCTATTTCTAGTACTACTATGGACTGTTCGTTTTATAGTAGAATTCTTCAAAAGGGCTCAAGTAGAAGGTAGAGAAAATTGGGTATTTGGATTAAATACGGGTCAAATATTAAGCGTTCCATTTATACTAATTGGTATTTTCTTAATAGTACGCGGTCTAAATCAAAAGCAAAACCCTCATTATTAAGATTATGAAAGTCTATAAATTCTTATATATTTTATCTTTTCTATGCATCTTTTATTCGTGCAAAGAAGAAATTAACTCAGAAGGAGAATCGCTAGATCAGGCTCCTATTACTTTCACTAAAGAGGGGGAGTTAAAAATATTTAACGATAGTACTATTATAGATCTCGATATAGAATTTGCTGAGACAGAATACGAGACATCAACAGGTTTGATGTACAGAGAATCTATGGAAGGTAACCAAGCAATGCTTTTTATATTTAATGATGAGCGCCCTCATAATTTTTATATGAAAAATACGTACATACCTCTAGACTTGTTCTTTATCACGAAAGAGAAATCTATTGCAACAATTATAGAAAATGCGATGCCTCTTGATGAATCTAACTTACCTTCTCAAGTCCCTGTGACTTATGTTCTGGAAACAAACGCAGGATTTGCAAAATTGTATAATATTAAAGAGGGAGATTCAATAAGCTGGACTCGTAACTAAATGGATTATCAAAAAGTTCTTGATGAAATAAGTGCTGAAATAGGATTAATTGAAGGCTCTGGAAAAGTAGCCACCTATATTCCTGAACTGGGAAATGTACAACCTGATAAGTTTGGAATTTATCTTCAGTGTACAGATGGTCAGGGTTACTCTGTGGGTGATGCATTAGAGGCATTTTCTATACAAAGTATATCAAAGGTACTTAGCCTTTCATTGGCTCTAAAGTTAATCGGAAATCATATGTGGACACGCATAGGTGTTGAACCTTCAGGAGATCCTTTTAATTCACTCGTACAGCTCGAATACGAAAAGGGAATTCCTCGCAATCCATTTATTAATGCCGGAGCGCTTGTTGTTGCAGATATTTTGATTTCTGAACTTAAAAATCCGAAAGTAGATTTTTTGCAATACGTTAGAGACCTTGCAGAAGATCAAACTATTCAATACAATACCAAAGTTGCTGAATCTGAGATGGAACATAAATTCCGTAATGCATCTTTGACACATTTAATGAAAGATTTTGGCAATATAAAGAATGATGTAAATGAGGTTCTTGATTTCTATTTTCATCAATGCTCAATTGCGATGAATTGCAAGCAACTAGCGCAAACGTTCACCATATTTCTAAACTACGGGAAATATGATCTCAGTGCAGAAGCAGCTGTTCTTGATCCTACTTTAGCAAAACGTATTAATGCTCTTATGCTCACTTGTGGGTTTTATGATGAGTCTGGCGAATTTGCATTTAGCGTAGGTTTACCGGGTAAAAGTGGCGTGGGCGGAGGCATTGTAGCCCTGCACCCTAAATACTACAGCATCGCAGTTTGGAGTCCGCCATTAAATTCAAAAGGGAATTCAGAATTAGGTCTTAAAGCTCTTGAGCTTCTCACTACAAAAACGGAGCAATCTGTATTTTAACTTTCCTCAAATTGTGAATTAAAGTTAGAATCAAAAAAAAAAAAGAGCCGATAGTTTTAAAACTATCGGCTCTTTTTTTGATTAAGTTTAGGAGTTAAGCCACCGGCTCTTCCTCCACTTCCGCTTCTTGCTTTAATGCTTTCTTCTGAATAGTATCATACATAACTGGAGTAGCAATAAAAATCGACGAATAAGTACCTACAACCACACCTACAATCAATGCAAACATGAAGCCCATAATACTAGCTCCTCCAAATATGAAGATCGCAAGTAATACGATTAATGTAGTCATCGAGGTATTTAACGTACGGCTTATAGTACTGTTGATTGCCTGATTTATTATAAGATCCATTTTACGTGTAGGACCATATTCCTTCATAAACTCTCTAATACGGTCAAATACTACCACCGTATCATTCAGCGAGTATCCAATTACTGTAAGAATCGCTGCGATAAATGACTGATCAACTTCCATGTTAAATGGCATAAACTTATAAGTTAAAGAGAATATACCAAGTACAATTAATACATCATGGAATACTGCAGCAACAGCTCCCAATGAGAACTGCCATCTTCTAAAACGTAGAAGAATATATAAGAATACAACTACTAAAGAACCTAAAACTGCCCAGAATGAATCTTTTTTAATATCATCTGCAATGGTAGGACCAACTTTGTTGTATTCAAGAATACCTATTTTAGCCTCACTAGACCCACCTTTTACAAATTGTGAATAAGTAAGATCTGATGGTAAATAACTACCTAATGCAGTAAATAATTTCTGCTGAATATCATCATCAACTTCTGATGCTTCTTCATTAATTCTATACTTAGTAGTAATTTTTAATTGGTTTGATTCACCGTAGGTTTTAGCTTGTGCGCTTTCTAATTCGGCTACTAATTTACCTTCAACTTCACTCGCATTTACTGGTTGCTCAAATCGCACCGTATAATTACGACCACCTACAAAATCTACACCTTGATCTAAATTATTTGTAAATAAAGATATTAAACTAACAATAATAAGAATACCACTTATCACGTAAGCAATTTTTCGCTTTGCTAGGAAATCCTTATTAAAGTTTGTAAATAAGTTACGTGTTGCAGCAGTAGAAAACATTAGTGATTTTCCATTTTTACCGTAACCATCTATAAACAGGCGTGTAACAAAAATCGCTGTAAATAAAGATGTAGCAATACCTATCATTAAGGTAGTTGCAAAACCTTGAATAGGTCCTGTACCAAATAAGAATAAAATTAATGCAGTAAGGAATGTTGTGATGTTTGCATCAAGAATAGAAGATAGTGCATTACTAAAACCATCCTTAATAGCATCTTTCTGAGATTTACCTTTAGCAAGCTCTTCTTTAATACGCTCAAAAATAAGCACGTTTGCATCTACAGACATACCTATAGTAAGTACAATACCTGCAATTCCAGGTAATGTAAGAACAGCACCTAAACCAGCTAATATTCCGAAGATAAATAGAATGTTAACTGCCAGTGCAATATCTGCAAATAGACCTGCTTTACCATAATAGAATACCATCCATAGAAGAACAAGTACTAATGCCAATACAAATGATATTAAACCGCTATTAATCGCTTCCTGACCTAGTGAAGGACCAACAACATCATAAGATATAATTTTTGCTGAAGCAGGTAATTTACCGGCCTTAAGTACGTTTGCTAAATCCTGAGCTTGAGTTACTGTAAAACTACCTGAAATCTCTGTAGCACCACCTGTAATTTCTGCTTTAGCAGTTGCCGCTGAATAAACAACGTCATCTAGGACAATCGCAATTGCACTACCTTCATTAGCAACTTCTCCTGTTAACTTTGCCCATTTACCAGGACCTTGACCTTCAAAATCAATCCCTACAGATGGTAATCCTGATTGTGTGTATTGTTGACGTGAATCCTGAACAACATCACCATCCATTGCCGGAGTTCCACTTCTATCTGACTGTAAAGCATATAAACCTACAACGCTCGATTCTTCTTCTGCAGTACCCCATCTAAATTTTGCATAACGCAAATCTTGTGGACGCAGCCTTACGATCTCTGGCTTTGATAGGTAGCTGTTAATGGTAGCTGTATCTTTTGCTTGCGCATAACCAATTACAGCAGCCTGACCATATTGCTGAATAGCAGGATTAAAACTAAACAGTTCAAATAATGGATTATTTTGACTTCCAGTGCTTACTGAATCATCTTCACTTGCCAATAATTCTTCAATTGAATCATCTTTAGTTTCCGTAGAATCTGCTGTAGCTTCCTCAACCTCTTCCGAAGTTGCAGGAGCAACAAGATCTTTAAGAACCGTGTTTACTTCAAATAAGTAAGGTGCAACATTTGCTGCATAATGTGTTTTATAAAACTCTAATTGTGCAGTACTTTCTAATTGAAACTTTACACGCTCAATATCTGTAGCACCAGGTAATTCTATAAGTATTCTTGATTGATTATCTAAACGCTGAATATTAGGTTGAGTAACACCAAATTTATCAATACGATTACGCAGTACTTCAAAAGCAGACTTGATCGACTCATCAACCTCTTTCTTTATTACCGGCTCAACATCTGCATTACTCATATTGAAGTTTACCTTCTCACCTAGAGTAGTATTTGCAAATATATCTGGAGATGCTAATTTGTTATCTCCCGGCAACGCTTCAAAAGCATCAAAAAAGTCTTCTAAAAAGCTATTTTGACTATCCTTTTGTGCTTCTGCCGCTTGATCTAATGCTTGATTAAAAGCAGGATCAGTGCTATTATTACTTAAACCTCTTAAGATATCTGCTACAGAAATCTCAAGAATAGCATTCATACCTCCTTTAAGATCCAAACCTTTGTTTAGTTCTTTTGCTTTTGCATCGTTATAGGTAATACCTAATGCGATAGGATTGTTTCCTACAGAATCTAAATAACGGCGCTCAACTTCCCCCCGTCTATCTACATAATCTTCTACAGTATTAGATACTTGACGCTCTGCGTAAGCCGAAGCTTCATCTTCTGCCTTATTTGTAAAATACGTAAATGAAAGCTGGTACAAACTTACCAACCCAAATAAAATCGCAAATACTCGTATGAGTCCTTTATTCTGCATTATCCTATAAATATTTATTAATTCTACCCGAACTTTTTTCGGGCAATTTTTTAAAACGTGCAAATATAGGGTTTCAATGCAGAAATGCCAATAAATATATTTTAGATTCCCTTAACTTTTAGTTATTAAAATATAAAGAATAACGAATGATCAATCACCTGATTTTAAGAATTTTAAATAAATAATTATCGTTATGAAATTATGAGGCACATTTCATTACACGTAAGGTACGCTCTCAAACTCTATTTTTTAGCTCTCAAAAAGATTTTCAAACTCCTGAGCCTAACACCTTAATTTATAGAATAAGTGATTCCGTTTTTAAATTTAAATACTACTGCTCCTGTTTAGCTATAAACAAAAAAAAGCCACCTGGTTAGGTGACTTTCTATTTAAACTTTAGAGCTGTTTAAAATTCTAATAATCCATTAGTCTTACGTACAGCATCTGCACTCTCCTGAAGTTTTGCTTTTTCAGCATCACTCAATTCTATAGTCACAATTTTCTCAATACCATTTTTTCCTAAAAGTACAGGAACACCTATACATATATCTTCAAGACCATATTCACCATCCAACATTACAGAACAAGGGAACATTTTCTTTTGATCACAAGCGATAGCCTGTACCATTCCCGATACTGCTGCTCCTGGAGCATACCAAGCTGATGTACCTAATAATTTTGTAAGTGTAGCGCCTCCTACCTTTGTATCTTCAAGCACTTGATCTAAACGGTCTTCAGCTAAAAATTCTGAAGCTAAAACACTGTTACGAGTTGCTAATCGTGTAAGTGGAATCATACCAGTATCACTATGTCCACCTATTACCATACCATCTACATCAGAAATAGGACACTCTAATGCTTCAGCAAGACGGTATTTAAAACGTGCGCTATCAAGAGCACCACCCATTCCTATAATTTGATTTTTAGGAAGTCCTGTTGCTTTATGAACTAAATAGGCCATAGTATCCATAGGGTTACTAACTACTATAATTATAACATTTGGAGAATGCTTAATTAAATTAGTCGCAACATCTTTTACAATACCTGCATTTATCCCTATTAATTCTTCTCTTGTCATACCTGGTTTACGAGGTATTCCACTAGTAATTACCGCAACATCACTATTTGCAGTTTTAGAATAATCGCCAGTGGTACCTGTTATGCGGGTATCAAAAGCATTTAATGAAGCAGTTTGCATTAAATCCATTGCTTTTCCTTCAGCAAATCCTTCTTTAATATCTAAAAGAACTACATCTGAGGCAAAATTTTTCATTGCAATATATTCGGCACAACTTGCACCTACTGCTCCTGCTCCTACTACGGTAACTTTCATTCTATTTTATTTAAGTGAATAATTATTGATCGAACACAACCCTTAAAATTACACGTTAACGATTGCGCATTTCAAAAATACAATTTCTCAAAGAGTATAATAGCAACTAAGGTTTTAAAATTGACCCAAATAACAATGACTTTCATCTCTGAAAGTCATTGTTATAATTAATGATTCTTTTTTTACCTAAAACTAAATGCGATACCCGCAGTTATATTGCTATATTCTTGAACGGTATAATCTGCAAAGATCTTAAAAAATGCCAGATTTAAACGAGCACCCAATGAAGCTCTTACACTAGATGGGGTGTAAGATAGATTGATAGGATCAACGATTGTCGCATTATTCGTTGCACTACCATTAGTAGCATATTTATACGTACCTAAGACATTTAATTCAGACTTACCACCAGTAAATCCTAGACCTCCATAAACCGTTACAATAGGAAAGTCTAAAGAGGCTATACCCTGAACTGTATAGGAGTTTAATTTAAATTCTGCAGCTTGATTAGAACCATCTATACTTGATTCAGACTGAATATCATAATCTACATTCATAGTAGTAAATGCTCCTAACACTGAGACATTTAAAGGCAACCTATCTAAAGGGCCAAAATATTGCATAATATTATGTTTAAACCCAGCACCAAATAGTTTACCCTTAACGTGATCACTACCTACTTCAGGCACAAATCGCACCATCAGATCTGTGCTTTTAAACACACCTAAACTTGCTTGAATTGCCGGAGCCGGTACTGCATTTATAGGTAGATCGTCTTTCACCCCTTCCGGCATTGTAAAAGTGACATTTCCTTCGCTTGTATTAAATGTGATTTCAGAGGGTGTTCCGTTACCTGCTACCGTAGGTGTAACATCTGAACTAGCTGTATAATTATTTTGAAAGTCAAGTTGACTCAACAAAAAGATCTCTTTTTCTGAAGGTACAATTGCACCATTAAAACCTATTGTAATATCAAAACCTAATTGTTTATGTGTTTTTGCAGTATGATACCATCCACCAGACATACTATATACAAGTCCCTCCATCGCTGGTGCAATATATGCTCCCATAAGGGTGTTAGAGTCTGCGGCCCCTGCTTTTACAATTGATTCAAATCCGTCATCCTGGCTATACCCCGTAAAAGCGCAAAATGCGATTGAAAAAGTTAGTATTAATTTTTTCATTTTTTGATTGATTTGGTTCTTCTCAAAAATAGTAAAACGACTGTTAATCAAAACTTAATACATAAAAAAAAGCCTGCTTTAGTAAAAGCAGGCAAAATTATAATTTTAAGAGTAGAATGATTTACACATCAATATTTGCATAAATCGCATTTTTCTCAATAAATTCTCTCCTTGGCGGAACCTCATCTCCCATTAACATAGAAAATATACGATCTGCTTCTGTACCGTTATCAATTGTAACTTGGCGCAAAGTTCTAAATTCTGGATTCATAGTAGTATCCCACAATTGCTCTGCATTCATCTCTCCAAGACCCTTGTAACGCTGTATGCCTGCACTACCACCCATTGCATCATTGTACTCATCACGCTCCTTCTCAGACCATGCGTAACGCATTTTTTTACCTTTTTTCACAAGATATAACGGCGGAGTAGCAATATAAACGTGCCCACCCTCAACCAGTTCTCTCATATATCTAAAGAAAAAAGTAAGAATCAAAGTTGCAATATGGCTACCATCGACATCGGCATCACACATAATAACAATTTTATGATAACGCAGTTTTGACAAATTTAAAGCCTTGCTATCTTCTTCTGTACCTATCGTTACACCTAGCGCTGTAAAAATATTTTTGATCTCTTCATTCTCAAAAACCTTATGTTGCATCGCTTTCTCAACATTCAATATTTTACCACGCAGGGGTAAAATTGCTTGAAAATTACGATCACGCCCCATTTTTGCAGTACCACCTGCCGAATCTCCCTCGACAAGAAACACTTCACAAGCAGCAGGATCAGTTTCTGAACAGTCAGCTAATTTTCCAGGTAGACCACCTATACTCATAACAGTTTTACGCTGTACCATTTCACGCGCTTTCTTAGCGGCGTGACGAGCCTGAGCTGCAAGAATTACCTTCTGAACAATAGTTTTTGCATCGTCTGGATGCTCTTCAAGATAGATTTCAAGCATTTCTGAAACTGCTTGAGATACCGCTGAAGTCACTTCTCGGTTACCTAATTTTGTCTTTGTCTGACCCTCAAATTGTGGCTCTGCAACTTTTACAGAAATAATTGCTGTAAGACCTTCTCTAAAATCGTCTCCGGCAATATCAAACTTCAATTTGTCTAGCAATCCAGAAGCATCTGCATATTTCTTTAAAGAAGTAGTTAATCCTCGTCTAAAACCAGCTAAATGTGTACCACCCTCGTGAGTATTGATATTATTTACATATGAATGCAAATTTTCTGCATAGCTATCGTTATAAATCATAGCTACCTCAACAGGAATATCATTTTTCTCACCTTCCATTGAGATCACATGACCGATTATAGGCTGACGATTACCATCCATAAAACGCACAAACTCTTTCAAACCTTCTTCAGAATGAAAAGTTTCTACATCATATTCACCTTTGTCATTTTTACGACGCTTATCGATTAGCGTAATGGTAATCCCCTTATTTAAATAAGAAAGTTCACGCATACGACTAGCCAGCGTATCGTAATTAAATTCTATTGTTTGCTGAAATATCGTTGGATCTGGAAGAAATGTTACAGCTGTACCTCTATCTGTTGTATCTCCTATAGCTTTGACAGGGTACATCGCTTTCCCCTTCTCATATTCCTGTTCCCAGATTTTCCCATCTCGATAAACAGTCGCACGCAAATGATCTGAAAGAGCATTAACACAACTTACACCTACTCCGTGAAGACCTCCTGAAACTTTATAAGAATCCTTATCAAATTTACCTCCGGCACCTATTTTAGTCATTACAACCTGTAAGGCAGAGACTCCCTCTTTCTTATGGAGGTCAACAGGTATCCCCCGCCCATTATCTTTAACAGATATTGAGTTATTTTCATTTATAACAACATCTATGGCGTCACAGTGACCTGCCATAGCTTCATCTATCGAGTTGTCAACAACCTCATAAACCAAGTGGTGCAAACCACGCACTCCTACATCTCCAATATACATTGAGGGACGCATACGCACGTGCTCCATTCCCTCTAGCGCCTGAATGCTGTCTGCCGAATATTGCTTCTTATTGGCTTCTTCGCTCATATAAATTTATTTAATTAAGTGTTCTGTTTATTCTTAAAGCGGAAACTATGTGCTTTATAATTTTATTGCTCAAAATCAAAAAATAACCCGTAATAAGTCGTGTTTTTTGATAGCTAACAAATATAAAAAAACGCATCCCTATATATAGACAAAAGCCACGCCAAAGACGTTAAGTTATCAACAAAATGTGAAAAAAAGCCCAAAAATAAGTTATTCCTAGATCTCAACTTAATTAAGAAAAAAAAAGCCGCTTTCTCATCGAGAAAGCGGCACAAAAAGTAAAACCTCAACTGTTAAGCCAGTTGTTTTTTAATATAAGCATCAGAATGAACATTAGCAACTGCACGTCCCGATGGGTCATTCATATTTTTAAATGCTTCATCCCACTCCAAAGCAATCTTGGTACTGCAGGCAACCGAAGCTTCCTGAGGAACTGACCAAGCTGCTGCGTCACTTGGGAAGTGATCTGTAAAAATACTTCTGTAATAGTATTCCTCTTTGTTTGTAGGTGTTTGAATAGGAAATTTATATTTCGCATTTGCAAGTTGCTCGTCAGACACCTTCTCATTAACTACCTCTTTAAGTGTATCTATCCAGCTGTAACCCACCCCGTCAGAAAATTGCTCTTTTTGTCTCCATGCAACGCTCTCTGGTAAATAAGATTCAAAAGCTTTACGAAGCACCCATTTTTCCATACGCTCACCATTAATCATTTTGTCTTGTGGGTTAATTCGCATAGCTACATCCATAAATTCTTTATCTAAGAATGGAACACGACCTTCAATTCCCCAAGCTGCTAGTGATTTATTCGCTCTTAGGCAGTCATACATATGCAGCTTACCTAATTTTCGCACAGTCTCTTCGTGAAATTCCTGAGCATTAGGCGCCTTATGAAAATATAAATATCCTCCGAAAACCTCATCTGCACCTTCGCCCGAAAGAACCATCTTAACACCCATTGATTTTATTACACGGGCCATAAGATACATCGGCGTAGATGCTCTAATCGTCGTAATATCATAAGTCTCTAAGTTATAGATTACATCTTTTATTGCATCAAGACCTTCCTGTATAGTAAATTTTATTTCGTGATGTACAGTACCTATATGATCTGCAACTTTCTGAGCTGCTGCTAGATCTGGCGAACCTTCCAAACCTACAGAGAAGGAATGTAGTCTGGGCCACCAAGCACCATCTGTATCACCAGATTCGATACGTTTTTCTGCATATTTTTTAGCTACAGCAGAGGTGATCGAAGAATCTAATCCGCCCGAAAGTAAAACTCCATAAGGCACATCAGACATAAGTTGACGGTGCACAGCTGCTTCAAGAGCATCTCTTAATTTTTCTATGCTAGTTTCATTCTCTTTTACAGCCTCATACTCCATCCAATCGCGCTTATACCACTGTCGCAATTCGCCATCAGCACTATGCAAATAATGACCCGGAGGAAACAATTTAATTTTAGTACAAGTACCTTCTAATGCTTTAAGTTCTGAAGCTACGTAAAAAGTACCGTGCTCATCCCAACCCATATATAGTGGAATAATACCCATATGATCACGAGCTATAAAATACTCGTCCTTCTCTACATCGTATAATGAAAATGCAAAAATACCATTCAGCTCATCTAGAAAATCAGGTCCTTTTTCTTGATATAATGCAAGTATTACTTCACAATCTGATTCGGTTTGAAAGTTATAACTCCCCTCAAACTGCTTACGCAATTTCTGATGATTATAAATTTCGCCATTCGCTGCTAGTACAAGTTTACCATCGGGACTCAATAGCGGCTGCTTACCAGAAGCAGGATCAACTATAGATAAACGCTCATGAGCTAATATTGCATTTTCGTCTGCATAAACTCCATTCCAATCTGGACCACGATGACGTATTTTTTTTGACATCTCTAGCAACTGAGGTCTTAAGACTTCAGATGATTGCTTTAATTCATAGGCACATACTATCCCGCACATAATCGTATTGTTTTAATTTGATAGCTCAAAGATGCCTATTCAATTCTAATTCACAAACACAAAACTATATTATGCTTACATACGTTAACTTTAATAGTTGATAAACTATTAATATGTAATTGTATTTTACTGAAAATTGCATTTAAAATTTAAAATAGAAGTCTCACTTCTTTTAATAAACCATTAACAAACCTAATCTTATACCCATTGTACATTTGTGAGAATATATAAATCCAACATAAATAAAATTTTTAATGAAATCTCTTATAATTAGCAGCTTCCTGCTTACCTTTTTAGTAATGGGCAATTCACTTAATGCTCAAAAATTTAGTGAGTTAGATAAAAGTCCGTTAGACATCGCAATGTTTAGAGGGCAAGATAAAGCACCGCGTGTACGGGTTATTTATAGCAGACCGCAACGTAAAGGTCGTGATGTTTTTGCTGCTAAAGACGGAATACAGAAGTACGGAGAAATATGGCGAACCGGTGCTAATGAATCAACAGAAATAAAATTTTATAAAGATATGATGCTTGGAGATAAAAAAGTAACTGCAGGCACCTATACGTTGTTTACAATACCAGGAGAAAAAGAATGGACAGTAATATTAAATAAGGATCTTGACACTTGGGGAGCCTATGGCTACAAACCAGAACGCGATTTATTACGTATTACTACACCAGCCCGCAAAACTGCGGCGCCTATCGAGTCTTTTTCAATCTCATTTCAACCTACTGAAGCAGGATCTGATATGTTTTTAGGATGGGATGACTCTTATATACAAGTACCCGTAGAAGAAGTGGAATAATAGTATATATAGATTAAAAAAGGCTTTCATAAACTGAAAGCCTTTTTTAATTAGGGTATATTTAAATATTTATGAGTCTGCAGACTTATTTTCCATTTAGGATTAGCCATTACATAATCAACAATGAGCGGTGTCATTTTATCTCTTACACTCCATTCTGACTGCAAGTATAATTCGCAGTCTTCGTTAATCATTGCTGCATGTTCTTCAGCAAAGGCAAAATCAGATTTATTAAAAATAATCACTTTAAGTTCGTGCGCTTCTTTATATATACGTGGTTTCGGAAGCATTCGCTTTTTTGGAGACAAACAGATCCAATCCCATTCTCCACTCAGCTCATAAGCTCCAGACGTTTCAATATGAACTTTTAAACCTTCAGCTTTAAGCAAACTGGTAAGATGTCGCATATCCCACATAAGTGGCTCTCCACCTGTTATTACAATCGTTTTACTATATTTTACAGCATTTGCAACAATCGCAGTTGCTTCTGTAGGTGGATGAATTGCAGCATCCCAGCTTTCTTTTACATCACACCAGTGACATCCTACATCACAACCACCTACACGTATAAAATATGCAGGCGTCCCAGTATGCGCTCCTTCACCTTGAATCGTATAAAATTCTTCCATCAGCGGAAGTAATTCTCCCAGCTTTACCCGGTTTGCTGTTGCTTCTTTTGTCATAAGCTGCAAAGATACGCCTCAATAAAATCGTTGCCAAAGCTTGACTGTCTTATTTTAATGTGCAAACAACTCAAAAATTAGAAGCTATTTTTATACATCTACACATCTCCTATTTCTTGTATTAATCCTTATTTTTAGCCAAATTTCAATTTATGGATACTGAAGCTTTTAGAAAGCATATCGTCACAGGCAATACGTTTAAAGGCGAATACATCACTGTAGGAGGCGCAATGCTTAATGGTCAAACCATTACAGATGCACATATTAAGATTCCTTTGCGTACTTTAAATCGACATGGCCTTATTGCAGGAGCAACTGGTACCGGTAAGACAAAGACCTTGCAGATTCTTGCAGAAAATCTTTCAGAAAAAGGTATTCCGGTTCTATTGATGGATATGAAAGGTGATTTAAGCGGGATTGCCAAAGCAGGTTCTAATCATCCTAAAATTGATGAACGACATCAAAAAATAGGCTTACCCTATACACCTAAAGATTTTCCAGTAGAATTACTTACGATTTCTGAGCAGAATGGCGTTCGGTTAAGAGCTACTGTAAGTGAGTTTGGACCTGTACTTTTTTCACGTATAATTGATGCATCTAATGCGCAATCAGGGATAATTGCAATTCTATTTAAATATTGTGACGACAAAAGTTTACCTCTATTAGACCTGAAAGATTTTAAAAAGGTTCTTCAATATGCTACAGATGAAGGCAAAGAAGAAATTCAAGATTTATACGGTAGAATTTCTACTGCTTCGGCAGGTGCCATATTGCGTAAGATTGTTCAACTAGAACAGCAAGGAGGAGACATCTTTTTTGGAGAGAAATCTTTTGAAGTTGATGATTTGCTGAAACTCGATGAGACCGGAAGAGGAAAAATTAATGTTATACGGCTTACAGATATTCAAGATCGTCCCCAACTTTTCTCAACTTTTATGTTGAGTTTACTTGCAGAGATTTATAGCACTTTTCCTGAGCGAGGAGATAGTGAACGTCCTGAACTTGTAATTTTTATTGATGAAGCTCATTTGATTTTTAGAGAAGCTTCTAAAGCGCTACATAGCCAAATTGAAAGTATTGTAAAACTAATACGCAGTAAAGGAGTTGGTCTTTATTTTGTTACTCAAAACCCCACCGATGTTCCAGAAGGTGTTTTAAGTCAGTTAGGCTTAAAAATACAACATGCGCTTCGGGCATTTACGGCTAAAGATCGTAAAGCTATTAAGCTTACTGCAGAGAACTATCCCGATTCTGAATATTACGATACTAAAGAAGTTTTAACTTCATTGGGAACCGGTGAAGCATTAGTTTCTGCTCTTGACGAGAAGGGGCGACCTACTCCACTCGCCGCAACAATGATGCGTGCACCTATGTCCCGGATGGATATTTTGACAAATCAAGAACTAGACGATCTCTACAAAAAATCTGTTTTGGCTCCAAAATATAATAACTCAATAGATCGAGAAAGTGCGTACGAAATGTTAACAGCAAAAATAAAAAAAGCTGAAAGTGAGGAGGTAAAAGAAAAAGCTAAAGAAGAGCGTGCAACAGTTAAAAGAAGCACACGTACTTCATCAAAAAGTAGCGCAACTGAAAAAGCAATCCTAAAGGTTCTTACTAGTGCCACTGTTATACGTGGTGTATTAGGTATCTTGGGAAAAATGATTAAATAACAACCTAACATTTAAATAATATATGAAACGTTTATTACTCTTAACTCTTATCGCAAATCTTGTTCTGGTATCGTGTGATTCAGACAAACCCTATGAAGTAACTCCAGATAGCGTGGGACCACTTACAAAGAATACAACTCTAGATGAACTCAAAACAATTTTTGAAAATGACAGTGTTGTAGATCAAAATTCAGGATTAAGCGAAGAGCTGAATGTTAATGCTATTGAAATTTATGAAAAAGGAGGTGCTCAATTATTAAGCTTGATGCCGGTAAAAGACAGCCAACCAAAAACTATAAGAACTGTACAAATATTTGATGAACGGTATACAACGCAAGAAGGCATTAATTTAAACAGTACGTTTAAAGATATATCTGATGCTTATGAGATATCGCGTATAGAAACTTTGATAAGCAGTGTAGTGGTATTTGTAGATGAGATAAATGCTTACTTTACCATCGACAGAAAAGAACTTGCCGGTGAATTACGCTTTGATATGGATGCCAAAGTATCTCAAGCAGAAATTCCCGATTCTGCAAAAATTAAATATTTTATGATTGGCTGGTAATAACCAATTAAAATAGACAAATGAAGAAAAAGCGTTATCTGGTACAAAAAAATCCTTTTGTAGTACCTACCACAGATGGTAAATATATAGGTGAGCATTTTGGTAATGCCAGCGATGGTAATACGGAAATAAGCATTGCTCATATGATTGCACCAGCAAATTGGAGCGAACCTTTTCAAACTCCTGAATTTGATGAGTACACCTTTATAATTTCAGGCAAGAAGATGTTTAAAATAGATGATGAAAGCATACTACTTGAGGCAGGTCAATCTATTAAAATAATTGCCGGTACACGTGTGCAATACAGTAATCCGTTTTCAGAACCTTGCACCTATCTATCAATCTGTAAACCAGCTTTTCACTTTAAAAAGGTTCACAGAGAAGAAGCATAGCTTTTTTATTAATATTTACTAATTCTTAGCTAAAGGAGCGTTAATCATTTATAGATCTAGTAATCATTCTATTAATTTTGATTCATAACTTAGATTATTTATTATGATTAAGATTTTAGCATTAGTAATGGTGATAGGAGGAGCAATTGCACTTGTGGTAGGAGTTCTAGGTATATTTGGAAGTTTAAGCACGGGTTTAAGTCCCTGGGCAATGGCTATATTAGGAGGAGTTTTCTTTTTATCTGGTATATCGTTACTAAAATATAGAAAAGACACCGATGTGATTGATACCGAAAACAAACGTTAGAAATCTCATAACCCGTATATTTGACCCTCTATTAAAGAGGGTTTTTTTATGAATAAATATTTAGTAAAAATGCTTCCTAAAATATTAGGAAACTACGTTAATACATTAGCAATTATTAGTCCTCAAGCTGCTGCTAAAAAGGCTTTTAAAATATTTAGTAAACCTAGACGCGGCAAAATAGGACCTCATCATGAAGGTTTTTTAAAACCTAATCTCGAGCCTGCAATAGAAATAAATAATCTAAAAATACAACCTTATAAATGGGAAGGCGGGGAGAAAACTATTTTACTTGTGCATGGTTGGGAAAGTCATTCACATCGTTGGAAAGAAATGATAGGCAGACTCAAGAGTGAGAATTATACCATAATAGCTTTTGACGCTCCTGCCCACGGTTACAGCACGGGTAAATATTTATATGTTCCTATTTATCACGAAGTATTAAGTGAAGTTCTAGTGCGCTATCAACCCGATTATATGATAGGACACTCAATAGGCGCTATGACCGTTTTATTCAATCAGTCACAAACAGACACCTATAAACCTGAAAAGCTTGTTGTTCTAGGTGCTCCAGATCGATTAGATAGTATTCTTATTGATTATCAGCGAATTTTAAAACTGAATGACCGCGTTATGCAAGCGCTGGAAAATTACTTTCAAAAACGCTTTAACTTTAAAACTGCAGATTTTTCATCTTCGGTGTTCGCAAAAAATATTAAAACTCCGGCATTAATAATTCACGATAAGGATGATACTATCACTCCATTTTCAGGATCAAAATCTATTCACGCGACCTATAAAAATTCAGAATTTATAGAAACTAAAGGACTTAATCACTCGCTTTATGACCCTAAAGTTAATGATCAAATTGTTGACTTTTTAAAACGCTAATCTTCATCGCAAACACTTTACATTTACAATTATGGAAGAACCTATTAAAACAAGAATAAATAAATACCTCAGTGAGGTCGGTTTTTGTTCAAGACGTGAAGCAGATAAACTTATAGATGCCGGCCGTATAACGGTAAATGGTAGTGTTCCTGAGATGGGTACAAAAGTAAGTGCCGCTGATGAGATACGTGTAAATGGTAAACTGGTAGGTGAGAAACAAGATGCTCCTGTATATTTGATTTTTAATAAACCGGTAGGCATTGTTTGCACAACAGATACTCGCGTAGAAAAAGACAATATAATTGATTATATAAACTACCCTACACGTATTTTCCCTATAGGCAGATTAGATAAAGCTAGTGAAGGTCTTATATTCTTAACTAACGATGGGGATATCGTAAATAAAATTTTACGTGCACGTAATAATCACGATAAAGAATATATTGTTGAAGTAGATAAACCTGTTACCGCTTCATTTGTAAATAGTATGGCCGGCGGAGTTCCTATTCTTGATACTATTACGCGTAAATGTGAAGTTACACAGCTGGGAAAAAATAGATTCAAAATTATACTTACTCAAGGATTAAACAGACAGATTCGTCGTATGTGTGAGCACCTTGGTTATAATGTAACTCGGTTAAAAAGAGTCCGTATTATGAACATACATCTTGATGTAGGTGTAGGTAAGTATAGAGAATTTACTAAAACAGAGCTCAATGATTTAAATGAGCTACTCATTAATAGCTCTAAAGAATACATCGCAGGAGATGGCACTACTCCCAAGCCTAGTGGTCCCAGACGACGCATACAGTAAACCGCTGCTGCTAAAAATTAAACCTGTGTTAAGTATGCCTGCCAAATGAGATTTTCGACCTAATTTTAAATGAATCTTCAAAAACTCAAATTATGGCAGAAAAAATTCCATCTGTTAAAAATGAAAAACAGTACGAAGCATTACGAGATCAAGGTTACAGTAAAGAAAAATCTGCTCGCATAGCAAATACATCCAATTCTGGCGAGAAAGGTGGCAAATCTGAAAAATATGAAGAGCGTACCAAGAAAGATCTTTATGAGCAAGCTAAGAAAGTAGGCATTGATGGCAGATCTAAAATGAATAAGAAAGAACTCATCGAAGCGCTTCGAAATAACTAACCTTAAATACAACCCATAATGCCTTCTCCGTTTCACTTAGCAATCCCTGTAGATGATGTACAAAAAGCCCGCTTATTTTATCGAGATGTTCTCGAACTTTCAGAAGGACGTAGTACTGATGAATGGGTTGATTTTGACTTCTTTGGACATCAATTAGTAATTCATTACAAACCTAAAGAACAGACAGGTGCTACACACCATAACGAAGTTGATGGCAAGCATGTTCCAGTTCCTCATTTTGGAGTAGTATTAGACTGGAAGGTATTTGAAAAATTTGCTGACCAACTCAAAAATAAAAATGTTTCATTTGCTATTGAACCTTATATACGCTTTGAAGGTCAAGTAGGTGAGCAAGCCACTATGTTTTTTTATGATCCATGTGGTAATGCTCTAGAATTTAAAAGCTTTAAAGATATGTCTCAACTTTTTGCAAAATGAATAAACTAAAACCAGAACTGGTAAGGCAGCTTTTTTTAATTCTGCTTATTCTATTTTTATTTGTGCTTATAATTGAGGAGATGACTCCTTATTTATCTGGTGTACTAGGAGCAATTACCCTTTACGTTTTAATGCGTAAACCGGTAAAAAAACTAATTAAACGTGGCTGGAAAAAGGGGCTTGCGGCCGGTCTTGCTATGCTAGCATCATTTATAATTATCCTTGTTCCCATAGGTCTAACTGTTTTAATGCTTACTAACAAAATAGGTAAAGCAGTAAAAAATTCTGAACGCGTAATTCAAGCCGTTAAAGATCAAGTAGGAGTTTGGGAAGATGATTTAGGTTATAAAGCAAGTGATTCTATTGACACGAACTCAATCACAACCTGGGTTTCGACTAATCTTCAAAATTTTGCCGGCGGGACATTCAATGTTTTTATAGCAATAGGTATTATGTATTTTATGCTATACTATATGCTTATTAACCGGAAAGAACTTAGGCACTCTTTATATGCATTTATACCGCTTGCTAAGCCTAATATAGAACGTATAGGAGAAGAATGCGTAGCTATGGTAAAAAGCAATGCTTTAGGAATTCCACTTGTTGCTCTGGCACAGGGAATTGTCGCTTTAATAGGCTTTTTAATTTTTGGTGTACCCGATCCTTTTTTCTGGTTTGTTATTACTGCGATAGGTAGTATGATTCCTTTTGTAGGGACGTTACTAGGGATTGTTCCCGTTGTTATACTTATGATTGCGAGTGGAGATAATCTTCAAGCTGTGGGCATCGCTATTTATGGTATTGTGGTGGTAGGTTCTACAGATAATATTATTCGATTATATGTTTTAGAGCGATTAGCAAATGTTCACCCACTTGTAACACTTATTGGTGTTATTGTAGGTGTACCGTTATTTGGTTTTATAGGATTAATTTTTGGTCCGCTTCTTATAAGTTTGTTCCTGCTAATTGTTAAAATTTACAAACAGGAATATGGAGATTCTGAAAGCGATATTGATGATGATGAGCTGATTATACAATCTTCGGAAGTTTAAAATTAATTAAACTGAGTTTCACTTTTCAATACTGAAACTTAAAGTATATTTTATCCAAGTTATAAAGCAAAGTCAACTACCTATAAAAGATAGTTGACTTTGCTTTATAATTTAATGTCATTCTACCTCGGTATATTCTTACTAGCATCAAAATTACAAGATGTGAAAAATTCTAACCGCAAATATATTTTCTGCATTCTCTTACTTCTTTTTATGCTTTTTCAATAAATTGCCTCTTCAAATTGCAAACAGCTTAAAAAGCATATAGCTTTTTAAACGATTTTATAATTAAGCTTACAAATACATATGGAAATTCTGGGAGTTGATGTTGGAGGATCTGGGATAAAAGGTGTCCCTGTAGATCTCGAACAAGAAAAATACTTAGGCGATAGATTTAGACTAGATACTCCCTTCCCTCGTGAACCTATAGCGATGGTAAATACAATCGCTGAGGTTGTAAAATACTGGGACTGGAAAGGTGTGGTAGGTGTAGGGTTTCCTACGGTAATTCATAAAGGGAAAGCACTAGAACACGGAAATCTTGATAAGTCGTGGCTAGGTTTACAAGTTGATGATATGATCTCGCAGAAAATAGGATTACCTGTGAATGTCATCAATGATGCAGATGCAGCCGGTCTTGCAGAAATGGAGTTTGGAGTTGGGAAAGGTGTTAAAGGTCTTGTTATAACAGTAACTATAGGAACTGGAATAGGAAGTGGAGTTTTCTTCAATGGCGAACTTATTCCTAATTTTGAATTGGGTCAAATGCAGTATAAAAAGAATACCACAATTGAAAAGTTTTCGTCTCGTCGGGTACGCTTAGACAACGGAATGAGCTTCAAAAAATGGGGCAAACGTTTCAATAAATTTATTCAGTTAGTAAGTCAGATAAGTCAGCCTGAACTTATTATCATTGGTGGTGGAGCCAGTAAAAATCTTGATGAGTATATAAAATATCTTAAAACAGATATTCCTATAATGGCAGCCCATACGAGAAATCACGCCGGTATTATAGGTGCTGCTCTTGGCGCCAGACATTTATTAAAATAGAAAATATTTAAGCATAAAAAAGAGGTCAAAAGACCTCTTTTTTATGCTTAAAACTTCAGAACCTTAAGATTGAAGTTCGTTGTGTCTTGCTCTTGCAAGTAATGTATTTTTTAATAACATCGCAATAGTCATAGGTCCTACTCCACCAGGCACAGGAGTAATAAACTCTGCTTTTTTACTTACCGCTTCAAAATCTACGTCACCTGTAAGACGATAACCACGCTCTCTTGAAGCATCATCAACTCTTGTAATTCCCACATCTATCACGGTAACACCCTCTTTTACCATATCTGCTTTTAGAAATTCAGGAACTCCTAATGCCGTAATTATAATATCTGCCTGTAGTGTTATTTCTTTTAAATTTTGTGTGCGACTATGCGCTAAAGTCACGGTACTGTTTCCTGGATTCCCTTTTTGAGACATTAAAATACTCATAGGTCGTCCCACAATATGGCTACGTCCTATAACTACAGTATGTTTACCTTCGGTAGGAACATTGTACCGCTTTAATAATTCCATTATTCCAAAAGGAGTAGCAGGGATAAAAACCGGCATATCTTGAGCCATTTTCCCAAAATTTGTAGGATGAAAACCATCTACATCCTTATCGGGGTCTACAGCTAGTAAGACTTTTTGCTCATCAATATGTTTAGGTAATGGCAGCTGAACAATATAACCATCAATTTCAGGATTATTATTTAATGCCTCAATTTGATTTAATAACTCATCTTCGGTAGTTTCTTCCGGTAGTTTGATTAGAGTAGATTCAAAACCAATACGCTCACAAGAACGTACTTTGCTACCTACATAAGTGAGACTAGCTCCATCAGTACCTACTAAAACAGCGGCGAGGTGAGGAACTTTCTCTCCTCTTGCTTTCATAGCTTTAACATCAGCAGCAATTTCATTTTTTAAATCGTCGCTGGTTTTCTTTCCGTCTAAGATTGTCATGGTATAATTAAAATTTGGCATTTGAGCTAGTTACATTTTCACCCTATTGTAAGTAGAGCTGTAAACATTCTTAGCGCATATTATTCATCATTTGCATCATTTTGGCTCCGCCTCCACCTTGCATCATTTTCATCATTTTACTCATCTGAGTAAACTGTTTCAATAATTGATTTACCTCCTGTACAGATGTTCCAGAACCTTTACTTATACGTTTTTTACGACTACTATTAATTATTGAAGGTTGCGTACGTTCTTCTTGAGTCATACTATGAATGATCGCTTCTATTCCTTTAAAGGCGTCATCATCAATATCAAGACCTTTTAAAGCTTTACCAGCCCCGGGAATCATCCCAATAAGATCTTTCATATTACCCATTTTCTTAATCTGCTGTATTTGTTTTAAGAAATCGTCAAACCCAAATTGATTTTTAGCGATTTTCTTCTGAAGTTTACGCGCCTCGTCTTCATCAAACTGCTCTTGTGCACGCTCTACCAGAGAGATAACATCTCCCATTCCTAAAATACGATCTGCCATACGTGAAGGATAGAACACATCTATCGCTTCCATTTTTTCACCCGTACCTATAAATTTAATAGGCTTATCTACAACCGTTTTTATTGATAAGGCTGCACCACCTCTGGTATCACCATCTAATTTTGTTAGGATAACCCCATCAAAATTTAGAATATCATTAAATGCCTTAGCAGTATTCACAGCATCTTGCCCTGTCATAGAATCAACTACAAAAAGCGTCTCTTGCGGTTGTATGGCTTTATGAACGGCCTCAATCTCATTCATCATAGCTTGATCAACTGCCAGTCGACCTGCCGTATCTATAATTACCACATTAAAACCATTAGCCTTTGCGTGAGCAATACCAGCTTGCGAAATTTTAACAGGGTCTTTCTCTTCTCTATTAGAATAAACCTCAACACCTATTTGATCTCCCACTACATGCAGCTGATCAATTGCTGCAGGACGGTAAATATCACAGGCTACTAATAATGGTTTTTTTGCTTTTTTAGTTTTAAGGTAGTTTGCAAGCTTACCCGAGAAGGTAGTTTTACCACTACCCTGCAAACCAGACATTAAAATAACAGATGGATTTCCAGAAAGATTAATTCCTTCAGCATCACCTCCCATTAACTGAGTTAACTCATCTTTTACCAACTTGGTCATTAATTGACCTGGCTTAAGAGCAGTCAAAACATCTTGACCTAATGCTTTCTCTTTTACGGTACTGGTAAAATCTTTGGCAATCTTATAGTTAACATCGGCATCTACGAGCGCACGACGAATTTCTTTTAGGGTTTCGGCTACGTTTACTTCTGTAATCTGACCGTGCCCCTTAAGCACGTGCATCGCCTTATCTAACTTATCACTTAAATTATCAAACATAGGTATTCAATTAAGACTGCAAATTTAATGATTTTACTCCTCAGAATAAAGGTTTATTTAGATCTGTGTCGACGATAACCTATCATTACTTTAAAAATAAAAAAAAGGCCGTATTCCCTTAATTAAATACGGCCAATTCACTGCTAAAATTATAAATTAAATCTTAGAAAATACCAGTTTGAAAGAGCTGTCTGTAGTACTTTGCAACTCTACTTTACTTGAAGTTTGATTTACTACTTCAAATGTGCCGTTAAGTGCGGAAAATTCAGAATTACTTTCAAAATCAAGTATTAAATAAACACTTGATTGTGATTGCGCATCAAATTCTCCTTCTACATTTTCCAAAAAATTAGTTAGTCTATTACGTATTTCTAACTGCCCGTCGTTAGCAAACATAAATGTATAGTTTGCAAAATCTGTTGTAAAATCTGATCCTGCTTTTACACCAGATTCCAATTTAAATGAAGTGTCAGTTAAAATAGTTTCAAGCTCTTTTTTTAATGTACTTGCTTCTGCTGCAGCTTCTTCATCCATATCATCACTCGCCTCACAAGACTGTAACTCAGTAGCTAACTCTGCATCAGAGTTTATTGTAATTGAGCCTGAATTTTCAGAGGTTAGTGTAATAGGATATTGCACACTAAAAAATTGATTATCTTCTAAACCATTTATAAATGCATAAGTATCTTTCTCACTAGTAAGCACCACGCTACCAGTTTGTTGTGCATTTGCATCAAATGTAAACATACTTACAGGAAAGTTTATATCTAGACATGTAATAGCATCATCTCTAGTTTCATCTGCATTATCGCAAGCTTCTTTTAAAGCATCTAATTCTTGCTGGTTTGCAATTGTTACTTGAGAATAATTGCTTAATTGTACTTGTATGGGGAATTGAAATCTAACAGTATCTGCATCATTCGTAAATTCTGCAAATAGTTCTGCAACTAGACTTAAGCTCGACTCATTAACTAATGTAACTTCCTGACCATTAATTTCTGCCACTACTGGAAATATCACAGAAGCACAGCTTAAACCGTCTAGCATATCGTCATCTGAACCATCTGCAGCCGTATTGCGCACTAGTAAGTCTGCGGTTTCAGAGTTTGCACTGTTGGTGTTTCCATTTTCATCTATTAGCACATCTTCTTCAGATTGACATGAAGTAAACATTGCTGCAGCAAGTGCTGCGGTACTCAAGATTGTTTTTAGATTTTTCATAATTGTAAAATTTTTATTTGCGTTTTATTTTTGTTCGCTTTCGGTAGTAAGACAATTATGAATCTATTTACCCTACCTTAAATTTACATAAGTTTACTTTTAATTTTCCTCAACCTTTTTAAAAACGCATAAGATACCTACATTTTGAAAAGTTCAGATTTAAAAGATTTATGCAAAGAACCTGTATTTAAAGGTTTTTATGACAGCTTTTTACAAGGTGCCAAAAACTTTGCTTTATATAAATGTGGTGACGAGGCGCAGGCGCTAGATCTCACACAAGAAGCTTTTATTAAAATCTGGGAAAATTGCAGCAGTGTAGATTTTGCAAAAGCAAAAACCTATTTATTTACCACGATAAATAATATGTTTTTAAATACAGTAAAACATAACAAGGTGGTGCTTAATTATGAAAAAAACTCAAATACTGATGACAAGTCTTTTCAAGATCCAGTATATATTTTAGAAGAAAAAGAGTTTAAATTAAAACTGCAACAAGCTATTGCCAATCTAAATGAAGGTCAGCGAGAAGTTTTTTTAATGAATCGTATAGACGGAAAAAAATATAGAGAGATTGCAGAACTTTTAGACATCTCGGTTAAAGCTGTAGAAAAACGAATGAGCCTTACTCTAAAATCATTGCGAGAAGAAATACCTAATATTTAGTCTCTAAAAAGTAGGGTAAACTACTCTTTAATTGTCTTATGTATAGAACCCGGTATTAATGGAAGAAGAAAAAAACATATTAAAATGGCTCAATGGTGATATGAGCGACAGAGAGCTTGCTGCTTTTAAGCAAACTTCTGCGTATAAAAAATATGCGCAAATTGCTCAATACGCTAGTGATCTAAAACCTAACCAACTCAATACCACTCAAGCTTACGCAGCATTTAAAAATAAAGCCGAAGCTAAAAATACCACACCCAAGGTTATAAAACCCAACTTTAACTGGATAAGTGCAGCTGCAGCAGCTGTGGTTGCAGTATTGATAACTACCTATTTTATTTTTAGTAATCCTGCCACTACTACCGAAGCAAAACTTGCCCAACTTACACAAACACAACTTCCAGATCAATCTGAGGTACTATTAAATTCGGGAAGTTTGTTAACTTATGTAAAGAATGATTGGGATAAAAATAAACGCGAAGTAAAATTAAAGGGAGAGGCTTATTTTAAGGTAACCAAAGGCAGTAATTTTATAGTAGAAACCAGTGCAGGAAAGGTACAAGTACTAGGAACGCAATTTAATGTTAAAGAGCGTAAAGATTATTTTGAAGTGCATTGTTATGAAGGTCGAGTACGTGTAGATCACGGAGGTAAAAAATTGGTATTGACTCCCGGAGAACGCTACAGATTTATAAACGGTACAGGAAAAAAAATGACAGGACTTCCTGCTACTCAACCCAGCTGGACCTTAGATGAAAGCTCATTTGATGCAATACCGTTAAAGTATGTACTTAATGAACTGGAACGCAAATTTGACATCACTATTACCACCCAATCTATAGATGTAGACCAATTGTTTGCCGGAAGTTTTGGCAACAAAAATCTTGATAAAGCATTGCGTGCAGTAACTGTGCCGTTGGGTATAGAGTACGACGATACAAACCCAAAAAATATACGCTTATATGCAAATAACCAGTAGTAAGCTTTTATTTACAATTTTGTTTCTAATAGGTTTTACAAGTGTTGGTCAGGATACGTCAAATAATCTTGCACTAAGCGAGTTCTTAATAAATATAGAAGATAAATTTGATGTAAAATTTTCCTACAGTGTAAGTGCCGTAGCTCCTTATGACATTGAACAAAATGAAAATCTATCTACAATAACTGAAGTTATTGAGTATATAAATTCAAACACCCCTTTTATTGCTGAAGCTATCGATACACGTTATATCACTCTGGTACTCACCAATAAAAAACTGAGCGTTTGTGGTATCTTAAAAGATGCTATAACTCAAGAAGCTTTAGCAGGTGCCAGTATTACAATCTCTACTACTAAAGGAACCATTAGCGCTGCAAATGGTAATTTTTCTTTTACCAACATTAATCCTACAGACAACATAACCATTTCTTATTTAGGGTATCAAACTCGTAGTTTTCCGGCATCACTATTAATTAAAAAAGATGCTTCCTGTAAAACGATAACATTAGAAAAAGAAGATTTCGCTTTAAGCGAAATTGTAATCACTCAATTCTTAACCAGCGGATTACAGAAAACCATTGATGATAATTTAATTATAAATAGCGACCGTTTTGGGATACTTCCTGGCTTAACAGAACCAGATGTATTACAAACCATACAAGTATTACCAGGTGTAGAGAGTATAGATGAAAGTATTAATAATATTAATGTGCGTGGTGGTACTCAAGATGAAAATCTCATGTTATGGGATGATATTGTGATGTACCATTCCGGGCATTTTTTTGGACTTATTTCGGCTTATAATCCTAATCTTACTAAGCGTATAGAAGTGACAAAAAATGGCACCTCATCAGAATATGGAGGCGGTGTAAGCAGTACTATTATAATGTCTACAGATAACGAAGTTACAAACGAGCTAAAGGGAGGTGTAGGTTTAAACGGGTTAAGTGCAGATGCCTTTTTACAAATTCCGCTTAGCAAAAATATTTCGGTACAATTATCTGGACGCAGGTCTATCTCAGATCAGTTACAAACCCCTACCTACCAATCCTATTTTAAACGAAGTTTTCAAGATTCAGAAATTAACAGCGCCGGTGAAAGTACTAACACATCGCTAGAGACTTCTTCAGATTTTAAGTTTTATGATTACTCTGCAAAATTACTTTATGATATTTCCAGCAGACATAAATTTCGCGTAAGCTTTATTAATATCAATAATGACCTGGCTTATCAAGAATTTAATAAGGATAGCGATCTGGCAATCAAAGAAAGTAAGCTAAAACAAAAAAACAGCGCAGTTGGTGCTAATTTAACTTCGGTGTGGAGCAATATTTATTCCACCTATATTAATACCTACTATACAAAGTATAATATTGATTCTGAAGAAGAAGAAGTATCGTCAGAGCAACAATTAAAACAGGAAAATGAGGTATTAGAAACCGGTATAAAATTTAAAGGAATTTTTAAATTAAATCCAGAAATCAATTGGATACACGGCTATCAATTTACCGAAACCGGCATACGCAATGCGACCAATGTAAACCAGCCTCTGTTTACGCAACGTAAAAAAGATGTATTGCGCAGCCACAGCTTGTTTAATGATTTTACTTATAAAAAAGGATTTACGTTTATTAGAACAGGCGCGCGTATCTCGTACTTTGAAAAGTTCAAAAAAACACGTGTAGAACCTCGTATAAATGCACGACAAAAGTTTGCCGATAAGTTTGCTTTTAAACTTCAAGGAGAATTAAAATACCAGACTGCCACACAAATAATTGATTTTGAAGACGATTTTCTTGGTGTTGAAAACCGGAGGTGGATTCTCGCAAATGACGCAGATATCCCGCTTATACGCAGTAAACAATTATCAGGTGGGATTGATTATAAAAGTAATGGCTGGCTGGTTGATTTAACAGGATTTAGTAAAACTGTAACTGGAATCACCGCTTCTAACCAGGGGTTTCAAAATCAGTTTCAGTTTATTAAAACCTCTGGAAGTTATACCACAAATGGTCTAGAAATCTTAATTAACAAAAGCACAAATAAGCTAAGTACCTGGTTAACTTACACATTTTCTAAAAATGAGTATACTTTTAAAGAACTTAGTCCAGATACCTTCCCAAATAATACAGACTTGAGACACTCGCTTACTTTTGCCAGTAACTATTCTATTTTAAACAACTTAAAAATTGCTGCCGGCGCTACTTACCACAGCGGAAGACCCTATACAAAACCTGTAGAAAATGCCGAAACCGTGTCTAGCGGATCTACAACGCGCATTGTAAATTATGGATTGCCTAACGGCGAAAATCTAGATGATTTTTTTAGGCTTGATGCTTCATTAGTTTATGATTTTGACTGGAATACAATTAGTTCAAAACTAAGCATTGGAGTTCTTAATGTTCTCAATACAACTAATACGATTCAACAATATTACCAGGTAAACCCTGAAGATAATTCTCAAGCAATTGCTATTAAGAATAAGTCGCTTGGTTTTACTCCTAATGCTTCATTGCGGATTAATTTTTAATTTACATACGCTCGGGAACTTCAATCCCAAGTAATCCAAAAGCAGCTGCAATTACATCACTCACCTTCTTAGAAAGTGCAACTCTAAAACTCTTTTCACTATCAGAGTCTGCTCCTAATATCGAAACTTGCTGGTAAAATGAATTAAATTCTTTTACTAAATCATAGGTATAGTTGGCTATAAGCGCCGGACTTTGATTTTCTGCAGCCAGTTGTACAGTTTCAGGATATAAAGCTATTTGCTTAATAAGTTCCTTTTCTTTTATATGTAGTTCTTTATGATCTACATCTACCGGAACTCCTGTATCTATAGCTTTTCGTAAAATAGATTGAATACGCGCATAGGTATATTGAATAAAAGGACCTGTATTCCCTTGAAAATCTACAGATTCTTCCGGGTTAAAAAGTATGCGTTTTTTAGGATCCACTTTCAAAATATAATATTTGAGTGCACCTAATCCTATCATTTTATAAAGCTCCTGCTTTTCATCATCACTATACCCATCTAACTTACCTAGCTCTTCTGCGATATTTCCGGCAGTGCTGGCCATTTCTTCAATTAAATCATCTGCATCAACAACGGTCCCTTCCCTGCTTTTCATTTTTCCGCTAGGTAAATCCACCATGCCATAGCTTAAATGGTATAGGTTTTCAGCCCATTCGTAACCTAGTTTTTTCAAAATTAAGAACAATACTTTAAAATGATAATCCTGTTCATTACCCACGGTATAAATCATACCACCTACATCGGGATGATCTTTTACACGTTGTATGGCAGTACCTATATCTTGAGTCATATAAACAGAAGTCCCGTCACTACGTAGTACGATTTTCTCATCAAGACCATCTTCAGTAAGATCACACCAAACTGAGCCATCTTCTTTTCTATAAAAAACACCTTTTTTTAGGCCTTCTTCAATATTGTCTTTTCCTAATAAATAGGTATTACTCTCAAAATAATAACTATCAAAATCAACCCCTAGATTTTTGTAGGTTTGCTCAAAACCTTCGTATACCCAGCCGTTCATCATTTTCCACAGTGAAACCACTTCGTCATCACCTGCCTCCCATTTACGGAGCATATCTTGAGCTTCTAAAAGTAACGGAGCTTGTTTCTCTGCTTCTTCTTGAGTTTTTCCTTGCGCTACTAGATACGACTGCTCTTCTTTATAAGCCTTATCAAATTTTACGTAGTAATTTCCTACAAGCTTATCTCCTTTTAGACCGCTGCTTTCTGGAGTTTCATTTGCTCCAAATTTTTTCCAGGCTAACATACTCTTACAAATATGAATTCCGCGATCATTAATAATTTGGGTTTTATAAACTTTCTTTCCTGAAGCTTTAATTATCTCAGCTACCGAATAACCTAGAAGATTATTACGTACGTGCCCTAAATGAAGTGGCTTATTTGTATTAGGAGATGAATACTCCACCATAACCGCATTGCCTGTAGCTGGTTTATGCCCATAGTTTTCTATAGATTTTATTCTATTGAAAAACTCAAGATAATAATCATCGGAAATAACCAGATTTAAAAAACCTTTAACCACATTAAAATCAGAAATTTCTGAAATATTTTCTTTCAAAAACTCTCCTATTTGCTCACCAATAATAACAGGATTGCCTTTTGCTACTCTTAAGATCGGAAATACAACTACCGTTAAATCGCCTTCAAAATCTTTACGAGTAGGCTGCAATTCTACCTCTAGTAATTCTGCGTTATATATATTCTTAACAGCATCTTTAACTGCCTGACTAATTTTTTGTGATAAATTCATGAGCTTTATTTCTGAACCCGCAAAGATAAGCAAATACAGCCTTTACCAAAGTAAAATGCTAATGTGGTGTTGTCTGGTTTCCGAAAAAAGCAATCCTAATAATTAGAGTAAATAATTCTTCACAAACCTGTATCTTTAAAAGAAAAGATGTTGCTCAATGTTTCTTATAACAATCCAGAAGTAAAAAGAAAAATCATTAATGAAGTAGGTCCGCCATTTACAATTCGTGAACGCTTAAGAATGCGTGGCATAGGTTCTTCAAAATTATTTATTACAAGCACAAGCATAGAAATTCATAACCTATTAATATTAGATAGTTACCTAAATACTTGTAATATAGAAATGCGACCAAAAGGTATAATCGTAGGTTTTCGATCGTTATTAGAATCCTATGCTCTAATCATACCGTATTATAAATTGCATTTATATAAGGGCAAAGCTGAAGAGTACAGCATTTATAGAGATAACTATTTTATAAAAATTAGGGCTCTCGCAACGGATAAAGCCACGCATAACTTTATTAAAAAAATACTTGATTATAAAGCAGAAAACCTTCCTCAACTTCCAGAAGGAATGTAATATCTTAGAATTATTCATATTAAAACATACCTATGAAAATCTTACTTACGGGCGCTAACGGCTATATAGGTATGCGTCTCTTACCGTTACTTTTAGAACAAGGTCACGAGATTGTCTGTGCTGTGAGAGACAAAAATAGACTTTCTGTAAATGCGCGTATTTTAAAGCGCATTACTATAATTGAAATCGATTTTTTACAAGAACCCGAGGTTTCAAAATTACCAAAAGATATTGATGCCGCCTATTATCTCATCCATTCTATGACATCTTCGACATCAGATTTTGATGAAAAAGAAGAACTTTCAGCACGTAATTTCAATACCTATTTAAAAAATACCAATTGTAAGCAGGTTATTTATTTAAGCGGTATTGTTAACGAAAAAAACTTAAGCAAGCATTTAAGGTCGAGAAAACAAGTTGAAGATATGCTCTATAATGGTAATTTTAAACTCACCGTACTTAGAGCTGCCATTATTGTGGGTTCTGGAAGCTCCTCTTTTGAGATTATACGTGATTTATGTGAGAAGTTACCCATTATGATAACACCAAAATGGGTGACTACACGCTGCCAGCCTATTGCTATTCGTAATGTCTTACAGTATCTGTCAGGTGTGCTGGGTAATGAAGCTTGTTACAATGAATCCTTTGATATTGGAGGTCCAGATATTCTTTCATATAAAGAAATGATGTTGCGCTACGCAGAAATAAGATCCCTATCTCTCACAATTTTAGATGTCCCGGTTATGAGTCCCAAGATCTCCTCGTACTGGCTTTATTTTGTCACATCTACAAGCTACAAACTCGCTTTAAATCTTGTAGACAGTATGCGTATAGAGGTTATCACAAGAGATACGCGTTTGCAGGAATTACTACAAATAACACCACTCACCTATACCGAAGCCATCAAACTAGCATTTGAAAAAATCGAGCAAAATCAAGTAGTCTCTAGTTGGAAAGATTCAATGATTAGCGGAAGGTTTAGAAAAGATGTAAGTGAGTATATAAAAGTGCCAGAATTTGGATGTCTCAAAGACCGACAGACTATTAAACTTGATAACCCAGAACAAGCTCTAGAAAACATATGGTCTATAGGCGGTAATCGCGGCTGGTATTACGCTAACAAACTCTGGAAAATACGCGGATTTGCAGATAAAATTTTTGGCGGCGTAGGTTTGCGTAGAGGACGTACACATACAAACCAACTTTATGAAGGGGACTCTCTGGATTTCTGGAGAGTGTTACTCGCAGACAAAAAAGAGAAGCGTTTACTCTTGTTTGCAGAAATGAAAGTTCCCGGAGAAGCATGGTTAGATTGGGAAATTGATGATGATAATATTTTACATCAAACAGCCACCTTTAGACCACGTGGTTTATGGGGAAGACTTTACTGGTTTAGTATGCTACCCTTTCATTATTTTATTTTTGAAGGTATGATTAGAAATATTGCTACATATAACCCAAATAATAATTTACCCTAAAAACTTTGCATAAAATTAAAGACAATTTACTCCTGTTTTCATCTATTGCTATTTTATTAATAGTATGCTTTTTCTTTTATAGATATACCACAGAAAGTTATAATTTAATTGAAAGCACCGCATTAAAAGTACGTGATATCTTCGGTCAATTTTATTTAGTGCTGGGTCTTGTAAGTGTATTTCTACTGCTTGGTATAGCACTTTCAAAGTGGGGAAACTACAAACTTGGAAAACCGACTGAGAAGCCAGCATTTTCTAGAATAGCCTGGATTTCTATGTTATACAGTGCCGGAATGGGAGCTGGAATTTTGTTGCGAGCTGTACAGGAACCTGTATATATGTTTGAAAATTCACCAATAAATACCGGCCAATCTAAGGAAGTTATAGCTCTAGAGTTTACATTTTATCAATGGGGATTTACTGCCTGGGCCTTTTATACACTATTTGCTTTAGCTATAGGTACAGCCGTATTTAAATTTAATAGACCCACGTTAACCAGTAGTACTGTTTTTCACTCAGAACAATTAATAAGCAAATCGTATATAAATGGAAAGTTCTTAATAGATCTCTTAACCATATTAACTACTGTTTTTGGCCTTGTAGCAGCTGTAGGACTGGGAGCTAGTCAAATTAAAGGAGGATTGGATCATCTTCTAGGAGACGTTTTGAACTACAATTTCATCATTTTACTCATAATTATAATTGGTATATTTTCATTACTATCTGCTTTGAGCGGTGTGGATAAGGGTATCAAGAGGCTATCATCGGCAAATATTTATCTTACTCTTGCTCTTCTGTTATTTGTCTTCGTTCAAGGAGATATATTCGAAATTGTAAAACAATTTGGTATAGCTTTTTACCAGTATATAATTGATTTTATTCCTTTAAGTCTTGCAGTAGGAATTTATAATCCAGGGAAACAATTCTTAACAGACTGGACTTATTATTACTGGGCATTCTGGATAGCCTGGGCTCCATTTACAGGGATTTTCATAGCTAGGATCAGTAAAGGAAGAACTATACGTGAGATTATAATTGGGGCTTTACTTATTCCCTCAATAGGAACTTTTTTCTGGTTTTCTGTGTTTGGAACTTCAGCTTTTAAACTTATTGAAGATTGGGGAAGTTATTCAGATGAGTTTGGGAATGTGTTCACCTCATTATTTATTTTTCTTTCTAACTATCCCTTGCAAACTATCGTAAATAGCTTAATCATTATACTACTTATAGGATTTCTAGTAACCTCCTTAGATTCTGCCATTTACGTGCTTAGCACCTTTACATCTAAAACAGAGAATCCTTCACGTAAACATCGCATTTTATGGAGCGTAATATTAACTATGAGCGCTATAGGACTCGTGATATTGGGTTTTGCCCGAGAAGGAAGTGATGTACTTGTAGCCGCCCAGATGCTGCTTATAATTACATCACTCCCTTTGAGCTTATTTATGGTATGGATGATCATCAAATGGATACTGAATCTCTACCGGTGGAAAATGTAGTATTAAGCCTTAGGAAGAAAAATTTCAGCCATCATACAACGTGCGCTTCCTCCTCCGCAAGTCTCTATAGTTTCTAGATCACTGCTTACAATTTCGCAATACTTAGTAATACTTTTTATTTGCCCATCATTTAAAGATAAATGAGCACTTTTACTCATTACAAGGATGTTAACCCCTTTATCATTAACCACCTGTAACATATTGCCTGCAAATTGATGCATTTGTTTTTCTGAAATAGCAATAATTTCCTTTCCGGATTCCTTTAACTGATTAATTACAAATTTTCGTTCCTTTTTGTCATCAATACTATCTAAGCAAATAACGCAAAATTCTTCTGCCACACACATCATAACATTAGTGTGATATATAGGAAGTCGCTTTCCGTCTACAGTTTGATAGGCATTAAAGATTACAGGTAAATATTCAAAATCTTCACAAAATTCTATAAATAGATCCTCATCTGCTCTAGCTGAAAGTGCACAATAAGCTTTCTCATTAACTCGATCTAGAATTATACTACCGGTTCCTTCAAGAAAAATACTTTCCTCTTCGGCCTCTGTGTAATCAACGATATTACTAATTTGAAAACCTGAATCTTCTAAAACATTAAAAAATTCTTCTCTACGCTCTCGCCTTCTATTTTCGGCATACATAGGGTATAAAGCGACATTCCCATTTTTGTGAGTACTTATCCAATTATTTGGAAATATTGAATCTGGAGTGTCAAGCTCTTTATCATCATCTAGAACAAGCACATTCACACCAACAGACTTTAATTTTGAAACAAACTGATCAAATTCTTGCTGAGCCTTTTTGTTTATTTCTTCATTTTTAAGAGCTAGATCTTCTTGAAAGTAGTTATTTATAGCAGTCTGTTCATTCATTCTAAATGCTACAGGACGTACCATCAATACCGTATTAGTAACTTGCTTCATTATAATTTTTTGCGCAAATGTAGAGTTTCACTTTTCAATTTTCATAGCCTTTTGCCAGTATTTTGTATTAGAATATTTTATTCTCGTACTAGTGAAAGTGTACTGCATCGCAATAAACCTTCTTGCTTTGAAATTTCTGCATAAGGCACTTCTTCAACTGTGATTCCCTTGCCTCTTAACCATGTATTAAGTCGGGTAAAATTCTTTTCTGAAATAACGATGTCCGGAGCTATTGAAAAAATATTAGAGTTCATATTAAACATTTCCTCAGAATCAATTTCAAAAATATTTTCCTTTCCATAATGATTGACCAGCCATATATACTCCTCTTCATTTAAAAATCCGTTTTTATGAATTATTGCATATTTATCACCTACTGGCTGAAAACAACAATCTAGATGTAGTGCATTTTCATACGGATTAGAATTAGATTTTCGAAGATTAAAAGACACTACCGTCTTATCGGGAAATGATTTTTGCAAGTGATTTACCGCCTCCATATTAGTACGTGCAATTATATAGTCTGGATAGTCTACCTCACGATAAACACCCACAAATATATAATCGCCCACTGGCATCACATCTCCTCCTTCGATGTGAGCTTCTTCAGGAAATCGTATAATTTTGCTTTGATCCATTTGAGCTAGTACGTGCTCAATCGCTTCAATTTCCTCTTCACGATCGGGGAGAATATTCGCTTTGATAAAAATATCATTAATAACAAAACCAATGTCTCTAGTAAATATTTGATTACAATTTTCAATCAATTTTGGCCTAAACACTTGTACGCCATATTTATTAAAGACTTCTTCAACTGCTTCAATTTCTCTAAGCATATCTTCCTCTTTCGGATAGGTATTGGCCTTTATATACAGCATAGATTTAGGATCGTATGCTTCCTCTAAAGTGGGAACAGGACCATTGCTTTTAGCAGTTCCGAGTATTACAGACCTAAGACGAGAGGTCTCATCGTTTACATTCAGTTTTATCATAAAATCTAATTGTCGTAATTATATAAATATAAAGCGGGTTCTTGAAGAGAATCAAAAACCCGCTTTTTATAATACAGAACCCGCAGATTCTAACGTTCTTCCATAGGTTTAAATGATCTCAACGTCTCACCTATGTACACTTGGCGAGGGCGTCCTATTGGCTCTTTGCGTAATCGCATTTCTCTCCATTGTGCAATCCATCCCGGTACACGACCCATTGCAAACATAACCGTGAACATTTCTACAGGAATACCAAGTGCACGATAGATTATACCTGAGTAAAAATCTACATTAGGATATAGTTTACGCTTTACAAAATAGTCATCTTCAAGCGCTTCTTTTTCTAGGCCTTTTGCAATTGCTAACACTTCATCATCAATACCTAACTTCTCAAGAACATCATCTGCTGCTTTCTTGATAATTTTAGCCCGAGGATCAAAATTCTTGTAAACTCTATGACCAAAGCCCATAAGACGGAAAGGATCTTCTTTGTCTTTAGCTTTTTGCATATATTTCTTAGTATCTCCACCATCTGCTTTAATAGCCTCAAGCATTTCAATAACTGCTTGATTTGCCCCACCGTGCAATGGTCCCCATAACGCAGAAATACCTGCCGAAATAGAAGCAAATAATCCTGCGTGTGAAGATCCTACTATTCGTACTGTAGATGTAGAACAGTTTTGCTCGTGATCTGCGTGAAGAATTAATAATTTGTCTATAGCCTCAATAATAGAAGGATCTACTTTATACTCACTATTAGGTTTAGAGAACATCATTTTATGTAGATTCTCAACATAACCTAAACTATCATCCCCGTAATCAAGAGGTTTGCTCATTTTAGTACGCATAGTCCACGCTACTAAAACCGGGAATTTACCTAGTAATTTAACGATAGCTTTATACATATCCTCTTCAGAATCTACATTAACTGCCCCTGGGTTAAAAGCGGTAAGTGCCGAAGTTAAAGAAGCTAAAACGCCCATGGGATGAGCAGATTTAGGAAAACCGTTAAGAATTTTCTTTATATCTTCATCTACATGATTTTCTTCCTTGATATCTTTATGGAATTTATCTAATTGATTTTGGGTAGGTAATTCACCAAAAATCAGTAAATAAACAACTTCAAGAAATGATGCTTTTTCAGCTAATTCTTCAATTGAATATCCTCTATATCTTAAAATACCTTCTTCTCCATTCAAAAATGTTATTGCACTCTCACAACTTCCGGTATTTTTATATCCGGGATCTATAGTTGTATATCCTCCGGTAACTGCTCTTAAGCTAGCTATATCGATTGCATTCTCATTTTCAGTACCTGTAATTACAGGAAATTCATAGGATTTATCCCCAATTGTCAACGTAGCATTATCTGCCATTATATTATAAGTTTTAGCTGATTATCAAAAAATTCAAGTGTTGCTAAAATACAAAATTAAGAGAGATTATTAAAGAAAATAGCTGGCTTGCGTGGTTAAAAAAAACCAAATAATTTAATCCTTAAATTTTCAAGATTCTATCAAATATCAAATCACTGAATCATCAATGCTCTCAAAGGAAAATTTTAAAGTAGAATAAAAAAAAGCATCCAAAATGGATGCTTTTTATAATCACAGTATTGTGAAATTTATTTTATTTTAAATGCTTGCATTTTAGGGAAATATGCAACAGATCCTAACTCTTCTTCTATACGAAGTAGTTGATTGTACTTAGCCATACGATCACTACGCGAAGCTGAACCTGTTTTGATTTGCCCTGTATTTAATGCAACTGCAAGATCAGAGATTGTAGTATCTTCTGTTTCTCCAGAACGATGCGACATTACACTGGTATATCCTGCATTGTGTGCCATATTTACGGCAGCAATAGTTTCTGTTAACGTACCTATTTGATTTACTTTAATAAGTATAGAATTTGCAATACCATTTTCAATACCTTTTGATAAGCGCTCAACATTTGTAACAAATAAATCATCACCTACAAGCTGAACTTTGTCACCTATTTTTTCAGTTAAAGATTTCCATCCTTCCCAGTCATTTTCATCCATTCCATCTTCGATAGAAATTATAGGATATTTAGCAGCTAATTCAGCAAGGTAAGTCGCTTGTTCCTCACTAGAGCGAATAACACCTTTATCTCCTTCAAATTTTGTATAATCGTACTTTCCATTAACGTAGAACTCAGCTGCAGCACAATCTAAAGCAATCATAACTTCATCACCAAATTTGTACCCGGCATTTTCAACAGCCTTTTGAATACTTTCAATCGCATCTTCAGTACCTTCTAATGTAGGTGCAAAACCACCTTCATCACCCACAGCAGTACTTAAACCTCTGTCGTGAAGTACTTTCTTTAAGTTATGAAAAATCTCAGTACCCATTTTCATAGCATGCGTAAAGCTTTCTGCTTTAACCGGCATAACCATAAATTCCTGAAATGCAATTGGCGCATCACTATGAGAACCACCATTTATAATATTCATCATAGGTACTGGAAGTGTCTTTGCACTAACACCACCTACATAACGATATAATGGCATATTAAGCTCATTTGCTGCAGCTTTTGCTACTGCCAAAGAAACTCCAAGGATTGCATTTGCTCCTAATTTTGATTTGTTAGGTGTCCCATCTAATTCGATCATTGTCTGATCTATTAAGTTTTGTTCAAAAACAGAAACTCCAAGTAATTCTTGTGCAATTATCGTATTAACATTATCAATTGCTTTTAAAACACCTTTCCCCATATAATCTTTACCCCCGTCACGTAACTCTACAGCTTCGTGTTCACCTGTAGAAGCACCTGAAGGTACAGCAGCTCTTCCTAGCACACCATTTTCAGTTAAAACATCTACCTCTACTGTAGGATTACCACGAGAATCTAAAATCTGACGTGCGTGGATATTGATAATTATACTCATATTATTTTAAAATTGATTAGTTATTTAAGCATTAGCAATATACTGAAAAAGCCAGTATTTATATGCGCTAATGGTTTCTTTAGAATTAATTTAATGATAATTTAAAACTTCGACTCACCTAATGAAATTAATGATGATCGTAGATTAAAAAACCGCATTTTCTAAAAATTAATGTATTCAAATAAAATATTTGAATACTATTTTAAGCAGTTTTCTTTTTCATAGAGCCTATAAACTCATCAAAAAGATAAGTAGCGTCATTAGGACCAGGTCCTGCTTCAGGATGATATTGTACGGAAAAGCAAGCCTTATCTTTCATTTTTAGACCCATTACCGTATTATCATTTAGATGCTGATGAGTAACTACGAGATTGGTGTTTGATATAGCCTCATCATAATTTACCGAAAATCCGTGGTTTTGAGATGTTATCTCACCCTTTCCTGAAGTATGATTCATTACAGGATGATTAATTCCTCTATGCCCGTGATGCATTTTAAAGGTACTTATACCATTTGCCAATGCAATGATTTGATGACCTAAACATATCCCGAAGAGCGGCTTATCTGCAGCCAGTATGTCTTGAGTTGTTTGAATAACTTGCTTCAAAGGATCTGGATCTCCAGGTCCGTTAGATAGAAAATAACCATCAGGATTCCAAGCATTCATCTCTTCAAAGGTAGTATCGTATGGAAACACTTTTATATAAATATCTCGGGAGGCCATGTTTCGCAATATATTCTTCTTGATTCCGAGATCAAGAGCTGCTACTTTATAAGACGCATTTTCATCACCAAAGTAATAAGCCTCTTTAGTAGAAACTTTAGAAGCAAGTTCAAGACCATTCATATCAGGCACTTCCGCTAATTGCTTCTTTAATCCTTCTATATTCTCAACATCTGAAGAAATTACTGCATTCATCGCTCCATTATCTCTAATGTAAGCAACTAAAGCTCGAGTATCTACATCTGAAATCGCGAACAAATTATTTTTATCTAAAAATGATTGTAAAGATTCGTCAACTCGTGTGCGCGAATAGTTATAACTAAAATTTCTACAGATTAATCCTGAAATTTTTACTGTACCAGATTCTGTTTCTTCATTATTGCCACCATAGTTCCCTATATGAGCATTGGTCGTCACCATCAATTGACCATAATAAGAAGGATCTGTGAAAATCTCTTGATATCCGGTCATTCCCGTGTTGAAACATACTTCTCCAAAGGCCGTACCCTCTTTATCCCCCACAGCCTTACCATAAAAAATGGTTCCGTCAGCGAGTAGTATTATTGCTTTACGATTGGTTTGATACTTCATGTTGTTAATTTAAATACGATTTGAATTATGGCAAAAATAATTATAAAAAAAAGGATAAACCTAAACGGCTTATCCTTTTTCAATTTATTCGATACAAATGAAAAGTCTATTCTTCTTCATCAGAACCTTTAGTCTCTTTTTTAGGAGCAGCTTCTTTCTTTGCAGCAGGAGCAACTACTTCTGACGTTGCAGCTTTCTTACCAGCTCTACGAGTAGATTTTTTCTTAGTCTTACCTAAGTTATAAATCTCGTTGTAGTCTACTAGTTCGATCATTGCCATATCAGCATTATCACCTAAACGATTACCTAATTTAATAATACGAGTGTATCCACCCGGACGATCTCCTACTTTTACAGCAACATCTCTAAATAATTCTGCAACTGCATCTTTTTGACGCAATTTACTCATTACGATACGACGATTATGAGTAGTATCTACTTTAGATTTTGTAACAATAGGTTCTACAAATTGCTTAAGCGCTTTAGCTTTAGCAACAGTAGTATTGATACGTTTGTGCTCTATAAGGGAACAAGCCATGTTTGCAAGCATAGATTTTCTATGTGCAGTTTGGCGTCCTAAATGGTTTATTTTTTTTCCGTGTCTCATGACATTTATTTTATGCAAACATCTTGCTCAACCCTTTTTGAGGAGCAAACTATGTTGCGTTACTAATCTTTATCTAATTTGTACTTTGAAAGATCCATACCAAAGTTCAAACCTTTTACATTCACAAGCTCTTCTAGCTCTGTAAGAGATTTTTTACCAAAGTTACGGAACTTCATAAGGTCATTCTTATTGTAAGAAACTAAGTCTCCAAGAGTTTCTACTTCAGCAGCCTTTAAACAGTTCAAAGCGCGTACAGATAAATCCATATCCACTAGTTTTGTTTTAAGCAATTGACGCATATGCAGTGATTCTTCATCATATGTTTCAGTCTGCGCGATCTCATCTGCCTCAAGGGTGATACGCTCGTCAGAGAATAACATAAAATGGTGAATCAATGTTTTTGCAGCTTCAGTTAATGCATCTTTAGGATGTATAGAACCATCAGTAATGATTTCAAAAACTAATTTTTCATAATCAGTTTTTTGCTCTACACGATAGTTTTCAATGCTATATTTAACATTCTTTATAGGAGTGTAAATAGAATCAGTAAATATTGTCCCTATAGGTGCATTCTGTTTTTTATTTTCTTCAGCAGGAACATAACCACGACCTTTTTCAACCGTGATTTCCATATTGATATTAACTTTCTTTTCCATATTGGCAATAACCAAATCTGGATTAAGAATTTGAAAACCAGAAATAAATTTCTGGAAATCTCCCGCAGTTAATTGTTCTTTATCAGATACAGAAATTGTTACAGTCTCATTATCTATCTCATCAATCTGTCTTTTAAAACGTACTTGTTTTAAATTAAGAATGATTTCGGTAAAATCTTCTACAACTCCAGCTATAGTTGAAAACTCATGATCTACACCCTCTACGCGCACAGAAGTAATTGCAAAACCCTCTAAAGAAGAAAGTAATACTCTACGTAACGCGTTACCAACAGTCAAACCGTAACCTGGCTCTAAAGGTCTGAATTCGAACTTACCTTCAAAGTCGGTAGAGTCTATCATTATGACTTTATCGGGCTTCTGGAAATTTAGTAATGCCATATTATGTTTTCTAAGAGTTGTTATTATTATTTAGAGTACAATTCAACGATAAACTGTTCGTTGATATTTTCTGGAATCTGAATACGCTCAGGAACTGCTACGAAAGTACCTTGCTTTGTATCATTATTCCAAGTGATCCACTCATAAACGTGGCTTGCATTTGAAAGTGAATCCTGAATTGCTGTCAAGGATTTAGACTTTTCACGTACTGCAATATTGTCTCCTGGTTTTACTTGGTAAGAAGGAATGTTTACTAATTCACCATTTACTGTAATATGTCTGTGAGATACAAACTGACGTGCAGATCTTCTTGAAGGTGCAATACCCATTCTGTAAACGACGTTATCTAAACGAGACTCACACAATTGAAGTAATACAACCCCTGTAATACCAGTTGAACGTGTTGCTTTCTCAAACATATTACGAAATTGATTTTCTAAAATTCCGTAAGTGTATTTTGCTTTTTGCTTTTCTTGAAGCTGTATAGCATATTCAGACTTTTTACCACGGCGTCTGTTGTTTCCGTGTTGACCTGGAGGATAATTTCTTTTTTCAAAAGATTTGTCATCTCCAAAAATTGCTTCGCCAAATTTACGAGCGATCTTAGTTTTAGGACCGGTATATCTTGCCATTCTAATTGATAATTTGTGGGGTGATTAAGGAATTAAGGTCTAGTCCTTCGCAAAATCGTTGATCCCCGGTTGATATAAAAATAAATAATTAATTAAACTCTTCTACGCTTAGGAGGGCGACATCCATTATGTGGTAATGGAGTAACGTCTACGATTTCTGTAACCTCGATACCACTGTTGTGGATAGAACGAATTGCAGATTCACGACCATTACCTGGTCCTTTTACATAAACTTTTACTTTGCGTAAACCAGCTTCGTGAGCTACTTTACTTGCATCCTCTGCAGCTAATTGTGCAGCATAAGGAGTATTTTTCTTAGAACCTCTAAAGCCCATTTTACCAGCTGAAGACCAAGAAACTACATCACCTTTTTTATTTGTCAAAGAAATTAGGATGTTATTGAAAGATGCTGAAATATGAGCCTCACCTATCGATTCAACAATTACCTTGCGCTTTTTTGTACCTTTAGTAGCTTTTGCGCCTTTCCCTCCACCTTTAGTGTTTTGCTTTGCCATTGTTACTTATTATTTAGTTGCCTTTTTCTTGTTAGCAACCGTTTTACGCTTACCTTTTCTGGTTCTTGAGTTATTCTTAGTACGTTGACCACGTAATGGTAATCCAGAACGATGTCTAATACCTCTGTAACAACCAATGTCCATAAGACGCTTAATACTCATTGAAACTTCACTTCTAAGTTCACCTTCAATTTTATAAGAACCTACAGCATCACGAATGCGACCAATTTGATCATCATCCCACTCGTTTACTTTTAAATTCTCATCAACACCAGCCTCTGCTAATATTTTCTGAGCTCTACTATTTCCGATTCCAAAGATGTACGTCAAAGCGATTACACCTCTCTTTTGTTTTGGGATATCTACCCCTGCAATTCTAGCCATAATCCTTAACCTTGTCTTTGTTTGAACTTAGGGTTCTTTTTATTAATAACGTATAATCTTCCTTTGCGACGTACAATCTTGCAGTCTGCACTTCTTTTCTTTACTGATGCTCTTACTTTCATCTTGTCTAGTATCTATAAGTTATACGAGCCTTTGATAAATCGTATGGGCTCATTTCTAGTTTTACTTTATCTCCAGGTAATAGTTTAATATAATGCATACGCATCTTACCTGAGATATGCGCAGTCACAATGTGACCATTTTCTAATTCAACTCTAAACATTGCGTTTGACAATGCCTCAATAATTGAACCATCTTGTTCTATTGCTTGTTGTTTTGCCATTATGCTACTGCTTTTCTGTTTTTACCTGATTTCATAAGACCGTCATAGTGTCTATTAAGTAAATAAGAATTCACTTGTTGCATTGTATCAATTGCTACACCTACTAAAATAAGTAGAGAAGTACCACCATAAAAAAGTGCCCATCCTTGTTGCATACCCAACACACTTACAGCAACTGCTGGAAAAACAGCAATCAATGCTAAAAATATAGATCCTGGTAACGTAATTTGAGACATAATTCTATCTAAATATTCTGATGTCTCAGTACCTGGTCTAATACCTGCTATAAAACCACCACTTCTCTTCAAATCGTCTGCCATCTTGTTAGTAGGCACCGTTATCGCAGTATAGAAATAAGTGAAAATTATAATTAATAAAGCAAATACAAGGTTATACCAGAATCCAAAGATATTAGTAAATTCGGCTGCTATTGATTGGGCTGTCGTAGATTCAGACAAGCCAATTACAGCACCTGGTATAAACATAATTGCTTGAGCAAATATGATAGGCATAACTCCAGAAGCATTAAGCTTTAAAGGAATATATTGTCTACTTCCAAATACATTGCGCTCGTAGCTACCGCTAGCAGTACGACGTGCATATTGTACTGGTATTTGACGCACAGCCATAACAAGTAATACAGATAGTAGTATTATGACAAACCAAATTACTAATTCAATTAAAATCATAATTAATCCACCATTTGATTCAGATACCCTAGAAATCCATTCTTGAATAAATGATTGCGGTAATCTTGCTATAATACCCACCATAATTAATAGTGAAATACCATTCCCTATACCTTTATCTGTAATTTTCTCACCTAACCACATTGCAAATACACAACCAGTTGTAAGAATAATAACAGAAGAAACAATGAATGTCACATTGCTACCCATTACAAAAGCTTCAGGAGGTAGGATATTAAATAGGTTTGTTATATAACCTGGACCTTGTATAAGCGTAATAGCAATAGTTAACCAACGTGTAATTTGGTTAATTTTGCGACGACCACTTTCCCCTTCTTTCTGTAATTTTTGTAAATAAGGTACTGCTATACCCATAAGCTGCACTACAATAGATGCAGAGATATAAGGCATAATACCCAATGCAAATACAGAGGCATTCGAAAATGCCCCACCTGTAAATGCGTTTAATAACCCAAGTAAACCTCCGTCTGTCTGAGCAGACAAGTTGGCTAATTGAGATGCATCAATACCCGGAAGTACTATCTGAGCTCCAAAACGGTATACTAAAAGTAAACCTAATGTTAAAAGAATGCGATTCTTTAGCTCTTCAATTTTCCAAATATTCTTAATCGTTTCTATAGCCTTCATACTAATAATGTTATAAAGTTACTGCTTCTCCGCCTGCTGCTTCTATAGCTTTTTGTGCTGAGGCTGTAAATTTATGAACACTAATTTTCAGTTTAGCTTTTAGCTCACCACGACCTAAAATCTTAACTAAGTCATTTTTACCTACTAATCTGTTTTGAACCAAAACATCAATAGTAACTTCATCCTGGATTCTTCCAGCATCAACGTATTCTTGTAAAGTATCAAGATTTACTCCTGAAAATTCCTTACGGTTTACATTTGTAAAACCAAATTTAGGAACACGTCTTTGAAGAGGCATTTGACCTCCTTCAAAACCTACTTTCTTAGAATAACCTGATCGTGACTTCGCACCTTTGTGCCCACGGCCTGCGGTTCCACCATTTCCTGTAGCTTCACCACGACCTCGCCTGCTGTCGTTCTTTTTTACCGAGCCTGCTGCCGGTTTTAGATTGTTTAAACCCATTTTATTGTTTTGTTTAAGCTTCTTCAACAGAAACTAAATGACTCACTTTATTTATCATTCCCAAGATGTTTGAAGTATTTTCATGCTCCACAACCTGGTTCATCTTTGTAAGACCTAAAGCCTCAAGAGTTCTCTTCTGGTTTTGAGTACGATTAATCGCACTCTTAACCTTAGTTACTTTAATTTTTGCCATTGTCTTAAAATTATCCTTTAAAAACTTTATCAAGAGAAATCCCTCTTTGCTTAGCAACAGTCTCTGCACTTCTCAATTGTAAAAGTGCATCAAAGGTAGCCTTTACCACGTTATGTGGATTAGAAGATCCTTGATTTTTTGAAAGTACATCGTGAATACCTACAGCCTCTAATACAGAACGGATTGCACCACCTGCTATTACACCCGTACCAGGAGCTGCTGGCATAAGCAATACTCGCGCACCACCATATTTACCTTTTTGCTCGTGAGGTATCGTACTTTTACTAAGCGGTATACGTACTAAGTTTTTCTTAGCATCCTCAACAGCTTTTGCAATAGCACTTGCAACATCCTTAGATTTACCAAGACCTTGACCTACAACACCACTCTCGTCACCTACAACAACAATTGCAGAAAAACCAAAAGCTCTACCACCCTTTGTTACTTTAGTAACACGTTGAACACCTACTAAACGGTCTTTAAGATCTAATCCGCTTGGTTTTACTAACTCTACGTTTTTATATTTTTGATACATAACTTCTTAGAATTTTAATCCGCCTTCTCGGGCTCCTTCTGCTAATTGTTTTACTCTCCCGTGATACAAGTAACCACCACGATCGAATGCAACCGCGTCAATTCCTGCTTCTTTAGCCTTCTCAGCTATCGCTTTTCCTACTCGCTTAGCAATATCAGCTTTATTTTCTTCAGATGAAGAAAAATCTTTATCGCGTGATGATGCAGCGGTTATCGTTTTACCCGTAGTATCGTCAATGATCTGCGCGTAAATTTCTTTATTACTTCTATATACAGAAAGTCTTGGACGTTCTGCAGTACCCACAAGAGCCTTACGGATTCTGAGACGTATTTTATTTCTTCTAGTGTATTTTGAAAATGCCATAACGCTATTTTATTATGCAGACTTACCTGCTTTTCTTCTTAATTGCTCACCTACAAACTTGATACCTTTTCCTTTGTAAGGCTCAGGCTTGCGGAAACCTCTAATTTTTGCTGCCACTTGACCTACTAACTGCTTGTCAAATGAAGTAAGTTTTACGATAGGGTTTTTACCTTTATCACTTACTGTTTCAACAGTAACTTCTGGCGCAACTTCCAAAACGATATTGTGTGAATAACCTAATGCCAAATCTAATTTTTGACCTTGGTTACTAGCTCTATAACCTACACCTACAAGCTCTAATGATTTAGTATAACCATTTGCTACACCTTCAATCATATTAGCTATTAAAGCACGGTAAAGACCGTGTTTTGCTTTATCTTCTTTTTTATCAGAAGAACGCTCTAAGGTAATTACACCTTCTTCAATTTTAATATCTATGTTAGAGTACTCTTGTTTAAGCTCTCCTAACTTTCCTTTTACAGTTATCATACCATCTGCTACATCAACAGTAACACCGGCTGGTATTGTAATTGGGTTTTTTCCTATTCTTGACATTGCTCTGTTCTTTTAACTGATTAATATACGTAGCAAAGTACTTCTCCTCCTACATTCTCTTGTTGAGCCTGCTTTCCTGTCATTACTCCTTTTGAAGTAGAAACAATAGAGATCCCTAAACCATTAAGAATACGAGGCACATCTTTAGAAGATGAATATTTACGTAAACCAGGCTTACTTATTCTTTGGATGTCCTTGATAACGGAGTCTTTTGTCTCTTTATCATATTTCAAAGCAATCTTAATTGAACCTTGAGCAGTTTTGTCTTCAAATTTGTAACTTAAAATATAACCTTGATCAAATAAGATCTTGGTTATTTCTTTTTTTAAGTTAGAAGCAGGGATCTCCACAACTCGGTGGTTTGCTGCTGCTGCGTTTCTAATCCTAGTTAGAAAATCTGCAATAGTATCTGTATACATTTATATTAAATTGCGGTCTTGGTTTTCTATTTTAACTATTTAAAATAAAACCTAAAACCAGTTTATTCTTAATTTACCAGCTTGCTTTTTTAACACCTGGTATAAGACCTTGGTTAGCCATTTCACGGAAAGTTACACGTGACAAACCAAAAGTTCTCATATATCCCTTAGGACGTCCTGTTATTTTACAACGGTTATGTTGACGTACAGGAGATGCATTCTTAGGCAGCTTTTGTAATGCCTCATAATCTCCAGCTTCTTTTAAAGCCTTTCTTTTATCAGCATATTTGGCTGCAAGTTTCTCGCGTTTTCTCTCACGAGCTTTCATTGATTCCTTTGCCATAATTACTTCTTTTTAAAGGGCATTCCCAATTGAGTTAATAATGCTTTCGCTTCTTTATCTGTTTCAGCAGATGTTTCAAAGGTAACATTCATACCTTCAATTTTACGAACTTTATCGATATCAATTTCAGGAAATATTATTTGTTCAGTAATACCTAGGCTATAGTTACCACGACCATCAAATCCTGTTGCATTAATACCATTAAAATCTCTTACACGAGGTAATGCTGATGTAATTAAACGATCAAGGAATTCATACATACGCTCACCACGTAATGTAACTTTTGCACCAATTGGCATTCCTTTACGTAATTTAAAAGCAGCGACATCTTTTTTAGACATAGTTGCAATAGCTCTTTGACCAGCAATTGTAGTTAATTCTTCTACAGAATAATCAATCAATTTTTTGTCTGCTACAGCCGCACCTACTCCTCTTGAGATAACGATCTTTTTTAATTTAGGAACCTGCATAACATTTGCATACCCAAATTCTTCCTTCAGAGCTGCGATTATGCGCTCATTATATTCGGTCTTTAGTCTTGAAATGTAAGCCATAACTAAATTACTTCATTTGATTTTTTAGAAAAACGCACTTTCTTATCCCCTTCCATACGGTATCCTACACGTGTAGCATCACCGTTACCATCTACTAGAGATAGATTAGAAATATGAAGAGCTGCCTCTTTCTTCGCAATACCACCTTGAGGATTAGAAGCACTAGGCTTCTCATGTTTAGATACTAAATTAACCCCTTCAACGATTGCTTTGTTCTTATCTTTAATAACACGCTGCACTTTACCTTCTTGACCTTTATGATCACCAGCAGTTACACGCACGGTATCTCCAACTTTTATTTTAAGCTTTGTCATCTTACTTCTGTATTAAAGCACCTCTGGTGCTAATGATACAATCTTCATGAATTGCTTATCACGAAGCTCTCTCGCTACAGGACCAAATACACGAGTACCGCGCATTTCTCCCTGAGCATTTAATAACACACAAGCATTATCATCAAAACGAATGTAAGATCCATCTTGACGACGTACTTCTTTACGTGTACGTACAACAACTGCAGTAGAAACAGCACCTTTCTTTACTTGGCCATTTGGAGTTGCATCTTTAACCGAAACAACTATTTTATCACCTACAGAAGCATATCTTCTTTTTGTACCACCTAACACTCTAATAGTCAAAACTTCTTTTGCACCAGTGTTATCAGCTACTCTTAATCTTGATTCTTGTTGTAACATAATTACTTAGCTCTTTCAATGATTTCTACAAGTCTCCAACTTTTAGATTTACTTAAAGGTCTTGTTTCCATGATCTTTACTGTATCTCCAATGTTGCAGTCGTTTTGCTCGTCGTGCGCTACGTACTTTTTCGTTTTTAAAACGAATTTACCATACATAGGGTGTTTTACCTTTTTTACTTCAGCAACCACAATTGATTTCTGCATTTTATTGCTGGTAACGACACCTATACGTTCTTTTCTTAAATTTCTTTTTTCCATCTTAAGCAGCATTATTGTAATTCGCGTTTTGTAAGCTCTGTAGCAATACGAGCTACTGATCTTCTTAGACCTCTAAGCTGAATGGGATTTTCCAAAGGAGAAATAGCGTGTGCCATTTTTAAATCGGTATAAGCTCTTTTCGCTTTTACTAACTCTTCCTGTAATTCTGCTACAGATAGTTCTTTTACTTCTGATTGTTTCATTTTTCTAGAATTTAGTCAGCTTGATAATCCCTAGCTACTACATATTTTGTTTTAACCGGAAGCTTCTGTGCTGCTAATCGCAATGCCTCACGAGCCACCGGCTCAGAAACACCACCTACTTCAAACAACATTCTACCTGGCTTAACTACAGCTGCCCAATACTCAACGGCACCTTTACCCTTACCCATACGTACTTCCAAAGGCTTCTTTGTAATTGGCTTATCTGGAAATATTCTGATCCATAAAGATCCTTCACGTTTCATAAAACGCGTTGCAGCAATACGTGCAGCTTCTATTTGTCTTGACGTAAGAAAGTTAGAGTCCAATGATTTGATACCAAATGTACCATTAGAAAGTAAATGCCCTCTTCCGGCATTACCCTTCATTCTTCCCTTCTGTTGCTTACGAAACTTTGTCTTTTTAGGCTGTAACATCTCTTTTTACTTTAAAAAATTACTTTCTACGACGTGGCTTTGGTGATCCAGCTCCACGACCGGCCTTTCCTCCTTGCTTCTTAGCAAGACCTACTAAAGGAGATAATTCTCTCTTTCCATAAACCTCACCTTTCATGATCCATACTTTGATGCCCAATCTACCATAAGTAGTATGTGCTTCAACTAAAGCATAGTCAATATCAGCTCTGAATGTTGATAATGGAATACGACCTTCTTTATAAGATTCTGAACGAGCCATTTCTGCACCATTTAAACGGCCAGAAATTTGTATTTTAATACCTTCTGCATTCATACGCATTGCAGCCGCAATAGCCATCTTCGTTGCACGACGGTAAGAAATACGATTCTCAATTTGACGGGCTACTGAGGAAGCAACCAAAAAAGCGTCAAGTTCAGGACGTTTAATCTCAAAAATATTGATCTGAACTTCCTTATCAGTAATTTGTTTAAGTTCTTCTTTCAACTTGTCTACCTCTTGACCACCTTTCCCAATAATTATACCAGGTCTTGCAGTAGTGATAGTAACGGTTACAAGCTTAAGCGTACGCTCAATAATTACTCTAGACACACTAGCTTTAGATAAACGAGCATGAATGTACTTTCTAATCTTATCGTCTTCGGCAAGTTTATCGCCGTAGTCGTTACCACCATACCAGTTAGATTCCCATCCTCTGATAATACCTAGGCGATTTCCGATTGGATTTGTCTTCTGTCCCATTATTATTTGCTTTGTGTGTTATCTTTAGCAGCTAAAACCACAGTAACGTGGTTGCTACGTTTTCTAATTCTGTGTGCGCGACCTTGTGGGGCTGGACGAAGTCTTTTTAGCATACTACCGCCATCCACTCGAATCTCTTTAACAATTAAATCTGCGTCCTCAAGACTTGCATCTTCGTTTTTCTCTTGCCAGTTTGCAATGGCAGAAAGAACTAACTTTTCTACACGACGAGAAGCTTCTTTGTTACTGAATTTCAATATTTGAAGCGCTTTCTCTACTTTCTGACCTCTCACTAAATCCACAACTAAGCGCATTTTTCGAGGTGAAGTAGGGCAGTTGTTCAGTTTTGCAAAGGCTACGTTCTTCTTAGCCTCTTTTATCTGCTCTGCTCTTTCTTTTTTACGAACTCCCATAGCTTCAATTATTTTTTACCTTTATTTTTTGACCCCGTATGACCTCTAAAAGATCTCGTAGGTGAAAATTCTCCTAACTTGTGACCAACCATATTCTCTGTTACATAAACAGGAACAAATTGACGACCGTTGTGAACTGCAATAGTTTGACCAACAAAATCTGGAGTAATCATCGAAGCTCTTGACCAAGTTTTGATTACTGTTTTCTTATTAGCCTCAACATTAGCAGCTACTTTCTGCTCTAATTTATAGTGAACGTAAGGTCCTTTTTTTAATGAACGTGCCATATCTTATTATTTCTTTCTACGTTCTACAATATATTTATTACTCGCTTTAGTCTTAGTACGCGTTCTGTAACCTTTAGCAGGTATACCATTTCTAGAACGAGGGTGACCACCAGAAGATTTACCTTCACCACCACCCATTGGGTGATCGACAGGGTTCATCACTACTGGTCTTGTACGTGGACGTCTACCTAACCAACGCTTTCTACCAGCTTTACCAGAAACGATAAGCTGATGATCACTGTTAGATACAGCACCTATTGTAGCCATACAATTAACAAGAATTAATCTAGTTTCACCAGATGGCAACTTAACTGTAGCAAACTTCCCATCACGAGCCATAAGCTGAGCAAATGCTCCAGCACTACGAGCCATAATAGCTCCTTGTCCCGGACGAAGTTCAATACAAGAAATAATTGTACCCAATGGAATATCAGATAATGGTAATGCATTTCCTATTTCAGGAGCAGAACCAGATCCAGATACAACATTTTGATCTACCTGAAGACCATTAGGAGCAACGATATAACGCTTCTCCCCATCTTGATAGTTCAATAAAGCTATAAAAGCAGTACGATTAGGATCATACTCAATTGTAGCTACGGTTGCAGGAACACCTACTTTATTTCTTTTAAAATCTATTACGCGATAGCGTCTTTTATGACCACCACCAGTATAGCGCATGGTCATTTTACCTTGACTGTTTCTCCCCCCAGATCTTTTCATCGGAGCCAATAGGCTTTTTTCCGGCTTATCAGTAGTGATGGCGTCAAACCCATTTACTACTCTAAATCGCTGTCCTGGGGTGATTGGTTTTAATTTTCTTACTGACATTTTTCTGTCTTAAATGTTATTATAAAAATCAATCACATCACCTTCCGCCACCTGTACAATAGCTTTCTTAAAGCCTTTTGTTTTACCAGTGATCATACCAGACTTTGTAAATTTGGTATTACGATCAGGGCGAACGTTCATTGTTCTAACTTTAATTACCGAAACTCCATAAGCTGCCTCAACGGCATTTTTCACTTGGATCTTATTAGCACCGGGATTTACTTCAAATGTATAACGGCTATTTAGCTCGCTATCCATTGTAGCTTTTTCGGTAATCACGGGTTTTATTAAAATACTCATGTTGTTTACTTACTTAAAGTTTGCTCAATTTCTTCTAGAGAACCTTCTAAAAACACTACATTATGAGCATTCATAATTTTGTAAGTGCTTAATTCTGAACTCGTTATAACCTCAGAGGTCTTCAAATTGCGTGACGACAAATATACATTATTATTTGACTCACCCAACACAAACAAAGACTTTTTATTATCTAGGCCTAAAGCCTTTACAACATCAATAAAATCTTTTGTTTTTGGAGTTTCAAATTTAAAATCCTCAACGATTATGATAGCTTTATCATTTGCTTTAAGAGTTAAAGCTGAACGACGCGCTAAACGTTTAAGACCTTTGTTTAATTTGAATGAATAATTACGAGGTCTAGGTCCGAACATACGCCCACCACCTTTAAATACACCAGACTTGATACTACCAGCACGTGCCGTACCTGTACCTTTTTGTTTTTTAATCTTACGTGTACTACCTGCAATTTCTGCACGCTCCTTAGCTTTATGCGTACCTTGTCTTTTATTAGCAAGGTGTTGCTTTACATCTAAGTAAATAGCGTGATCATTAGGCTCTATACCAAAAATAGCATCAGAAAGGTTTGCCTCTCTCCCTATTTCTTTTCCTTTAATATCAACTACTGCTACTTTCATTACCTTTCAATAATTACATAAGCGTTTTTGTGACCAGGCACACAACCTTTAACCACAAGTAGATTCTTTTCAGCAACTACTTTTAAAACTCTTAAATTTTGAACTTTAACTCGCTCATTTCCCATTTGACCAGCCATGCGCATACCTTTAAATACACGAGCAGGATAAGAAGCAGCACCAATAGAACCAGGAGCTCTTAATCGGTTATGCTGACCGTGAGTAGATTGACCTACACCACCAAAACCATGACGTTTTACAACCCCTTGGAATCCCTTACCTTTAGATGTACCTACTACATCTATAAACTGACCTTCTTTAAAGACATCTACAGTTACTGTATCGCCTAAATTGTACTCACCATCAAAACCTTGAAATTCAACGATTTTACGCTTAGCAACTGTACCAGCCTTTTTAGCGTGCCCTTGAGCAGCTTTGGTTGCAGTCTTTGCGTCATCGAAACCTAATTGAAGAGCACTATACCCATCAACTTCTTCAGTTCTGACTTGGGTAACAACGCAGGGACCTGCTTCTATAACAGTACAAGGAATATTTTTCCCGTTCTCGTCAAAGATGCTGGTCATACCCACTTTTTTTCCAATTAACCCAGACATATTAATTATTATTGATTATTACTATTTTACTTATTTTTTTGGCCTTAGCCTAAATAAAAACAGGGTCAAAATACTTTCAACCCTGAATGTATTTTTACCGTTTTTCCCTCGCACGCAGCTTAGGACATTTAAATAAATCGGGCTTTAAATTAAAAAGCCCGAAATAATTAGACTTTTATCTCTACTTCAACTCCACTAGGTAATTCTAACTTCATTAACGCATCTATCGTTTTTGAAGAAGAACTGTAGATATCAAGTAAACGTTTGTAAGAGCTAAGCTCAAACTGCTCACGAGATTTTTTATTAACGTGAGGTGAACGTAACACTGTAAAGATTTTTTTATGAGTAGGAAGTGGGATTGGCCCAGTCACTACAGCACCGGTACTTTTTACCGTTTTTACGATTTTTTCAGCAGACTTATCTACTAAGTTATGATCGTAAGATTTAAGTTTTATTCTGATTTTCTGACTCATTTCTTAGTAATTAAGCGTTAGCAATTCCTTTTGCCGCTGCAATAACTTCCTGCGATACGTTCGCTGGAGTTTCTGCATAGTGTGAAAATTCCATAGTAGAAGTTGCACGACCTGAAGATAAAGTACGTAATGTAGTTACATAACCAAACATCTCTGATAATGGCACTGTTGCTTTCACAACTTTTGCACCAGCACGGTCACCCATACTTGTCATTTGACCACGACGTCTGTTAAGATCTCCTACAATATCACCCATATTCTCTTCTGGAGTAATAACTTCAACCTTCATGATTGGCTCAAGAACTACAGCTCCAGCAGCTTTAGCAGAAGATTTAAATCCTAATTTAGCTGCAAGTTCAAAAGATAATGCATCTGAATCCACTGGATGGAAAGAACCATCCTTAAGTGTAACCTTCATCGCATCAACCTCAAATCCTGCTAAAGGACCATTAACCATAGCGGCTTTAAATCCTTTTTCTACAGAAGGAATATATTCTTTAGGAACGTTACCACCTTTAACAGCGTTAATAAACTCTAAACCAACTTTACCTTCTTCAGCAGGTTCCAATGTAAATACAATGTCAGCAAATTTACCACGACCACCAGATTGCTTTTTGTAAACCTCTCTATGATCAGCAGATCTTGTAATAGCCTCCTTATATTCAACTTGTGGTTGACCTTGATTAACCTCCACTTTAAATTCACGTCTAAGACGATCAACAATAATATCCAAGTGAAGCTCACCCATACCAGATATAATTGTTTGACCAGAAGCCTCATCAGTACGCACCTGGAAAGTTGGATCCTCTTCAGCAAGCTTAGATAAAGCCATACCTAATTTATCAACGTCTGCTTTAGTTTTAGGCTCCACAGCAATACCAATAACCGGATCTGGGAAGTCCATACTTTCTAAAACAATAGGATGCTTTTCTGATGTTAATGTATCACCAGTTTTAATATCCTTAAAACCAACAGCTGCACCTATATCTCCCGCTTCGATAAAATCAATTGCATTTTGCTTATTAGCATGCATTTGATAAATACGAGAAATACGCTCTTTATTTCCAGAACGATTATTCAACACATAAGAACCCGCGTCTAAGCGACCAGAATATGCACGGAAAAAAGCTAAACGCCCAACGAATGGATCTGTTGCAATTTTAAATGCTAATGCTGCAAACGGCTCAGTAACATCTGGCTTACGCCATTCTTCTTTTTCTGTATCTGGGTTTGTACCCTTAATACCTTCTTTATCAACTGGAGAAGGTAAATAACGACATACAGCATCTAATAAGAACTGAACACCTTTATTTTTAAAAGCAGAACCACAAATCATTGGAATGATAGACATATCCATTACAGCAGCACGAAGCGCAGCATGCACTTCATCTTCAGTAATAGAATCCTCATCCTCCATATATTTCTCAAGTAAGTTCTCATCATAAGCAGCAACCTCTTCGATTAGCATACCACGATACATTCTTACTTCTTCTTTCATTTCTTCAGGAATAGGCACAACATCAAATGTCGCTCCTTGAGTTTCATCATGCCATACTACAGCACGATTTTTAACAAGGTCTATAATCCCTCTAAAATCAGCTTCATCACCAATAGGTAAAACGATAGGCACAGCATTTGAACCTAACATTTCTTTTACTTGCTTACAAACTTCAAGAAAATTAGAACCTTGACGGTCCATTTTATTCACAAAGCCCATACGAGGCACCTTATAATTATCAGCAAGTCTCCAGTTAGTCTCAGATTGAGGCTCAACACCATCAACCGCGCTAAACAAGAATACTAGACCATCAAGAACACGCAATGAACGGTTAACCTCTACCGTAAAATCTACGTGGCCAGGAGTGTCAATAATATTAAAGTGATAATCTTTTGAATCTGGTAACGGCTGAGCGTTTTCCATTGGGAACTTCCAAGAACAAGTCGTTGCAGCAGATGTGATAGTAATACCACGCTCCTGCTCCTGCTCCATCCAGTCCATAGTCGCAGCACCATCATGCACCTCGCCTATTTTATGGCTAACACCAGTATAATAAAGTATACGCTCAGTTGTTGTAGTTTTACCCGCATCAATATGAGCCGCAATACCTATGTTTCTTGTATATTTTAAATCTCTTTGTGCCATTTTATTTTAGAATCTAAAGTGAGAGAATGCTTTATTTGCTTCCGCCATCTTATGAGTATCTGTACGCTTTTTAACAGCAGCACCTTCTTCTTTAGCAGCAGCTAATACTTCTGCAGCTAATTTAGAAGCCATCGATTTTTCGTTACGCTTACGCGAATAACTAATCAACCACTTCATCGCAGTAGATATCTTGCGATCTGGTCTAATTTGCATTGGTATTTGAAATGTAGCTCCACCTACTCTACGACTACGTACTTCTACGTGAGGCATAACGTTAGATAATGCATCTTTCCAAACTTCCAAAGCAGTTTTCTCTTCGTTGTTTTTCTTTTCTTCTACGATATCCATTGCATCGTAAAAGATTTTAAAAGCTACCGATTTCTTACCATCCCACATCATCATGTTTACAAAACGCGTAACAAGTTGATCGTTAAATCTTGGATCTGGTAAAAGAGGTCTCTTTTTGGCCTGTCTTTTTCTCATTTCTTCTCTTTAAAAGTGTTGATAATTACTTCTTCGGGCGTTTTGCACCATATTTAGAACGACGTTGTAGTCTACCCTGAACACCTGCTGTGTCCAATGCACCACGTACAATGTGATATCTAACTCCTGGCAAATCTTTCACCCTTCCACCTCTAACCAATACTATCGAGTGCTCTTGTAAGTTGTGACCCTCACCACCAATGTATGCATTCACCTCTTTACCGTTAGTTAATCTAACACGCGCTACTTTACGCATTGCTGAGTTAGGTTTTTTAGGTGTAGTGGTATACACACGGGTACAAACCCCGCGGCGTTGTGGGCACGAATCTAAAGCAGCCGATTTACTCTTCTTGGTTATTTTGGCTCTTCCTTTTCGTACTAATTGTGAAATTGTTGGCATAATTTCCTTTACCTAATTATAGTTAATCTAATTGCCCCTCTTCTAAGGGCTTGCAAAGGTATAAAATAAATTGAGTAATTCAAGCTATAATTCATTAATTTTCAAAGGTATTTAGCTAATACACCAAAATCACTATTAAACAAACTATAGATTTTAATCTTAATCTAGATTCTTACTAATTGAATACTCAAAAAACACTCTTTAACTTTCTATTAATCATTTATTTGATTATCCCATCTCATAGCTTTAGTCAAAAGATAGTAGTTACTGTAGAAACATTGAATACAAACCAAGACAGCATTGCATCCATATATTTTCCACAGCGAATATTTGAATCTTTAGCTCAACTTGATATCGCCATTAGCAATACCACCACCAAAATGGAGGAATCCGGGTATTTCAGTCACACCATTAAATTAGATAAAGATTATTCAGCTTTCAGCAAAAGAAATTTAAATTTCAATAGCGGTCCACAATCAAAACAAATTACCATATATATTAATGACAGTATAACAAAAGAGTTTCTACATCAAAAAAGAATTCCCATTAATAATGACCGGCTAATAATAAATACGGATGATGCAAGAAAATTGCTTACAGATTTAAGCGAGCACGAAGCAAGACATGCTAGACCAACTACCATATTTCAGTTGAGAAATCTAAAAATAGCAAACGATGAACTCTCAGCCATTTTAACTGTAATTCGCAATAGCAAGCCTAAAGCAACAAAAGTAAAAATTGTTGGCTATCCAAAATTTCCTATTTCCTACACTACTCACTACTTAAAAATTAATCAACGAGCAGACAAAAAATACCTGAACGACATATCTAAAAATTTTCACCAATTACCTTTTGTGACAAAAACTAAAGATTCTGATATATTAATAACCAAAGAATCAAAAACACTCTATTTATATGGTCAAAAAGCCAAGTCTAATTCTTTTGAAGGATACTTAGGTTTTGGTAATATTAATAACAGTAGTAAATTCGGGATTAATGGAAATTTAGATTTACAATTATTAAATAACTTTAATTATGGGGAATCTCTAAACCTTCTTTACAGAGGAGATGGAAACGACCAGCAGAACCTAAACCTCTCCACACACTTACCTTTTGTATTTAAATCCCCTATCACAATTGAAGCCTCGCTAAACTTATTTAGAAAAGATTCTACCTTTTCAACTTCAAGCCAGACGATCGCCTTGCAATATGGACTTAATAGCAAAACACAAATTTATATAACCGCCGGATTTGAAGAATCAACTCTTTTAAAGTTAACTGCAAACGATCTACTTTCTAACTACAATAAAAAGAAGATTGGATTTGGGATTAACTATAAAACCATCAGCGATTCAGAAAGCGTTTTTAAATCATCATTCAAATTAAGCGCCTTACAACGTAATTCTAGTGAACTACATACAAAAGTTAATCAAATTAAATTTTCAATAGACGCATCACTCGTCACCTCTAATCTGAAAACCCATCAATTCTATTTAAATGGTATAATAAGAGCATTAGAATCTCAAAATTATTTTGATAATGAATTGTTCCGATTTGGAGGCAATAAAAGCATTAGAGGTTTTAAGGAAAATCAGCTATTGGCTTCAAGTTATTTTTTAATGCGTACAGAATACAGATTTAAGCCTGCACAAAACCTTTTTCTAAATACGATAACTGATGCAGCATATACCTTTTCTCCAAATCTAGAAAATCCGCTGTTTTTATATAGTTTCGGACTAGGCAGTGGCATACAGACCAAGTCAGGCTTATTATTAATTAATATAGCCAACGGTATTTCTAAAAATACCACCATTCAATTTTCTAACACTATAATTCATATAGGTATTTCAACAGAATTTTGAAAAAATACCCTCTCCTTCAAAATAAACCACATAGCTTAAAAAAATCTTAAAAATCTTAATTTTACAATCCCTAACATACAAACCACAATTAACAATATTGATAATTATGAATATTACTTAACATTAAATTTAAGACATAACGTTTTTTAACAAATATTTCTCAGCAATATCACACAAAGGCTACACATATTTGATTTAACACCCAATTAATATTTATTAACTAAATTTTTTAATTTTTTTAACACAATAATTGTTTTCTATGTTTTTTTTGATGACATTTAGCTAGGCTAATTCAAATAAATATTAAATATGAAAACAAAATTACAAGGTTTTTTGACACTGCTAATTGTGTTAACGATGCAAATAACATTTGCACAATCCAAAACTGTTACAGGTACAGTTACTGACGATTCGGGAATACCCCTACCCGGTGTGAATGTGATAGTTAAAGGCACTACACAAGGAACACAGACAGATTTTGATGGTAAATACACTATCGCAGCTACAGATGGGAGTACAATTGTCTTTTCCTATGTAGGGTTTGCTAATAAATCTCAAATTGTTGGAAGTTCTAATATCGTTAATGTCACGTTAGAACAAGGAGAACAGTTAGACGAGATAATTCTTACAGCCTTGGGCTTAGAAAAAAAGAAAGATGAAGATTTAAGTTCTTCGACAACTATTAGTACCGAAGAAATATCAAAATCTGGAGAAACAGGCTTAATTCAAGGACTTTCAGGGAAAACATCTGGTGTTAATATTACGAGAAGCTCAGGTGATCCCGGAGCCGGCGCATATATACAAATTAGAGGTCAAAATACAGTTTTAGGTAGCGCCTCACCACTTATTGTATTGGATGGTGTGATTATTTCTAATACAAGCGTGGGGAGTGGAACAGATGGTGTTGTTCAACAATCAAGATTAAATGATATTAATCCTGAAGATATTGCAAATGTTACCGTCTTAAAAGGCGCTGCAGCAGCATCTATTTATGGTACAGGAGCAGCTAACGGAGTAATAATAATCAAAACTAAAAAAGGTAAAGGATCTGGAGGCAAGGATGTTTCTGTAAACTTTAGATCATCAGTTTCATTTGACAAGGTTAATGTTGAATTTGAAAAACAAGGACTTTATGGGCAAGGAAATAACGGTGTTTTTGCAAGAAATACGGGTAACTCATGGGGGGATAAAATAGCAGATCGAGTAGGCGGACCAGACTTAGTTGACACATCGGGGCGGTATTTTGAAGCAGACTCCGGTAATCTTTACTACCCAATTACAGAAAAAAAATCTCAGGAAGTTTTTAATAGCGCAAACAGAGATCAGATATTTGGAACAGGTGTAACTATTGATAATTCCTTAAGCTTAGGTTATGCTACAGACAACACAAATACACTTATTAGTGTATCTGACTTAGATCAAGAAGGTATCATCAAAGGTGGTTCATCTTATAACAGACAAACATTAAGATTTAATCATGAAGCACGTGTTTCTGATAAATTTATGGCAAGAATAAACTCTTCATACTCCAAAGTATCTTCAGAAAGAATTCAACAAGGATCTAATTTAAATGGTCTTTATCTTGGATATTTGAGAACGTCGCCAGATTTTGACAATACAGATTATAAAGGAACTTATTTTAATGATGCAGGTGTAAGTTTTTTAAATGCTCATAGAGGATATAGAAATGATTTAGGTTCTGCTGCTCCGGTTTATAACAATCCAGGCTGGACTATAAATGAACAAGAGAACCCTAATGAAGTAGAACGTTTTATCATTAATCCAGAAATTAACTGGAAAATACTTGATAATTTAAGTTTAACTGGGCGTTACGGTTTGGATTATTATACAGATACTAGAGAAACATTTTTTCCTGTTAACTCTGCAGCAGGATTGGCAACAGGGGCGTTTTTTAGAAATCAAATCCAAGAGAAACAACAAACCTATAACATCTTTTTAAACGGAAGCAATGTAATTACATCAGATATTAATCTTAGCTGGATTCTTGGTGCTCAGTTTGAAGAAAATGATTATCAAAATCTAGGCGGATCCTCAACAATTTTTACAAATCCATTTGTGGACGACCTTAGGATATTCGGTAATGCAGAGGCAGCAAATGAATCTCCATCTTTGTTCAAATCTCTAACAAGAAAATCGGGAGGTTATGGTGTTTTGAATTTTGATTTGTTTAATCAAATTTTCTTAGAAGCAACAGGTAGAATAGAAAGAGCATCATCTCTTAATGAAACTATCTTTTACCCGAGCTTTTCTGCGGGATGGGCATTTTCTGAAAATATAGAAGATAAATCAATACTTTCATTCGGTAAATTAAGAGCATCCTACGGAGAAGTAGGTATAGAGCCTATTGCATACGCAAGTTTAACTACTTTCGGCCCTGGTGGAATCGCATCTTCTTGGGGTGATGCTTTATCAGCATCTGTTTATGGAAATCCATTTGCAAGAAGTACGACAAAAGGTAATCCAGACTTAACTGTCGAGCGAATAAAAGAATTTGAAATTGGTACCGATTTAAGATTTGCTAATAATAGAATCTCTTTAGGCGCAACCTACTACAATAGAACTACCGAGGATGCTTTATTACCAATTGATCTTCCATCATCTACAGGATTTTCGAGTGTTTTGCAAAATGCTGCCGAAATCTCAAACAAGGGTATAGAATTAGACTTAGGTCTCAATATAATTCGTAGTGAAAATTTAAAATGGGATATAAATATTAACTACTCTAAAAATGACAACATAGTTGAAAGTCTTAGTGGCGTACAATCCTATTTCTTAAATGGTTTTACAGGAACTTCATCTCGAGTTGTTGAAGGAGAACCTTTTGGAGCTCTTTGGGGAGTATCTTTTGCTCGAGATGAAGCTGGCGATTTAATTCTTGACGCCAATGGCTTTCCTACACAAGCTAGTCAAGAAGGAGTAATTGGTGATCCTAACCCAGATTGGAGAGGTGGTATAAGCACTTCATTATCATTTAACGGATTTACCGTAAGTGCACTAGTAGAAACTTCTCAAGGAGGTGATATTTGGGGAGGTTCGAATGGAGTACTTAATACGTTTGGTATATCTCCTATAACTGCAAACGAAAGCACTTCAACTGAGGCGCTAGTCAATTATAGCGGAGTTACAATTCCTGCTAATACTGCTTTTAGAGGTAATATTCAAGATTTCGGTAGCGGCCCAGTTGCTCTTGATCAAGCTTGGTACGGTAGCCTTGGTGGTGGTTTTGGAGCTGTTGGTGAGCAATTTATTGAAGATGGATCATGGACACGACTTAGAGAGCTATCTCTATTTTACGCTATCCCATCTACTTATGTTGAGAGAATAGGACTTCAAGCAATAGAATTTGGAGTGACAGGAAGAAACCTAATATTATGGACAGATATTGAAGGCTTTGATCCAGAAACGAATTTAACTGGAGCTTCTAAAGGTAGAGGTTTAGAATACTTTAATAACCCTGGAACAAAATCCTATTTATTTACCCTTAAAATTTCTTACTAATTAACTTTAGATAAATCAGACATGAAAAATATATTCAAAATATTTACTATCGGACTTTTAATCTCCACTGTTTCTTGTGAAGATTATTCTGAGGATCTAAATACAGATCCAAACAATTTTACAGATGCACCAGGATCTTTAGTGATTGGTCAAGCAGAATTAGAAGTAATAAAACTTTCAGAAAGTCAAGCCTCACGGTATGCTGGGCTCTTTACCGATCAATTTTCAGGATGTGACAGACAATATATTCCATATGAAACGTACGCTGTTACGACTGGAGATTTTGATGACACTTGGGATGATCTATATGCAGCAGGTGTAGCTCAATCTCAGTATGTACAGGACAAGGCCACAATAGATGGAGATAATGTTCTGCTAGGAGTAGCTCAAATAATGGAAGCTTTATTATTTGGAGAAGCAGCAGCACTATTTGGAGATGTTCCTTTTAGTGAGGCTGGTGACCCTTTATTATTTCCTAATCCTCAATATGACAAACAATCTGATGTTCTAGCAGGAGTACAGGAAATATTAAATGAGGCATTAACCAATGTTGGAAACACAAAAGTAAGTAATGCCTTTGGAGGAACAATATTTGTTCAAAATGATGCCACTTGGTCACAAATTGCTCATTCGCTTAAAGCACGATATTTCCTTATATCGAAAAATTATACTGGAGCGTATACAGAATCGCGACTTGGAATCACTTCTGCGAGCGGAGATCTTTTAGCGAGACATGGTGTAAATACAGGAGAAAAGAATCTTTATTTTCAATTCACTCAAGAGCAGAGAGGTGGTTATTTAGGATTATGTAATTCCCCATATCTATTAAGATTATTAGATGGTACTACCCCTAGATTATTAGCTACCCCTGGTGATAGTAATAGACTAGATGTTTATTTTGACACTGCTAATTCAGAAGTGAATACAAATGATGGAGGCTACTTTGCTATTGATGCGAGCTTTCCAATTATTAGTTTTGTTGAAACTAAACTAATCGAAGCTGAAGCTGCAGCACGAACTAATCAAGACGGAAACACTCCATTTAATACTGTAAGAAACTATTTAGCTTTAGAATATGGTGGGACTTTTCCTCCTAGTACCGCCACTGGAGATGTATTAATAAATCAAATTTTAGAAGAAAAATATATTTCATTAATTGGCTCATTACAAGTTTTTCATGATACAAGAAGAACAAACAATGCATTAAATATTCCAATTAAAGGAAGTACCAATTCGTCAGTCCCTCAACGCTTTTTATACCCACAAATTGAGATAAACGCAAATACTAGTTTTCCTGGACTTATAGAAATTTTTACTAAAACTGAGGTTAATAATTAAATTTTGAATTAGCCTGAATAGCCATTTTAGTGTAAAGCTAGAATGGCTATTTTTTTTAAATAATTTGGTCAAGCGTCGGAAGCGCTAAAAGTTTAATATTTCCAAAAGTTAAATTTTTATTAATTAAAATTATAACAAACTAAACATCAACAAGATATAGTTCCCATAAAAATAATTATGATATCAATAAAATTAAATACTTTAACACTTAAATAATAAGATATTCACAAGATAAATTTGATTTTATTGAAATTAATTGATGGTTATCGCAAGATTTAAGAGATAAAAATTGTTTTTTGAATATTATTTATACAAATTCGCTGCTGGCTAATTCAAATAAATAATAAACATGAAAACTAAATTTAGTGGATTGCTAACACTTTTACTGGTGTTAGTGGTGCAAATCTCGTTTGCACAAACAAAGGAAGTAACCGGAACGGTTACTGATGGAAGTGGGGTTCCCCTTCCAGGAGTAAACATCGTAATCCAGGGCACAACAACTGGTACTCAAACAGATTTTGATGGTAATTACACTATTGGGACTGAGCAAGGTGCAACTTTAGTATTCTCTTACATTGGTTTTGGGGAAGTTCAAAAAGTAGTTGGATCTTCAGCAACAATTAATGTTACCATGCAAGCTGGAGAGGCATTAGAAGAAGTTGTTGTTACAGCTTTAGGTATTACGAGAGAGAAAAAATCTCTTGGTTATGCTACGCAAGAAGTTTCAAGCGAAGAATTGACTGAAACAAGAAATAGCAATGCATTAAATGCACTTTCAGGTAAAGTTGCTGGTGTTCAAATTTCTAATGCTAGTGGTAATTTAGGAGGTTCTTCTCGTATTGTTATACGTGGTATTGGATCTATTACTCAAGAAAACAGACCTCTTATTGTTGTAGATGGTATTCCATTAGACAACAGTAACTACAACTCTAGCTCAACCCAAACAGGTGGCGGTGGTCGTGATTTTGGTGATACAGGATTCGACATCAACCCTGATGATATTGCATCTATGAACGTACTAAAAGGTGGTGCAGCTGCAGCACTTTATGGTTCTCGTGCAAGTAATGGTGTTATTCAAATTACTACTAAATCTGGTAAAAAAGGTAAAGGTGAAGTAACCGTAAATTCAGGTATTACCTTTGAAGAGGTAAATATTTTACCTCAAACTCAAAAGTTATATGGTGGAGGTAGTGGAAATTTCACTATTGGTGAGCAAGGTGGCTTTAATCAAGGGACTATTAATGGTGTTACCTATGATGTAGTTGATTATGGAACTGATGAATCTTGGGGGCCACGTTACAGAGGACAACAAGTTCTTCACTGGGATGCATTTGACCCAGAATTCCCTGATGATTACTTACAAACAAGACCTTGGTTAGCTCCAGAAAATGATGGAAGTACTTTATTTAAAACAGGTTATTCATATAATAATGGAGTAGCATTTGCACAAGGTGGTGAAAATTCAAACATGCGTTTATCTATAAATAATACGCAAACTGAAGGTATTTTACCAAACACAAATCTTAAAAAGACTAGTATTAACTTTAATGGCTCTTCACAAATAGGAGACAAATTAAAAGTTGATGCTTCTGTAAACTTTACAGTAACAGATGGTTTTAATAGACCTGCTTCTGGTTACACTGGCGCTGGGGTAATACAGCAGTTATATCAATTTGGACAAACATCTTTAGATTACGAGCGCTTAAAAGCATATCAAACACCAGATGGTCGTCAAAGAACTTGGAATAGAACAGCATTTGACGATGCAACTCCAAGATATACAGATAACCCATATTGGATTTTAAATGAGAATACAGCTAGTGATAAGAGAACACGCTGGTATGGTTCTGTTGGAGCAACATATAACTTTACTGATGACTTTTATGCAGTAGCTAAAGTTTATGGTGATACTTATGATTTTAGAGTTAATGAAAGAACAGCCGTAGGCTCTCAAGCTCAAGCATATTACTCTGAAATAGATAGAGATTTTCAAGAGATTAACTATGAAGCAAGATTACATTATGACAAAAAAGTATTTGATGATAAGCTAAGTATCAATACATTCTTCGGAGGTAATCGTCGTGTTAATGAATATCATTCTTTAAGTAGTAATACCAATGGTGGTTTAGTTGTTCCAGGATTCTATAACTTAAGTAACTCTGCAGATAATGTATCTGTAGGTGAGTTTGATTCTCAACGTCAAATCAATAGTTTATTTGGTTCTGTATCTTTAGGATATGACAACTTCGCTTATTTAACTGTTACTGGTCGTAATGATTTTTCATCAACATTACCAGGTGATAACAATTCATACTTCTATCCTTCATTAAGTGGAAGTTTTATAGCATCTAAATTTATTCAAGCAGATTGGTTATCATTCTTAAAATTAAGAGCTGGTTATGCTGAAGTAGGTAGTGATACCGATCCTTATGCATTAATAAATGTTTACTCAGGGAGCAATCCGTTTCTAGGTTCAGTACCGTTTACATTAGGTAGTAGTAATAAGAATGCATTTCTTCTTCCAGAGGAAAAACGTACTTATGAATTTGGTGTTGAGGCTTCATTTTTTAATAGTCGCTTAGGATTTGATGTAACTTACTACAACGAAACAACCAAAGATTTAATTACTCCAGTACAAGTTGATCCAGCAACAGGATTTACATCTACCGTACTTAACGCAGGTGAATTAGAAAACAAGGGTATTGAAGTTTTGTTTAATGCAACTCCAATAATGACAGATGATTTTACTTGGGATCTTACCTTCAACTTCTCTAAAAACGAGAACACTTTGTTAAGTCTTCCTCAAGGATTAGAGACGCTACAATTAGCATCATTCCCTTTTAATGGTGTTTCTTTAAATGCTGTTGTAGGTGAGCGTTATGGCCAGATTAGAGGTACTAACTACGTTTACGACGATGCAGGTAATAAAGTTGTGAATTCTGATGGTAGTTACGCAGAAACTCAGGATGTTGAGAATCTAGGTTCTATATTACCTGATTATAATGCAGGATTAAGAAACACATTTACATATAAAGGAATAAGCCTTGGTGTTCTTATTGACAGACAAAAAGGTGGTAAGTACCGTTCTCTTACAAATATATGGGGTAACTACTCAGGTATTTTAGAGCAAACTGCTGCTAATAATATTCGTGAAGAAGGTATTGTTTTACCTGGTGTTACTGGTGATATCGCTTACAACGATGACGGTTCTTATACGGTTTCAAATACTGCAACAAACACTCAAGTAATTTCTGCTCAACAGTACGGTACAGATTTCTACTTTGGGAATGATAATCAAAACGTTTTCGACGCGTCTTACTGGAAAGTTCGTGAAATTACATTAGGTTATAGTTTACCTAAAGATTGGTTAGGAAATGCATTTAGCGATGTTAGATTAACTGCTTTTGGTAGAAACTTATTTGTATGGGGATTAGATAACGACAACTTTGACCCTGAAGTAGCTACTTCTGGTAGTGGAAATATTCAAGGTTCAGAAGGTGGTTCACTTCCTTCTACTCGTTCATATGGATTGAATGTTCAATTAAAATTCTAAGAAAAAATGAAAAATAAATTTATAATCTTATTAATGCTCATCATCTCTGCAGGATTTAGTTCTTGTGAGGAGGGCTTAGAAGAAGTTAATATTAACCCAAACGATCCTGAGGTCGTTCCAACGGCTAACATATTTACTTCTGCGACAAAACAATTCACAGATTTTAGCCGTGATGCTTTTAACTCTGGTAGATTAACTCAAGTTTGGGTTCAGTATTGGGGTCAAACTGCTTACGCAGATGAAGATCGTTATTTGTATCGCGAAACTTCAGCACAAAGTATCTATCAAAATACATACTTAGTTGCAACAGATTTAAAATCAATCATTGATTTAAACTCAAATGAAGAGACTAGAGATGCTGCTGCAAGCTCTGGTAATAACAACAATCAGATAGCTGCTTCTAGAATTATGCTATCTTATATGTTCTATGAGTTGACAAATTTCTTCGGGGATGTACCTTACTATTCTTATGGTAATGATGATCCAGATTTTCAAGCCTTAAGCGTTGATACTAATTTAAGTCCGGTATTTGCTCCACAAGAGAAAATATACGCTGATATCTTAAATGAATTGAGAGAATCTGCTGATATGATTAATACTAATGAGCAAGTTTTTACAAGTGGTGATAATATCTTTAACGGTGATGCTACAAAATGGAAAAAATTTGCAAATTCTCTTATTTTAAGAGTAGCAAATAACTTGAGAAATGTGGATGCTGCGACTGCAAACGCTGCAATTACAACTGCTATTCAATCTGGAGTTATGACTTCAAATGCAGACAATGCTGTACAGAGTTATGAAACTACAGATTTAAATGCCTCTCCTATGTGGGTTGCTTTTATAGGTAGAACTGACTTTGCAGTAGCTGCACCATTCATTAATTTATTAAAAGGTGAAACAGGTAATTTTGGTTTAGACCCTAGACTTTTTGAAATGGCTGCTCCAATTAATGCAAGCATTCAAGAAGTTAAAGATGGTACGTATACTAGAAGCGAAAATCCTGATGATTATTTTGGTGCACCTTATGCATTTAGAAATATGACTTCTCTTCCCTTTACTGCATACTCATTTATGAGTAGTAATGTTCTTAAGCCAGACTTCGGAGAAGTTCTTATGGAATATTCTGAAGTAGCTTTTATATTATCTGAGCAAAACGGATTTGATCAAATTAATTACGAAAATGGTGTGCGTGCTTCTATGCAAAAATGGGGCGTTGAAGAGGCTGATATCAATGCATATATAGCAACTTTACCAGCTGCTTCACAAGCAAATGTTTTGAATCAAAAATACATAGCGCTTTACATGCAGCCTAATACTGCTTACGCAACATATAGAAAGACTGGATTTCCAAATACGTTATTACTTCCAGGTGATACTGTAAGACTTCCTGAAAATCAAATTCAAGCGCAAGCACCAGCAAATCGTATTGAGACTTATACATTTGAATCTGGAGTAAATGGTGTAACAGATTTACCATTCCGTTTGAGATATCCTCAAATTTTACAAACCTTAAACAGAGAAAACCGTTCTGCAGCTGCTGCAGGCCTAGAAAATGGCGATACTGTTTTAAGCAAATTATTCTGGGACGTTAACTAAGTTAAAAATCAGAATATAGTCTTTAAAACCACCCGTGCAAACGGGTGGTTTTTTTATTTCGCAAAACTTAAAACAAACCTATCTTTGCAGTATGTCAAAAAACAACCATATCTACGGTACAAGAGCGATTATTGAAGCGATAAACGCAGGTAAAGAAATAGGGAAAATCTATCTTCAAAAGGGACTAAATAATCCCTTGTCTAAACAATTAGAAGGATTAGTAAGAGAACATGGAATATCTGTTTCATATGTTCCACAAGAAAAGCTTTACAAATTATCAGATCAAAATCATCAGGGAGCTATTGCTACCATCTCCCCTATTCAATTTGCAGATTTTGAAGCTACAGCAGAAGCCGTATTGTCTTTAGAAAAACCGGCCTTGTTTCTTTTACTTGATCAACTTACCGATGTACGTAATTTTGGTGCTATTATTCGTACTGCTGTTTGTACAGGTGTTGATGCGATTATTGTACCTAAATCTGGTGGCGCTCCAGTTACTGATGATACAGTAAAAACTTCTGCAGGTGCTATTTTTAATATTCCTATTTGCAAAGTAGATCACATTAAGGATGCTTTATTTTACCTACAAGGTTCTGGCGTAAAAGTAGTAGCCGCGACAGAAAAAACAGAAGATTCTGTTTATGACATAGACTATAAACCATCTTTGGCTTTAGTAATGGGAAGTGAAGGTAAAGGGGTTACCCCCGGAGTTTTAAAACTAGTTGATCACAAAGCAAAGTTACCAATGGCGGGTACTATAAGTTCACTTAATGTTTCTGTAGCTTGTGGTGCTTTTTTATACGAGATCGTTAGGCAGAGAAGCTAATCTTCTTTAAAATTTTCTTCTTCAGTATCAGGTGCTGGAGGATCAATAAAATTTCCATTTTCGTCAAATTGTTGCAAAAAAGGATCATTATCAGAATTGTAAGACTCGGTCTCCCATATATATTTTGGAGCTTTTGCAATCTTATTCCGAAGCAAGAAAGCTAAAATTGCTCCTGTTAAAAAACCAGACAAATGACCTTCCCAACTCATACCATCTTGTAGGGGCAGAGTTCCCCAAATTAAACTTCCGTAAAGAAAAACGACGATTAATGAAAATGCTGTTAAACGGAAATTTTTAGACCATAAACCTTTAAAGAAAAGAAAAGAGGCTAGCCCATAGACAATACCACTTGCTCCTATATGATAAGCTTCTCGGCCTACAATCCAGGTTCCTAAGCCACTAAATATAATTAGAAATAAAAACACTTTTAGCGCTACAGGTCGATAAAAATAAATCAAACCGGCTAGAAGTACTAATGTAGGGATACTGTTATGCCAAAGATGACTGAGGTTTGAATGAATGAATGGCGAAAATAGTATTCCACGTAGTCCTGATAGTTCTCTAGGCAACACACCGTATTTTGTAAAATTAAAACTAAACCTTAATTCAAACCAAAATACAAGCCACATCAACAGAACAAATAATATCGGATAAATAATAACCCGATTATTAAATTGAAAGGAATGATGATGTGTTTCTTTACCCATACTACAGCCTACTAGCAATTGTTTATCCAAAATCATAAATTAGGAAATACTGGCAGTTAATCTCAAGTAATTAAATAATTTTGAATTATGAATGCACCACTAGCAGAACGTTTGCGCCCTAAGAATCTTGATGATTATTTAAGTCAGGAACATCTTGTAGGTGATAAAGGATCACTTACTACTTCTATAAAATCTGGTTTAATACCTTCACTAATTTTATGGGGACCTCCAGGAGTAGGTAAAACTACGCTAGCCACCATTATAGCAGAAGAATCAAAACGCCCTTTTTACACGTTGAGCGCAATAAATAGCGGGGTAAAAGATGTAAGAGAAGTAATAGATAAAGCAAAAACTGCCGGAGGTTTATTTACTCAAAAGAACCCTATACTTTTTATAGATGAAATCCATCGCTTTAGTAAATCTCAACAAGATTCATTGTTGGCAGCAGTCGAGAAAGGTTGGGTTACATTAATAGGTGCTACAACAGAAAATCCAAGTTTTGAAGTGATACCAGCTTTATTGTCGCGTTGTCAGGTATATGTTTTGAATCCTTTTTCAGCTGACGATCTTAGAGCGCTTCTAAAGCGTGCAATGACTCAAGACACTATATTATCTAAGAAAAGAATTATTCTTGAAGAAACGGAAGCCTTGTTGCGCATAAGCGGTGGTGATGCCCGTAAACTCTTAAATATTTTTGAATTACTCGTCACGACTGATACGGCAGATGAAGTCATAATTACCAATGCGATGGTGAAGAGTAAGGTTCAACAAAATACCGTTTTATATGACAAAACTGGCGAGCAGCACTATGATATAATATCTGCCTTTATAAAATCTATACGAGGCAGCGACCCCAATGCGGCAGTATATTATTTAGCCCGAATGATAGAAGGGGGTGAAGATTTAAAGTTTATAGCAAGAAGACTTATTATTCTAGCTTCAGAAGATATAGGCAATGCAAATCCAACCGCTCTCATTATGGCGACAAATTCATTTACTGCTGTAAATACCATAGGATATCCTGAAGCTCGTATTATTTTAAGTCAGTGTGTCACCTATCTCGCAACATCTCCCAAGAGCAATGCTTCCTACATGGCCATCAACAAAGCTCAGCAGCTGGTAAAACAGACCGGAGATTTACCTGTACCTATGGCATTACGTAATGCTCCAACAAAATTAATGAAGGAATTAGGTTACGGTGATGAATATAAATATTCACACAACGGTACGGGAAATTTTATAGCACAAGAATTTCTACCTGAACAAATAAGAAATCAAAAGTTATATGATCCCGGAGATAATGCTCGCGAAGACGGAATAAGAAAATTTCTTAAAAATCGCTGGGGTAATAAATATGATTACTAAATTATTTTTCAGTAAATATCATTTTTACTAAGCCCGAAACACCTTTAATTTCACGTTCTACAGTAAATTGATTATTATCATAAAAACCAACCCCTGTGAACTCTGATGTACTTACCAAGTAAGAACCCGCAGATGTCTTTGTAGCTGTACCTATCTTAGTCGAACCTTCATAAACATCAAACCCACTTACTGAAGATTTTAAAGTAAAAGAGCCATCTACACTTACAAGAACAAGCTCGGCATTACTTTGAAAAAATGGGTCTTGATTTGAAATAGACTTAGAATCTTTAACATCATTCGGTGTAAGCTCCTTTTCTTTCTGGACAGTTTCTTGTTTTGTATTAATCACACTAGAAACACGAACTTCTTTCTTTGCAACTTCTTCTTTCTTTGCCTGCATTTTACGTATCTCAGGAACTAAATTCTCAGCATTTTCCCCTTCTGTTATGGTTGCTTTGGTAACAATTTCATCAGAATAAGAATATCCCATATCTTCTAATTTTGCAAAAGCCTTTCTAAAAGCATCCTGATGCCCTTCTTTGAAAGATTTTATTTTGCTTTTACCTTCAGGTAATGCAAACACTTCTTTACCTCTACAATTTACAAGTGTTATTGCTGCGTTTGTACTTAAGAATCCACTTACATCTGCGCGAGCATATAATGTGTTGCAACCAGATTCATTTAAGTCTGCAGGAAGCGCTTCATTTTCTAAGTAAGCATTGAAACCATACTTGATAAATAAGAATCGTGTTAACCCATTTAACTCATATTCACCTTCTTCATCTTGAAATTCAAACTTCTGAGGTACAATAATATATTTATAATCTGCAAGTTCTTGAGCCATTAGTCCAGAAACACAGGTTATCATCAAAAAGAAAAAAACAATTTTAATTTTCATACTAAATATCTTTTAATCAAAATCGGAATGGAATTCCGCACGCTTTATAAATTTATCAACTTAAACTAGCAAATTAAGATTTAATTGAAGTACAATCTAATGCTATTACAAAAAGATTTTTACCGAATCTATTCGATCTATGACCAGCTGCTCATTATGCGCTATTTCTTTATGGTAATTAAAAAAAATCGTGCGCATACCTACTCGTTGCGCTCCTAAAATATCGGCCTCATACGTATCTCCAATCATTACACTCTCAGCGACTCCTGCCCCAGCAGAACTTAAGGCGTGATGAAATATACGCATATCTGGTTTTTTTACACCTACAGATTCGCTACTGGTTACTGTCTTAAAGAAATGGTCAATCTTTGACTTTTTTAATTTTAAAGCCTGCACTTCTTCAAACCCATTTGTAATTATATGCAGTTTATAATTTTTATTTAACTCTTCTAATAATTCTAATGTTCCGTCAAACAAATGATTATGATCTGGCAAATGTGTGACATAGTCATCAGACAATTTGTTTATCAAATAATCATCAATATTCACTTTTAAACCTTCAAAACTCTTCTTCAGACGACCGTAACGCAACTGTTCTTTAGTGATTTTTGACTCTCTAAAATATTTCCAATATCTAAAGTTTATCGGACTGTAAACTGCTAGAAATTCCTCAACTGGCACCACTATTTTATTCTTCTCAAATATTGTCTCAAAAGCAAGTTTAGAATTTTTATCAAAATCCCAAAGCGTATGATCAAGGTCAAAAAATATATGATTTACTCCAGATAATTTACTCATGTACTAATTCTCTAAAAAATTGCTTCCACTGGCCTTCATCCTGCCCTTTACCCGTTACTGATTTATTTTTGAAGCTAAATATAAAAGTTCCGTTTACACGCTCAACTTCCGCTTTCATTTTAAAAAATACATCCAATACTTCATTTAAATCTTTTGCATCTAGTACTTCTGCTTCAAAAGTTTGCGCTTGAGAACATATGGGATGTAGAACTAACGGAGTAATACTCTCATAATCTAAATCATAAAAGAAAAACGGGGTGCAAGTGCCTGCTCTAAATCCTAAGGTATCGGGATAACCCATAGAATAATCATTGTTGACTTCCTGATTTATCATCTCTCTATAATGTACCGGAAGACTCACCATCTCACTACCACAGCGTATAGCGTTTAAAGGCTTATTCGTAATTCCTTCAATACGAATTTTCTCAAGCTTCATATTTTTTTGATAATCTAATGCTTCTTTTGAAAGCAAAAGACCTATCTCACTATAGTCACCTACCATTTTAATAAGCTCTCTGAAGGATTGTTTATTGTACCGAATATTACGCGTATAGGTCGACAAATCTCCCACCTGAAAGAAAAACAAGAATTTAAATTTAGATTTTTTCTGAACATTGATCAACCAGCTAAAGGTATCATAAGGATCTTTCCGCAAGCCTAGATTAATCTGAAGCCGCAGCCAAAGTCGAGAAAATTGTAGCCGCAATAAATCGCTTACAAAACTGGTAATTTCCCGTATAAACCCAATATCGTACATTTCATAAGCTTGCTCTACATCTACTAAAGCCTGAAATGCAAACTTTTTAGTTGAAAAATCATAGTCTGGATATTTCTCTTTAAGTAAATCTTTAAAGTGATATGCCCAGATATCGACCACCGGTTCTGTTAGAAAATCTTCCTGAAATCCTAAACTTTCTGATGCCGGAAAACGACCTTCCTCATCTTTAACGTGTGGTAAAAATTCTTCATATCTGCTTAATAAAATAAATGCTGCTGCAAATATGTCATAAGGCAGCGCACTTTTTGTTCCGGTAACAAAAAAACACTTGGTATCAAGCCAGGGTTGTACGTTAATTTCCATATCAGAAATGCCCTGTTCAAAAAGCACATCCTGACTTTTTATATGTATTTCCTTACCTAAAGGTTTGCTTGTATAAGAAAGTTTAAGACTATCGTGTACGATAAATTCATCTACAGCGGTCGTAAATTTTACAGGGATTCCTAAAATCGCAGTACATATATGTTTGAATGTATAGCGTAGGCGGGGAGTTATTTTATGAGTATATACTAGAAGCATAAAATTTTTCTTGAAGGCAAGTTCTGTATTTTTCTTAAAAGAGCGAAAGAATTACAACAAACCTTCGTCAGCGAAGCTAAAATAGGCTTTTTCGGTAATGATTAAATGATCAAGAACCTTAATATCTAGAGATTTTGCAGATTGCTGGAGTTTCTCTGTAATACTTTTATCGGCTTGACTAGGTTTAAGGGTGCCAGAAGGATGATTATGAGCTACTATTAATGCTACAGCACCAGTTTCTAAAGCTTTTTTTAAAACAAGTCTTACATCTACAAGTGTCCCGGTCATACCTCCTTTACTTAGTTGATGCATTGTTAGAACCTTGTTTGCATTATTTAAATACAAGATCCAAAATTCTTCATGTGGAAGTTCGCCTAGTAGAGGCTGAAAAATTTCAAACACAATATTACTTCCCGTTATTTTATGCACTTCTGCGACATCCTCAATTCTTCTACGGCGCCCTAATTCTAAGGCAGCAGCAATAGAAACGGCTTTGGCCTCACCTATTCCCTTAAATTTTAATAATTGATTTATACTCAGTTTACCTATTGCGTTTAAGTTATTGTCTACCGAACTTAAAATACGTTTACTTAAAGCTACTGCACTTTCATCCCTATTTCCAGATCCTATAAGTATTGCAACTAATTCTGCGTTTGTCAATACATCTTTTCCTTTATTCAATAATTTCTCTCTGGGACGATCATCTAAAGACCATTTTTTAATTGAAAAAGAATCTGATTTTTTCACCATAGTATACATTTGAGTAAAATTTATTTAACTATAAATCACTAATTACTAGATAATTAAATGATCTCTAAATATATAGAATGTATTTCAAGAAATTAAAAATTAAGACATTTTTAAACAATTGGATTGCATAGAACCTCAAAAATCGTATTCAGTAAACTTTTTCAAATACGCTTTAAAGTAACTTTACCTTTGAAAAATTGAAAATTATAAAAATGGCTTATCCACCTTCGCATCATCAAGAATCAGAGTTTATAAATATCGTTGAGACTATAAAGACATTTCCTTTAGCATTGATTGTTACAGCTAAAGATGACAAACCATTATTAACTCATCTCCCCCTATTGTATAAGCCCGATGCAGATAGTGGATCACTGCTGGGACATATAGATAATGCTAATCCTCAGTTAAGTCATTTGCAGGAAGGCTCTAAAGTAACACTAGTTTTTAATGGCCCTGATAGTTACATATCTCCTAGCATATACACCACTCCACAACTTCCTACCTGGAATTATATTAAAATACATCTTGCGGGGACCCTTATAAAACTTCAATCACCTGAAGAACTAAAGGAAACTATGGTAGAACTAACTCAGTATCTTGAAGGGGAGAATCAAAAATTTCAATTAGATAGTAATGATTCAAGAATGGAAGCTTTTGTAAAATATGTTACAGGATTTGAAATTAAAATAACATCCTGGGAAGGAAAGTTCAAACTATCTCAAGATAAAAATGAGAATGATATCCAAAGCGCTAAAGGGGCACTAACCGAAAATTACTCATCTATTATGAATAACTATATAGAGGCCATTTATAAAAATCACAAACCCAAAAATAAATAATAAGCTTATATCAACGAGCTATAATAAATCCTGAATTTTACTGAAATCTAATCCGCCGTAATTTCCACTACTCATAAGTAAAAGTACTGTATCATTAAATGCAGTATTTTCGAGATAACTTTTAAATTCGGTGGGATCTGTATAAATAATTAAATCTTCTCTATCAAAGGCTGAAGCAATTTGCTCTTTAGTAATCGTTTCTAATTGTTTTATAGCTACCGCTTCTGGTGAATAAAAGACTACTGCATCTTCTGCCGCATCTAGCGCTCCTTTATAACCTTTTATAAATTCGGCATTTAAACTACTATAGGTGTGAAGTTCTAAACAAGCAACCAAGCGTTTGTTAGGATATTGATTTTTAACTGCATCTGTTGTTGCCTTTACTTTTGAAGGTGAATGCGCGAAATCTTTATAAGCAATATTTATCGCCGTTTCACCTATTTTTTCAAGACGTTTAGCAGCTCCCTCAAATCCTGCAATCGCCTCATAAAAATCATCTTCATCAATACCCATATGCTGGCAAATCCATTTTGCTCCTGCTAAATTGCTTAAATTATGTTCTCCAAACACAGATATTGGCATTGGTCCGTCTGGAGTATTTAGCAAAGTCTCCCCATTTTCAATACTATATTCAGGTAAAGTATAAGAGTGCTTTCTGGTTGGGGCCTGAGCCGCTTCAGCAATTCGTTTTACCTCAGCATCATCCTCGTTATAAACAAGAATTCCTCCTCTGGAAATTGATTCTGCGAAAGTTTCAAATTGCTCAACATAATTCTCATAAGTAGGAAAAACATTTACGTGATCCCAGGCTATACCGCTTATAAGTGCAATATTAGGCTGATATAAATGAAATTTAGGTCTTCTATCTATTGGAGATGATAAGTACTCATCACCTTCTAGTAAAATAAAGTCATTCTCATCGGTAAGGTGTACCATAGTCTCTAAGCCCGGAAGTTGTGCGCCTATCATATAATCTACTGTTCTACTGTGATAATGCAAAACGTGTAGGATCATAGAGGTTATTGTAGTTTTTCCATGAGATCCTCCTATAACTACACGTGTTTTCTCTTTAGATTGTTCATAGAGAAACTCTGGGTAACTATAAATTTTTAGTCCGATTTCTTGAGCTTTAACCAATTCCGGATTGTCTATTTTAGCATGCATACCTAAAATAACAGCATCAAGATCTGAGGTAATTTTATCTGGAAACCAACCCATTTCTACAGGAAGCAACTCATAATTTTGAAGTCGGGATTTTGACGGCTCATAGATAGCGTCATCACTACCACTAACAGCAAAACCTTTATGATGAAGTGCCAATGCTAAGTTATGCATTGCGCTCCCACCTATAGCTATAAAATGTACTCTCATAATCCCTTGTAAATTGTCTAGGCAAGTTACAAAAAATCATATCACGTCAATTTTTAAAATATCGTGATTTAATAAATTACATAGCTATTATCTGCTTTTTCTCATCAAGGGCATCACTAAAATCTGGCAAGTCTGCCAAGCATAAATTTATATAATGAAGCGCTTTGGTTTTGTCTCCTTGGTTTTTATAGATCTGTGCCATTCTATACTGCGCCCACCCTACAGGAACCCCATCTTTGTAAGAGTAATTTGCAATGTACTGTTTGAGACTAGCTAAGCCTAGAATTGGCTCTAAATTAAATTCAGCAGCAATCTTACCTATTTGGTAATTAATTTGGTTGCGCTTATGTATTTTGAAACTTGTAGTTGCTGCGTCTAATGCTTTTTGAGGCTCATTATCCTTCTCATACAATGCGATAAGTTTTGCGTACGTTGTAGGTGATCCACCCACACGAATAGCATTTTTATAAAGGCCTTCAGCTTCTTTTAAATTATTTTGGTATTCTGCCACATAACCTCTGGCAAGATATCCATCCACTGGAGAAATCTTTTGCAATTCTAATGCGTAATCCTGGGCTTTGCTAGTACTGCCACCAATGATACCGGGCAGTTGTAAGTAAAGTTCGATAAGAGCCCATCTAACCTCAATATGTTTAGGATCTAATTTTGCTGCTTTATGAAAGTGCTCTTTTATGTCATCAATATAGGTAAGAGCTCGAATGCGGCTTATACTTAAAGCTTTCATACCTAAAGCCCCGCCATATTTAAAATGATAGTTAGCACTTGAGGATTGTTCTTCTACGAGATCTTTATAATACGATAAGGCAGAATCCCAATTTTTTGAGTAGGAAGCTATATCCCCTAAATATTCTCGAGTTAATTTATCTGAAGGGTGTTTTTTTAAATAGGAAAGCAATAGAGGCTTCGCTTTATCAAATTTTTCAGCATTATAATAATTTTCTGCCATCACAAATTCAGACTGCTGTGAATAGCTGGGAAAAGCGAATGAGAGAATGAAAATTAAAGATACAAACCGAAAAGACATATATAATTATTTTGCTCAAAGCTAAACAAAAAGCAGACCAGAAATATAACGTTCAATAAATTTAGTAAGCCGCTCTTTATTTCTCGGGAGGAAAATTCTTAAAAATTTTCTCACTCACTTTAGTATAGTAAGAAACTCGGTCTTGAGGATTTGTATTTAATGCAATATTACTATCGCTTACGGCTTGCCATACAAGAATATCTTCACTGCTATCTACAAGGTCTATAGTAATTGTTTGATGGTCTTTACTGCCTCCTAAAGGGATTCCGGCACCTATACTCACTCCTCCACCATAACCGCCACTACCTACTCCTACACCTACAGAATTCTGAGACGATTCTCTGTACTGATCAGACATTATATTAATTAGCAAATCAGGATTTTCAGATTTTGTAAAACCTTTTTCATCCATTACTAAATCGATCGCACTTATGAGCCTATTAGCATCTAACTGACTTAAACCAGTATGCATATCAGGCAGGTAGTTATAAGTTTTATATTTAGAAAAACTTATTTGCTCATCGTAATCATAATTTACCTGTGTAGAACCACAAGAAATTAAAACAAAGGCAACCAGTATAATTGAAAAATACTTCATTATTATGCTTTTTTCTAAAAATAGGCATAATGATGAAGTATGTAAGTCAATAAAATCCTAAAAAATATTTGGATTAATCGTTAGATTCTGGCTTATTCAACATAGCCCAAAGCTTATCCTTTAATTCTACTAGCCCCTGTTGTGCTACAGAGGATATAAATAAATAGGGCACTTCAAGTGATTTATCTAATTCCTTTTTGAGCTCTGCTTTGAGCTCTGCATCAAGCATATCACATTTTGTAATTGCTATTAACTTGTCTTTATCTAACAGCTCAGGATTGTATTTCTCAAGTTCATTAAATAAAACGTGATACTGCTCTGCCACATCTGGAGCATCAGCAGGTATCATAAAGAGTAATGTTGAGTTACGCTCAATGTGTCTTAAAAAACGGTGACCCAGACCTTTTCCTTCTGCTGCACCTTCTATGATTCCGGGGATATCAGCAATGACAAAAGTTTGAAAATCTCTGTATTGTACTATCCCAAGATTAGGTTTTAAAGTTGTAAATTCATAATTAGCAATTTTTGGTTTAGCTGCAGTAATTACCGATAATAAGGTAGACTTACCCGCATTAGGAAACCCTACTAATCCTACATCAGCAAGTACCTTAAGCTCTAGAGTAACATTAACCTCAACACCATCCATTCCGGGTTGTGCATAACGGGGAGTCTGGTTTGTTGCAGTTTTAAAATGAGCATTACCTAAACCGCCCATACCACCTTTGGCAATTATAAACTCTTCGTCTAGCTCGGTGAGCTCGCGTATAACCTCCTGCGTTTCTGTATCTCGTATAACTGTACCTAATGGCACATCAACATAAATATCTTCTCCATCTGCACCAGTACTCGTTTGCTTACTTCCGTTAGAACCGTGCCCCGCTCTAATATGCCTCTTAAATTTAAGATGAAGCAGCGTCCACAAATTTGGGTTTGTACGCACGATAATATGACCGCCACGACCACCGTCACCACCGTCAGGCCCACCTTTTGTCACAAACTTTTCACGGCGCAAGTGAGCAGAACCTCCCCCACCTTTACCAGATGAAACGTGCATCTTCACATAATCAACAAAATTACCTTCGGTCATAAAAATCTATAAATTAAAAATATAAGTACTTAATAGCACTTATACACTAGTTAAAGTGTGTCAATTGTTTTACTCAAACGGGCTGTAATCTCAGTAACCTCTCCTACTCCATCAACACCAAAATATTTATCTTGTTTTTGATAGTATCCTTTTAAAATAGCCGTCTCATCATAGTAAACTTTAATACGCTTACGTATAACAGTCTCATCTGCATCATCTTTTCTGCCACTTGTTTTACCACGCTCCAGAAGTCGTTGAACTAAAATCTCATCATCAACTTCTAATGCGATCATTGCAGATACTTGGGTGTTTTTATCACTCAAAAGCGTATCAAGTGCTTCAGCTTGGGCTATAGTTCTTGGAAAACCATCAAATATAAAACCATTTGCATCTGCATTCTTATCTACTTCAGCGCTCAACATATCTATGGTTACGGTGTCTGGAACTAGCTGTCCCTTATCCATATATGATTTAGCCAGCATACCTAGCTCGGTAGCATTCTTTATATTGTATCTAAAAACATCTCCGGTAGAAATGTGAATCAGATTGTATTTTTCTTTCAAAAAAGAGGCTTGTGTTCCCTTCCCGGCACCTGGAGGGCCAAACAATACCAAATTTGTCATTTTTGTGTTTTTAAGTTTATAAATAGCATTGAGGTTACGCCCCAAACCGTTATAATCAAGGCCATAGCCTACTATAAAATCGTTAGGTATTTCTAACCCAACGTAATGAATCTTATATTCCTTTGAATAGGCCTCAGGCTTAAAAAATAAACTAGCAAAGCGATAATTTTTCACTCCACCACTCACCATCATTTCGGTCAACTTTTCAATAGTGTTGCCACTATCAACAATATCTTCAATTATAATAACTTCACGATCTTCCAGATCTGCATCTATAGGAATATGCGTCATTACCTCACCGGTACTTGAAGTACCGTCATACGAGCTAAGCTTTAAAAATTCAATCTCACAATCGCCGTTAAATCGGCTTAATAACTCTGTTGCAAATTTAAATGCACCATTAAGAACGACCAGAAAAAGCGGCTCTTTACCATCATAATCTTCGTTAATTTTATTTGCTACTTCTTCTATTGCCTGTTTGAGCTTGTCTTCTGAGATAAACTCATCAAAATGGAGACCGTGTAGTTTAATCATGGTTAGTCTGGAAGTGGTTTAAACTAAACAGCAAAGATACATATTGTTAGTTAATATAAACCTTTAGAAATTTCAATATGAACTCGAGTCCTAAAAATGAAATAGAGCGCTTCATCTTACAAAGGTTTTAAGATCATACACGCACAATTCTAGTGCTAAAATCTTACTTTTGCATTCATAAATTTTTGATGCTAACAGACCTTATTTTAATGAATTCTTATTTCTCTTCAGATTTTAAACTTGCAATTTTAGGCGGTGGTCAACTCGGTAAAATGCTACTTTACGAGACTCGTAAGTTTGATATACAGACACTGGTATTAGACCCAAGCCCAGAGGCTCCATCAAGAATAGCTGCAAATCATTTTGTACAGGGAGATCTTATGGATTTTGAAACGGTTTATAACTTCGGAAAACAAGCTGATGTAGTTACTTTTGAAATTGAAGCGGTAAATATTGAGGCTTTAGAAAAATTACAAGCCGAGGGAATTACGGTTTATCCCAGTCCGCAAACTTTACGGAAAATTCAAGATAAGGGTGTACAGAAAGATTTTTATACAGAACAAAATATTCCCACCGCAGCATATAAAAGATTCCCAAACTTAGAAGCTCTAAGACTAGACTTAACAGCAAATCAAATGAGCTTTCCTTTTGTTTGGAAAAGTACTCAAGGTGGTTATGATGGCAAAGGTGTACAAGTCGTACGTAATGCAGAAGATCTAAATAAAATTATAGATGTTCCTTGTATTGCTGAAAGTATGATTCCCTTTAAAAATGAACTTGCGGTAATTGTGGTGCGCAATCCTAAAGGAGAGGTTAAAAGCTATCCCGTAGTAGAAATGGAATTTCATCCCGAAGCGAATCAAGTAGAATATGTGATTTGCCCGGCTCGTATAGATGAGCAAGTAGCACAAAAAGCACGTGAGGTTGCCACTAAAGTTTCCGAAGCATTTGGACACGTAGGACTTCTAGCTGTAGAATTGTTTCAAACGGAAGATGATGACATCATTGTAAATGAAGTAGCTCCCAGACCGCACAATAGTGGGCACTACACTATAGAAGGTAGTTACACAAATCAATTTGAACAACATCTACGAGCAATTTTAGATTTACCTCTAGGAGAAACTGAAAGTAAAACGGGTGCTGTTATGGTGAATCTAGTTGGAGAAGAAGGTTATACAGGAGATGTATTTTATGAGAAGATTGAGCATATTCTAGCCCTAAAAGGCGTTATTCCTCATATATATGGCAAACGGGAAACCAGACCATTCCGAAAAATGGGACACGTCACTATAATAAATAGTGATCTTAGTGAAGCTCGTAAAATTGCAGAGGAAGTAAAAAACACTATAAAAGTTATCACAAAGTAATTAGGCTAAAAACACATCATATGGTAGGAATTATTATGGGAAGTACCAGCGACATGCCAATCATGCAGGCTGCGATAGATATATTAAAACAATTTGAAATCGAAACAGAAATAGATATAGTTTCTGCACATCGTACTCCCGATAAATTATTCGATTATGGTAAAAATGCACACACGCGAGGTATAAAAGTTATTATAGCTGGTGCCGGTGGCGCTGCTCATTTACCGGGAATGATTGCATCATTATCACCTTTACCTGTTATTGGCGTTCCGGTTAAATCGCGTAACTCAATAGATGGTTGGGATTCTGTATTATCCATATTACAAATGCCGGGTGGTGTTCCTGTTGCTACAGTAGCACTTGACGGAGCTCAAAATGCCGGAATTCTTGCTGCTCAAATTTTAGGTGCCTCCGATATCGCTATCAGAGATAAAATAGTTGATTATAAAGATAGCCTCAAGACTAAAGTCATAGAAGGCGCCAAAACTATTAAAAAATAAAAAGAGCCGTCAAAGACGGCTCTCTATAGAAATGCTAGGCAATTAAATTTTATTTATTAACCATTCTAAATATTATTAATCAAACCTGTCTACAAATCTATTCCAGTAACTTATGGGGGTTTAACAAAATTAAACAATTTAACAAGATATCCCGTTAAAAATTATACAATACTAGATTAACGACATATTCTTAATAAAATACATTCAAATTGAAAAATTCTGAAAATATATTGCTCAATACTTTTGATATAGCACCATTTGATAAAATTGATGATGTAGATTATAAACCTGCAATTGAAGCCGCTATAAAAGAAGCTCGTTTAGAAATTGATGCAATTTCTAATTCTATTGAAGAGCCTACATTTAAAAATACAATTGCTGCATTAGATTTTGCCGGTTATAAATTAGATCGGGTGACCAGCGTATTTTTTAATATCAATAGTGCAGAGACAAACGATAAAATTCAAAAGACTGCTCAGGAAATATCTCCCTTATTATCTGAATTTTCAAATGACATAACTTTAAATGAGTCCTTGTTTAAACGTGTTAAAGCAGTTTATGAATCACGACACCAATTAGATCTCACTAGAGAAGAATTTGTTTTACTCGAGAAAAAATATAAAGGTTTTGCTCGTAACGGTGCGAACCTCTCTGAAGATAAAAAAAGTCGTTTACGAAAAATTGATACCGAACTCTCTAAACTTGCTTTAACTTTTGGAGAAAATATATTAGCCGAGACTAATAAATACGAATTACATATTACAAATGAATCTGATTTAGCAGGTTTACCAGAAAGCGCTAAAGAAGCTGCTGCTCAAACTGCCGAGGAAAAAGGAAAAGATGGCTGGATTTTCACACTAGAATATCCAAGTTATATTCCTTTTATGAAGTATGCTGAAAACAGAGAACTTCGTAAAGAAATGGCTCTTGCTTTTGGCGCAAAAGGTTTTCACAATGACGAACTCGACAATCAAAAAAATATTCTCGATATTGTAAATCTACGTCACGAGCGCGCAAATCTTTTAGGCTATAAAACTCATGCGCATTTTGTTTTAGAAGAGCGTATGGCCAAGACACCTGAGAATGTTACTCGTTTCCTAGAGGATCTGCTGGAAAAAGCTAAACCAGCCGCTGAACTTGAATTTAAACAACTAGAACGTTTTGCGAAAGAGCGTGACGATATAGACCAACTCCAAAAATGGGATAGTGCTTTTTATTCAGAAAAACTAAAACAAGAACTTTTTGAACTAGATGACGAACTCCTAAAACCTTACTTTAAATTAGAAAATGTAATAGAGGGTGTATTTACGATTGCAACTAAACTGTATAATCTGAGATTTGTTGAGGTTTTTGGCATTCCTAAATATCATAAAGATGTCAAAACCTATCAAGTTTTTGACAAAAAAGATAATTTTATTGCACTCTTTTACGCAGATTTTCATCCGCGTGCAGGAAAACGCGGAGGTGCCTGGATGACGCAATTTAAGGGTCAGTTTATAAAAGATGGTATTAATGAACGTCCTCACGTTTCTAACGTTTGTAATTTCACTAAGCCTACAGCTTCAAAACCGTCTCTTCTAACCTTCAATGAGGTTACTACCTTATTTCACGAGTTTGGTCACGGTTTACATGGAATGCTGGCAAATACCACCTATCCTAGTTTATCAGGACCTTCTGTGTTTTGGGATTTTGTAGAATTACCAAGTCAGATTTTAGAGAATTGGTGCTATGAACCAGAAGCTTTAGCGCTTTTTGCTAAGCATTATGAAACTGGAGAAACGATCCCTATGGTACTAATTGATAAAATTAAAAAAGCAGCTAATTTTCAAGAGGGTATGCAAACATTGCGTCAATTAAGCTTTGGTATTTTAGATATGTCTTGGCACGCAGCAGATCCTAGCGGAATAACTAATGTTAAAGCTCATGAGGAGGCTGCATTTGAAAATACGAAGCTATATCCTGAAGTCCCAGAAAACTGCATGAGCGTATCTTTCTCACACATCTTCCAAGGAGGTTACTCTAGCGGTTACTACTCTTATAAATGGGCAGAAGTGTTAGATGCTGATGCTTTTTCTTATTTTCAAGAAAATGGTATCTTTAATAAAGAAGTGGCAACAAAATTTAAAGATTCCATCTTATCACAAGGTGGTACTGAAGACCCAATGGTTTTGTACAAACGCTTCCGCGGAAAAGAACCTAATCCTGAAGCTTTATTAAAGAGAGCAGGTTTAATAAAGTAAAATTCATATGGCCAATTGCCCTAATTGCAATTCTAAATTAGCTACTCAGAAAATTGTAAAAAGTTTTCTGAGTTTAAAATCCTATCCTCCTATTGTGTGCAAGAGCTGTAAGATGATTTTATCTCACAAAATTAATAATAGATTATATGGTGGGCTGGCTGCTATCCTTGGAATAAGCGTGGGGCTGTTATATATTAATTTGAATAATCTAGATGTAAAAAATATGCTTATCGGAATTATTTTAGCAGGTATTTCACTTGTTTTAAGTTCGATTTTTATAACTAATTTTCTTCATTTTGAGAAACAATAATGAGATCCTCAAGAGTTATGCTTTTGAGGATTTTATTTATTTTTTTCCGCTATCCATTTGCTCATAAATTTTGAAGCCTGTAACGATTGGTGCCAGAGCATAGATCCTGTAAAATTTGACTTTCGGTGTGATATTAAATTCTGTTTCAATGCGCTAAGTCTCGTTGCAAATTCAGGTTGCCATTTACTGGCTAGAAAACGCTCATTTATAACCTCTATACCATTAGCTCTTGCTTGAAGCCAATTATCTTCATTGGTATATAGTTCAATTGCTGCTTGAGCAAATAGAGCCGAATCGTCAGTCACGATCCCGTTAAATGGTAATTCTCCGTGCATACCTTCAGCTCCAACAGTACTGGTAACTGCTGGAGTTCCACATTGCATTGCTTCCAATAATTTTCCTTTTAAACCCGCACCAGTAAGAAGCGGCGCCACTAGTACACGCGCATCTTCAATAACTTCAAAAGCACTTTCGGCTCTGCCTAAAACATAAAATTTCTCGTTAGCATTATGTAGTTGCGTATGCTTTTCAGCAGGATATGACCCATAAATTCGCATTTCCGCTTGAGGCAATTCTTTCCGAATTAATGGCCAAATTTCTTTTTTTAATTGAAGTACAGATTGCCAATTAGGTTCATGTCTAAAATTGCCTATCGTAACAAAGTGAGCGCGTTCTTCAAACCTTTTCCAATTAGAACTGGTAGAAGACGTCACTTCATCGACCATAAAAGGCAGGTAAAAAATTTGCTGTTTAGGAACTCTAAAGTATTTCTCTAAAAGTTGCATTTCAGCTTCAGAAATTACGAGGGTCAAATCACACCGATAGATACTTGCTATTTCTCGCTTAGCAAAATCATTATCTAAAAAATCTTCTGTAAAGGGAACATCTGCTTTTAATGCCGCTTCCCTACCCTTTCGTAGTCCGTGGAGATCTATAGTCTCCAGAATGCGTAGTGCATCTGGACATTGTTCTTTTACACGCCACCCAAACTGCTCTTCAATAACAAATTTGTCAAAAAGAACTAAATCTGGATTAAGCGTTGCGATATACTGATCAAAGGATACGTCATTCAATTTTATTTCTTGAGTTGTTATATCAAGGTTTTCCAGATCTTCTGCATAATTTGTTTTCCCGGCTGCACATGCAAAATGTATTTTATATCCCAAATTTTGCAAAGCTCTTAGCAATTGAAGTATGCGAGCTCCTGCTGCAGAAGAAACCGGCTCAGGCCAGACGTTACCTATAATTAATGCTTTCATCCTGCAAATATACTTCTCCCTAACTAATAAATAAGTTTCACTTATTACTGAAACTTTCAAATATTTAGTATATTTAGATATGGAATTTACTGAAGCAAAAGCACAATTTTTACAGACTTGGGGAGCTCTGGGCTCTCAATGGGGAATTAATAAAACGATGGCTCAGATTCACGCGCTTTTAATGATCTCACCAGAATCACTTTCTATGGAAGAGGTTATGGAAGAACTTAAAATTTCACGAGGAAATGCCAGTATGAATTTACGTGGACTTATCGATTGGGGGATTGTTTATAAAGAATATAAACCCGGGGAGCGTCGCGAATATTTTGTTGCAGATCAAGATGTAGATTCTTTAGCGCGTAAGATAGCGATTGAACGCAGCAAACGTGAGGTTAAACCAGCTTTACGCGTTCTTGAAGGGGTTAAAAACTTTGATGATGATTCGAGTAAAGAAGCACAAAAGTTTAAGAAAAAGACACAAGAGTTACACGACTTCGTAGAAAAAGCAGATACCATGCTTGAAAAAATCATTAATCAGAAAGAAAACTGGATTACAAAAACCATAATGAAGTTAATGACCTAAAAAGGGTTTAAGATTTGTTATCTCAACTACTTATGCTGAATTTAAATAAGATATAAAATAACAAAACCACCTGTTGATCAGGTGGTTTTGTTATTTAGAAAATATTAAATGGCTATTAAGCTTCTTCCATATATTCCTCAATTGGAGCGCAAGTACAAATTAAATTACGATCTCCGTAAGCATCATCTACACGACGCACAGTAGGCCAGAATTTATTATCTGCAACATATTCCAACGGATAGGCTGCTTGCTCTCTGGTATATGGTAAATCCCATGTATCTGCGGTAAGCATATGCAAAGTGTGAGGAGCATTTTTGAGAACATTATTTTCATCTGTTATAGTAGCAGCATCAATCTCTTTTCTAATTGACTTCATTGCATCACAGAAACGATCTAGTTCTGCCTTACTTTCACTTTCAGTAGGCTCTATCATCATTGTTCCTGCTACAGGAAATGATACTGTAGGAGCATGAAAACCATAGTCTATAAGACGTTTAGCAATATCTACTACTTCTATACCATTATCTTTAAATGGGCGACAATCTATGATCATCTCATGAGCCGCACGACCCATTTCTCCAGAATATAAAACCTCAAAAGATCCTTTAAGTCGCTCCTTTATATAATTTGCATTTAAAATTGCTGCCTCAGTAGATTCTTTGAGTCCGTCTGCGCCAAGCATTTTTATATAAGCATAACTAATTAAGCAAACAAGTGATGATCCCCAAGGCGCAGCAGATATTGCTGAAATCGCTTGAGATCCGCCTGTTTTAATTACCGGGTTTGTAGGTAAAAATGGTACGAGTTGTTCGGCAACACATATAGGCCCTACACCAGGTCCACCACCTCCATGAGGGATTGCAAATGTTTTATGTAAATTAAGGTGACATACGTCTGCACCTATTCTTCCAGGATTTGTTAATCCTACCTGTGCATTCATATTAGCGCCATCCATATAAACCTGACCACCATTCTCATGAATAATGCCGGTAATTTCCTGGATTGCACTTTCATAAACTCCGTGCGTAGAAGGGTAAGTAACCATTATGGCAGATAAATTATCTTTATACTTTTCTGCTTTCTGGCGTAAATCTTCAACATCAATATTTCCAGATTCAGTAGCCTTAGTAACAACTACCTTCATCCCCGCCATTACCGCACTTGCAGGATTCGTTCCGTGTGCAGATGATGGAATTAAACAGATATTACGGTGACTTTCACCTCTGCTTTCATGGTAGGCTCTAATTACCATTAAACCGGCATATTCTCCTTGTGCGCCAGAATTAGGTTGCAATGAAGTGCCTGCAAAACCAGTGATTTCATTTAACTGACTTTCTAACTTAGTTAGAACTTCTTGATAACCTTGAGCTTGCTCTACCGGCACAAATGGATGAATTCCGCCCCATCGCGGATCACTTAACGGAAGCATTTCTGAAGCCGCATTTAATTTCATAGTGCATGAACCTAAAGAGATCATACTATGATTTAGAGACAAATCTTTACGCTCTAACCTTTTAATATAACGCATCAACTCTGTTTCAGAATGATAGCTATTAAATACAGGGTTAGTCATAAATTCAGTCTTGCGACGTAAATTATCAGGTAACGCATCAAGCTCTGGAAGTTCTTCTAAAGCAACAAATTTTTTATCTAAAGCCTGAGCAAAAACTGAAATTATAGTGTTTAAATCAGCTAAATTTGTAGTCTCATTTATAGAAACCGAAACTGTATTTTCATCTGGATAATAGAAGTTAATCTCATTAGCCTCTGCGATATTCTTAAGTTTAGACCCGTCAATTTTGACACGAATAGTATCAAAATATCCTGTATTAAGTTGGTACAAACCTAATTTTTCTAAACTATCTGCTAATGCAGTTGCGGTACGGTGAATTTTTGTAGCGATATATTTCAACCCTTGAGGGCCGTGATATACTGTATACATACCGGCCATAACAGCTAGTAAAACTTGTGCTGTACAAATATTTGAAGTGGCTTTATCTCGTTTAATATGCTGTTCACGAGTTTGCAACGCCATACGCAAAGCACGGTTACCATTACGGTCTTTTGTAACACCAATTATACGTCCGGGAATATTACGTTTATATTCTTCGCGTGTTGCAAAATACGCTGCGTGAGGTCCGCCATATCCTAAAGGAATTCCGAACCGTTGAGTAGTACCCACTACAACATCTGCACCTAGATGACCCGGAGATTCTAACAAAACAAGACTCATAATATCTGCAGCAACTGCAACTTTTATATCAGCTTCTTTAGCTTTAGAAATAAAGCCTGCATAATCGTGGATTTCTCCACTTGCGGCAGGGTATTGTAATAATGCTCCAAAATAATCTGAACCAAATTCAAATTCTTGAGCATTTCCTATAACTAACTCTACACCTACAGGAATAGCTCGCGTTTGCAGTACAGAAAGTGTCTGTGGTAAAATTTCTTTATCAACAAAGAACTTAACTACGTCATTCTTTTTTTGATCACGACTACGTACAGCTGCAAGCAAGGTCATAGCCTCTGCTGCGGCCGTTGACTCGTCCAGTAAAGATGCATTTGCAAGCTCCATACCGGTAAGGTCTGCAATCATCGTTTGAAAATTAAGCAAAGCCTCTAGTCGACCTTGAGCAATTTCTGCCTGATAAGGAGTATAAGCAGTATACCAACCCGGATTTTCTAAAATATTGCGTTGTATAACTGCAGGAATTTTTGCCTCGTGGTACCCTAAACCTATATAGGTTTTAAACAATTTATTTTTACTTGCAAGCGAATTTATATGAGTTGCGTACTCATATTCACTTAACGCAGGTTCTAAGTTTAAGGGCTTCTTTAATTTTATACCATCAGGCAAAGTCTCAAAAATAAGCTGATCTATAGTATCTGCTCCTATCGCTTTCAACATCTCCTCTTTCTCTTCCGGTCTTGATCCAATATGCCTTAAAGCAAAAACATCTGTTCTCATATGCAATTTGTGTATTTTTAGATGCGGCAAAATTACGATTTCAGTTATGAATAAAACTGTATGAAACAATGACTTTTTCAACCACTTAATACACTTATTAACAGTTAAAGTATATTTACGAAATGAAGCTAGTAAGAGGTCTATTTGATTTTTATATCAATAGCAGTATGCACGTTGCATTTGCTGTACTTTGCTTGTCACTGGTAACTCAAAACCAATTGCATCTTGAGGTAGGTTTTTTATTTAATTGGTTTTTATTCTTCGGAACAATAACGGGCTATAATTTTGTGAAGTATGCTAGTCTGGCCGGGCTTCATCATAGAAATCTCACCGATAAATTAAAAATTATTCAGGCGTTTTCATTTCTATGCTTCCTAATACTATTGATAATTCTATTCCAATTTGAATTTCAGTTTTATATCTATTGCATTCCCTTAGTCCTATTGACGTTATTCTACGCATTACCAGTTATGCCTCAGAAAAGAAATCTGAGACATATACCTACTTTAAAAATTTTTATAATTGCAGCTGTCTGGTCTGGAGTGACCGCCTATTTACCTGTAGTTTATAAGGAAGCTGTTTGGGATTGGGATGTTACTCTAATTTTAGTACAAAGATTTTTATTTGTACTCGCTTTAATCATTCCGTTTGAGATACGAGATGTAAAATATGATAGTGAGCTTTTAGGCACATTACCTCAACTATTGGGCATAAAAAAAACCAAACTTTTTGGCTTGGCTCTACTTGCAATCTGCGTGACTTTGGAGTTTTTTAAAGTATCGATAACTCCTTATTTAAGTGTAGTACACAATTTAATAATTGGACTTACGGGACTGGCAATATTACGAGCTTTAAAAAATCAATCTACGTACTACGCATCCTTTTTTGTAGAGGGAATACCCATTCTCTGGTATTTATTTGTTTTGATCTTTAGCCAATTCCCGATCTAATTCCTGCTGAATACGCTTCTTACAATCTTCGGGCATCTTTTTGCACTTAGGATCGTTTATAAGCTTGGTCAACCGCAAATTGCGTTCTGAATAATCAGAGCAATGCTTACAAACCATATTATGGACAACCACACTAAGTTTCTCAAATAAAGAAGCATCTTTATATTGAACCTTATCACAAAGGTGACCTGCCTTTTTACAATCTACAAATAGTTTCATCTCTTATAACCAGTTTTCTTCTAAGCAACTCGCCAGTGCTGTGCGAGCCCTATGAATGATTACCCATAAATTAGACGGTGTAATATCAAATTCTTTACAAATAGTTTCAGTATCCTGACCTTCTATGGTTTTTTTTCTAAATATAGCAGCCTGTTTCTCTGGCAACTTATCTATACACGCATAGATCGCAACACCTAGTTCTGTATTTTCTAAATCATCTTCTGCAGTACGGTCAAAGGGATCTGCGACTCGCTCTTCTAGCCAGTCTCCGGCTTCTTCATCGCTAGCATAGTTCATACGAACTTCAGCCTTCCCCTTATTAGAATTTATTTTACGATAATGATCTATAATTTTACGCTTGAGAATAGATATTAACCAAGTACGTTCACTAGCTTCCCCTTTAAAATTCTTCATCGACTTTAACCCGGCAAGAAAAGTCTCAGAAATAATATCTTCAGCGATCTCTTTATCACTAACTTTTACAATCGTGTAATTATAAAGGTAATCTGAGTATTTATCAACCCATTTTTGGGGATTGAGCTGGTGGTCTGCCATAATTGTTAAATCTGTCGTATCAACATGATGCAAATCTACACAAATTATAGGTTGTAAGCTTCGTAGAATTTTGCATATGCACACGCCTTTTTATTATCCTTACAAATCTCTTTAACTAAATGCGAGCAATCACTTACTTTTACATTCGTTTTTAAAATAAATAAATCCGAAAATTCAAATATCCACGCTGTGGAAAACTATCAAAGCTGTGTACGAAAAAACTTTTCCCAATAAACGATATGCTATAACAGCACGGTTTCTCCAAGAAGTATTGCCCGAGGGTAGTTCTATTCTAGATTTAGGCGTAGAAAATCCGTTTTCTAAAATCATGAAAACCCAGGGTTACCACGTTCAAAATACAACGGGTGAAGATCTGGATGTTGACACAATAGTCGCTCAAAACACAACTGCAGACGCAGTAACTGCATTTGAAATATTTGAACATTTACTAGCCCCTTTTAATATTTTAAAGGATATCAAATCAGACAAACTTGTCGCAAGTATTCCTCTAAAACTGTGGTTTTCTCCCGCATATCAAAATAAAAATGATAAATGGGATAGGCACTATCACGAATTTGAGGATTGGCAATTTGATTGGTTATTAGAAAAATCAGGCTGGGTTATTAAGAAACGAGAAAAATTTACACATCCAGTCAAAAAAATTGGCTTTAGACCTTTATTACGCTTGTTTACACCCAGATATTATTTGATTTACGCAGAGCGAAAATGAAAATTGTAATAATTATACCTGCATACAACGAAGCATCATTAATCAGTTTGACACTAGATTCTTTACTGAATCAAACTTATGCAGCACATAAAATTGTAGTAGTGGATGACGGCAGCTCTGATGATACTGCTGCAGTTGTAAAGAGCTATGCAGCAATTCATGATACCATTCAGCTTATTCAAAAAAAATCTGAAGCACTTCATCTACCCGGCAGCAAAGTAGTACAAGCCTTTAATTATGGTTTAGCACACTTAACCACAGACTATGATCTGCTTTGTAAATTTGATGCAGACTTAATTTTTCCGGATAATTATTTAGAAGTATTGGTTTCAAATTTTCGAGCGAATCCCAAGTTGGGAATGTTTGGAGGGTTTTGCTATATCGAACAAAACGGCACTTGGCAGTTAGAAAACTTAACAAATAAAGATCACATACGTGGTGCGTTAAAATGCTATCGTAAAGCTTGTTTCGAATCAATTAATGGCTTGAAAACAGCGATGGGATGGGATACTTTAGATGAATTACTTGCGCAGTATCATCAATGGGAAGTAGCGACAGATCAAAATTTAAAAGTCAAGCATTTAAAACCTACGGGGCACACCTATACTTCTAAAGCAAGATATAAACAAGGTGAGGCTTTCTATGGTATGCGCTACGGCTTATTTCTCACAACAGTTGCTTCCGGAAAACTTGCCTTCAGGAAAAAGAGCGCTAAATTGTTTATAGATTATTTAAAAGGTTTTTTTCTGGCACAAAAAAAACACCTACCCTATTTAGTTACTAAACAGGAAGGTGCTTTTATACGTAATCTTCGCTGGAAGAAGATCAAACAGAAATTATTCTAGAGCTTCAGAAATTACGGTTCCAGATATCCCATTAGGAAATTCTATCCCAAGTAACACTGAAATCGTTGCGGCTATATCCGGAATTTCAGTTTTATTGGCTGTTTTGCCATTTTTAATTCCGTTTCCATAAAATAATAAAGGAACGTGTGTATCATAACTAAATGCAGAACCGTGTGAAGAGCCCGTTCCGCCACCACTTAAATAACCGGGATCAAGCACGATAAATACGTCTCCGCTTCGTTTTTGATTAAATCCTTTCTGAATGAGAGAAGCTACACCAGTATTATAAGATCCTTGTTCCATCTGTGCACGAGTATATACCATAGCAACTGCCTCATATTGTAAAGCAAAGTGCTTAATATCCTTTTGTAATTCTTCAGCATTGATGCCCTCATCAGCAAGCACGTTGTAGCTAAAGAAAACCTGGTAATTTGAAATATCTTCTATAAGATCGTTTCGCCCATACTTTTTAGTCACAAAATCCTCTAATTCTTTATTAAATTGAGATCCTTTAAAATAACCAGAAGGAATTTTTAAACTCGTTAGGTAAGAGGGCACATCTACAGCCCCGTGATCTGCAGTAAGAAATAATGTGTAATTTCCTTCTCCTACTTGCTCATCAAGTGCTTTAAACAAACGTGCTATATCTTTATCTAGGCGCACATACGTGTCTTGAACTTCTTTAGAATTTACTCCAAAGTTATGCCCCACATAATCTGTAGAACTATAACTTACGGCTAAAAAGTCTGTATCCTTGTCTAATCCTAATTGCTCACCTTCTAACGCTGCAATAGCAAAATCTGTTGTTAATGAGTTTCCGTAGGGTGTGTTTTTTATGATATCAAAGTTTCCGTTCTGCGACCCTAATTTCTTAAGATCATAAGGGAATGATGCTCTTTCTTTTCCTCTAAACCCGCCTTCAAAATTATTTTCATCACTTCCACTTTCTATATATTCAGCTATAGGCTTGTAGGTATCCCAAACCTTCATATAAGATTGTGCCTTTTTCTTATTATTAAAATCTACTACCCATTTTGGAAGGGTTTCCATATAATACGTACTGGTAACAAAAATGCCTTCATCAGCACCGTGAAACCAGTATGCTCCGTTTGCCGTATGCCCAGCAGGAAGAATAGAGCCTCGATCTTTAATTGCAACTCCTATAGTTTTACCTCGCATCTGGGTATGCATTCTATTTTCATCTGTAACGGTACTTGTTTTCATTCTACGAGGAGACATTTGCCCTACCCCTACATTTGTCGTACCTACAGATTCAACGGTAGTATCTTCAACACAATACACCTCATTTTTTTCAAATTTATTGTACCAGTTATTTGAAATTATACCGTGGTTCTGGGGCGTAGTCCCTGTATAAACCGATGCGTGTCCAGGGCCTGTATAAGTAGGAGCGTAGTTAAAATGATTATTTTGACAATCAAAACCATCACGTTGTAAACGTTTAAAACCATCATTGCCATAATGATTGGCAAAACGAGTTAAATAATCATACCGCATTTGATCAACCACAACACCTACTACAAGTTTGGGTTTTTCATTGTTAGCTTGACTAAAACCATGCAAACCCGCTGCCATTAAAATACCCAGCGAGAAAGACTTTAAAAGAGTAAAATTCATTGTTTATTTAATTTGTTACACAAAACTAATCCTTTGGTTTAATAATAAGATTAAGTTAATCTTAAATAGGGGGCACACCAATTTTTGCTATTTTTAAGCCTGAAAATAGCAATATGGGATACCTTAAAGAGATTGGTCTTTATTTTATGATGTTAAAGGGTGTTTTTATTAAACCTACCAAAACCTCTGTACTACGTAATCTTGTTCTTAAAGAGATTGATGATTTAATAATAGGATCATTAGGTATTGTATGTTTTATATCCTTTTTCGTAGGTGGCGTTGTAGCAATACAGACAGCCCTAAATATGGATAACCCAATATTACCCAAGTCATTAATAGGGTTTGCATCCAGACAATCTATAATATTAGAATTTGCTCCTACATTCATCTCTATTATTATGGCAGGTAAAGTGGGTTCATTTATTACCTCTAGTATAGGAACAATGCGTGTAACAGAACAGATAGATGCATTAGAAGTTATGGGTATAAATTCTCTAAACTATTTAGTGTTTCCTAAAATAATTGCAATGTTATTTTATCCTTTCGTAATTGCTATCGCAATGTTTCTTGGGATACTTGGGGGCTATACTGCTGCTGTTTTTGGTGGTTTTGCAACAGGAGATCAATTTATAGTTGGATTACAGGATAATTTTATACCATTTCAATTGGTATATGCATTTTTAAAGACATTTGTATTTGCATTATTATTAGCTACAATTCCATCATTCTTCGGTTACTATATGAAAGGTGGAGCTCTTGAAGTTGGTAAAGCAAGTACCACATCGTTTGTATGGACTAGTGTGTTTATTATTTTAGCAAACTATGTATTAACTCAATTACTTTTAAGCTAATGATCGAAGTTAAGGATTTAAAGAAAGGATTTGGCGGAGATGAATTAGTCTTAAAAGGAATCTCTACAACCTTTGAAAAAGGAAAAACTAACCTGATTATAGGTCAAAGTGGATCTGGGAAAACGGTATTCTTAAAATGCCTTTTAGGTTTATTTAGACCTACGGAAGGAAGAATATTATATGATGGTGAGGCGTATTCTGAATTATCTCCAGAAAACCAAAGGACATTACGCGAGCAAATGGGAATGGTATTTCAAGGAAGCGCTCTATTTGATTCTATGACGGTGGAAGAAAATATCATGTTCCCTTTAAAAATGTTCACTAAACAACGTAAAGCTGAACGATTAGAGCGTGCAAATGAAGTAATTAAACGTGTTAATTTAATCGATGCTAATAAAAAGCTACCTTCTGAAATTTCTGGTGGTATGCAAAAAAGGGTAGCAATAGCTAGGGCTATTGTGAACAATCCAAAATATTTATTTTGCGACGAACCAAACTCAGGATTAGATCCACGTACTGCGACACTTATAGATAACCTTATTCAGGAGATTACCCACGAGTATGATATTACTACTATCATAAATACGCATGATATGAACTCTGTAATGGAGATAGGTGAGAAAATTGTATTCTTACAAAAGGGGCATTTAGCGTGGGAAGGATCTAAAGACACAATCTTTAGTACAGAAAATCAAGATGTAACTGATTTTGTTTATTCCTCAGATTTATTTAAAAAAGTAAGAGAGGCTGTTATAAAAGATCATCAATAACATACCCCTCTTTAAAATAATTCTTGATTGCTTAATTCTGTACTAGCGGATATCTGGCAACACTTAGTGTATCTAAATTGTATTTTAGTTTAATCCAATTTTTCAGTTTAGCTTCTTCTTTTCTTTTTGAACTTTCATTCAATTTTGAATTCCATTGAACAAAGAAAACGGGGATTGTATCTGCTTTTTTAAAGTCGGTATTAATAGTATTTGAAAACCCAAAACGCTCTATATTCTCATAATTTACGTGCACTTCTTCACTTAACCCTACAAAAGGAATTCCTGAGGATCGTAAGCGTGTAAGCTGCTCTTCTAATAAAAGTATCTGACTATTCTTATCTGTTAAAGCCTGTTGATTATTTACATACAGATCTTCTAAAATACCAGATTTTACTGCGCTTGATAATTGAGCAGCCATTTCAGAAGATTGATCAGATCCCTGATGAATTTTCAGATTCACATCTTTTAAATTTTCTTCCTCCCGAATACCTTTATACCACTCCGCAATTTTTTGTTTTGGGACCAATGCTCCGATTAAATAGACGTCAATATTTTTAGTCTTATAATCTTGAGAAAGCTTCACCACTTCGGCACCTTCATACTTTATTATTTCTTTTACATACTCCTCGGTAGCGCTATTAAATACTTGGGTTTTGTAAAGATTATAGAATAGGAACATACTGGGTATCATAACAACCAGCGCAACTAAAGATGCCATTTGAGCTACAAATCTTCTACGTTTACTATTAGCATATTTTACCATAGGAAAACCTAAAAGCTTTGACACTAGAAATGTCGAGAGCGCTATAAACACAGCATTGATTGAAAATAAGTAAAAAGCTCCTGTATAGTAGGAAGGCTCTCCCATAGCTATACCATATCCTACTGTACAGAGTGGCGGCATCAAGGCAGTGGCTATTGCTACACCAAATATTACACTTGCCATAGTACCTTTCTTTGTCTTTCCTACAATAAGCGCCAAACCACCAAAAATGGCTACCAATACATCTAAAATCGTTGGATAAGTACGTGCCTCAAGTTCTGGAGTAAGTTCGGTTATAGGAGATATTAAAAAGTAAATAGTAGCTGTAAGTACACTTAAAATGATCATTACAGCAAGATTAATTAAGGAGCGACGAAGCATCTCAATATCATTAATTGCTAATGAAAGCCCTATACCTACAATAGGTCCCATTAATGGAGAAATTAACATCGCACCAATAACAACAGCAGTACTACTTACATTTAAACCAATAGAAGCAACAAAGATTGAGAAAATAAGAATCCACGCATTGTGACCTTTAAAAGAAATATCTTTTTTTACAGCTTCAATTGTAGAATCCCTATCTGTATCTTCCCGTATGTCGAGTAATTCAGACATAAAGCTTCGCACATTTTTAAGTAGACTCTTCGCATCTTTCTTAACAGCTTCGTTTGAAACAACGTGCTCTTCTTTTGGTTTATTTTCTTCCTTCATAAAATATTAGACTAGATCTGCCCCAAATTTCTCTTTAACCTCATTACGCATAATTTTGACATCTTGCTCTTTTGCTTTAGGAATTATTACTAAAACATCTGAACTATCTACTACAATGAAATCATTTAAACCATCAATAACAACAACTTTACCTGCCTGAGTACATATTAAGTTACCGGTAGCTTCTTTTGTAACTACTTTTGCATTAACAATAACGTTATCATCTTTATCCTTATCTAATTTGTCGTATAAAGAACCCCAAGCGCCCAAGTCACTCCAGTCAAATGTCGCTGGAATAACTCCGACATTTTTACTTTTTTCAAGTATTCCGTAATCAATGCTTATATCTTCTGCTTTGGCATAGTTATCTTCAATAAATTGAGCCTCATCTTCCGTATTTAACACATCATATCCGCTATTAAATAGCGAGAACATTTCTGGTAGATATTTCTCAAAGGCTTCTATTATAGCACGAGCACTCCATATAAAAATACCTGCATTCCAAGAATAATTACCTTCTGCTAAAAATTCTTTAGCTGTATTGTAGTCTGGTTTTTCTTTAAATGCTTTAACCGTTTTAACTTCTGTTGTATTATCTGAATATTGGATATAACCATATCCTGTGTGAGGAAATGTGGGTTCGATACCCAAAGTCACTAATAATTTTTCTTCAGAATTATCAGTTGCGCAAGATTCAAAAGCTGTATTTAAATTTTTAAGAAATGAAGCTTCGTCTTCTATCCAATGATCGCTAGGCGCAACAATCATTACTGCGTCTGGATTAGATTTATAGATTTTAAGGGCAGCTAGCAAAATACAAGGCGCTGTATTACGCATAGCTGGCTCTAGGATAATATTCTCATCCTTTACTTTTGGTAATTGTTCATTAACAAGCGCTTTGTATCGCTCATTTGTTAAAACCAATACATTATCTGCAGGAACAGTTTGAGATAAACGACCAAATGTTCGTTCAATTAAAGTTTCACCAGCTCCAAGTATATCGTGAAATTGTTTTGGATAATTTGCTTTACTTAAAGGCCAAAAACGAGATCCTACTCCTCCAGCCATTATAACTGCATAATAATTTTTACTATCGATCATTATTTATTTTATTAATTCTACTTCAGCATTAGGCTGAAATAAATAGATTCTACCCGTAGCAGTTTCAATACATTCATATCTCTTTACACGCCTAGCTCCTTTTTTAAAAATTTTGCCGTTGTAAATCTTGAAATAACTACCTTCTGGAATTTCAAATATATAGTTTTTATCATTGGAAGGATCAAATTCCTTAAGAGCTAACGATAACTTAGCATCAGTATCACTGCTCGCTTTAGGGTTCTTAAAATGATTTGCGATTACGGGCAATATCTGCTTCGGAAAAATTTCTGGTCTAATAAAAGGAAGCATTAAATTTTGAAATGTATATTTCCATTCCTTTCCGTGGGGTTTGATTCGTGCTCCATATTTTTGAAATGCCACTAAATGTGCAATTTCATGGATCAGGGTAATTAAGAAGCGGTAGGTATTTAGATTTGTATTTACTGTGATTTGATGACCTCCATCTGCTAATCTTCTGTAGTCTCCGTGCCTTGTAACCCGCTCATCAACAATTTTTAAGTGAACTCCTAAGGCTTTAATAAGTTCAAACACTGGCTCTACAGCCTGATCAGGTATGTATTTACCTAAAATTTCTTTCATTACTTAGGGAGTTGTTGCAGCTACTTGCAACACTTTACCATTATAAAATTTATTTCCTGTAAGCGAAAAGTTTGCAATATAGTTCGCCATTTCAGCGGCAGAGAGTGGCACCTCATATCCTGGAAACGCCTCTTCTAGCATTTCGGTTTGCACGGCTCCAAGAGCCAAAACATTAAAGGCAATTCCCTTATCTTTATATTCTTCTGCGAGTAATTCGCTTAAGGTTATTACTGCACCCTTACTTGAACTATAGGCAGCCAGCCCCGGAAACTTAGAACTTCCTTGAACTCCTCCCATACTGCTCACGGTAACTACGTGAGATCCAGATTTCATAAAAGGCAATACAGTTTGAGTTAATTCTGCCACTCCAAAAACATTGACTTCATATATGCTACGGAAAGATTGTCTACTAATCTCCTCAAAAGGACTATTTAATAAAGCTCCGGCATTATGAATAAGAATATCTACAGATTCCCAATTTTCAGTAATAAAAGATGCAACTCGCGTGAAGTCTGAAGCGTTAGTGATATCAAATGAGAAAGTATGTATTCCTTGGATATTTTTCTCACTTAACGGCTTTTCGTTGCGTGATAAAGCTAATACTTGATGTCCTTGTGAGGCTAAGAGTTGCGCCATTTCAAACCCAATTCCCCTACTCGTTCCTGTAAGAACAATATTTTTACTCTTACTCATTCCAAATAATTTCGTGAGAATTACTATTAGTCATTCCTTCTACTCCGGGAATTAACTGATTAACAACATTCGCAATATGATTAAAATCCATTACAGTCGCCTCGTCATCTACATGATGATAAAAGTCAAAATTAGTAAAATCGAAGGTTGAAACAGTTTGCGCTGGTATTTTAAACTCTTCATAAAAGGCATAATTATCACTCCTCTTAAATAAATTATACTGTTTAGCTTGTGGTAAAAACCCCATTACCTTAGAACCACTATAGCCATTAAATTTTTCTGCCATATTACTATTTTCAAAACCGGTCAGATAAACCGTATAATCCTTATCTGTCATAGGAACTCCTATCATTTCAATGTTAAACATAACATACGGATTAATAGAAGTAGTTTTTAAACGTTTAGCTAAATGAGCAGAACCCAATAAACCCATTTCTTCAGCTGCAAAAAGAGCGAATATAATACTACGCTTATTTGTTTTAGTTTTAGCAAAATATTTAGCCAATTCAATAACTGCCGATGTTCCTGAGGCATTGTCATTAGCTCCATTTGCGATAGAATCTCCATTAACTATTTTGGCACTACCTATATGATCATAATGAGCTCCAATAACAACATATTCATTTTTTAAATCAGGATCTGTACCTTCAACCATTCCTACTACATTAAAACCTGACACTCCTTTTGCATCAAATTTATCTCGGTAAGAACTAAAATAAGGCTTTACCCCAGCACCTTGAAATTGCTTTATGATATAAGTAGCAGCTTCATCAATACCAGCACTACCCGTATTTCGGCCCTTTAATAAATCTGAAGCTAAATATTCTACGTGCATTTTAATTGCATCAGGACTTACAAGCTCTTTAGCAGTAGTTAAAGAATTTGATGACGTATTAATATTAGCACTTATCGTGGTATTTTGATTATATCCTTTAGATGTATCAGCCGCTGCGGCTGCATCTACTTCGCGCACATTAGAATGACTTCCACAGGCCATCACCGTACACGCACTTAAAACAACTAAATATTTTCTCATAGGTTCAAGATAAAAAAATCCCGTCAAGTTCTGACGGGATTTTAAAATATAAATTATAAATGAGTATTAACCATTAGGTCAACATCAAAATAGGATTTTCAATATACATTTTTAATGTCTGTAAAAACTGTGCTCCGGTTGCCCCATCAACAGTTCGATGATCACAAGCCATAGACAACGTCATGGTATTGCCTACTACAATTTGACCATCTTTTACAACAGGCTTTTCTATAATTGCACCTACCGAAAGAATAGCTGAATTAGGCTGATTTATAATCGAAGTAAAGTTTGTAATACCAAACATTCCTAAGTTAGAAATCGTAAATGTGCTGCCTTGCATCTCTTCAGGCTTCAACTTTTTGTTACGAGCTTTCCCTGCTAGTTCTTTAACCTCTGCATTTATCTGCTGTAATGACTTTTCATTTGCAAATTCTACAACAGGAACAACTAGACCATCTGGCACAGCAACAGCAACACCTATATGAACATGATTGTTTAAACGCATTTTATCGTCAAACCACTGCGAGTTAACTTGAGGATGCTGTTTCAACGCAATTGCAACCGCTTTAATGATCATATCATTATAAGACACTTTTGTATCTGGCAACTGGTTAAATTGACTGCGGAATGCAATCATATTCTCCATATTAAACTCTACATTCAAGTAGTAATGCGGTGCAGTAAACTTTGATTTCCCTAGTGATTTTGCAATCGCTTTACGCATTTGAGAATTGTTTACATCCTCATAGCTTTCTTCACCAGTGGCAACAAATTGCTGAACATTTCCACCTGAAGAAGCAGGAGTATAATTCTCAACATCTTTACGTACTACCCTACCATTCTCTCCACTACCGGAAATCTTAGAAATATCAACCCCTTTATCTTCAGCTAGCTTCTTTGCTAATGGAGATGCAAATATGCGACCGTCTACAGATGAACTAGATTCAGATTTAGTTTTTTCCTGTTTTCCAGAATCTTTTTTAGGTGCCTCTTTTTTGGGCTCCTCCTTTTTTGATTCCTCTTTCTTTGGAGTTTCTTTTTTAGGTTCTTCTTTTTTAGAAGTTTCCTTTTTAGAAGAGCTTGCTTGTTTTCCGTTTACAATACCAGAAACATCCGTACCTTCATCACCTATAATAGCAAGTAAGGCATCTACTTTTGCAGTTTCACCTTCTTGAATTCCTATATGAAGTAGAGTACCTTTATAAAAAGACTCAAACTCCATAGTAGCTTTGTCTGTCTCAATCTCAGCTAAGATATCTCCCTCTTCAACTTTATCACCTACTTTTTTCAACCAAGAGGCAACTGTACCTTCCTCCATGGTATCGCTCAAACGTGGCATTGAGATTACCTCAACTCCTTCAGGCACTTCACTAGTTTCAGATTCTTCATCTGAAGAAGTTGTGTCTTCAGTAGACTCTTCTTCCTTATCTTGATCATCGTCAGAACCTTCAGATTCTTCAGACTTTTCAGCCTTAGATTCAGAATCTGAAGATGATTCTGCACCTCCATCAAGTAATCCAGAAATATCTTCTCCTTCTTCACCTAAAATAGCTAGCAATGAATCTACATTGGCAGTTTCTCCTTCTTCAATACCAATATGAAGTAATGTCCCCTCGTAAAAGGATTCAAATTCCATAGTGGCTTTATCTGTCTCAATTTCGGCAAGGATATCACCTTCTTCTACTTTATCACCTACTTTTTTCAGCCAAGATGCAACGGTTCCTTCTTCCATTGTATCACTAAGGCGAGGCATTTTTATTACTTCTGCCATACTATTATACTGGTTTATGTGCTAAAAATGGATAATCTTCCTGCTCGTAAACAACGTTATACATAATTGATTTGTCTGGGAATTCACTTTCTTCAGCAAATTTCTCACACTCAGCAACTCGTTTCTTTACGCGCTTATCTATCTCTTTCAATTCTTCTTCAGTTGAATATTGCTTTTCTAACAAAATATCCTTTATCTGAGTAATAGGATCTATCTTTTGATATTCTGCAACCTCATCTTTAGTTCTATATTTCTGAGCATCACTCATTGAGTGACCTCTATAACGATAAGTTTTCAGTTCTAAGAAGGTAGGACCATCTCCACGACGCGCTCTAGAAATAGCCTCGTCAAATGCTTCTGCAACCGCAACCGGGTTCATCGCATCTACGGGACCACAAGGCATCTCATAACCTAAACCTAACTTCCAAATATCTTCGTGATTGGCTGTTCGTTTTACCGAAGTACCCATTGCATACCCGTTGTTTTCAACACAGAATACAACTGGAAGCTTCCAGTTCATCGCCATATTAAAAGTTTCGTGTAAAGAACCTTGACGTGCAGCTCCATCCCCAAAAAAGGTAAGAGTTACAGCATCTCTCTTAAAATACTTATCTCCAAAAGCAAGACCAGCACCCAAAGGAATCTGACCTCCTACGATACCGTGACCACCGTAAAAACGGTGTTCTTTAGAAAAAATGTGCATAGAGCCACCTAATCCCATTGAGGTTCCGGTTTTTTTACCATAAAGCTCTGCCATTACACGCTTAGGATCTTCTCCCATACCTATAGGCTGCACATGATTACGATAAGCAGTAATCATTTTATCTTTAGTAAGGTCCATTGCATGTAAAGCACCTGCAAGGATTGCTTCTTGACCATTATATAAATGCAAGAACCCTCTTACTTTTTGTTGAATATAGACTTGAGCTAATTTATCTTCAAACTTGCGCCAGAAGGACATCTCTTCATACCAATTAAGGTATACTTCTTTTGTGATTTCTTTCATTAAATATGGGTTTATCTATACACCAGCTCGTCATAAATTGACGAATAACAAAAATAGTATATTCATAAGGAAGAGAGAAAGTCTTTCAATAAAAAAAACTATTCATCTTCAAGATTGAAAACCGGCATAGCTTTAATCAATTTCTAAGTTATACTAGGCTCGTTATAAATATTCTTGAGTAAACAATAAGGGGAGCAAATTCTGAAGAGAATCGCTTTTAATTACGCTTCCACGCTCTCCCATAAAGTATATAGCAATAGGTTGCTTTTGCTTTACTTCATATTCGGCAATTGCCTGTCTACACGATCCACAAGGAGGAATAGGAGTAAGTGTTTCTTTATTTTTAGCTCTAGCAGATATGGCCATCATTATAATTTTTGCATCAGGAAAGTTAGCTCCGGCGTAATAAATTGCCGTACGTTCTGCACATAACCCAGAAGGATAAGCAGCATTTTCTTGATTGCTTCCTTTTATAATCTCACCATTATCTAACAATATTGCAGCTCCCACATGGAAATGAGAATACGGAGCATAGGCATTATCCCTAGCGACAAAAGCTGTCTGCATTAGATTTTGTATATCCTGAGGTAACTCTGATAGCTCATCATAAACCTCAAGCTCAGATTGAATCTGTATTTTTTTCATCTGTAATTTTAAAATGCGGGATTAGGTTCTTCAATAGTTTTAATATTCTCTATAAGAATCTCCAAAACTAAATGTAAGCCCAAACCGCAATGTATTTTCTAATGGATTACGTACTTGTGTTGTAGAAAATAAATAAGAGACATCAATATCTACTGCAGAATACTGAAAACCTAATCCTAAAGTAGCAAATTTACGAGCTCCTTTTAAATCACTTTCATTAAAATATCCTGCCCTAAAGGCAAATACATTGTCATAATTATATTCTGCTCCCAGAGACCAAGTAACCTCTTTGACCTCTTCACTAATTCCATTAGGAGCATCCCCGAAAGATTGAAATACACCTTCCAAAAATCCGATGTTTTGATACTCTGAATTATCTGACCCATCAATGACTCCATCTCCATTAAAATCCTGAGGTGATGGCACCAACAATTTATTAAATTCTAAACCAATACCTATAGTATTATACGCATCTAAAATAAAATCAAAACCACCACCTAGCCTAAGATTTGTAGGTATAAAATTCTCTTGTCCCGCATCATCATATTTAATTTTAGGACCTATGTTTGAGATATTAAAACCACCTCTCCATCTCCCATCAAAATCGTTATACGCTATTTGTTCTGATTGATAGAATCCTGCAATATCTACTCCTAGGGAACTAGCAGCACTTGCGTCTTCATCCTGCACCTGAAGCTTTAAATTACTTCTTAAATAACGCCCTGCTACAGCCATCGAAAAACGATCACCCAGACGTAAAGCGTATGATAGATCAAGTGTAAATTCGTTCGGACTTAATATAAGTGGGTTTTCAATTTGACTTTCGTTATCTACAGCTTCAATTTCACCAAGACTAAAATACCGCATACTCCCTGCAAAAGCACTACGCTCATTTATTCTATTATAGTAGGTTACCTGCCCTAAAAAAATGTCATTTACCAACTGACTCAAATACGGGGTGTAATTGAAACCAACTCCCTGTTGTCTTTCTATAAAAGCATATTTTGCAGGATTCCATTGTTGCGAGTAGGCATCAGGACTTGTAGCGACCCCTTGATCACCCATTCCGGCAGAACGCGCATCGGCAGCAATTGCTAAAAATGGAACACCTGTAGTAATAGGTCGTCCCTCTACTTCCTGCCCTACAGCAGGAAAAACACTTACAATAACAAGTAGAACGGGTAGTAATTTATTCATTTAAAGTAGCGCTTTTTGACAAATATATATTTAAATGCTTACAGGATGACTAATTTCTCAATTTTTTCAACCTTCTTATTCGTTAACGGAGATTTAACAGTAATCTTATACACATACACACCTTTTCCTATTTTTTGTCCAAAATCATCGAGTCCGTTCCATGTTATTTCTCTTGATAAAAACCCGGTTGTATTCACTAATTGATTTATAGTTTTTACCACTTTACCAGAAATTGTGAAAATTTGCACTTGCACTTCTAACGGTTCAAAAGGGCGGTTATGATTAAACCAAAACTCGGTATAATTTACAAATGGATTGGGATAATTTAAAACCCGATCTAGCTTCAGTTCATCATCTCCAGCAACGATAAACTGCAAATCGGCTGTGGAAGAGTTATTATAAGTATCCCATGCTGTAACAGTAACCACGTGCATTCCTGGCTCAAGATCTCTAAGTTTTCTTAATGCCTTCCCTATATTAAAATTATCAATATCGCTTTCGTAGAAATCATTTAGAATTATCGGGTTTTCCTCATCACCATCTACGATCGCAATAAGATCATGACCTATCCCACTGGCGGTATTTATACCATTTTCATCTTCTAACTTTACCAATAATGTAGGTGAGGTGTTTGTAATTCCTCCATTAACAAAACCCTCATCATTCATATACAAATTAATCAAAGGCCCTTCGTTGTCTTCTGGTGCATCTTCGTTTAGTCCACCTACTAGAATACGCTGATCCTCTCCAGCTTGATCTTCAAAAATACCGGTTCGCTTACTATAGAGGTTTACCCTTCCATTGCCTATGGGAATTGAAGCATCTTTAGGAACCACAAATTCAAAATTAAAAACTCCATTTTGCACACTAGCTTGTCCTCTATACAAAACCGCACCCAAGGATTTGAAGTCGAGAATTAATAATTCTCCTGCTGCATTTCGGGTTCCATCGTTACCTAAAGTTTGTCGATTAACATATTTATCATATACAGTAGCAGATAGATCACCAGAGTATGAACTTAGTCGATTACCAGTGGCATCTACAATCTCACCGGCCATTCGCACACGACTTAAGGCTTTTAAAGTGTCTATTTGTTGAGTTAATGGAGTATCGTTAATTGATGTAAGTCTAATATCTGGTTTTGCAAAACCCAACTTCATAGCGGGATCTCCAATAAAGAAAATCACTCTGCGATTATCATCATTGATTTGATTTTTTGTTTCCCTAAGATTTTCAGCAACACTTTTAATCTCGTTTGTACCAAAAGAGAAAAGCTCTGAGGTTAACTGCTGATTAAAACTCACCCCTAATCGTACCGAAATTTCACGTGTGGTAGCGACCAAGCCCACGGCTCCACCCTGAGGGTTCCAGAATAATTCTTCTCCTGCTGCCGTACGGTTGGGATTATCAAATCGAGTAAACTCACAAGTTACTGTTACAATCAACGGAAGCCTATCTGGGTTATTTAATGCTTTTGCATTGTCTCTGGTAAATATGAATTCTGAAGCTAATGTATTTTCGCCACCGTGACCTAGATAAGCCATTACCAGCACACCTGCCTCAAGTTCGTTTACAATGCCTTCATTTACCTCAGGGTATCTATTACCGCCCGCAGATGCCTGCTGAACATAACTATCGCTATGAATCTTTTTTACATTTATAAAAGGCTTTTCTATTTGAATTTGATCCCCTAATGCATCAATTGTAGATTCTAGCTCCTCAAATTCCCAGGGTAAATCAACATCATCAGATACGAGTAAAAAGTTATTACGCCATCTCCCCAATGCAGTTTGCGAATCATAACTTATGATTTTATCGACTACACTATTTGCTAATTGCGGGGTATCTGCGAGTATTCTCCCTACTGCTACATCTAAACGATCTGCACCTCCATTACCTACCGGACTTCCATTCTCAATAATTCCCTCTTCTGGATCTAATGATCCAAAATAATCATCAGTCATATAGGATTGTGACTGAGAAAAGCTAAAATAGGTATTGAAAGTGGGAACAATATTATTGTTATTTGAAATTCTATCTTTATAATCAAACGAAGTATCACCAAACAAACAAACATACTTTAAGCGCTCTTCAGGAGATGATGCGCTTTCATAAACATAGCGTATTAAATTACGAATAGCTCCAATATCGGGATTGCCAGAACTAAATTCGTTATAGATTCCCTCTAGTGAAACTACTTTTACATTTAATCCTCTAAAATTTCTGTTGTGATTTGCCAATCGTTCTGCTTGTGGTCGCAGCAAATCTGAAGTAATCATTAAGTAATCTATAGCACCACGCTCTGCGAGAACAGAACCTTTAATATTTTGATTCTGAACTAATGCATTTTGACTTACCTGCTGCGGCACGTAGAAATCATTAGCATCTAGAGCCACAAATTTACGTGAGACGCCTAACCTTGACTTAAAACTGAAGATGGCAAAACCTTCTTTATTAGAAACCGAAGTTACTGCAGCTTTATTGGTCACTTCCCAAACTTCTGAAATTGTAGCAGCGTTCGCTATTTCGTATTTGCCCACACCCGCCGCATTAATTCCACTATTATTTGAAAAGGTAAACTGCTCCCCAGTTCCTTCAAGTTTCCGTTCTGCGCCAATAGCAATAAAATCCAGAAAACCCGTACTGGAAGGATTTCCGTTATTTAAGTAATTTATTTGCACATTAAGCTGATCGCCATTTGCCCGAATACCTGGATTAGTATCTGGAAATCTATAACTATCATACGCAGCCCCACGAGCGAGAATTGACTCATTAATGGCTAGTAAAGAAAGGTTTGCAAATTGATTTCCGTTAACCGATGCAGTAAAAACAGTAGGCGATTCTGAAATAACTGCGACGTATAATCGAATATCAATGGGTTCAGAAACTACCCGATTGGGGAAATTAAATTCAAAATTCTGTTCATTTAATACATCAAATCGTTCACCAAACCAGCGCCTGCCTAAGTTCAGCAAATTACGCTCATCAACTTCATAAAACTGATAGTCGTCAAAAGTATTGATAATACTAGCTGCAGCTTCAACCGGTTGTTGATGCTCTTGTACACGCAATCCAGCACCACCTGATGCGGTAATAAAATAATAGGACTTATCTGTATATGCATTAACATGGGTTAAACTCTCAGCATTAAACCCCAGCGAACCTTCGGCGTAAAATAAAATATAATCTTCATCATCAAAACGACCATCAGACTCTCCTACAACACGTATCGCATTCTCTTGAGGATCAAAAATTTGATTATCCTTATTCCGTAAGGGAAGCATTGCGCCACCATTCCCATAAATTTTCAAATTTTGCGGTTTAATGCTTCTAACATTCATTCCAAGCGATTCTAAAAATCGTTTATCTAACTTGAAAATCCCAGTCCTATCTACAGAAAATTTATAAATATCTCCAGAAGACAGCACAGAATTATCGGCAGCTTGAATTGTAGATATAAAATTACTTGACGATCGCCCATCAATATATTCTATTCTAAATCGCTCAATTTTATATACCTGATTGTTTGCATAGTAAACAGGTGAAAAACTGAATTCAAAATTAGATTTTCCACGAGAGACAGAGACTCTAGAATCAAATTGAGGAGATGTAGGTAAAGCATCTAATGGTAGATCTTTTAAGTCTTGTATAGAAATAGTATTTGTAACGATCGGCGTAAATTTGACATTACTAGGTGACATTCCCAATTTTACTTCCCACCTATTAGAATATTTAATACCGTATACCGGAGAAAAGCTAAAATATTGATTATTAAAACCAGGCACATAATAAGTCTTATCTGAGGTAGAAACATTTACAGATTCTTCCCAATTAATACTAAACTCTTTTTGTTGTGCAAAAAAAACTGATGTTATAAATAAAAGAAAAGTAGTAAATATATAAGTCCTCATTTATTAAGTAAGAATAGCATGCAAAGTAAGTAAGAAATACTATAAAAATGTGAAAGATAATTAGATATACTAAAGCGTGGTATTTTTCGTTTAAAATAAGCTAACTCACTGTATTAATAGACTTAGTAATTTGCATAACTTATTATTTTATTGCAATTTGACTGCTTTATATTATATTGCAGTCCCAAATTTTGCTTAAAGAATTTACACCTATGAATAGGAATCTTGTGCTTAAATCGCTAAGCTTCAGCCTCATCGCAATGTTACTAACAAGTTGTGGAGGTAAAGGCAGAGACTACAAAAACAGCTCCAGAGCTACCGGCTGGAGTATTAATGACAGAGATGGAGGTTTCCAAGCTAATACAGACTACAAAGAGCAGGAAGCTGCACCGGGCTTAGTTTTTATAGAAGGCGGAACTTTTACAATGGGTCAGGTTCAGGATGATGTTATGCACGACTGGAATAATACTCCAAATCAGCAGCACGTTCAATCATTCTACATGGATGAAACTGAGGTTACTAACTTAATGTACTTAGAGTATCTCGATTATTTAAAAAAGGTTTTCCCTCCAGAAGAAGCTAATTACCGCAACATCTATTATGGTGCATTACCAGATACTTTGGTATGGCGTAACCGTCTTGGATTTAACGAGACAATGACTGAAAATTATTTACGTCATCCTGCATATGCCAGATACCCTGTAGTGGGTGTGAGCTGGATTCAGGCTGTTGAGTTTGGTAACTGGAGAACAAATAGATACAATGAATTTGTACTAGAAGAAGAAGGTTATACTCAAAAGGGAGCTAAATATAATGTAGATGCAGAATCTACTTTTGACACCTACACGTATTTGCAATCACCTAGCCTTACTTATGGTGGTCAAGATGATGTAATACGCGGAGGAAGAGCTTCTGCACAACGAGAAAAAGCAAACACTCCAAAATCTAATCCTAACAATCCGGGAGGTAGTGTTGAGGCTAAAGATATTTATGTACAAGTGAAGGATGGTATTATTTCTACAACAAAATACCGCCTACCTACAGAAGCGGAGTGGGAATATGCTGCTTTAGGCCTTGTAGGAATAAGAGAATATAACGCTTATCGCGGAAGAAAAAAATACCCTTGGGATGGTGCATATACCAGATCTGGTAATCGTAAAACTCGAGGTGATCAGTTAGCAAACTTTAAGCAAGGTGATGGTGACTATGGTGGTATCGCAGGATGGTCTGATGACAATGCAGATATAACTGCAGAGATCAAATCTTATGAGCCTAATGATTACGGTCTTTATGATATGGCTGGTAATGTTTCTGAGTGGGTTGCTGATGTTTACAGACCTATAGTAGATGACGAGTATAACGACTTTAACTACTACCGTGGTAACGTTTATACTAAAAACGCTATAAATGAAGATGGAACCGTAAAAGTTCTTACAACTGCAGATATTGTTTTTGACACACTTGACAATGGTAAAATTGTTGCTCGTAACTTACCAGGAGAAATTCTTCAAGTTCCGGTAACAGAAGACGATACCTATCTTAGAACTCAGTTTTCTGATAGTGACAACCGTAATTTTAGAGATGGTGACAAACAATCATCTAGATATTATCAAAGTTTTTCTGATGCTTCTGCAAATGACAGAATGTATGATTCACCAATCAATAAAATTTCTGCCGGAGAAAACGGTATGAATAAAGAGTATGACAAAGCAAATAATCGTACAACCTTAATTGATGATGAAGTACGTGTTTATAAAGGTGGATCTTGGAGAGATAGAGAATACTGGTTAGATCCTGCACAACGCAGATATTTACCACAATCTATGGCTACAGATGATATAGGTTTTAGAAATGCAATGTCTCGCGTAGGTTCTAAAGCGACTAAAAATAAAACTCCTAGAAACTAATAAGTATCTACAGATATAAATCTTAATTTTAATGCCCATTGCGATTCGCTTTGGGCATTTTTTTTACCTGATAATTATGAGTACAACAGATCTATATACTTTATTCCTGAAAAGCACAGGAGTTACTACAGACACCCGTAAAATCGAAAAAGGTAAACTATTCTTTGCTTTAAAAGGAGAAAATTTTAATGGGAATAGTTTTGCACAAGAAGCCTTAAACTCAGGCGCTTCATATGCAGTAATTGATGAAGAAGAATTTCATACAAATGATGAACGCATTATTCTTGTGGAGGACGTTCTTAAATCTCTACAGGATCTTGCACATACACATAGAAAGCATTTAGACATACCTATTTTAGCATTAACGGGAAGTAATGGTAAAACCACTACCAAAGAGTTAATTCATTCTGTATTATCAAAAAAATTCAAGACTGTTGCAACTGTAGGAAATTTAAATAATCATATAGGTGTACCACTCACCCTATTATCTATGACTGCCTCTACAGAATTTGGTATTATAGAAATGGGCGCTAATCACATTGGAGAGATTGAATTACTTACAGAAATTGTAGCTCCAGATTTTGGTTATATAACAAATTTTGGAAAAGCGCATCTTGAAGGCTTCGGAAGCATAGAAGGTGTGGTTAAAGGTAAAAGCGAACTCTACACCTATCTTATAGGTCACAAGGGCACCTTATTTTTAAATTTAGACGATCCTATTCAGAAAAGTAAAGTTGACGAGACCCACACATATTCCTTTAGTCAACATGCAGAAGCATCAATTCAATTTAACTACGGACCTGCTAATCCCTATGCAAATTTAATACTTGACGGTGAACAGCTACAGAGTAATCTAATTGGTCAATACAACACCGTAAATATTGCTGCGGCAGCGGCTATTGGTAAATACTTTAAAATTGAAACAAAAGATATTATTGACGCAATAGAATCTTACGTACCCGCTAACAACAGATCTCAAATAATTAACAGGGAAGAACAGACAATTATTCTCGATGCTTATAACGCAAACCCTTCAAGTATGGAGGCCGCTCTATATAATTTGGCAGGATTAGAAGCTACTCCAAAAGTTGCATTTTTAGGAGATATGTTTGAATTAGGAGAGCGAGCTGCAATAGAACATCAGACTATTATTGACTTAGCTAAAAACTTAGATTTAGCTCATATTATTTTTATAGGAGAAAATTTTCACAAAACGGAAACCACCTATTATAAATATAAAAATCTAAAAGACCTGGAACAAAAAGGAATTCCAGAACCTATAAATTACTTACTACCTAAAGCAACCATTTTAATCAAAGGTTCCCGAGGAATGCGCTTAGAAGGAATTTTAGATCTCCTAGCCCATTGATGAAAACATATAAGATATAAATAAGGGCAATCTTTATCAAAAATAAAATCGCCCTTATTTGTGGGATATATTGGATTCGAACCAATGACTTCCACGTTGTCGACGTGACACTCTGAACCAACTGAGTTAATATCCCATTACAAACAAATGTATTTTAATCTGTGTTTATAATTGAGCTAATCTACATAAACTAAGTGTAAGTATTAATAAAATACTATTTCAAAGCTATGCTCATTATAAAAACTTAATTTTAAAATATAAATAAAACTATACTTATGAAAATACAAGCTTTTCAACTTAATTTAAAACTGGCAAGTATAGCACTTGTGTCGTTACTCTTATTTTCTTGCGGAGATCAAAAGAAAAAAGATTCTTTGACGGAAAATGAAAATATTCAAGACTCAACCGAAATAAATCAGTTTGGCGGTCTTGCTTTATATACACTACGCGATGCAATGACCGAAAATACAGAAAACACATTGCAAACAGTTGCTAGTGATGGCTATGCGTATATCGAAGCAGCAGGATATGAAAATGGTAAATTTTATAACCTAGCACCTCAAGATTTTAAATCACTTTGTGAAGATATTAATTTGAAACCTGTAAGTACGCATCAAGGATCTGTTACCTTAGAAAATGCAGCACAAATGATTGCTGATGTAAAAGCTGCCGGCTTTGAATATTTTGTAATCCCGGTACCTCCTATGGGTATGTTTACATTTGATCAAGAGACAATGACTATGGGAATGAATGGAACTGTAGAAGAACTGGCTACTATTCTAAACACGCTTGGAGAACAATGTACTGCTGCAGGACTGACCTTGTTATATCACAATCACGACTTTGAATTTAAAAAAAATGAGAACGGAATAGTGCCTATAGACTACTTGCTTGAAAACACCGACACTAAAAATGTTAACTTTCAAATGGATCTATATTGGGTAACTAAAGCTGGTGCAGATCCTGTCGCCTATTTTGAAAAGTATCCGGGTAGGTTTAAATTATGGCATGTAAAGGATATGGATGACGAAGGCAAATTTGCTCCTGTAGGTGCAGGAACAATTGACTTTAAACGAATACTTGCCGAAAAAGAAAAATCTGGAATGCAGTATTATTTTGTAGAGCAAGATCAGACGTTTGATACTACTCCATTAGAAGCAATTAAAATAAGCCACAAAGGCTTAGAAGCTATTGGCTTTAATTAAAACTGAATAGTATTTCAACTTTAGAAAGGCTATCTATTTAGATAGCCTTTTTATTTTGCACTTTTAACCGACTGTTATTATAAAGCATAGCATTTTTCAATGTATGAGGTCTTTAAAGTGAATATTATTTAAAAATTAACTAAGAATCTATAGAACATAAAGGCTTTGCAACTGCAACCGTCATAAAATTAAATTCTGATTCTAATACAGTTCCAGTTAATCTTTGATTGATTTAAAGCCTTTAAAGATTATAAGATGAATAACTTTTATGCTGTATTAAATATGGTCATAAAAATTTGGAGATGATTTTCTATAATTTGTAAGAAACCTTCAAAATAAGCGTTCTGGGCTGAATGTAAGTACGTTGATCTGTAATTAGAAACTGACTGAAGGAATTGCTCGCTCGATAGCGAATGTCAAAAATATTCTGCCCTTCTATTTCAAAACCCCAGGCGCTTCCCTCCTTTTGGTAAAACAAACTCGCTCCCGCTTCCTGAAAGCGATTGATCTGACTTTGAGTTTGATTCTCGTAATAGGTAAACTCATAACTCGCTTTTAAAATAAAGTCTTTTAAAAAGTCATAATCAAGGTAGGCAAAAGGCGTTATCCGCTGAAAATTACTATCAAAAGTATCTGAGCTAAAATCACTAAAACTGTGACGGACTCCGGCTTCTAAGTTAGGCCAATCGTCAAAAGAAGTTTCAGTTTTGAAATTGTAACTATAATTCACAGAATTATAAGCGAGAGTCTCATTATTCACGATTCTTAAGTAATCAGAAAGGTTTAAATTTCCACCCACAGTAAAGCGATAATTGCTTATTTTTTTGGAAAACGACGCATTTGCACTGTAGCTATTTTCAGGAAGATCTGTATAAATCAGGGTATTAATCTGGTCTATTCCTTCGATTTGAGTGGTGTTTCGTATCGCGTTTTCTGTATGTCGATAACTCAACCCAGCATTCATAAAAATGCCACGGTATAAACTAAATTTAGAATAGAACAGCGAGGCGCTGTGTGAGAGCTCATTTTCCAGATTTACATTCCCTGAAAACAAGCCATTAAAGCTACTTAAACGTAAGCGATTTGCCAACTGGGAGGCATTGCCAAACTGAGATTGTCTGTTGTATTTCAATCTTAATTTTTCTCCGCTATTCATTTCCCATTCTACAAGTAATTCTGGTAATAATACTGCTTTTCCGGCTCCTACTTCCCGGGTTTCAAATTGATCTACTGTCCAGAAATAATAGTGATAAAATAATCCTGGCTTAAATATAAATTCATCAGCTTTAGCCTTATACTGAAATCCAAAATAGCTATCACTCAACTTAAAATTTACATCGTTATTAAAGCCGCCGTCTGTAAAATCGACCAAATTCCCACCATTTGATTGTTGGGTATCTAGCGTGTAGTAGGTTTGATGCGTGACGTTTATACCTGCTTCGGGATAAATGTGATGAAAGCGGTGCAACACCCAGTAGTGCTTTGCATTGATATTGAAATCATACTTTGTAGACCGCGTAGTTTGGAGCAAATTATAGGTATCATCTTCTGTATTAAACGGAATGATCCCCGAAAAAACAAGACGGTTAAACAACCAGTCGCGGTCATTTTCATTCCGGCTGTATTGAAAGCCGGCCTCTACTGTGCTAGTATGTTTGTATGAAAATTGACGATTGTAACTTAAATCTGTTTTAAAATCCAAAGACTGCGGTTGGGTCTGTGTATCTACAAAGGTATTTTGATCTGGTGTTTGAGAAATTAACCGGTTTAAACCGTCGCCTTTACTGGTCTTTAAATAACTCGCAGCATAAAAATCGACATCACTATCTGTTATATACCGGAGACGCACTTTATTGAGTGTAAACAACAGATTATTATTACTTGTAGTCGTTCTATTTTCTTCCTGCTGATCTCCGGTTAAGTAGGTGAAATCACTCTCATTTCGGGCTTCGAGTTTTCCGTTAGAGACAATAGAATAGGCATCAAGATCTGTCGCTTTACTCAGTTCTTGCGAAATGCTAAATGCACCGAATTCATTTTTATTATACACAAAATCATCATTGTTTAGAAACTGTGCAAAATTATCATTGCGCAGGTTAAAATAAGCCGAAGGATCTTTGCTCAACAAACTGAAACCGCCTTCAAAATTGATGTAATCACTCAAAGAAAATGACTTTTGGCCGATGTTATTAAAATCACCAATTGCATTCACCGCCGTTTTAGAACTGTAGTAAAATAGGTTAGGGTGTATCAAATACCGATCTTCAAGTCCGCCACCAACTTCGATATCTCCAAAGGCAAACTTCTTTTTACCTTCTTTAAGCTTGATGTTAAGAACCATCTTATCGCTATCGCTAAGACCTTTTAAGAATGAAACTTCGTTGTAGTTATCTATAGCCTCAACCTCATCAACTGCATCTGCCGGAATATTATTAACGCCCAACTTCTCGTCACCGGTAAAAAAGTCTTTCCCCTCGACCATAAGCTTGGTAACTTCTTTACCATTGACTGTGGCATTACCATCGCGGTCAATTACAACTCCAGGTAACTTTTTGAGTACGTCACGCAATTTGCGTTCTTCTCCTGTTACAAAATTATCAGTGCGGTAGGTGATGGTATCTTCGCGTACTTTTACTGCTAAGCGCTGCTTGATCACAATCTCACCCAGTTGATCGCTTAGCGGTTTCATGATAAAGTCGCGCTCCGCATCCTGTGTTAGACTAAGGGTATCAGTGATTTTTGTGTAGCCCATATAACTCACTTCTACCCGGTACGTGATACCAGTTTCCAGACGTAAGCGGTAAAGACCTTGCGGACTCGAGATCGCAAAACTGGTTTGAACTCCACCTGTCTGTGGAAACGCCAAAATATTGGCATTGGGCAGCGGCTGATTTAAAGTGTCTTTTACAGTGCCCGTAAGCTGTGTGTTTTGGGCAAAACACAACACAGGTAGTGTGAAATACAGAGCTATAAGTAACTTATTCAAGAATGTACCATTTTCCATCTGTCCCTCTTTGAGCTTTCAACAAGATTAAATTTTGATTATTTGGCCCACTTAATTTTTAAAAAATTCTTTTGTTTTAGTAGCTAGTTTTTTAATTTCGTAATTATATTCCTCTTGAGATATCATTCCTTTTTCATCAGGTTTAGTTATATCTAATGTAGTCACTTCTTGTATATTTTTTAATCCTAAAATATAACCTATATTGGATTTCACTTTTACTTCCACTATCAATCCCGGCAAGCCTTCAAAGTCGGCAGGTCCAGTATTATACGGCAATTCAGGAACGTACCAAGCCTCAATGGGAAACTCAAAAGTTCCTTTAGAGTTAATCACGGCTTTAGAAGAAGTAGCTTTGAATGCTTCTAAATTATTAATGATCTTTCTTTACTTAATTTTTATATAGACTGGTCGCCAAAACATTCAGAAGCTGCTTGAGCATCATTGGGCATACCCTCTTCTACATCATATACTGAAAGATTCCCCTCAATTCGTAGCTTTTGGCTTTTTCTCTGGCAGCGTTTTGGCTGCGCGGGTTACCATATTCCCAAAACCAATTTCTTTTTGAGGCTTTTGCTCCTTGTTTTCTATAGCGACCACTTCATAATCTACTATATACTTTCTACCCTCCAAGGTCTTTAAATTCTGGACAATGTTACTGTATGCGTTTACATAATATTCTCCCGAATCAAATATACTTTGAGTGATCTTTTTATTTTCGTCAAAGTTCATCGATTTCACAATCTTAAACCTACTCTTAGTGTTATTAAAAGTTAACTCATATAAAACATTGTTGGCCACTTTAGCTAACTTCCTTTCAAATTCCTGAAAGTTTTGAGGTATTTCTTTAGAATTATCAGGTAATTTTATTTCCACTTTATACTGTGCTTGACCACTTACCTATGGTAGAAATGAATAAAAAAGATAATATGCAAGCTTTTAAAATCATTACAAGCTGTTATTATTATACTGCTGACTGCAGCAATCAACTCTGACTCAACCCTCTTTAGCATTCAAATTTAAGGAGCCAATCATAATGAAAACTGTTGCTATAAATGAAAATATTTTTTTTCTCATCATTTAAATTAAACATTGTTTCAATTTCTTTAAAAAAAAGAAATGCAAAAATATAATATGTTAAAAACAAAAGCTTAAAAAGGCGATCTGACCTTAACTATAAGTTTAGTCAGGTTAAGTAATCCTGAAGTTTGATGTTTTGAACTTGACACAGCAAAAGGAACAAAAGAAAATTATACTAAATAGAAATAATTTCAAAAAGTATTAGTTGTAAGCTCCTAAATTTTTAAGCATTTTTTTCAATGTACTGGCCAAATCTTTTTCTTCAATAGGTATTCCTTTTTCAGGTTTTTCTATTTCTATATTAATCTCAGTATTCAAGTTAAGTTCTGTGGCAGTATAACTAACTCTACCTAGTTCTACCTGTAGAACCAGACCGGGTAACCCTGAAAGATGTAAAGGCCCTATTGATACCGGTATTGCTGGGGTAAACCAGACTATGGACGTAAATTCAACATCCTGCATCTTTTCGTTAGGCGCTTTTCTAACAGCCGTAAAAATTGCCTTTCTACATTGGTAATCACCAATCATTTTTGTCTCATTAGTGATCTCAAAATCTGGATGATTCTGTTTGACCAAAAATAATTCACCTACGTATTCAACCTGATGTAATGAATAATTTTGATCTAAAGGTGTATAATACTTGCCTTTACCTCCACCTGAACGAATTACATAGCTATTTACTTTAGTATCACTACGCTCCATATTTTCGACCACACCAAAAATTGCTTCAGTTTCATTAAATTTCAGCTCGTAAACTAATCCTTCAGAGGCATTCTGGATGTCACCACTATTTAAAAAAACCATTGAGCCTCTTTGGTCACTTTGTGCTATTTCCTTTTTATAAAATACGATACCTCTTATTTTTTGCGCTTGTAGAGAAAAGTTTAGTATAAATACAAATAATAATAGCTTTTTAAAATTTATCATAGGCAGTAGATATAAAGCAGCCTCCACTAGGTAAAGACTGCTCAATTTGAAATTAGGTATTTAATCTTGTGGAGCAGGTTTTACCTAGCTTCTTCTTCACAAAGCCTATTCCATTCATATACAGCATCCGCATGCTCAGGCCCTGTCATAGAACCATTACTATCATACCACTCTTGATTTGCAGCATCAACCGCAAAATCCTAGCATCGAGTTAATACATCAGCATTAGCTGAAAAACTAACAACAATAAAAGCTAATAAGAATAAATTTTTCATAATAAATACAATTTTAAATAATTAAACAGTAAATTTTGTTTCGAAACATTATAAATGTAACTATCAAAACTTTTTTTTAAGAATTAAAATCCTTACTTAATTTAAGGTGTTTTTACATAAAATTATTTTATACTATTTTCTCCCCCATCCAAAGGTTGCGGTTGCAAGTGAATCTACATACGTGCTAAAGCCTCTTCTTGTTTTTACAATACCCTTTCTTTCAAACGAAATAGCATCGATTGCTTTAAACTGTATATCAGTCATTTCATAAACGACGAGGTTATTTTCCAGATGGAGGATCATTCCCGGTAATCCGCAATACCCTTTTGGACCGTAATTGAAAGGAATTTGTGGACAGAAGTAAGCTACAACTTCAATTGTCTCTTCATTTCGGCCTTCTATTCCACTGGTTGCTTTAAGACACGTGTAACCCTGAATTATTTTGGTTTCCTCGTGAATCTCCCAATCGTAGTCTGAGCATTTATGCGCGATGAGATAGTGATCACCCATAAATTCTATTTTATTGAAAATTTCTCCAGAAGGTTGAAGTGTGTAGAATGGTGTATTTCTGGCTAGTTTGGCTGCATTTTGAACTGCAGGATTTTGTTCGTTTGCCAACTGCTCTTCAATATCATAGTAGGCAATTTCAGAGTCAAAATACAAGTTGTATTGTAATTGATCCAAGTGATTAACAGCATCTTTTATTTCAGCATAAATCCTATTTTGTTTTGATAACCCCTCAACAAGTTTAGAACTGGGTTTCACTTTATAAATAGCAATCCCAGAGTTATTGCTCTGGGAAAAGCTATTCAGTGTAAAAATTAAAAGCAATAGGCAACTTTTCCACATAGACATTAATCTATAACTCATTTTCCCATTCTAAGCAGTCTTGATAATAACCGTTTGACATCCTATACGCTTCAGCATCACTATAGTATTGACTAAATGACTCATACAACGCTGCAGCAGTTTCTTCACAATATTCTTCTCCAAAAAGATCTTCATCATTATTAAAAGAGATGAAACTTGAAAAGGTAATAAATACACTTCCTAGTAGTAAAATTGAACACGCTTTTTTCATAATTAATAATAATTAAATTAAACAGTAAATTTTGTTTCGAAACATTATAAAAGTATCCATTCAATTATTTTTAATACAATTAAAAACCTTACTTGTAGTATGGCTTTTGCTTTTACAAAAATCCACGCTGCTTAGCATTTAAAATAAGCTCACGATCAGATAGATCATCAACTTCTAAAAGTACTTTAAGATTGCGCTTTCTTTTCTCTACGCCAGCTTTAGATAAAAGTAAAATAGCTGGCAGCTCTACCATTTTAGTCCCTATTGAAAGTTCATATAATAGTTTTCGATCTATTTCATCTATGTGTACATCTTTAGATATCTCCTTTCTCAATAAATTCAAAACGGTTGAAGTATAATATGGGGGTCTTGTAATAATTGATTGTATCGCGCTTATTAATTCTTCTGGTGTTAGATCATTTTTTATAAGCACCGCCTCGGGATCAATATTCTTAATTAAAGTCCTCAAACGGTAATTATCATTTAAGGATGTAATTACACCGATTTTAGCTTTAGGGTATTTTTTCCTTAAGACAAGTCCTAAATCTTCACCAGACAATATCTTTTGATTCAAACCTATTGGTAATTGTATATCCAAAAAAATTAAATCACACGTATTCATATAAGAATGATTATCTATGACAGCTATTGCATCATCAAGATTATGAGCGATTTCTATATTAAAATATATTGATTGCTTCTTAGAAACAATTTCAAATCCCTGCTTATAAGACTCTACAATTAGAGGGTGATCTTCAACAATTAATACATTGACGGAAGTCATATCGGTATCGTATATGTTATTTTGGTTCCAGATTCATCAGATTCAATATACATACTACCCTTAAAATTATTTATTCGATAGTGTAAATTTTTAAGTCCAATTCCTTGCTTTGGAGTTTTAGCATCAAAACCAATACCATCATCTTCTACTATTAGTTTTAAATTTGGTAGCTCTTTAGTAAACTTTATAACGCAATAGGAAGCAAGAGAATGTTTACGCACGTTTTGTAATGATTCTTGTAAAATATAATAGATAGAAATTTTTATACTGCTTTCTAAATTGTTAAACTTAACTTCTTTCGAAATTTCTAAATCAAAATTTATATCTGAATGGTCATTAAAATCTTGAATCAACTTTTTGATTAACTTTTCAATTCCATCATTAGAATCAAAATTTGTTGATATAAGATTGTGACTTAAATTACGGATATCTTTTTCAATTGCCTGCAGTTCTTCAACATGATTTTTGGCATTACTATTTGGTTCCTGCCTTATTAAAAAACCCAAAGCCATACGAGTACCAAAGAGACGACTTAATATACCATCATGCAAATCTCTTGAAATTCGTTGACGCTCTTTAATCTCAGCAAGTTCAACCTTCTTTTGCTGATCTAGAAGTAAACTAAGTACCTGCTCATTAGAATCCTTTAGACGATTTTGCATTTGTGCTTCCTTTAATCTTATTCGTTGTCGCTGAAAAAAGAATATTACACTCACTAATGCAAGTAATGATAAGGCAGCTATTGTTAAATAAATATTACGCTCATTTAGATTTTTATTTTTTTGAATATAAGCATCTGTTTCATACCTAATACGTGCAAACTTGCTCCTAATACTTCGCTCTTCCCGAATTAGCTTATCGTTAAGTGCGATGTATTTATCGAGATATTCTTGATTTTTAATAATCTTTTGAAGTTTTAATAAAACCTCTAATTCGTATTTTGAATTCTTTTCATCTTCAGCTAGTGATAATGCTGTTTTTAAGTTTAATTGTGCGTTTGTCGAATCTCCCTTAAACAAATAATATTCTGCAAGCCTAATTTTATTAGCCATAACACCAGCTTTATGACCAATACTGTCCCGTATTCTCAGAGCCTCAAGAGAGTATTTTAAAAAATCTTCGGTGTTGCCTTGCTTAAATTGAGCGTAAGAGTAATTATCTAAAATCATTGCATACAGGCGAGTATCATTATCTTTTATATCTTCGGTTTTTAAGGCTTCCTCTATATATTTTAATGCCTTAGTATTAAATCCGTTTTCAATGTAAACAACAGATATATTATTTAGACTATTCAATATCAAAGATTGATCCCCTACTTGTTTAGCTAAATCAATCGCTTTTTTATGATAAATTATAGCAGAATCAAAGTCGTCAAGACCATTATAAATTATAGCAAGGTTATTATATACAGCATATACATCTTTAATTTTATGGTCTGGCAAAAAATTAAGGGCATTAAAAGACGAGTTCTCACTTCCTATGTAATCTCTAGCCTTCTCTTGAGAAATAGCCATATTAAGCATCATTTTTCCAGAATGATAATCATCATCAATTGATCTAAAATTTTGGTAAGCCTTATAATAAGACGCGTAAGCACTGTCCAAATATGAATAGTTACTATAAAAGTATGCTAAGTCCCAATATGCATTTGCTAATATTTTACTATCACCCAATTGATCTGAAAGTGCAATAGTCTTGTAATTTGTATACCGAAAAACAGTTGAGTCTGCATACAGGAATTTAAGGGAAAGTTTAGATAGAAGAGAAAGTCTTAAACTATCATCCACTATTTTATTATCAAGATTCTCAACTTCTTCAATGCTTTCTTTAAAAGAGTCGAGCTCATACTTTGTTGTCGAGAAATTAGTATTTGATTTTTTTGAACAACCTAACAAAAAACAGACGCTATAAAAAAGTGCTAGCTTCCCTACGTTACGAGAAGAGAATATATTAATCATAGAGATTGTTTGAGTATATATAAGACTGACGAAAATTTAAACTTATAATGGTCTATAGCGTAATATAAAAATAAAATCCCTGAAATTCCATTTCAGGGATTTTATTACTAGAGCTAATAATCAATCTTCAGGCTCTCACGGTTTCTCTTGATTATTTTCATTACCAGAATCACTAATGACATTGATGTCATTAGTGATTCTGTCCGGTTCACAACTTACATTTACTACGATTGTAGCTAATAAAAAAAGTAAAAGGGATAAATTTTTTAATTTCATATTGAAGTTTTTAAATAGTAATCTGAAACTTCAATTGGATCCAATCTCCCGTTTATCGGGGCTTCATTGTTGTTAACACTGTAATATTACTTGAATCCCGTATCTTATTATAGTTATTATGAAACTAGATTGTATCTCTCCCTTAACGGATGGTAAACTGCTTATTTTTAAGGGTAATTAACTGGATAAGGAGATGTCACCTTTACCTAAGATATCTTTTAAATCATCTACGCTATTTTTATAAGTTCGCGAGAAGGGTACTGAAAATGAATTCACCCCATCCTCAAAAAATAGTAAGGATTTATTATAGTTTATACGGCGGACAGCAGTCGCATTAATAATATAACTGTTATGAATTCGAAAAAAACATTTAGGTAGTTTCCTTTCAAAATACCCTAAAGACTTAAAGGCAGTTACCTCTTTTTCTTTTTTAAGAAAAATATCGGTAGTATTATTATCTGCCTTAAGAAATAACATCTCATTAATCTTTAAAAAGCGATAATCGGAATAAGACTTCAAGCAAATTAAATTGCTTCTAGTTTTTTCTTTTTTGATAATTTTCTCAAATCTTAAAAGACATTTTCTTATTTCTAGTTCTTTCATTGGAAAAAGTAAATAGTCCTTGAACCCAGCTTTTAAGCTTCATAGGCATAGGTTTTAACTTTTGACAATCCAATCATAATTGGGGAGACTTCTAAGCAGGAGATAGCTTCTAGTAAAAATCCCCATCCAACCTGCAAAAGCATAGGATGATCAAAATCGACAATTAAAATTGATGGTGGGTGTTTTAATATACTATTTAGGGCTGAATCAAAATCAAACGAATAAAAATTAAATACAAAATCTGTTTCTTCAAAAGATTGAAAAAACCGTATTGTATCTATATTCTTTGTTATGATTGAACAATTCAATTGAGTAACAATATATAATATTAGTCACTTGAAAGTATTCAATAGTTTTGAGTAATTAAGTATAAAATTCCTTACTTGAGGTAAGCACATGGCATAAATCATTAACCATCTGGTTATACTATCTGATTTTGGCCTAAAAAAAGAGCCAATTCAAAACTTCTTATTAAGCGAATAGTATCAAAATAAAAAAAGGCTTCACATTTCTGTGAAGCCTTGTCTTTGCTAGTAGCGGGAACTGGACTCGAACCAGTGACCTTCGGGTTATGAGCCCGACGAGCTACCTACTGCTCTATCCCGCGATATTGGACGGCAAATATAGAACACTTCTTTTGTTCTCACAAGGCCTTTTTAAAAATATTTTACAGATTTTCTAAAATTATATTTTCACTAACATTAATGCGCTGAAATATAGATACCTTTAGTCCAAATGAAAAAACTACTACTTACCCTTTTCGCCCTATTTGCAATCTTAGGAGTTGCAGCTATTTTACTTAATACCTATTTAAAAAATCAACTTCAGGAAATCATAAAAAATGATCTACCTGCTTCAATTATTCTTGAATATGAAGATGTCGATATTGATAGTTGGGGTGGTAATGCGAGTATGACTAATGCAACTGTACGCATAAAAGCAAACGACTCTATGACAAGAAGTGAAGTAAGTAACGCAAGTGTGTCTTTGCGCGGCCTTGATCATTGGGATTATTTTAAAAATAAAAATATTCATTTTAAAAAAATCACTATTCACGCCGACAGTCTTTCTCACTATCAACAAGCCAAGAAAAAAAATAAAACAAAACAAGACAGCTCTGTAAGAAATCCTATAAAGTCTGAAAACTTAAATAGTACGTTTCAAATTGATGAATTTGAATTAGTGACAAATTATATCCAAATATTTAAGCCGAAAACGGAAGAGCTCCTTCTTAAAACGGCTCATTTTAATCTAAAACTTGAGCATATAACCCCCACAATTACTGAAACAATCACAAGACCCTTCAATTACAAGCAGATAGACATTAGTTATGACTCGTTATTTTACCAAATGAATGAATTTGATAATCTTACCGTAGATCATGTTCATTGGGATGGTTCTTCTTTACAATTAACTAATACTCAATTAAAAACTTCGATCTCACGCAAGCAATTAAGCAATCGCATTGATAAAGAACGAGATCACGTTGATTTAAAAATCAAGGAAATTATAATCGATTCTTTAAAATATGGTGATCGCTCCGGAAGATTTTATATGAATGCACCCTCAATGATCTTAGTAGAACCTGCTTTAGACATTTATAGAGATAAATTACTCCCTGATAATCTTACTCCTAAACCGCTGTATTCACAAATGTTGAGAGAACTTAATTTTGATTTAATGATAGATTCCTTAAAAATCAAAAATGGTTCTATTATTTATACTGAAAAAGTAAATACTAAATCTAAACCTGGTTCAATAAATTTTAAAAACCTCAACGCTAATCTAACAAACATAGGAAATACCTATAGCCAGCAGGAGAAAAAAACCAAAATAGACATAAAAGCTATTTTTATGAAGCAAAGTCCGATGAGTTTAGAATGGGAATTTGACGTTCAAAACCCTCAGGATAAATTTTATCTTGTAGGTAGTGTAAGCAAGCTGCCGGTTACTAATCTTGACACTTTTACATCGCCTAATTTAGGGGTAGAATTGCAAGGAAATTTAGAACATACCTATTTTACTATTTATGGCGATAACTACAATTCACACATAGATATGCAAATGACTTATGATGACTTTAAAGTAAGTATTCTGAATAAAGAAAAGCAAAAGAAAAAATGGTTTGCTTCTACTGTTGCTAATATTTTTATAGCTAAGACAAGTAAAAACGAGGATTCAGGTTTTAAAGAAGGTTCAGGTGAAGTTACTAGAAATCAGACAAAGTCGTTCTTTAATTATTTATGGATAAACTTAAAAGAAGGAATGCTTAAAACGGTTACTGCTTTAGATTAAGAAGAAATCCATTCTATCGCTTCTAAACGTCGATCTACTGTAAAGTTTTTAAAATCCTTACCCAAAATAGATTTATTAACGTTTGTAATTGCGTGAATCCATTTTCTATTAGTTACAATTGCTATCTTATTAAGCCTATGCTTGTGCTGCATAGGAAATATACCTGCAATAAAAACAGCGTCAAGCGTAAAACGGTGGATATTATTATCTTCCAGATATAAATTTATAGTCTCGTGCTCTTCAAACTTTTTTAAAATGGCGGCTTTTAATTCGTTTATAGCCGAATAGTTCATTGCTCCTTCAACAATGTAACCTATAGCATTATCAGATAAATTAAAATTTAAAAGCATTTGAGGGGGCGTTTCAGTAAATATAATAATTACGGAATATTTAATTAATACCTAACTTACAGGTTAAGGGTAAAACCTTTATTGCTCGATACTCTGGGCCGAAAACGTATTTAAAACACCATCTTCATAAGCTACAGTAAGTTCAATAGGATTACAACAAACTTCACAATCTTCAACATATACTTGATGAGAAACAGACACATCAAGCAACATAGATATTTCTTCCCAACAATACGGACATTGAAAAAAATGCTCTTCCACTAAAATTGAATATTTAACAACTGTCCTACTTGTTGTAGCAATTGTAATTCTGCTAGTTTCGCTTCGTATTTTGCAAGATTCTTATTTGTTTCGGCATTTATCAAGTTTATCTGTGCCTGCCTAAACTCAATAGAAGTTATCTGACCGAGATTAAATCGCTCTCTAGATCGTTCAAAATTGTTTTTATTAGTAACTACGTTTTGCTCTTGAATATTATAAACCGCTATTAAATTCTCATAATTACCCAGTGCATTTGCTATATCTCGCTGCACTTCAATCTCTATTTGCTGCTTAAGCAGAATTTGATTGTCTTTTAAAATTTTGGCATTTTTTAGCTGAGTAATACTTGATCCTCCATCAAATAGGTTCCATCGTAAGTTTAGACCACCCTGAAACCCCGTATTTTGTCGAGTACTACCGGTAAAAAATGCAGAAGCCGGACTTATAGATTCATTCCATCCATACGAACCAGTAAGCCCTACAGTAGGTAAAAATTGTGCTTTGGAGATGCGTATATCATATTCACTAAGGGCTATGTTAGAATTACTCTGCAATAATCTTACATTATTTTCCTTCGCCATTTCTAAAAAGGACTCAAGCTCTAATTTAGGAATAAACGATACCAGTGTATCCACATTAAAATTAAGCTTCAGATCACGAGCAAGTACTACATTGAGGTCTCGCTTAGTATTCAAAAGAGATTGACGTGTATTCATCAAGTTGATACTATCATTAGTCACATCAACTTCAGCATTAAGCACTTCTAACTTTGTATTTTGACCATAATCAAATTGATATCCAGCACGTTTCACCCTATTTTTAGATATTTCAAGAGTCTGTTCTAAAATTTCGACATTTTCAGTAAGCCTCGCAACCTCAAAATAAACCGAAAACAGTTGCAACATCGTATTCTCGATTGTTTCTCGCGCTTCAAGCTTAGAGAGATTATAGCTCTCTTTTAAACGCTTAAAATTATAAAGCCTTCCCAGTCCGTCAAAAAGGGTATAATCAAGATTTACAGAAGCGTTATAGCTTTCTGACTGCGCCCCTTCCAAAACAAATGACTCGCCGTCATCACGATCTGTACGTTGATCTTCTACTGTATAATTCATTCCTGCCAACCCAAATACGGTAGGCAAATAATCTGAGTTTAATAAATCTGCATTATTCTCAGATACGAGTACATTATTATCTGCAATAGCAATTCCGTAATTATTATTTAGGGTTAGCGCTATCGCTTCAGATCTCGAAAGAAATTCATCCTGACCAAAGCTCAAAAGGCTATTGGTAAAAATGAAGCAACTTATAACTACAACTTTCAGATTAATGCTCTTCATCTTCCTCTTTTAATTCTTTAATAGCGCGTTCAACATCCTCTTTGCTTGGCTCATTACCTGTACGCACCCAAATAGATTTTGTTTTGATCCAGTTTGACATAGATAACAAAAGCGGAAGCATTAGTAAGGTTAATACAGTTGCGATACCTATACCATAGGAAATTGAAATCGCCATGGGTTTTAAAAATTGAGCTTGTCTGCTTTTTTCAAGCAACAAGGGAGCAAGACCCGCAATTGTAGTTATACTGGTCAAGAAGATAGCTCTAAATCGTGAACGCCCCGCCTCAAATATTGCTTCCTCAAATTTCATCCCCTCTTTTAGATATCCGTTGAGCTTACCTATAAGAACAAGACCATCGTTTACCATAATTCCTATAAGCGCAATAATACCTAAGGCTGAAAGTACATTTATAGGGAACCCGTGTATGTAATGCCCCCAAGCTACTCCAATAATACTGAATGGAATCATAAATAATAATAGAAAAGGCTGACTATAACTACGGAAGGTAAACGCTATTGTCGCATAAATTAGGAACAATATCACCCAAATAACTTCGTTAGCAGAGCTGCTTAATTTTTCTGCCTCTCTGTTCTGCCCTTCATAAGAAACTGATAGCGTAGGATATTTAGATAAAATATCAGGAATTACGGTCGCTTTAATTTCGGCTAAAATATCGGTGGTACTGCCATTGGGATCTGCCATGTCTGCATTTACCTGTATCTCACGCTGTCCCTCAAGGTGGCTTATAGATTCATCTCCCCGGGAAATTGTATATGTTGCGATCTCACTTAATGGAATACGCTCTCCACCAGGTGTAATAATACGCATATCATCTAAGTCATTTAAACTACTACGGTCACTGCGATCGTAACGTACCCACACACGTATCTCATCTTGACCCCGCTGAAACCGCTGTGCTTGTGTACCAAAAAAACCACTACGCACTTGAGTCATCACACTACTTAGGTCTAAACCTAATGTATATGCTGTTTCCTTTAATTCTATCTGTATTTCTTTTATTCCCTCAGGATCTGTATCTACTACATCACGTAACAGGGCATTATTTTCAAGATTTGCACGTAGCTCATCTTTGGCTGCCTCAAGTTCTTCTGTGTTGTTACCTAGTAAGGAAATAGATATAGGACTTCCTCCAAAGTTACCTCCAGACCCAAACGTCAACCGCTCCACACCATAAACCTCACCTACTTCATCACGTATTGAGTTTGTTATATCTGGTGAAGAAAAATCTCTAAATTCTCCAGGCAATAAATTTATGCGCAGAGAAGCTTTATTATTACCCGGCCCTACTCTTTTAATTATATTTTCTACCACCTGCATATTATCAGTTTGTCTGCTTGTGTAGTCTTCATTTACACGCCAGGCAGCTTCTTCTACCATCGTAATAATGCTATCGGTACGCTGCGGATTTGTTCCTTCGGGCATTAAAAGCTCTATAGAAACGGTATCACTGGCAATACTTGGAAATATGGTGACACCTATCACACTTCCCATTATAGATCCTATTGTAAGTATTAAAAATGCCGCTATAATACTGAAAGAGATAAGCTGGTTTCTTAGAGTAAATCGTAATGCCGGCGTATAAATTTTATCGCGCATATAACTCATAAACTGATCTCCCTTCCTATTGAAGTAACGCAGTTTATACATAAACTTTGCTATACCTTTTTTCTTAGATATATCCAGTTCTGATTCTCGTACCAAGGCCTTACTATGCGCAATATGTGCAGGCAATATGATTAAAGCTTCTACTAGAGAAACTACAAGGGTTAGAATTACAACTGTGGATACTTCTCCAAAGAATTCACCAATGCGGCTATCAAGAAATAGAAATGTGGAAAATGCCAGAACAGTAGTAATAATTGCTGAAATTATAGGTGGAATAACCTCTACTGTTCCATCTATTGCAGCACGTATAGGTGTTTTACCCATTTCATAATGCTGATAGATATTTTCAGAAATTACAATTCCGTCATCTACGAGAATACCTATAACGATAATCATCCCAAAGAGCGACAAAACGTTTATAGTAACTCCGAAGCTTCCTGCAAAGATGAACATCCCTAAAAAAGCTACCGGAATACCTGCAGCTACCCAAAAAGCAAGTCGTGTATTTAAAAAGAAAGATAGAAAAAGCATTACCAGCAAAATTCCTTCTGCACCATTGACTACTAGTAAATTTGTACGCTGCTCGAGACGTATTGAAGAGTCTGAGGTAATATCAATCTTTACAGCATCGTATTTCGCATTAAAATCTTCTATATATTCTTTAACCTGTTCTGCTGTAGTGAGTAAATCTTCATTATTAGTATTACTAATTTCAACATTTACAGCAAGGTTTCCATTAAAATATGATGCACTGGGAGTTTCTGAAAACCGATCTCGTACTACTGCAACATCTCCTAATCTAACTAAAGAGCCATCTGGATTTGCACGTACAATTAAATTAGTAAGATCATCGCCGTAATAAGCTCGATTATTTGCTCGTATTAAATAGTCTTCTTTCTCTGTTTTAATATTTCCCCCTGTTGTAAGAATATTTGCTCTGGATACGGCTTGGGAAACTTCAGTGAAAGTTAATCCATAAGCGAGTAAATCATTTTCACGCACAGCGATTTCTATTTCTTCATCTGGATATCCACTTATTTCAATTTGCGAGATTCCGTCCATAGCCCGCAAATCGTATTCTATCGATCTTGCTATTTGCTTTAGGGTTGCCAGATCTATAGTTTCTCCACTTACTGCAAATCCTATGGTTTGCCGTATAGCCTCTTCTTTTGCAACTACCAGAGGCTCCATTCCCGTAGGAAAACTAGGAACCCGATCTACCGCATTTTTAACTTCAGCAAGAATTACATTTATATCCTCGTCTTGATCAATTTCTATAGTTACACTACCTCCATTTTCGCGTGAAGTAGAAGTTACACGATCAATCCCAACTAATCCTTTTAAATTATCTTCGATCTTAAGTATTATCCCCTCTTCTATTTCTTGCGGAGAAGCTCCCGGATAGGTAACACTTATAGTTATAATCTGCGAGTCAATTAATGGAAAGAATGAAGACTTCATCCTCAACACTCCAATGATTCCAAAAATCACAAAAGCCATTATAACCACATTGACGGCTACACTGTATTTTATGAAATAACTTATTAAATTTTTCATAAAAACTATTCCGTATCTTCTGTGTTAGTAGTTTCATCATAGACTTTTACCCGCATACCGGCATATGCTCCAGGTACAGATTTAGCCAGATACTTAGTGCCGTCAGGAATACCTTTTATTACCACTTCTTTATCTGAAAAATAAACTGGATTGACTTCTATAATATCAAGAAGGCCATCTTTAACAATATAGATTTGAGAGTTATCTACTAATAATTGTCTCGGAATACTTATAGCTTCCAGTTCGTCTCTTGCGTCTAGATTAGCCTGTAAAAACATTCCTTCTTTTAAAGAGTCTGAACCTTCAAGTTCAATAAATACTTTTATAGTCTGCGTAGTCTGGTCTACTCGACCATTAACACGCACAACTTTGCCAGTATATTCTTTTGTACCATCAACAGTCGTAAGATTGACTTTCTCTCCTATACTCAAAAGATCACTAAATTTTTTACCTATAGAAACTTCGAGTTCATATACGGACGTATCTATAAATTCTCCTAGTTTCTGTCCCGATCTTACAAGAGTTCCTTTGTTAACTAGCGCTTCGGTTAGAATTCCTGAAAACGGAGCTGTAATACGATACTTCCCTAATCGCTGTTCTAAATTTTTCACATTGTAATACGCCGAATACAATCCGCGACCTGTTATAAAGTAGCGCTCTTTTTGAGATGAAGTTTCGGGTAATTGTGGAGTAGTTTTATTAATGTCAAAACCGTCAAGATAGGTTTGCCATTTCTGAAAAATTTCAGGATAATCCAGTCGTAAATCTGGCATTATAGAAGTTGCCAGATTATACAACTCGCTTTTTGCAGCTTGTACAGATGCGTAGTATTCTGATGAATCTAGATTGAGAAGGGTTTCCCCTCTATTATAGGCTTGACCAACTTTAAAATCGTGCGCACTGGATCTAAATATTCCTTGTACCTCTGCATATAATTCTAGTCGGTTTTTTGCAACTAGATTGCCATTTGCAGGAATTACAATAGAAACAGTATCGTTTTTAACTTCTTCAACAAAAACAGTTTTAACTACTTTCTCGATTTTAACAGGAATATCTTTATCTCTGTTAGCAATTGAATACCCAATCGCAAGAGCGATTGCAAGTATTACTAAACCTATAATCAGTCGTACAGCTTTAAGCATTAAGTATTTTTTAAGAAACTACCATAAGTAGCAAAAATACCTGCACTGTACTATCTATTTTGTTAAATTTAATATAAATAAAGTGCTAATTATAAAGATCTAATTCTTCAGATACTTCCTCCCATTTAGCCATAAGTTGTTCAATCTTTTTCTTATTAGACTCATACTTAGCAAAGAAGTCTGGTTTTGCACTTGTTTTATCGTAATCTGCCGCTAGGTCAGCATCCATTTTCTTAATCTCACGTTCCAGCTTATTAACATCAGATTCAATATTACTAAGTTGGTTACTCAAAGACTTTACTTTTTTCTGGTCTTTGTATTCTACCTTGGGAGCCGCTTCCTTTACCTTAACCTTAGGATCTTTTTTCTCAATATCTCTAAGATTTTCAACCGCACGTTTTTCAAGATAATAGTCAATATCTCCAAGGTATTCCTTTATTTTATGATCTCTAAATTCGTAAACTGTAGATGTAAGACCTTGTAAAAAATCTCTATCGTGAGAAACTAGTAATAAAGTACCTTCAAAATTTTTAAGAGCTTCTTTTAAAACATTCTTGGATTTTATATCCAAGTGATTGGTAGGCTCATCCATCACAAGGACATTAAAGGGTTGTAACATAAGCTTAGCCAACGCTAAACGGTTACGCTCACCTCCTGAAAGTACACGCACATATTTTTCAGCTTCATCTCCTCTAAAAAGAAAAGATCCTAAAATATCACGAACTTTACTTCTGTTCTTTTCATTTGCAGCATCGATCATAGTATCTAAAACAGTTTTACTACCATCCAGGTGATCTGCCTGATTTTGCGCAAAATACCCTATTTGCACATTGTGTCCCAACTTAAGCTTTCCTTCATAGCTAATTTCATCAACGATGATTTTTGCCAGTGTGGATTTACCTTGACCGTTTTGACCTACAAATGCAGTTTTGCTATCGCGTTCTATAAGAAGATCAATACCATTTAAAACAGCCTTGTCTCCATAACTCTTTCTTATTCCTTCTGCTTCAACTACAACTTTACCAGGAACAACAGAAACCGGAAAATTAAGAGTCATTACACTATTGTCGTCTTCATCAACTTCAATTACATCCATTCGGTTAAGCTTCTTAACCAGAGACTGCGCCATTGTTGCTTTTGAAGCTTTTGCCTTAAATTTAGAAATTAACTTCTCGGTATGTTCTATTTCTTTCTGCTGATTCTTGTGGGCCGCCATCTGTTGCTCACGCATTTCCTGACGCAACACCAGATACGTTGAATAAGGTTTTGGATAATCATAAATTTTACCCAGTGATATTTCAATGGTTCTATTTGTAACATTGTCCAAGAACATCTTATCGTGAGATACAATTACGACAGCTCCTTGATAATTACGTAAAAATCCTTCTAACCATATTATTGATTCGATGTCCAAGTGGTTTGTTGGCTCATCTAATAATAAGACATCATTATTTTGAAGTAGTAATTTTGCTAATTCAATACGCATACGCCACCCTCCGGAGAAGGTATCGGTAATTTTATTGAAATCCTCACGGTTAAAACCAAGTCCCATAAGAATACGCTCGGTCTCTCCCTGATAGCTATATCCTCCATGAATCTCGTATTGATGTTGCACCTCATTAAGCTCTACCATTAAATCGTGGTAGTAATCACTCTCGTAATCTGTGCGTTCTGCTAATTCAATATTTATTTCTTCAAGACGTATTTCGAGTTTCTTAATGAGCTCAAATGCTTCATAAGATTCTTCTAAAACAGTACGCCCCTCAACAAAATCAATATCTTGTTTTAGAAAACCTATCTGTATGTCTTTATCTGTAGCTATCTGACCCGTATCATACTCTTGTTCACGTGAAATAATACGCAACATCGTAGATTTACCGGCTCCATTTTTACCCACTAATCCTACTCGATCTCCCTCACCAAGTCTAAATGTAACTTCCTCAAATAGGTATTCTCCCTGAAAAGATACAGAGAGGTTGTGAATGTTTAACATGCTCTAAATTTTAAGGCGCAAAGTTATTATTAAATGCCGGACTTTCATCACTTAAACATTATCGATTTTTGTAACTTTAGATACACAAAAAAGACGGCACGTACCGTACATTAATATTATGAAAAAACTTCTCCAAGGAAATCCGTTATATAGCATATTTACTGGCACTTGCCCAGTATGTCAACAAAAAAGTATGTATCAAAATTCCAATCCATACATACTCACAGACACTTTAAAAATGCACGAGCGCTGTCTTCATTGCAATACAAAGTTCAAAATAGAGCCCTCTTTTTTCTACGGCGCTATGTATGTAAGCTATGGTGTGGGCATTGCATTTGCAGTGGCTGCTTTTATTATCACACACTTCTTTATAGGCGCAGGATTAATAGCAGGTTTTATTTCTATAATTGCCACGCTCCTAGTATTTGCGCCGTTAATTATGCGATTAAGTCGCAATATCTGGATCAACTTTTTTTTCAATTACGACGAAAAGAAAGCTAAAGGAACTACACGAGCTTCTTAGGAAATCTAAGTATAGACACTTCATCATCAAGTGAAATACCATTCTCAAGATGGTCAAACAAAACCTGTGCAAGGTATGGAGACATCATAGTTCCACGCGTTCCAAGACCGTTGAGAAGTGCTAATTGAGGATATTTAGGATGCACGCCTATCAAAGGTCGACGATCACCTGTGGTAGGCCGCATACCTGCTACTTGTTTCTCAATGGTATAAGCGCAGGTAATTACCTTCTTTAACTTACTTTGTAATTCATCACGTGCTTCGGTAGTGGGTATAGTATCTTTTTCTTTCCAATTGAATGTGGCTCCTACTTTGTAATAGTCACCTCCTAAAGGAATAACGAAAAAGGATGCTTTTAATGCTTCCGATATGTTTAAATTAGGAGCTTTAATGATTAAGTATTCACCCTTATTTCCTACCAACGGCAGTTTATTGAAAAATGGATTATTTTTAATCCCGAATCCTTCTGCAAATACGATACGCTTCGCAATAAAATTTTTATAGGTCACTGTGGAATCTGTATTGAATGTAATCGCACTGTGATCAAAATTTTCAGAATAGTAAAGCGCTTTACTCTTTAAAGAATCGATGTAAGCATTTAGCAATTGCGGAATATTGATTCGTAATGATTCATTCACTTCACCTAACTGCAAAGGAGCTTCAACATACTCTGAAGTATTCTTAACTAATTTTTCATTTAAAAATCTTCTCAAAATAGGTTTATCACTTGCTTCAAACCAATTATTTTGATCTTCAATTGAAGAAAATATTTTAAGAACAGGCAAAATTTCAAAAGTTTCCTTGTCGTAGCTCGCTGCTAACCGTTGAAAATATTTAGATGCCAGATCAAACTGCTCTTCCCCTTTGTAGGGCATTGTATAGCGCTTAAGAGTAACAGGATTTATTAAACCTGCAGCAACTCTGCTTGCGGCATCCCGCTGCTCATCTATTACCACATACTTAAGTTTTGTGCGACTCAATTGATCACAAAAGGCCATCCCTGCCAGTCCAAAACCTACAATAATATAATCTACCTTTTTCATAATTGAAAATAAGACATAAAAAAACGCCTTTAATAAAGGCGTTTTTTTTATTTACTAGGAACATATAATTAGTAGTTCCACATATCACTTTCAAAGTTACGTATTTGTTCTTTGATACGTTGAGACTCTAACAACTGCATCATAGCATTATCTGCTATGTAATCCTTAACCTCTCGATCTCCTTGAATGTTATCTACTTGATAAATCACCCCATTAAATCTTCTGGAATTCAGCAAGTGATCAAATGATAAAGGCTGGGCTGAGTTTTGCGGATTGAAAACCTTAGCCTCGTGTAAAATTTCGCGAGCTGTAGGATACCAAACCCAAAATAATGGAACCATTATAGGATCTTCATCATCTATAAAGTTTACATCTGGTGCAACAGGAGCTATACCAATAAGACGATACTTTAACTCCCCTTGTCTTTTATCAAAATACCAATATCCGCGGATCCAGTACTGTTCAATATCTGCTGAGCTAATATCACGTCTATCTATATATTGCTCATCTACTTCATAGCCGGCATTGATTTGCTCGATACCTAAATCTGTTGTGTCTACTCGTGACATAGCAGCTGCAATGTCATTCAGCTCAATTTTTTGATTAAAGTAAGAATCTGCATAAATATCTAATTTACCAGCTTTAACACTTGATACTAAAACATCATATAAAGATCTTCTATCAGAACCAATATTGTTTGTATCTACAGGGTAATAAAGAGGGAAGTTTATACGCTCATCAAGATCAACAATCTCCCAGGTATTTTTACCCCAAAGAACGTCCCTGCTATCTACATAACCATAGGGCAAGGGTTTGTCATTATCTAACTGTATTTGCCCTTCTGTTTTTTCAAACATTTGAGCAGGCATTTTTGCATTCAAAATATTAGTCTGTGCAAATGATGCCAGACTAATCATCATACAAAAAGCACTTAAAGCTAGTTTTTGGGTGATCATAATAATAAAATTTTAATTTGTTAGCTCAATAAGAACTGGAGCAACTTTTTTAAGTCTGTAACCACTGTTTCCAGAAATCTGAGCAGTAATGTCAAAGATTTGCACTGTAGATCCACGTTGTGCTCTTCTAAGTACATCTTTAGCTCTAGAATCTAATTTATTTCCGTTAACCTGTACAGTAGGCTCACCAGGAACATTAAATTTAAAACCAGTAACATTAAGATCTAAATCAAAGTCAAAATCTAATAGTTTTGCACCTACTGTAGATATCTCTAACGCATTCCGTTGCATCTTTAGTATACCATCTTCCCCACGCAAAGTTCCTGTAGGGCTTGGAATATCTTTAATTCTGAATCTCTTAGAGTCACTCACTTTAGATCCATCAGCCATTGTACCAGAAACACTAATTGTTACTTCATTTCCTCCACCTGGATTCATAATATAACTACTCCCAGATTGTTTAGTTAAACCGGCTCCACTAGCACTTACACTATTATCTGGAACTCCGGCAAAACTAATAGTCATAGGGTTAGCAACACCACGATATACCACATTCATTTTATCTGCAGAAATAGTTGCAGAGTTAGGTCTATTTATAACCGCGTATTCACTTGAAATAGGAATCGATTTTGGCTCACCATCTTCAGTATATACTAATTCCCCGGTAATAGTACGTGTTCCCACATTTCCTGCTGGGAAATCTAATACGACCTGACCAGATTGTAAATTTTCTACTTCGCTTCCATTAATAACTACCTTATCAAAGTTTAGTGAATTATCAAATCGGCCTAATACTACTTTACCCTTAAAATTTTCACCAGAGAAAAATGCAGTTTTATCTGCAACTACAATGGCTTGATAATTACTTAAAGAAACATCTTTACTTAATTGACCTTGAAGTAAAGAAGAATATACTTCAGATTCTGCGGTTCTAATATCGTTCTGCATCTGTGTAAAACGCGTAATAGATGCCGCTAAAGGATAACCTTCAAAATTATAACGCAACCACGCAATTTCTTTACCATCCTTATTAGTCTGTGGTTCTACAGCAAATGTATTTTGAACAACTCTGTTAACATCGGCAAATTCTTCACCGAGAACAGCCTGCATCTGACTTTTATAACTTTCGATTTTAGCTAAGAAAGCATCTCCTTCTTTAGTATATCGATCTCCTGTAAACCAGCGTTCATCAAGAACTGCCGTCTTATCAAGATTTGCATAACTGCTTGTATCAATTCCGTCTGTCAATGTATCTTTAATACTAGCTAAATAGGTGTAAAAATCATCAGATATTTTCTTTATCTCTTCAGCTTTGCCTAATAGGGGTCTGTATTTAGCAGGTTGTTCTTCGGCCTTAGCCTCTAGACCTGCCATAGCTAATTGATTATCTTCTGCTAAACGAGCATTTGAGCTTGTAAATTTTACATCAAATATTTTAAACGCATTTAGAATCTCCTTATCCACATTCATTGCTATCATCGCAATAAATACCAGATACATAAGATTAATCATTTTCTGTCTTGGGGACTGTGTTCCTCCTGCCATAATGGTATATTTTCTACTGAATTAGTTTATATAAATAATTCAGTTATCTTTTATTCATAGCAGATAACATTCCACCATAAACTCCATTAAGAGATGAAAGGTTTGTCGCTAAACTCTCCATTTGCTCTTTTAATTTACCTGCATTATTAGCAACTTCGTTATTAATTTCTGCTTGACGCCCTGCTGTTTCAACCTGTACTTTATAGAGACTGTTTAGCGACTCCATTTGAGCAGCTGCTAATGCCATTTCCTGACTGTATTTTTTAGTAGAATTCATCGCTTCAGCAGTAGGCGCCATATTCTTAGCTGCACCTTCAAAACTGCGTATGCTAGTGCTTAAACTTGTCATAAGCTCAGAATCGATACGAGCATCTTTAAGCATAGCGTCAAGCTTTTGAGATAAAAGACCTTTTTCCTCAACTACTTCAACAGTCTTTTTAGGACGAGCTGCAGGAGCATCACCCGCTAATTCAGGATAAACTAATGACCAATCTAAATCTTGAGCTGGCCTTTCAAATGCTGAATAAGCAAATACTGCAGCCTCGACTATCATCCCCAATGTAAGAATCTCTGACCCAAATGGCCAGTGTTGAATTTTAAATAAAGCTCCTACAATTACTATAGCAGCTCCCAAACCATAAATCATGTTTGTAACAGAAAGACTTCCTTTTTTTGCCATCTTATTTTTTTAGATTTTAAATTTTGAATTTAGGTTAAATGTATGGGGAAATTAAATATTGAATTAACGTCTTGAAGGGCCCTTTCTTGTATTTACATCTTGGTCAACTCCCAAATAATCCTGGACAGTTCTAAACCCGATATAACTACGCGCAGAATCTGCATACTCATAATCACGAGTACTTACTTGTATAATATAAGCCACATCTTTCCAAGATCCTCCTCTTACAACTTTACGTTGATTTTTTGAGTCACTTACATTTGGATTCATAGTTGAAATGTATTCGTAGGCATTGGGATCGTAAGATGAACCTACCCACTCCGAAACATTACCGGCCATATTGTACAAATCGTAGTCGTTAGGCTCATACGAATCTGCCTCTACAGTATATAAAGCCTGGTCTGCAGCATAATCCCCTCTTAAAGGTTTAAAATTAGCCATAAAACAACCTCTATCATTTTTAGTATAAGGACCACCCCAAGGGTAAGTAGCACCTTCTAAACCTCCACGGGCAGCATATTCCCATTCTGCTTCACTTGGCAAACGGAACCTATTAACTAATTCCTGACCTCTCTGTTTTTTATATGAGTTTTTATTATCTGTACGCCATTGACAAAAAGCTTTAGCCTGTTGCCAGCTAACCCCTACTACAGGATAATCATCATAAGCACTGTGCCAGAAATAATCATTATGCATGGGTTCGTTATATGAATATGCAAAATCCTTAATCCATACCGTAGTGTCAGGATAAATTTTAGTTTCTTCTGTACGAATGAAATCTTTACGCTTCCCACCAGTTTGACGAGCGGCAGCTTCCATATCAAGATATCTGTATTTATAGACTAATTTATCTACATCAATAGTACGCTGGCCATTGTAAGATTCCTCTAATGGAATATACATAGTATCCATTACCTCAACATAGTATTCATCTGGATAATCCATAGGATCTGTAATTAGATCAATATCCCAATTGAGTTTACGATCACTGTAATCATCACTAAAGCTGTAATAATTATCATACATATATTGCTCATACGGAGTCATATTTTCTGGATCATAATCCACAAAAGCATAATCTCCAATACCGTTATTTCCTGGGGTTTCCCCAAGTTCATCTGCTAAAATTGCCAGTCGTGCACGGGTAACAGAGTCACGCACCCATTTCACAAACTGTCGGTATTCTGTATTTGTGATTTCGGTCTCGTCCATATAGAAAGAACGAACGGTAACCGTTTTTGTAGGAGCATTTTTGATAGCAGCAATGTCATCATCACTTTTACCCATTATAAAGGCTCCTCCAGATACAAGAGTCATCCCGTATGGTTTTTCGGGATTCCATTTTTTTCCTTTGACTCCCACAAGTTCACCACGATCGTTACGACCACAACTAACTAATAAGCTTACAATCGCAATAAATGCAATAAACTTCTTCATAGGTAAATTAGGTTAAATCTAGATTTGAGACGGTAAACCTATCTATAAAATTGCTAAAAAACAATTTTTTGATAAAAATTACATTTCAAAACTAAAAGTTTTGTTAATTATATTTCATTCTTACGTTTTGCCTTGTACCAGCGCTCAGGTATTTCCTGATTACAGGCATTGATGTAGTCCTCTTCAGTGCAAGGTAATAACGTGTTACGCTTCAATTTATTATTAACGCCTTTTATAAATGGTATTTCAATCCACCAGCGTTCAGAAAATGTGCTCTTATAGAAGCTAAGCAGCTCATCATCAACAGGTACACTATAATGCAAAAAGTCTGTTTCCCTGTTTTCGAGACGCTCGTTCATTCTATAATTTACACCTTCAATAAAGTACCAAATTAACTGCGCAATTAAAGCGGCACCTGTTTCATTTTTTGCTTGTAAAATATACTCAAATATTCCAAAAACGCTAACGCGATCACTAAGTCCCGCATATCTAGCGATTGCACAAATTTCTCTTCCATTAAAGCCATTTACATGCGCCGGATGCATAAATCCTAAAGTTTCAGATTGTAATGCCGTAAGGTCTAAACTCACAACATCGGCATCTCTCATAACCGGCTCGACAGCCGTTAGCTCTGAAGTTAAGCTTCCAAGACGAAAAGAATCAAAGTACAACTTCTCCATCAGATCAATTTCTTCTTGAGAGTTGTAATAGGTTTGATAACCTATGTTTGAGTAGTTAAATAAGTTATACGGTTGATCGACAATAATTTTACCTACAAACGATTTATTAGTAATAGGTAAACTGCTATTTCCTAAATCAAAATGACCATCAATATTAACCAGATTCACCATCTGATCTAAACCATCATAAGCTCTGTAAATCGCATAGGTAAGATCTTGACTTCCACCCAGAATTACAGGCACTACATTTTTCTTAACAAGCTCAGTAACAATCTCCTTTAAGGCGTAATAGGTATCAGAACTGCTTTCTCCAGGTTGGAGATCTCCCAGATCACTAATTACCGTATGCCAATTCCCGGGATATAAGCTGTAAAATGCCCTTCTTATTGCTGAAAAATCTATGCTATTTTCAATGTGATTTACGCTGCCTCTGCTTTCTCTAACACCCAAAATAGCAATATTCACACCTTTTAATTCAGGCATTCCATTTTCACGAGAATGAACTTTAATCGCGTGTCCAAGACATTGCTCATTCAACAAATCTATTTGTGCAATCACCGAATCAGAAACCGGAGATAAATTCTCAAAAGCCATCTATTTTTTCTTTTTTGCTGGTGCTTTCTTTGCTGTACTTTTCTTTGCGGTAGTCTTCTTGGTAGTTGACTTTTTTGCAGTAGTTTTCTTTGCTGCTTTTTTCTTAGGCCCTTGTTTTTCTATTATATCTTTCACTTCTTCCAAAGTCAAGGCAGCTGCATCTACTGTTTTTGGCAATTCGATTTTAACCTTTCCTTTGATAATATTCGATCTTCCCCATCGTGCCTTTTCTACACGAATACCCTCATCTTTAAAATCGTGAAGTACTTTATCCTTTTCCTTTTGCTTCTTATCTTCAATTAATTCAACAATATCCTTGTCTTTCAAATTATCAAAGTCATACTTTTTGTTTACGTTGATAAAGATGCTATTCCATTTTAAATAAGGTCCAAAACGCCCTACTCCTTTTTGAACAGGTTTATCTTCATAAGTATAAATAGGAGCATCGGCCTTCTGTTTCTCTTTTATGTATTCTACCGCTTCGTCATACTCAACTTCTAAAGGATCTCTACCCTTTGGTAACGAAACATAAGTTTTACCAAATTTTATATAGGGTCCAAAACGCCCATTGTTTACCTCAACTGGCTCCCCTTCAAACTCACCTAAATCACGTGGAAGCTTAAAGAGATCCATCGCTTCTTCAAAAGTTATACTTTCAAGCTGCTGATCTGGTAATAAACCTGCGAATAATGGTTTTTCTTCATCTTCCACAGAACCTATTTGAACCATGGCACCATATTTACCAAGTCTCACACTTACCGGCTTGCCGCTTTTAGGATCTTTACCCAGCACACGCTCCCCTACTTCACGCTCTGCATTTTCGGCTACATGTTTCACTTGAGGATGAAAGTCTTTATAGAAGTCCTTCATCATTTTTGTCCACTCCTCATTGCCTTCAGCAATCTCATCAAAATCCTGTTCTACTTTTGCAGTGAAGTTATAATCCAGGATATTTTCAAAATGCATAACCAGAAAATCATTAACTACCATTCCCACATCTGTAGGAACAAGTTTACCCTTGTCTGATCCTACCTTCTCTGATAGTTTGCTTGCTTTAACAACGCCCTTTTTTAAAGTAATAAGATCATATTCACGCTCCACACCCTCAACATTTCCTTTTTCTATATACTTTCTATTCTGTATAGTTGTAATAGTAGGTGCGTATGTAGAAGGTCTTCCTATCCCCAGTTCTTCTAATTTTTTAACTAAAGATGCTTCGGTATAACGGTAAGGTGCTCTTGTAAAACGTTCTGTCGCAGTAATCCAGTGGTTATCTAAAGATTCTCCTTCTTTTAACGGAGGTAAAATTCCACTTTCTTCTTGATCTTCATCATCTGTGCCTTCAAGATATACTTTTAGAAACCCATCAAATTTTATTACCTCTCCATTGGCTGTAAAATTAGATGGATGATTAGAAGATGCAATCTGTACGTTTGTACGCTCTAATTTTGCCTCACTCATCTGAGAGGCAATCGCGCGTTTCCATATTAATTCATAAAGACGCGCTTGATCTCTATCAATATTTACTGAATGTTTGCTAAAATCTGTAGGACGTATTGCTTCGTGAGCTTCTTGAGCCCCTTTACTCTTTCCTTTGTAGTTACGCTCTTTGTGATACTTAGTACCATAAGCTGAATTAATCTCCTGTGCAGCTGCCGCTTTAGCATCCTGTGAAAGATTAACACTATCTGTTCTCATATAGGTAATAAGACCTGCTTCATAAAGACGTTGCGCCATATTCATCGTCTTACTCACCGAAAAATACAATTTACGCGCAGCTTCCTGCTGTAGCGTTGATGTTGTAAATGGAGGTGCAGGAGATTTACTCGCGGGCTTTGTAGTAAGCGCATCTACCTTAAATGTTGCAGTAGCATTAGCTTCTAAAAAAGCTTCTGCTTCTTTCTTTGTATCTAAGTTTTTAGGAAGTTTAGCTTTTAGCGTTTTCCCATCTGCATTTGCAAACTCTGCATCAACTCTAAAGTAATCTTCAGTATTAAAAGCTTGTATCTCCCGTTCCCGTTCTACAATTAAACGTACAGACACAGATTGCACTCTTCCTGCAGACAAACCTCCTTTTACTTTGCGCCATAGTACCGGTGAAATCTCATATCCTACTAGACGATCCAAGACGCGCCTTGCCTGCTGCGCATTCACTAGATTATAATCAATATCTCTCGGATTTTCTATTGCTTTAAGAATAGCCTTCTTTGTTATTTCAGAAAAAACGATACGCTTCGTTTTATTTTTATCTAGTTTCAGCTCCTCTGCGAGATGCCAAGCAATCGCCTCTCCTTCTCGATCCTCATCACTCGCTAACCAAACCATTTCTGCTTTGTCTGCCAAGTCTCGTAATTTTTTTACTACTGTTTTCTTATCTTTATTTACAGTATACTTTGGCGTAAAATCACCTTCAACATCTACTCCCAATTCTTTTGTTGGCAGATCTGCTATATGACCAAAACTACTTTCTACTTTATAATCTGTCCCCAGAAATTTCTCGATAGTTTTTGCCTTTGCGGGTGACTCAACAATTACAAGATTTTTTGCCATAATGCTCTTTTGAAAATTTTCTCATCAAAAATAAATAGCCTTTCTAGCTGAATATATTTTTGACTTTAGAATCGCAAAAGTAGTAGAAAATTTATTATTGAGATCAGAAACCTAAGCTATACCTTAAATACATTACTTGAAATTCGAAAAATGAGAGGTTTAAAATAATCATGAACTTCAGTTTAATTGATTTGAAATTTCGTTGTAATGACACTTTGTCACAAGTTGAGTTAATCGTATCTTTGCCCACTATTTTTAGGAAGCAGACCGTATTATGGAGAAGATTATAGACGAAACAAAACAAGGAGAAACACTGGTATTAGAGCCTCAGAAAGCAAATACAAAAAAGCTTTTTATAGAAAGCTACGGATGCCAGATGAACTTTAGCGACAGTGAGATTGTAGCATCAATACTTGCAGATCAAGGGTACAATACCACTACTCAACTTGAAGATGCAGATCTTGTACTTGTTAACACCTGTTCTATTAGAGACCGCGCAGAACAAACGGTTCGCAAGCGTTTAGAGAAATACAATGCCGTAAAGAAAATAAATCCTACTATGAAAGTGGGAGTTCTAGGTTGTATGGCAGAACGTTTAAAAAGTAAGTTTCTTGAAGAAGAAAAAATCGTTGATCTCGTAGTAGGGCCTGATGCCTACAAAGATTTACCTAATCTTCTGGAAGAAGTAGAAGAAGGACGCGATGCTATAAATGTGATTCTTTCTAAAGAAGAAACCTATGGAGACATTGCACCTGTACGCTTGCAAAGTAATGGTGTAACGGCATTCGTAAGTATTACAAGGGGTTGCGATAATATGTGTACTTTTTGTGTAGTACCATTCACCAGAGGTCGTGAACGTAGCCGAGATCCTCAAAGTATCATTGAAGAAGTTAATGACCTAGCGTCTAAAGGATATAAAGAAGTTACATTATTAGGACAAAATGTGGATAGCTTTCTGTGGTATGGTGGTGGTCTCAAAAAAGACTTTGATAAAGCCAGCGAAATGGCAAAAGCGACCGCTGTAAATTTCTCAGATTTATTAGCTCTTGTCGCTGAAGCACAACCCAAAATGCGAATTCGTTTTTCTACATCAAATCCGCAGGATATGACTTTAGATGTAATACGCACAATGGCTAAGTATGATAACATCTGCAACTACATCCATTTACCCGTGCAAAGTGGAAGCGACCGCATTTTAAAGGAGATGAATCGCCTTCATACCAGACAAGAATATTTTGATCTTATAGACAACATACGAAAGATTATACCAGATTGTGGTATCTCTCAAGATATGATAACTGGCTTCCCTACAGAAACTGAAGAAGATCATCAAGATACATTGAGTTTACTAGAATATGTAAAATATGACTTCGGTTTTATGTTTGCGTACAGTGAGCGCCCAGGAACAATGGCAGCTCGTAAACTTGAAGACGACATTCCGTTAGCGGTTAAAAAAAGACGCTTAGCAGAAGTTATAGCTTTACAATTAAAGCATTCTCATATTAACACATTAAAGCAAGTAGGCCGGATAGTTGAGGTCCTAATTGAAAAGGAATCTAAAAAGAGTGACGCAGAATGGTCTGGTCGCAATTCGCAAAATACGGTTGTTGTTTTCCCTAAAGAACATTATAAAGTAGGTGATTTTGTAAATGTTGAGATTACCAGCTGTACTACTTCAACACTTAAAGGTAAAGCAGTGGGTTATTCTTCAAATAATTAATTAGCTAATGGAATCAGTTCACGCTATAAAGCAACGTTTTGGTATTATTGGAGATGATCCAAAACTTAATCGCGCCATAGAAAAAGCGATACAGGTAGCTCCTACAGATATTTCAGTATTAGTAACCGGAGAAAGTGGTGTGGGTAAAGAAAGTATACCCCGCATTATTCACTCGTTATCTCATCGTAAGCATAATAAATATATAGCTGTGAACTGTGGTGCTATACCAGAAGGAACCATAGACAGTGAACTTTTTGGCCATGAGAAAGGCGCCTTTACCGGCGCATCCTCTACACGTAGTGGTTATTTTGAGGAGGCAGATGGTGGCACCATATTTCTCGATGAGGTAGGTGAATTACCACTCCCCACTCAAGTGCGCCTGTTACGTGTATTAGAAAATGGTGAATTTTTAAAAGTAGGTTCTTCAAAAACACAAAAAACCGATGTACGTATTGTAGCTGCTACAAACGTAAAGATGTTTGAAGCTATTAAGCAAGAGCGTTTTAGAGAAGATTTATACTATAGATTAAGTACAGTAGATATTAATCTACCTCCACTACGAGAACGTAAAGAGGACATTCATCTTTTATTTAGAAAATTTGCTTCAGATTTTGCAAACAAATACAAGATGCCCACAATTCGTCTTGATGATGATGCAATCAATAGCCTATTAAAATATCGCTGGAGTGGTAACATAAGACAACTGCGCAATGTAGCTGAGCAAATTTCGGTACTGGAGCAAAATCGTAGTATTTCCTTAGAAAAACTGCGTCATTATTTACCAGATACAGGATCAAACCTACCCGCTGTAGTAGGCTCAAAAAAGAGCGAGAGTGATTTTAGTAGTGAACGTGAGATACTTTATAAAGTGCTTTTTGATATGAAAAGTGATCTTAATGACCTTAAGAAGCTCACTTTGGAACTCATGGAAAAAGGAAATAATGCCAGTGTTCAAGAGGAGAATAAATCATTGATAAAGAAAATTTACAGCGAAGAAGAAACTGATGCATACGAGAGTGCAGAGGATATAACTGAAGTACTGCAATTACCTCAGGAATCTGCTGCAAAAACAACGATAGCAGACAAATATCATTTTGCTGAAGACGTTGAGGAAGAAGAAACCTTATCGCTTCAGGAAAAAGAATTAGAACTTATTGAAAAATCTCTTGAAAGACATAGCGGCAAACGTAAAGCAGCTGCAAAAGAACTGGGAATTAGCGAGCGTACTTTATATAGAAAAATTAAACAATACGATCTTTAAAGAGTTTATTAAACCACCTATGAGAAAACTTAAAATTGCTTTTCTATTACTTAGCTGCCTCTGTTTAAACAGCTGCGGATTTTATTCGTTTACAGGAATTTCTATAGAACCCGGCACCGAAAGTTTTTATGTGAATTATTTTCAGAACAATGCTCCTATTGTAGAACCTGGAATTGATAGAGATTTCACATTTGCCTTATCAGATTTGATTCAAAACCAGACCAGTTTAAATTTAGCTACAAATGCAGCAAATGCAGATTTAATCTATGAAGGTGAGATTGTAGATTATTATATTGCGCCACAAACCGCAACCTCAGATAACCTTGCTGCACAAAACAGGTTAACTATCGTAGTCTTATGTAGATTTACCAATACTAAGAAGGAAGATGGCAGTGATGATTTTGAAAAACGCTTTTCATTTTTTGTTGACACGCCGGGAACAACTCAATTAGTAGGTGCTGCACTTGATAGTGCTATCGCAGAAATTTTTGAGCGTATAACACAAGATATATTTAATGAATCGCTGGCAAACTGGTAAATGAATACATACGATTTTACATACCTTCTAGAACACCCCGATGCAATTACAGCAGAACATGTAATTGAATTAAATGAGGTTGTAAAAAAGTATCCTTATTTTCAAGCAGCTCGTGCGCTCCATTTAAAAGGTTTAAAAAATCAAGATAGTTTCTTATACAATAATCAGCTAAAGAAAACAGCTGCATACACTCAGGACCGTACCGTTCTATTTGACTATATCACTTCAGAAAGTTTTAATCAATCTGCAATTAGTGAGCAAATAAAAGCACAGAAAGAACAACTTAGAGATATGCCGGTACATGATCTTATAGATGTTTCTTCAGATTTAGAAGTAGAAGAACTTGCTAAAGCGAATCAAGTGCTAGCAAATGACTTCTTTATCCCAAAAGAAGAGTCAGAAGAGGCGCAAAATAGTGATGATTCTGCTGATAGCTTAGAACTGGGAAAACCCTTAGAGTTTACTCAAAATGAAACTCATTCATTCAGCCAGTGGCTTAAAATAACTTCTTTCAATAAAATAGACCGCAATTCACCTGAAGACACTCAGCCTTTAGAAAATACTGAATCACGTACTGAAGAACCTAAATTAGCAGTAAAGTCCCAAAAACTCGTATCTTTTTCAACAATAGAAGAGGAAGATGAAGATCCTGATCGTACCCGTCGCCTGGAGTTAATCGATAAATTTATTGAGACCAATCCTAAAATAAAAGTAAGAACTCCCGAAGAAGGCTTTAAGAAACCAGATCTATCTGGAGATTTTCAGCCTAATGAAAGCTTGATGACAGAGACTTTAGCTCGTGTTTACGTAGAGCAGAAGAATTATCAAAAAGCAAAGCAAGCATATAAAATTTTATGTTTGAAATATCCGGAAAAAAGTGGTTTCTTTGCAGACCAAATTCGGGCAATAGCAAAATTGCAAGAAAATAAATAATAAACTGCGGCACTTTTAAAATAGAAATCCGCCTTTGTAAAGCCTTAAACTATGTTTTTAATTTTTTTAGTTTTAATTGTAATTGTAGCATTTCTACTTATTGTAGTAATTATGGTACAAAACCCTAAAGGTGGTGGTTTATCTTCTTCTTTTGGAGGAGGCGGAACACAACAAATAGGTGGTGTTAAAAAAACCGGTGATTTCTTAGATAAAAGTACTTGGGGACTAGCTACAGTTTTATTGGTACTTATATTAATATCTAATGTAACTATTTTTGGCGGTGGCGATGCTTCAGAATCTAAAGTGATTCAAGGAGAAGATGTAGAAAACATTATGCCTGTTCCTGACGCTACTGTTCCTGCAGAAGCTACTTCAGGAGACAACACAGAATCGAACTAAATGACATTTTAGTCATATATAATATCTGAAGACCGCATTTATGCGGTCTTTTTTTTGCCTTTTTGTCAGCCAAAGTCTGCTGGCATAATTTCTGCCTTACAGGCATCATATCAAGAACTTTATTAACTAAAAAATTATATTAAAATGGGAGTAAACATTAAACCACTTTCAGACCGTGTTTTAGTAGAGCCTACAGCCGCTGAAACAAAAACAGCATCTGGACTATATATTCCAGATACAGCTAAAGAAAAACCTCAACAAGGGAAAGTAATAGCGGTAGGGAATGGAAAAAAAGATCACGATATGACCGTTAAGGTTGGTGATACAGTTCTTTACGGAAAATATTCTGGAACCGAATTAAAATTAGACGGAACAGATTATTTAATTATGCGTGAAGAAGATATCCTTGCAGTTATCTAATAACTTTAAGTTCTTCTATTAATTATTATAATAACATTTTACTTTTCGCACAAGCGAGAAATTTAAAAAAATATATACAATGGCAAAAGAGATAACATTTGACATCTCAGCAAGAGATGGTATTAAACGCGGTGTAGATGCATTAGCAAATGCTGTAAAAGTTACTTTAGGTCCTAAAGGACGTAATGTGATAATCAATAAATCTTTTGGTGCTCCTCAAGTAACCAAAGATGGTGTAACTGTTGCAAAAGAAATTGAGCTTAAAGATCCTTTAGAGAATATGGGAGCTCAGATGGTTAAAGAAGTGGCTTCTAAAACTAATGATCTTGCCGGTGACGGTACTACAACTGCAACTGTACTTGCTCAAGCTATCGTACAAGAAGGCCTTAAAAATGTTGCTGCAGGAGCAAATCCTATGGACTTAAAACGCGGTATTGACAAGGCTGTTGAAGCAATTACAAAAGATCTTGCAGCTCAAACAAAAGAAGTAGGAAACTCTTCAGAAAAAATTAAGCAGATTGCTGCTATTTCAGCAAATAACGACGATGTTATTGGTGAATTAATTGCTGAAGCTTTTGGTAAAGTTGGTAAAGAAGGTGTAATTACTGTTGAAGAAGCAAAAGGTACTGAAACTTACGTTGACGTTGTTGAAGGTATGCAATTTGACCGTGGATACTTATCTCCATATTTTGTGACTGACAGTGAAAAAATGCAAACTGAATTAGAGAATCCTTATATCTTATTATTTGATAAAAAGATTTCTTCTATGAAAGATTTGTTACCAGTACTTGAGCCAGTTGCTCAGTCAGGTAAGCCTTTATTAATCATTGCAGAAGATGTAGACGGTGAAGCTCTTGCTACTTTAGTAGTAAACAAATTAAGAGGTGCTCTTAAAATTGCTGCTGTAAAAGCTCCAGGTTTTGGAGATCGTAGAAAAGCAATGTTAGAAGATATCGCAATTTTAACTGGAGGTACAGTTATAAGCGAAGAGCGTGGCTTTACGTTAGAGAATGCTACAATCGATATGCTAGGTACAGCAGAGAATGTAACAATCGATAAAGACAACACTACAATCGTAAATGGTTCTGGTGATAAAGACGGAATTAAAGGTCGTATCAATCAGATAAAAGCTCAAATTGAGTCTACTACCAGCGATTATGACAAAGAAAAACTTCAAGAGCGTCTTGCTAAATTAGCAGGTGGCGTAGCTGTACTATATGTAGGTGCTGCATCTGAAGTAGAAATGAAAGAGAAAAAAGACCGCGTTGATGATGCTTTACATGCTACACGCGCTGCTGTAGAAGAAGGTATTGTTGCAGGTGGTGGTGTTGCTCTTGTACGTGCAAAACGCGCTTTAGAAAACTTAGAAGCATTAAATGCTGATGAAGCTACAGGTATTAAAATCGTTGCAAAAGCTATCGAAGCTCCATTACGCACAATCGTTGCAAATGCCGGAGGTGAAGGTTCTGTAGTTATTGCAAAAGTTATTGAAGGTGAAGAAGATTACGGCTATGACGCTAAGACAGACACCTATGTAAATATGCTTGCTGCAGGTATTATAGATCCAAAGAAAGTAACTCGAGTAGCTCTTGAAAATGCTGCTTCTGTTTCTGGAATGATCTTAACTACCGAATGTGCATTAACTGACATCCCAGAAGAAAATGCTGGTGGTGCGATGCCAGGTGGTATGGGCGGCGGTATGCCAGGAATGATGTAACCATCCCCATTTACTTATCATAAGAAAAGCCCTTCAGATGAATTTCTGAAGGGCTTTTATATTAAGGATCGTTTGCTATCTATTTAATCTCTTCGCTTACAGTTCCACAATTTAGCATTACATCACCAAAATAAGGATTAAATATTTTCTTCTCATTAGAAATCCAGTAGGCGCCTTTACCGTCAAATGCCATTGGGCAATATTGATAATAAAGTGTTCCGTCAGAAATATTCTCTTCTACAAAAGTTTTTATTCCTGCAGTTAATTTTTCAAAGTTTGCTCGTTGCTTGTTAATATCTTTAGTACTCGCAATTGATTGAGCCACCTGTTTTAAATCTGCCTCCACTTCTACTGCTTCCATTTTTGAGATCATATCTTCAGCAGCATCTTGAGAAGCTTCAGCATCTGTATTTACAAGAGCAATTTTAAGTTTGTTATAAGCATCATAAACACTGGTTACCTCCTCATTTTTAAACTGAGCTTCCCGTTTTGCTCCGTTATAAACCAGTTCGTGTTTTCCTGAATCACCTTCTGAAACAGTTACAGTTTTCTCTCCAGATTTGTTTTCGCCACAGGCTAATAAAAGTGCCGAAATAAAAATTATAGTAATATTTCTCATACGTAATCTTAAGTTTCAATCAAATATACAAATAGCCTATTTGTTGCGTAGCTTTTGATAATAAAATGCAGGCAATAAAAGTAAAAGCATTACAGGCTGAATTAAAAATCTTCTAATATAAAATAAAGCGAGATTGTAGTTTTGCTCATAGTCCGCAATCAAGTAAGCAAAGGCTATGATCAAGAGGACAAAAAGTGCCCCGTATATCAAAATGGAAATTTTTAAGATTTCAGCTTTTTTGAATACTACTTTTAATATCAATAAAGAAATTGAAGAGTTTAACCAAAATCTTCCGCTGGTAGCCAAAAGCAACTTCCCCAGATTTATTTCAGGTAGGCTATCTGCGATTAAATAATCACCGTAAAAAAAGTCAATCAAGGGATCGTAGAAAAATTCTTCCTGAAAAAATCGTAGAGCCGCTAATAGTATAAGCAGCAGGAAAACCAAAATAATTACTCCTACCCTTTTCAAACTTTATACTTTTTGAAGCCGTTTACCCAAATGAGCCAAAGAATAACTACTGTCCCATAAATTGCACCAGGAAATACAATATCATGCAATACCTTAGTGTACTGCGGGGTTTCATAGAGTGCTATACTTATAATTGCTATACGTACAATATTTATAATATATATAAGTATCCCGCCCATAACTAAAAAAAGAAGTGTCCTTTTCCAGCCTTGAAAAAATGAAAACACAAAGGCAGTAAAGAGTACTAGAACGCTTACTCCGTTACATCCCTCTACTACCCGCACAACAAAATTATTTTCTACCATTAATTTAACAGAGGCTTCATCTGGATGAGGTTCTGTAGTGCAGTTATACCCTATTGCATTCACAAGCCATTTACTTTGATTTGCAACTTTATGGGTCACGTAGTCCGGGTAAAATGCGTTTGAAAATTCAAAATTTAAATAAAATGAATACGCAAAGCTTAATATCACATACACTCCTAAAAATGTAAGGATAAATAGAAGTACCGACTTATATTTGCTTATTAAATCTAACAATCAGCTAACGGTTATTTGCCGGACTAAAATACAAGAAAAATGACTTTTGATGTACTAAAAATACAAGTATCGCAAATATTAGATACCGCAACTCTATCTGTGGAAGAACGCCTGCAGGGTGTATGTGATTTACTCAAAGAAACGATCGAATATTATGACTGGGTTGGTTTCTACTTTAAAAATGGTGATAAAGACGAACTTAAATTAAGTTCGTACGCAGGTGCGCATACAGACCATACTATTATTCCATTTGGTAAAGGTATATGTGGTCAGGTTGCTGTTTCAAATCAAAATTTTGTAGTGCCAGATGTGAATGCTCAAGATAATTATATTGCTTGTAGTATTACCGTTAAGGCAGAAATAGTAGTTCCACTTTTTGTAGATGGAAAAAATATAGGACAGATCGATATTGACTCTAATACTCCCGATCCTTTTACTGAAGCAGACGAGCGCTTTTTAGAATGGGTTAATCAACAAGTTGCTGTTATACTATAATTTGTAAAACAAATCGAATTTTAAATAAAAACACCGCTCTGCTTTAAAGCAGAGCGGTGTTTTTTTTGCGTTGCACTTGGCTTTTACATTCCGGTACGTATCGCCTCCACAGGATCTAATCTTGATGCCATAAATGCAGGTACAATACCTGCTATCAATCCTATTATTACAGAACTGGATAATCCTGCAAAAATATTAAATGCAGAGAGCACAAACTCAAAGCTACCCGTAAACTGCGATGCTACAACGGTAATAAGCCAAACAAGAGCCAGACCTATAAGCCCGCCTATTGTAGCAAGAATAACAGATTCAAACAAGAATTGTAATAATATAAATCTGTTTTTTGCTCCTAAAGCTTTTTGAATACCTATTAGGTTTGTACGTTCTTTCACACTCACAAACATAATATTTGCAATTCCAAAACCACCCACCAGTAGTGAGAACAGCCCAATAAAACCACCTATAGTTGACATTGTACCGGTAATGTTATCTACAAAATCTGTAAATCCAGAAAGTTGGTTAATAAAGAAATTATCTACGTCATCTGGTTTTAAACCACGTAGCTGTCTAAGGCGTTGCCCTAACACCGCATTAAATTCTGGAATATCAACTCCCGATTTTGGTTTTATAACTATCGACGGGAATGCAGATTTATTATTACTTCCGTAGATACGACGAACTACGTTTACAGGTACAATTGCAGAGCCATCTTTTGACGGACCAAAAATGCTTGTTCCCTCTTTCTCAATCACACCAATTACTGAAAATCGTTGACCGTATAATCGTACCTCTTTGCCAATAGGATTTAAGTTACCAAACAAGCCGTCTGCGATCTCGCTACCTAAAACAATTACTGGAGATCCACTATTAGACTCAGATTCATTAAAAAAACGACCTTCTTTCAGTTTTAAGGATTCAATATTATAATAGCCTTCAGTAACGGGAGCAATCCCTACACCGGTTACGAGTTTATCACCATACTTTATAGATTCTGCACCTACATTGAGACTAAAAGATGCAGCCTCCACATCAGGAACATTACGTTTTATGTATTGATATTCCTCATAGCTAACGTCTGGAAATTGCTCTCTTTTCCACTGCGGAATATCTGTAGGTCCAAATGAGAAGCGCATTAAGATAATGGTACTGTTATCTAACGACGAAAGACTGCCTTTTATCTCTTGCTTTAAGGAGTCTACTGCTGCAAGAACTCCTATAATAGAAAATATCCCAATAGTAACTCCAAGCAATGAAAGCAGTGTGCGTAATTTATTGTTGCGCAAAGCATTAATGGCAAAAGCAAGGCTTTCTTTTAATACCCTAAAATAGATGAGCATAGACGTGTATTAACATGAACGACCATAGGACGTAGAAGTATACTTTATGTTACAAATTTATGCTAAGAAAATACAACATTTATCAACCCCATTTAAGGGTTTAATTCATACTTTTGCAGCCTAATAAAAAAAATCTTCATGAGCACAGGTATAAAAGCTAAAGCTGCATTAATTTCTGTTTTTAGTAAAGAAGGTCTTGAACCTCTTATAAAAAAATTTAATGAACTTGGTATCACCCTTTATTCTACGGGAGGTACAGAAAAATTCATTCAAGATCTTGGTGTACCAGTAATACCTGTTGAAGATGTGACCTCTTACCCTTCAATTTTAGGTGGGAGAGTTAAAACATTACACCCTAAAATTTTTGGTGGAATATTAAACCGTCAGGATCACGAAGGTGACATTTCGGAAATGAAAGAATACAACATCCCACAATTAGATATTGTTATTGTTGATTTATATCCTTTTGAAAAAACGGTAGCGTCAGGAGCTTCTGAACAAGACATTGTTGAGAAAGTAGATATAGGTGGAATTTCTCTTATACGCGCTGCTGCTAAAAACTTTAAAGACACCTTGTGTGTATCCTCTGTTGCCGATTATCAAGAAGTTCTTGATCTTATAAGTGCTAATGATGGTATAACTTCATTAACAGATCGCAAGCGATTTGCTGCCAAAGCCTTTAATGTATCTTCACATTATGATACGGCAATCTTCAACTATTTTAATGAAGAAGAGGTTGTTTATAAACAAAGTTTTACTGAAGGTAAAACCTTACGTTACGGTGAAAATCCCCATCAAAAAGGAACCTTTTTTGGAGACTTTGATGCTATGTTTGATAAACTACACGGCAAAGAGCTTTCTTATAACAACCTGCTGGATGTTGATGCTGCTGTGAACCTAATGAGCGAATTTAAAGATGAGAATCCCACATTTGCAATTTTAAAACATAACAATGCTTGCGGATTAGCGCAAAGAGAAACCATACACCAGGCTTATGTAGATGCACTAGCCGGGGATCCTGTATCTGCATTTGGCGGAATATTAATATCGAATTCTGAAATAGATAAAGCTACGGCAGAAGAAATTCACTCACTTTTTTGTGAAGTAGTAATAGCTCCTTCTTTTTCAACTGAAGCTCTAGAAATTTTAAAAGGTAAAAAAAATAGAGTTTTATTAGTTCAAAAACCTATCACCTTACCTAATGATCAAGTAAGAAGCTGTTTAAATGGGGTGCTTGTTCAAGATAAAGATGCTATTACAGACAATCTAGATGATCTTTCTGTAGCAACAGACAATAAACCTACAGATGAGGAGTTAAGTGATCTAATCTTTGCTTCTAAAATCTGTAAACACACAAAATCAAATACAATAGTATTTGCAAAAGGAAATCAGCTTTATGCGAGTGGTACAGGTCAAACTTCTCGTGTAGATGCATTACGCCAGGCTATAGATAAAGCAGTAGCATTTGGATTTGACTTAAAAGGTGCGGTAATGGCAAGTGATGCTTTTTTCCCGTTTCCAGATTGTGTTGAAATAGCAGACAAGGCTGGTATTACTGCCGTTATTCAACCAGGTGGTTCTATTAAAGACCAGTTAAGTATTGATTACTGCAATGCAAATAACATTGCTATGGTGATGACCGGAACCAGACATTTTAAACACTAATAAAGAATAATTTTCAGTACATTTAAGAATAACCTGATTATCATATTTCACTCTCACTTTACAATCTATGGGCTTTTTTGATTTTCTAACGGAAGAGATAGCGATCGACCTCGGTACCGCAAATACTCTTATAATACATAATGACAAGGTTGTTGTTGACAGCCCTTCTATTGTAGCAAGAGATCGCGTTACTAATAAAATTATCGCTGCTGGAAAAGAGGCTGCAATGATGCAGGGTAAAACTCACGAAAACATTAAAACAATACGCCCATTAAAAGATGGTGTTATTGCAGATTTTGATGCTAGTGAGCAGATGATAAGTATGTTTATCAAAGAGATTCCCGCACTTAAGAAAAGAATGTTTGCCCCTGCTCTTCGCATGGTGGTTTGTATTCCTTCTGGTATTACTGAAGTAGAAATGCGTGCAGTAAAAGAAAGTTGTGAGCGTGTTAATGGTAAAGAAGTATTTCTTATTCACGAACCTATGGCTGCTGCTATAGGAATTGGAGTTGACATTATGCAGCCTAAAGGAAATATGATTGTAGATATAGGTGGTGGTACTACCGAAATCGCAGTTATTGCTCTTGGAGGTATTGTATGTGATAAGTCCGTTAAAATTGCTGGTGATGTCTTTACTAATGATATCATTTATTATATGCGCACACAACATAACCTATATGTAGGAGAGCGTAGTGCTGAAAAAATTAAAATTCAAATAGGAGCCGCAACCGAAGATTTAGAAGTTCCGCCAGATGATATGAGCGTTCAAGGTCGTGATTTGCTTACAGGAAAGCCTAAACAGGTTTCTATTTCTTATCGCGAAATTGCAAAAGCTTTAGATAAATCTATTTTGCGAATTGAAGATGCGGTAATGGAAACGTTATCACAAACGCCTCCAGAATTAGCAGCAGATATTTATAATACGGGTATTTACTTAGCCGGTGGAGGTAGTATGTTACGTGGTTTAGACAAGCGTTTATCTCAAAAAACAGATTTACCTGTTTATATAGCTGAAGATCCTTTGCGTGCTGTGGTACGAGGTACTGGTATTACCTTAAAGAACTTAGCGAAGTTCAAAAGTATTTTTGTAAAATAATTAGGTTTTGATTCATGCAGCAAATTGTAAATTTTCTAATAAAGCATAGAAACTTTCTATTATTTGCGTTTTTGCTGTTTTTGTCATTAGTCTTTACCATTCAGTCACATTCGTATCATCGCAGTAAATTTGTAAATTCGGCCAACTTCTTAAGCGGAGGTATTTATGGTGGTCTTGATGATATTTCAGAGTATTTTGATCTAAAAATTCATAATGCGCAACTTGTTGAAGAGAACAATAGATTAAGATCGCGTTTATACAATCTTACCGATAAAAAAGATCAAAAATTAGATACACTGGCATTTAATTCACTTTATAGATTTACTACAGCTAAAGTGATTAATAATAATTATAACCTCAAAGACAATTTTATCACGTTGCGGGGAGGTTCAAAAAAAGGAATTAAACAAGACCTTGGTGTTATTACCAGCAAAGGGCTGGTAGGAATTGTAGATCGTGTTTCTTCAAATTATGCTACGGTACTAAGCATTTTAAATAGTAATTCTCAAATAAATGCAAAGCTTAAAAAAAGTAATCACTTCGGAATTTTAGTTTGGAAAGGTGGGGATCCTAATATTGTTGATCTCGTAGATGTACAATCAAAAGCACCGGTTGCTTTAGGTGATACTATAGTAACAGGCGGTAAATCAACAATATTTCCAGAAGGTATAGGAATAGGAACGATCAATAATTTTAAACTTGATCCAAGTGAAAATTTTTATACAATTAAAATCAAGCTCTTTAATGATATGACCAATGTAGGTTATGTGTATGTTATTGAGAATATGAATGGCGATGAAATAAAAACTCTAGAACAACAAACCGTAGATGAGCAGTAGTATATTCAAAAACATCCTGCGATTTGTACTTTTGATTCTGCTACAGGTTGCCATTTTTAATAATATCAATTTTCTGGGTTATATAAATCCATATCCTTACATTCTATTCATCTTATTATTTCCCGTTGGCGACAACAGAGCTCTTTTAATTTTTACGAGCTTTTTACTCGGTCTTACTTTAGATATGTTTAGTAATAGTGGAGGAATGCATGCTGCAGCTAGTGTTACAATTGCTTACTTAAGACCTTGGATATTGCAATCAATTTTTGGTATAGCCTATGAATATAATGCCATTAAAGTAGCAAAAGCCGATTTTGGAGAACGTTTACTTTATATCTCAATTTTAGTCTTTACACATCATCTAATCTTATTTTTTGCCGAAAGTTTTAACTTCTCAGATATAATCTATATACTAAAGAAGACGTTGTTTAGTGGTATATTTAGTGTGCTACTCTGCATGCTCTTCATAACTCTATTTAGCTTAAAGCGAAAATGAGAAGAATTTTACTTTTTTCTATTGTACTTATATCTGGTGTCCTGCTCACGGGACGCTTATTTTATCTCCAAATCCTAGATACTTCATACGCCAGCTTATCTGAAAATAATGCCATTAAACGCTTCTTTGACTATCCGCAGCGAGGTCATATTTATGATCGTAATGGAAATCTACTGGTAAGTAACCAGCCTTCTTATGATGTTATGGTAATTCCGCGTGAGGTAAAGCCATTTGACACGCTAGAATTTTGTGGCTTGCTTAAAATGGATAAAGAGATGCTCATTAACAGATTAAAAAAAGCACGGGTATATTCTCCTCGATTACCTTCTATTGTCATACCACAGCTTACAAAATCTGAATATGCTTACCTTCAAGAAAAGATGCGTAAGTATGAAGGATTTTTTATACAAAAACGATCACTTCGGGATTATCAAATAGATTTTGGGGCTAACTTCTTAGGGTATATTGCCGAAGTTAATTATAAAGATATTGAAGACAATCCTTATTATCAATCTGGAGATTTAAAAGGGAGAACCGGCGTAGAAACTCAGTATGAGAAAACTTTACGAGGTATCAAAGGTGTAAAATATATTCAAAAAGATAGATTTAACAGAGACATTGGTCCTTATAAAAATGGAACGCTAGACACATTACCTGTGCCCGGTAAAGATCTCACACTCACCATAGATTCTGAATTACAAAAATATGGTGAAGAGTTAATGGTAAACAAACGCGGAGGTATTGTCGCACTTGAACCAGCAACCGGTGAGATACTAGCGCTAATATCTGCACCTAATTTTGATCCTGCTCTTTTAGTAGGTAGAGAACGCTCTCGCAATTTCACAAAGTTATATTACGATTCGATTGCAAAGCCATTATTTGATCGCGGTCTTCAAGCTCAATATCCTCCGGGATCACCATTTAAAACTTTAAATGCCCTTATAGCACTTGAAGAGAATGTTGTTGACTCAGAAGAAGCTTTCGCCTGCCACGGTGGTTACTATTACGGATCTCACGGTCGCAAATTAGGATGTCACCATCACCCGAGTCCGTTGAGTATGATTCCCGGGATTGCTAATTCTTGTAATGCGTATTTCGCAAATGTTTATCGTAGGGTTATCGAAAAGTATAATTCACCGCAAGAAGGTATGGATGTATGGAAAAATCATCTTGAAAGTTTTGGCTTAGGCGGTTATATGGGTACAGATTTACCTACAGGACAACCAGGATTTATCCCAGATAGTAAATATTACAACAGGGCTTACGAGTATCCAAAGTATAAATGGTTTAGCACAGCTACAATTTCTAATTCTATTGGTCAGGGAGAAGTAAGTCTCACACCTATTCAACTTGCTAATGTTACTGCCGCAATTGCAAACAGAGGCTGGTTTTATACGCCACATATATTAAAAAGTATAGAAAATCAAACTGATCTAATCCCCGAAGAGTATCGCACAAGAAACGTAACCACAATTTCACCAGCTAATTTTGAACCTGTGGTTGAAGGTATGTTTGGTGCCTATAATTATGGGACTGCTGCTGGTATAAAAATACCCGGTATAGATATTTGTGGTAAAACGGGAACAGCCGAAAACTACACCCGAATAGATGGACACAGAGCACAATTAACAGATCACTCCATATTTGTGGCATTTGCACCAAAAGACAACCCTAAAATTGCTATTGCTGTATTTGTTGAAAACGGATATTGGGGATCGCGCTATGCCGGTAAAATTGCCAGTTTAATGATTGAAAAATATATTAAAGGAGAAGTGACCCGTACAGATATTGAAGATTATATTTTATCAAATAGCCTAGAAGATGAATACGCTAAACCTCTAAGCGGAAAACCGTTTCCGATTAATGATGGTAAGAAAATAAGTGGCGTACCTAAAAAGACTGAGCTTTAATGAGTAGTTTTTCTAAAGCCTACGGGAATTTTGACTGGGTAATAATTGCGCTATTTCTAGCGCTGGTATCAATTGGATGGATAAATATTTACTCCGCCTCTGTTGATCCTACCGGAGTTGCTGAATTTTTTGATTTTGATAATCTTTTTACCAGACAGCTACTTTTTATTGCGTTAAGCTTTCTCATAGTCATATTTATTCTTTCATTAGACGCAAAATTTTTTGAGCGTTTTGCTAGTATTATTTATGTAATATCTATAGTATCCTTACTGGGTCTCTTTGTATTCGGTAAAAATATTTCTGGTGCGACTAGCTGGTACTCTTTTGGAAGTTTTGGTATTCAGCCGAGTGAATTTGCAAAAGCAGCGACAGCCCTCGCCCTAGCAAAATACCTGAGTGATATTCAAACCGATGTTAAATCACTAACGCACCAGTTGCGCGCATTTGTAATTATAGCACTACCGGCTATCTGTATAGTTCCTCAGCCAGACCCTGGAAGCGCGCTAGTTTATGCAGCTTTTTTCTTCCCTTTATATAGGGAAGGCCTTTCTGGTGTTTATCTCATTACAGGCTCTGTAACTATAGCCCTATTTGTGCTTACACTAGCTTTTGGACCGTTATATATAATTGCAGGTATAGTCCTTATTGCAATAGCGTTACTTATTAGAAATAGGAAAAAACGTTTTGGAAAACGTTTATATTACATCCTTCCTATTGTCTCAATTTTGTTTGTCTTTTCTGTTAATTACATTTTCGAAAATGTTTTTGAACAGCGGCACCGAGATCGCTTTAATGTTGTTTTAGGGAAAGATGTTGATATGAAAAGTATAGGATATAACACCTATCAATCTGAAATAGCTATAGGCAATGGAGGTTTAGCAGGAAAAGGTTTTTTGAAGGGTACTCAAACTAAAGGTGACTTTGTACCTGAGCAGCATACAGATTATATTTTTAGCACCGTGGGTGAAGAATGGGGGTTTCTGGGCAGCACGCTCGTAATCGCTTTGTTTGTTGGTTTAATGCTACGTATAATTGTTTTAGCCGAACGTCAAAAAAGTCAGTTTAGTAGAATTTACGGCTACAGTATTGCAGGAATTCTATTTATACACTTCTTGATTAATATAGGTATGGTTACTGGCGTTTTTCCTACTGTAGGAATACCACTCCCCTTCTTTAGTTATGGAGGATCGGGCTTATGGGGATTTACCATTTTACTTTTTATATTCGTAAAACTAGATTCAGACCGAATAAATCAGTGGTAAGGGTCTAAAAACTCCACGCTTTCAAATTCGTGTTCTTCTCAATAGCATTTTCTAAGCTATCTTCTAACTTCGGAAAAAAATCTATTCCTGTAATTGCTTCAATTTTATCTACGGTTACTATGAACTCCGTGAGATTTTTATTTGTTGCCTGATGCGGAATTAAAAAAGCAAGGCACGTATAACCTGCATTAGTTTTCCGAATAAGAATTTTATAAAAAGAGCTTGGCACATACACCTGTTCTTCTCCTATTTTATCAATAGGATTAGTTAATACTCCTGCCGAAATTATAGTTACTTCATTATAGTTATGTACCCAATTCCGCACTTGATTTTCTAAACGATTCCAGATCCCACTATTAAAGTCGTGTAACTGCGGACTTATATTACTGGTTAGAAATGTTTCATTATATGCCTGGGTACTGAACTTACGATCTCCTGCTGCACACAAATGTCCGCGATCGTAACCACTGTTCTTATAATTCCGCCAGTCTGCAGCTCCAGTACTTACAGCTGCATCAATGTCAAAATAAGGACGCGATACCTCGATGGTATTTAATTGTTCCTTACTTAATGTGTATGCTACCCATGAGGCCTGCTCTGCCTCTTCATTATAATCTAAACTATAATAATTATGATGTACCGTTGTACTTTCAGAAGAAGAGGGTAGATAAAAATCTAAACGATCTGTTTTGATAGTTCTTCCTGTATTCACAAGGGTTTGCTGCTCTCTTTTTTCAAAGTATTGTTCACCTACATAAATTGCAGCAATGGCCAGCATCATTAATAATGGATATGTATATTTTCTTTGCATAATGTAGATTAATTTACCCCCTTAACATCGAGAGCATCCCGTAGTGCGTTGCCCATAAGCATAAAAGCCATTACGAGACTCATAATAGCTATACCAGGAATTATAGCGAGATAAGCCTTACCTAATATTATATAAGAATAATGATCTTTAATCATAGCTCCCCAGCTGGGTATAGGTGGTTGAGCTCCTATACCTAAAAAACTAAGACCACTTTCTATTAGGATTGCACCTGCAAAATTTGCAGCGCTAATCACTATAACAGGAGCGAGAATATTGGGTAAGATATGTTTAAATAGAATGCGCATATCACCATATCCTAGTGCCCTAGCAGCCGTAACATATTGCGCTTGTTTCACGCTTAGTACTTGTCCCCTTACCACTCGGGCAACTTCGACCCACATGGTAAGACCTACAGCAATAAAAACTTGCCAGAAACCCTTACCTAATGCTAATGTAATAGCTATTACTAATAGTAAAGTGGGTATTGACCAAGTCACATTAATAATCCACATAATCAGTGCATCAAGTTTCCCTCCAAAATAACCTGCAATAGCACCTAGAGAAACGCCTATAAGGAGTGATATAAATACAGCAATAAAACCAATACTAAAAGAAATTCGTGTTCCTATTAGCATTCTGCTTAATAAATCTCTACCATATTTATCTGTTCCTAGAATAAATGTTTTCTCACTTATAAAAGTATCTTCAAACTCTGTACGCCTATTTCTATCTAAATTGAATTCTGACAAAGGAATCACTTTAGTTAACTCTGTAATCCCATCATCTGAATAAGGCATATACTCTACCTCATTATCCAATACTTCATAACTTAGAATTGGAATTTCAGTATCTGTATTTGATTTACCATTAAATGATGTAGTTATATAACTTTCTTGAAAATTTTGAGATCCGGGAACCTTTAAAATAGTAACTGTAAACCCCGGCTTTTTAGAATGAATGGAAAGATGCATTTGATTTGCATTCTGAGTATCATCTGGGGCTAATATATAGGCAAAAATAGCTACAAGACCACATAGCCCAATATATATAAAACTCAAAACGCCCCAGAAATTCTTTGAAAATTTCTGGAGCGCTAATTGAGATAAAGAACTAGAATCATCTGCCATAGGTTATTCCCTAACGTCAGCTAATTTGCTTCTTCTAATATTGTTAACTTTCAAGTCTTCAAGTACATTAATTGCTTCTTCCATATATACATCTTTAGCTAATTCAGTGTGCCAACGCTCCCGTTTTTGAGCTAAAGTAGTATCAGATTTAAACAATTGCTTTTCGTAAGGCAGTGAATTAAAAGTAAGGTTAGAATTATATTCTTTCAAACCGTCAAAGCGCTTAGCCTCTGCTATATTTACTTCCATTTTAGCTTTATAAGCCTCAAAATTAAGTGGCCATACCGAGTCGTCCTGCTTACTTTTTATCCATTTTGCATTCTCTTCAACGAGTTTCAAATATTCATTTTGAGCCATACGTTTTTTACTACTGCTTATTGTTTGATCATAATCTATATAACCATCCCAAACTTTATAATCAGCAGCTGCAATCTTATCCCAAGGTAATGGATTCTCAAGATCCTTTTCTCCAATATCTATATAGCTGTATTTATCTGGAACAACTACATCACTTTTTACTCCTTCTAATTGCGTAGAACCTCCGTTAATGCGATAGAATTTTTGAGTAGTAATCTTTAAAGCACCCATATCACCAAGATCGTTCTGACGCAACCAGCGGTTTAAATCATAAACATTTTGAACGGTGCCTTTACCATAAGTCTGCTTACTTCCTAAAATAACTGCACGTTTATAATCTTGCATAGCTGCAGCAAGAATCTCGCTCGCAGAAGCAGAGATTTCATTTACCAAAATCACTAAAGGCTTATCCCAAACAATTTCAGCATCTTTATCTTTTAGAATTTCGCTTTCTGCACCGTTAGATTTCACCTGAACAACAGGACCTTCTTTGATAAATAGACCCGCAATATCTACAACTGTAGATAATGATCCTCCACCATTATTACGTAAATCAATTACAAGACCGTCTGCGCCTTCTTCATTAAGGCGAATTATTTCTTTTTTTACATCTGTAGCTGCGTTACGTTCTTCGGTATTTTGCATATCGAAGTAAAACTTCGGAAGATTTATAACACCATAGGTGCGGTCGTTTTTCTTAACAGTAGTAGATTTTGCGTAGGTTTCTTCAAGCTCTACAACATCTCTTGTGATGGCAATGTTTTTAATGGTACCATCCTTTTTCTTCACATTCAAGGTAACTACTGTTCCCTTAGGTCCCTTTATTAATTCTACTGCATCATCTAAACGCATACCTACGATACTTGTAGCTACCTCTTCGTTTTCTTGCTTTACTTTAAGAATAATATCACCTTCCTCCAGCTCTTCAGCTCTCCAAGCAGGACCTCCAGAAATAACTTCAGTAATACTTATTTCATTACTTTTCTTCTGAAGACGAGCGCCAATTCCTTGAAACTGTCCGCTCATTTGCATGTCAAAACGATCTTTATCTACAGGAGCGAAGTAAGATGTGTGCGGATCAAATTCCTCAACGATCGCATTCACATATACTGAAAAATAATCTTCACGGTCAAAATCATCTGTGAATTCAGAATATTCAATATATGATTTACGCGTAGACTCTCTAGCCTCCTTTTCAATTTCAGCATTGCTCAAAGGTTTATATCCTGATGAGTCTTTTGCTTTTTTAGCTTCTTCTTCAATACGGTCATAATAAACACCTATTGTGCTAAATTTAAGTTGGCTTCTCCAGCGATCTTTAAGTTCTTTCCGATTTTTAACATACTCTAGATTTTCATAATCTGTATCAATCGTTTCATCCGCGCTATAATCAAAAGGCTTATCTAAAATATCTACATAAATATCTTTAGACTCCTCCATACGTTGTCTTAAACGCGTGTAAGCTAGATCAAAAAAAGTTATATCCTCCTTACGAATCTGATCATCAATTTGAAATTTATAAGCTTCAAATTCTTTAATATCACTAAGTAAGAAATAGCGCTTAAGCGGATCAAGAGCTGTCACAAAATCTTTAAAAACTTGTTCTGAAAACTCATCGTTAAATTCTTTTGCGTCATAATGCCCTTTTTCAAGAACATATGATATTAAGCTAATGAGAACTTTATCTTTCCCGGGATCATCATTATTTGTAGTGAAACTGCAAGAGGCAGCTCCAAACAATAATGCTAACACCAGAACTTTCACATTTTTTATCATAATTCGTTGCATTTTCTTCTTTTACTAGCAATCTACATTAAAAACCGTGCCATGACCTTAAGTCTGAGCCAATAATTTGTTAAACGTTAGCCCTAGCAATGGCTTGGTAATTTAGTATTTTAGCGCTAGAAAGCAAAACTTATATGACTCAACAAAAACCTTTAATACTCGTAACTAATGATGATGGCATTACCGCTCCGGGCATACGCAAATTAATAAGCATTATGCAAGAAATTGGAGATGTTGTTGTTGTCGCTCCAGATCGCCCTCAAAGTGGAATGGGTCACGCTATAACTGTAAATGACACAATATATTGTGATCCTGTAAAGGAATTTCAAGATGAAAATCATAAAGAGTACACTTGTTCTGGTACACCAGCAGATTGCGTAAAAATAGCGGTGCAAGAAATTATGCATCGCAAACCAGACATTTGTGTAAGTGGCATAAATCACGGATCTAATTCGTCGATAAACGTAATTTATTCAGGAACAATGAGTGCAGCTGTAGAAGCAGGTGTAGAAGGAATACCCGCAATAGGCTTTTCACTACTTGACTACTCTATAGACGCAGATTTTTCACATTGTGATACCTTTGTAAAATCTATAACACAAGAAGTTTTAAAAAACGGGTTGCCTAAAGGTGTTGTACTAAATGTAAATATCCCAAAATTGAAGGCCGGCGAAATTGCAGGAATCAAGGTAGGGAGACAAGCCAAAGCACAATGGGTTGAGGATTTTGATAAACGTACAAATCCTATGGGCAGAGATTATTATTGGTTAAGCGGAGAATTTGTGAATGAAGATAAAGGTGAAGATACCGATGAATGGGCACTCGCTAATGGTTATGTGTCTGTTGTTCCCGTACAATTTGATCTTACAGCTCATCAATTTATAAATACATTAAATAGCTGGAGTTTTAATTCTTAAATCTGAAAGGCTAAACATTAAATCTGAAAATTTGTGAAGTATTATATTATAGCCGGTGAAGCAAGTGGTGATTTACACGCCGCAAATTTGATGAAATCACTTCTTGCCGAAGATCCTAATGCCGAATTCAGGTTTTGGGGAGGCGACTTAATGAAAAATGTAGGCGGAACCCTTGTCAAACATTACAGAGAGCTTGCATTTATGGGTTTTCTAGAAGTGATTCTAAATCTCCGCACTATTGCAAAAAATCTCTCCTTTTGTAAAAAAGATATAAGTAGATTTAAACCAGATGTCATTATTTACGTTGATTATCCAGGATTCAATCTACGTATTGCATCTTGGGCTCGTAAAAATGGTTACAAAAATCATTTTTATATCTCTCCACAAATATGGGCTTGGAAAGAAAACCGAATTAAAGCAATTAAAAATGATATCGATGAGATGTATGTTATTCTTCCGTTTGAGAAAACATTTTATGAAGAGAAACATAATTTCCCAGTACATTTTGTAGGCCATCCACTTATAGATGAGATAAGCTCCAGATCATCAATTTCTCCAGAAAAGTTTAGAGCAGAACACAATTTAGACGAACGACCAATAATTGCTTTATTACCGGGTAGCCGTAAGCAGGAGATTCAGAAAATGCTGGAGATAATGCTAAGTATTACTCCAGAGTTCAAAGACTATCAGTTTGTCATAGGTGGTGCGCCTAGTCAGGATTTAGAATTTTACGAACCTTTTTTACAAAAAAATAGAGTTCATATTATAATGAATCAAACTTATAATCTTCTAGATGTTGCGACAGCTGCACTTGTTACATCTGGAACTGCTACCTTAGAAACAGCATTATTTAAGGTGCCTGAGGTCGTTTGTTACAAAGGAGGTAAAATTTCTTATGAAATTGCTAAACGCGTTATTAAACTGAATTACATATCTTTAGTTAATTTAATAATGGATAAAGAAGTAGTAAAAGAACTAATTCAATCTGAATTCAATACTAAAACTTTAAAAACAGCGTTGACCTCTATCTTGCAGGAAGAAAATCGCCAGAATCTTTTTAATCATTATTATGAATTAGAGAAGAAACTAGGCGGTAAAGGAGCCAGCGATAAGACAGCCAAATTAATTTTTAACAGTATTTCTTAAGCTTTATGATCAGAGTCTTTTTTGCCCTATTGTTAAGTCTAGCACTTATTAGCTGCGGAAGCAGTCACAAAAGTATTACTACAACTAGTACTATTTCAAAAACAAACAAAAAAACACGCTACGTACAGCAGGACACAAAACCTATAATAAGTAGTCCCGAAACTAAGCAAAAACGAGAATTAATTTATCTCTCTGAAATTGAAGTTGCAGATGAAAACAGACTTCGTTATAATATCATAAACAACGCTAGACAATTTGAAGGTACTCCCTACAAATATGGTGGTACAACTGATAGTGGTATGGATTGTAGCGGGCTAGTTTATACCGCATTTCTACAAGAGTCTGTAAGTATCCCAAGAGTGAGCAGATCTATGGCTCAGGAAGGAGAACGTGTGGCAGCAGATAATGTAACTCCCGGAGATTTATTATTTTTTGTTACAGGAAGAAAAAGCAAACACATTAATCATGTAGGTCTTGTGGTAGATGTATTACCCGGGCAAGTTCTATTTATACATTCTTCTACTTCACAAGGAGTAATTGTTTCTTCATTAAATGAAGGTTACTGGAATAACGCTTTCAAAGAAGCCCGAAAATATATGTAAAAAACTGTATATCTGTACACTATATGAAAAATTCCTTATATTAATGAGGAATTTTTTGTTTTGTGAAAGGATTAAATAGCACTATTCTTATACTTCTTGCTGGCTTACTTGCCGGGATTATGTGTTACCGCTATTTTTCAATAAATCTTTTCAGCGGCTACCTGCTTCTTTTCACAACCCTATGTATTTTTATTTTTATACACAGTATACTTTATTATAAAAGATGGCAAAGTATATTCAGTGGAGTTCTACCTTTTTTAATATTTATAGGGTTAGGAATTGTCATCGCAAACCTTAATGATCCATTATTAAGTTCAGATCACTTTTCAAACGTCAACCAGTCTAAGAATTCAAAGAATATAATACTAACAATCAAAGACGAATTAAAACCCGGATTTTATGATCAAAGATATATTGCGCGAATTTCCCAAATAGATTCGCAATTTGTTAGTGGTCTGGTTATACTTAATATTTTAAAAGACACCTCTAATTCTTCTCAGTTGAAATTTCAAATTGGAGATCGCCTATTTACAAATCAGTCGATAGAAGATTTAAAAAAAGCCAGAAATCCGTATCAGTTTGATTATGCAGCCTACCTCAATAGCCAGAAAATTTATGCTCAAATCACAGCACGCAACGTACAAATTCTCAAGCTTTCAAAAAACAAAAAGTCTTTTTCGGGATACGCTCACCATTCAAGAAATTATTTAAAAAATAAAGTGGACAATTATCCCTTTCATAAAGATTCAAAAGCGGTTATGAATGCCCTACTACTTGGACAGAGAAATGATCTATCTAATGAACTTCAAGAAAGTTATATTAATGCAGGTGTTATACATATACTTGCTGTCTCTGGTTTACACGTAGGAATTCTAATGCTTATACTTCAATTGATTCTAAAACCTCTTGGTAATTATCCAGGAAGTCGCATTTTAAGAGGGTTAATCGTAATTACTTGTATATGGCTATTTGCAATTTTAACAGGCTCATCTGCTTCAGTTCTACGAGCTGCAACCATGTTTAGCTTTATTCAAGTTGGCATTCTTTTAAACCAGCGCCAAGCCTCAATAAATGCATTAATTATTTCTGCATTTTTTCTAATCCTATTTAATCCAAATATTAGTTTTGAAGTTGGTTTTCAATTAAGCTATGCAGCTGTATTTTTTATAATGTGGCTCTACCCCATACTAGAAAAGGTATGGCAACCACGTAACAAAATACTAAAATACTACTGGCAGCTAGTAGTAATAAGCTTTACTGCTCAAATAGGCGTTTTACCCTTAAGCCTGTATTATTTTCATCAATTTCCGGGTATTTTTCTCATTACAAATATGGTCATCATACCCGCATTAGGTGCACTCTTAATATTGGGGATTATAATACTTATCTTCGCAAGCTTAGACATACTTCCCTTAGTTATAACATCAATTTACGATTCAATATTAATTACGCTAAACAATTGTATACGTTATTTAGCACAATATGAATCACTCCTAATTACTAATATCTATTTCTCAGCCGCACTCGTATTTATAGGATATGCTATAATCATATCATGGGGTAGTCTTCTTCAAAAATGGAATTATAGTAAACTTTGTTTTTTTCTACTTACACTAATTGCTTTGCCTTTATCATTAATCATATCGAGATCCAATCAGTCAAAAAATAGATTATACATACTTCACAACTACAATTCAAGTCTAATCGCTATACAAGATCGTAATCAAAACCTCATCATTCAATCAGAAAAAGACGCTGTAATACCTCAATCAATTGTAGCCAATTTTAAAGAAAATCAGCTTGTAAATACTGTTTGTCAAGATGTAATTGAAGATTACTACCACATAGACGGGAGGAGAGTTTTACGTGTTGACAGTTTAGGACTTTACGATCTTCCTCAATTAAATCCTGATTATATTTTATTAACGCACTCGCCAAAAATCAATTTGGACCGGCTAATTAGTATATATCCTAATGTTCAAATAATTTCTGATGCTACAAACTATAAGAGTTACACCGCAAGATGGGAAGCTACCTGCATTAAACAAAAAATCCCTTTTCATAATACATATGAAAAGGGATTTTATATGATTGATTAAAGTATTAACCTTTGAAAGTACTTTTAAATTCTGACTGATACTTCTGCCAAGCTTCCGCTGTAGTAATATTTTTATAAGCATCTGTCTTAATCATTTTCAAAAATATTTCCAATTGCTGCGGAGTTTTATAACCCGGTAAGGGTTGAATCAAATTGCCTTTTTCATCAAAAAAAACAACACTGGGATATGCATTGATTTTGAGTGCGTGTGCGAATAAATGCTGAGAATTGCGTCCTTCTCTCTTTGGGTCAAAATCTGGATTTGTATACGTAAAATCCTTATACTTTATAGATTCTGTTCCTTCAGCATTAAATTTCACAGCGTAATAATTTGCGTTTACATATGCTGCAACATCTTTATTCTGAAAAGTATTTTTATCCAGCAGCTTACACGGTCCGCACCAATCTGTATAAACATCCATAAAAATTTTACGAGGTTCTTTCTTTTGAGCTTTTAAAGCTTCATTAAAGGACATCCATTTTATAGTTTCTTGACTTAACAAAGTTGTTGATCCTAAGAAAAATAGGAAAAGGACTAAAAGTAACTTTTGCATGCTTGTAATTTTAAGTAAGGAATTCAAAAAATAGGCCACTCTAATGAATTCCGTGCATTAATTTTTTCAATAATGGGTGTAAGAGTATTATAAGAATACCTGCTCCCCCAGGTATAAAAAAGAACAATAGGAAAAAAGTAGATAACGAGTATTCTGCAGTGATTTGATCGATCATACCACCGCTACTTCCCGCTAATTTATTGCCTATCGCAATGGCCAGATACCATACTCCATACATCATGGCAATCATTCTTCCCGGGACCAATTTACTTACATAAGATAATCCTACGGGTGACAGGCAAAGTTCTCCCATTGTATGAAAGAAATAAGCGAGAACTAACCAGATTATACTTACAGCAGCCACCTTAGCGCCTTGAGGTATATCACTGGCACCATATGCCAGAGCAGCAAAACCTGCTCCAAGTAAAATAAGACCTATACCATATTTAACCGCTACACTAGGATTGTATTTACTCTCCCATAATTTCGAAAACAATGGAGCAAATATGATAATAAATAAGGAATTTAAAACACTAAACCAAGAGGCAGGTACCTCTGGAGCTTCGGCTGTATATTGCTCATAAAGCATAGTGATTACTAAAGCCCAAATAATAACAAAACTACCTCCAAGAATAAGATTTGCTAACTTATATTTTCCAAATGTTTGTTTGAAGAGCATCCATAAAACCCAGGTTATTACGCACAGCGGAATAATTGTAATAAGTGTATTTGCAATTCTAAATATAGTTCCCGCACTACCTTCTAAAACACGGTCTGTATAATCATTTGCAAAAATAGTCATCGATCCTCCCGCCTGCTCAAAGGCTGCCCAAAAGAATACAGTAAAGAAAGCAAAAATTGATACTGCAATCATACGATCTCTTACCACGGGAGCATATCTTATAATCCTAGATACAAGTAAAACGATAAATACAATAAGTGCAAATAAGATCATAAAGTTACTACCGGAAAGAGGACCTACTTCAAAATCAAATAAATCTGATCCGCCAATCTTAGACATAGGGTCATTAATAATCCAAACTAATCCTATCAATGCACTAATGGCAATAAAGACTTTATCTATTGTTAAAAACGGATTTAATTTTATTGTGGGATCATCACTTAAATCGCTTTCTGCATTTTTTAAAGGTTTTTTACCTACATCACCAAATATATTTTGTGCAAAATAAAACTGAAGCATACCCGCAAACATAAAAACACCGGCGAGACCAAAGCCCCAATGCCATCCCCATTGCTCTCCAGTATATCCACAGAGAAGTATACCCAGAAATGCACCTGCATTTACTCCCATATAATAAATGGTATAAGCACCATCTTTTTTATGAGGATGATTCTCATACATTTGAGAAATAATAGAAGTCATAGTTGGCTTGAAAAAACCATTCCCAACCACTAGAAAAAATAAACCTAGATATAATGCAAAACTAGTATCTACCGCCATTGCAGCGTGACCTAAAGTCATTAGTAAAGCACCAATAACTACTGCTTTTCTATAGCCAATAATCTTATCTGCTATGTAGCCTCCTAAAATTGGTGTAAGATAGACTAATGAGGTATACGTACCGTAAAGAGCCAGCGCGTGCTCTCTGGGCCAAGCCCAGCCCTCATCAAAGAGAGAAGAGGTGAGAAATAATACTAAAAGTGCACGCATTCCGTAATAGGAAAAGCGCTCCCACATTTCAGTAAAAAATAAAACAAATAATCCGGCGGGATGTCCCAACACCGGATTTTTGAAAAATTGATCTGTAGAAGATGTAGCCATCTTAATCTATATCATTAATTATTAATCTTAGGATCTGCTAGTTCGTAATCTTCTTGCTCTAGAATTTCACGCTCATTATCTTCTGCTCCATGAGTTAATCTTTTTAGTGGTTTTAAAGCCAAAATAAAGACAATACCAATTGCACTTGTGAAAATTAAAATTCCTAAGAAAACCGAATACTCACCAAATTCACTTGCCGACTCTCCAATAAGACCTGCAACTTTATTCCCCAGGCCAGTTGCAGCAAAATAAACACCCATTAAAAGTGATGCATATTTTACGGGAGCAAGCTTTGTAATAAATGACAGCGTTACCGGCGAAATACATAGCTCACCTATAGTATGAAATAGATAAGCAAATACTAACCACAGCATACTTGAGGTACCAGACTTCTCAAACTCCATCACAGCAAATACCATAAATAAGAAGCCAAAGCCCATTATAATTATACCCATAGCCATCTTTAGAATTGAACTCGCCTCTTTTCCTTTAAGTTTGCGCTTTGCCCAGAAATTCGCCACTATCGTTGCAAAAATTATAATAAATCCTGCATTTAAACTCTGGAACATTACAGTTGGCACTTCCCATCCAAATAACATTCGGTCTGTTTTAGAATCTGTGTAAAGATTCATTAGACCTCCGGCTTGCTCAAAAGCTCCCCAGAATATAATTGTCATAATGAAAGAAAGCAATAAAACCATAAAGCGATCTTTAAAAATACGTGATGGAAGATCTTTATAGATCATCATCATTAAAGCGGCTATCGCTGTTATAAATAAAAATAACAGACCAAATCCCCAGTCCATAAAATACCATCCTACAATAGAAAGTATTATTAAAATACCTGTAACCGCAAGTTGCATAGGTGATCTAAATAATTCCCCATAAAGTTTTCCGTAGGAAATCTCATCGTCTTTATTTTCAGCTTTCAACAAGCTACCTACATTTTTTAGATACTTTTGACCATATAAATACACAATTAATCCTAGAACCATTGCAATACCCGCAAGACCAAATCCTGCGTGCCAGCCATATTCTGCAACTACAAAACCTATTACTAAAGTTGCAATTAACGAACCGGTATTAATCCCTATATAAAAAATACTAAATCCTTTATCTCTTCTAATGTCTCCCTCTTTGTAAAGTCCACCTACCATGGTAGAGATATTAGGCTTTAATAATCCTACTCCTGCGATTACCAGACCCAGCCCGGTGTAAAACGCCCAGACATCCGTAAGTACTAAAACTCCGTGTCCTATACATAAAATTACAGCTCCTAAAAGAACAGCCTTTTTCTGACCTATTAGTTTATCTGCTATCATTCCACCGGGTATAGAAGCTATGTAAACTAACATAGTGTACCAGCCATATAATGCTAATGCCTCTTGATCGGTCCATCCTAAACCAGTTCCTCTAGCATCTGTTCCCTGAATAGTGGAAGCAGTCATATAAAGTACTAGAAGTGCACGCATCCCATAATAGGAAAAACGCTCCCACATCTCTGTGAAAAATAGAATGTATAGTCCTACCGGATGTCCAAACAATTCTTTCTGTTTGGTAAACTGTGCTGATTGTGCCATTAGGTTATTTTATAAATTTTCTTTAATGAAGTTTGTCATCTTAGTGTACAAGTGTAATCGGGTATTACCACCATAAATACCGTGGTTCTTATCTGGATAAATAGCCCAATCAAATTGCTTGTTAGCTTGTACTAATGCTTCTATTAATCGCATTGTATTTTGTACGTGTACATTATCATCTGCACTACCGTGTACAAGCAAGAATTTACCTTTTAATTTATCTACGTGAGATAATGGTGAATTCATATCGTAGCCACTTGCATTTTCCTGAGGTGTGGTCATATAACGCTCAGTATATATGGAGTCATAAAATCTCCAACTTGTAACAGGAGCAACTGCAATTGCCATTTTAAATGTACCTGCACCTTGAAAAATACAGTTAGACGCCATAAAGCCTCCATAACTCCAACCCCAAATACCTATACGATCTGCATCTACGTAGTCGCGAGCTCCTAAAGCTTGTGCTGCAGCTATTTGATCTTCTACTTCATATTTACCCAATTCTTTTTGAGTCATTTTTTTGAAATCTCTACCCTTAAGACCAGTGCCCCGAGGATCTACACAAACTATTATATAGCCCTCTTGAGCTAGCATTTGAAACCAATATCCATTACCACCATCCCAACTATTAGCCACGCTTTGAGAACCAGGACCAGAGTATTGGGTCATAAAAACAGGATATTTTTTAGATGCATCAAAATTCTTTGGCTTGATCATGTATGCATTAAGTTCTTCACCATTAACAGGAAGTGTAAAGAATTCTTTTTCTGAAATTACATAATTAGAAAATTGATCTTTAAGCTCTTGATTGTCCTTAATCTTACGTATTAGCTTTCCGTCTTTTGCACTATGCAATGTAAATACATATGGAGTTGATGCGTCAGAAAAACTATTTATGTAATAGGTGAAATCTGTACTAAAATCTGCTGAATTCGTTCCCTCCTTTACTGAAAGTTCCTTTTTACTTTTACCATCTATTTTAACTGAATAAACCCCGCGGTTAATTGAGCCATTCTCGGTGCTTTGATAAAAAACACGCTTGTTTTTTGCATCATAGCCGTAGTAGCTTGTTACTTCCCAATCCCCTTTAGTTACTTGATTTTTTAATTTACCCGTTTTATCGTAGTGATAAATATGATTCCAACCGTCTTTTTCGCTGGTCCATAAAAACTCGTTATTATCTAAAAATGTCAAGTTATCGGTTACATCTACATAAGCATCATCCTTATCTGATAATATTAGTTTTGCTTTACCAGAAGCACCATCTACAAAAATTAAATTTATATCGTTCTGCTTACGACTTGTAGTTTGTACTGCCAAAACATTAGCGTCTGGCGTCCACTCTAGTCTAGGAATGTAATAATTTTGAAAACCGCTTAAATCTACAGCTTTAGTTTCGGCAGTTGCCAGATCATAAATATGAAGACCTACCGATGCATTATTCTCACCAGCTTTTGGGTATTTAAAAGTATCTTTTGAAGGGTATAATTCACTCCCAAATACATCCATACTAAATTCTGGAACATTAGTTTCATCAAATCGTATGAAGGCAATTTTAGTTCCATCAGCATTCCAGTCAAACGCTCTTACAAAAGAAAATTCTTCTTCATAAACCCAGTCTGTAATACCATTAATAATTTTATTAGTTTCTCCATCATTAGTAAGTTGCATGGTTGCTCCAGAAACTAAATCTTTTATATATAAATTATTATTTAATCCATATGCTACTTTAGAACCGTCTGGTGAAAAGGTGGGTTCTTGAATAGATTTTTCTGAAACTTGAATAAGTTTTTTTGTATCTAAATCATACACATAGTAAACGCCTAAACTAGAACGACGATAGATAGAACGTAAATTTGTACTCAATAAAACTTTACGTTCATCTTTACTCAAAGTATATCCTATGAAATAATCGAGACCTTCAATTTCACTTGAGTTAATCAAGGTGCTTACTTTTTCACCTGTTTCATAACTGTAAACATCAAGTGTTTTTACGCCAGATTCACGGTTTGTATTTAATACCGCATATTCTTTTCCATTTTGCATAGGGTGCAATCTATCAAGATATTGCATCCTAAATGTGCCGTTATAAATCTCTTCAACACTAATATTTTTTTGTTGGGCATTTGTTACTGCAGTAGCAATGAGCAGAAATAAAACCAGTACTTTTTTTATAATCATTGTGAAATTTAACTTAAAAATGAACCGCCAATTTTACTAAAAATTAATCAAAAAACACTGCTTATCGTTGTTAAATACGCAGTCTTTTAGCTAAATACGCTAGTATCATTATAATAAACTCATACTTTAAAACAAACCTTAAATTAGAATTACCCAATAACGCAATAGAAGGCTCTTTAAAGAGCTGGCTAACATGTACCAAAATAGTATCTTTACTTTTCAATATTTTGAATCAATTATGCCTCAAACAATTCAAGGGTTTTCCAGATTAAATAAAGAAGAAAAAATAGACTGGCTTACATCAAATTTTCTATCAGATTCTCAAAATGCTACTTCTATACTTAAACAATACTGGAATTCAGATGCGAAATTACAGCAATTGCACGATGAGTTTATAGAGAATACCGTTACGAATTATTACTTACCATTAGGCATCGCTCCCAATTTTGTGATTAATAACAAGACGTTTGCCATACCTATGACTATAGAAGAAAGTTCTGTAGTTGCTGCGGCAAGTAAAGCTGCAAAATTTTGGATGTCCCGTGGTGGCTTTAAGGCTGAAATTTTAGGCACTCAAAAAATAGGTCAGGTTCATTTTACCTACACTGGTGACGCTCAAAAACTTTCATCATTTTTTGAGTTAACTAAACCTATTTTGCTTAACGACCTCAAAACCCTTACCGCTTCGATGGAAAAACGAGGTGGTGGGATCACAAGTATCGAACTTATTAATAAAAATGACCAACTAGCAAACTACTTTCAGCTACATGTAACTTTTGAAACGCTCGATGCTATGGGAGCAAATTTCATAAATTCTTGTTTGGAGCAACTTGCTGAGAGCTGGCAACGAGAATATAATAATTACCCTGTATTTTCCGAAAATAATGCAGAAATGGTGGTAATTATGAGCATCCTATCTAACTATGTTCCGCAATGTGTAGTAAGAGCTGAAGTTTGTTGTGCCGTAAGCGAACTTACAGAAGCAGATGGTATTGATCCTGAAGTTTTTGCCACAAAATTTGTACAAGCTGTACGTATAGCTGAAGTCGAACCCTATCGAGCGGTGACCCACAACAAGGGGATTATGAATGGCATTGATGCGGTAGTTCTCGCTACCGGCAACGATTTTAGAGCTGTAGAAGCAGGCGCTCACGCTTATGCTGCCAGAAACGGGAGTTACTCTAGTCTCACACACGCAACTATTGAGAACGGAATATTTAGATTTTGGATTGAAATACCTCTTGCATTGGGAACAGTAGGTGGATTGACTAAATTACATCCACTTGTAAAACTTAATCTCGAAATACTAGGCAATCCTAGTGCACCACAACTCATGGAAATTATAGCGGTCGCTGGTCTTGCTCAAAACTTCGGAGCTTTAAAATCGCTTACTACAACCGGTATTCAAAAAGGGCATATGAAAATGCATTTAATGAATATGCTAAATCAATTAGACGCTACAGATACAGAAAAAAGTAAAGCTATACACTTCTTTAAATCTAATAAGGTTACCCATAGTGCAGTAGATTCATTTATTAAGAATTTGCGTCAAAATTAAACGATATGAGAGCGCTACTATTTCTTAGTATTTCATTGTTATTTGGCTCTTGGTGCAATGCACAACAAATTTCAGAAGAATTTAAAAACAAAATAAGACAACTTCAGCAAGAACATCAAATCCCTGCAATTGCTGTAAGTTTGATTACACCAGATTCGATATTTAGCTATGTAAACGGTAAATCAAGATTCAATAAAAAAGAACCTATACCGCAAAATGCTAAATTTCATTTAGGCTCAAATACAAAGGCAATCACTTCTTTTATTGCAATGCGTCTTACAGAAGAAGAAGAGATAAACTGGGGCACAAAATTTTTTAGACTTTTTCCTGAATTAATTTCCGATAGTAGAAATACATATCACGACATAACATTAGGTGATTTATTATCTCATAGTGCACAAATACGTCCCTACACAACTGGAATAGAACTTTCAAAATTCAATAATTTAAAAGGTACAATAAGCGAAAATGGGTATGCATTTTCAAAAAGTGTTTTAGCTGAAAAACCGGTGAAAAAAGGCACCTACTCAAACGCAGGTTACGTCTTAGCTGCTTTAATGTTAGAGCGCGCATCGGGAAAAACTTACCGCGAACTAGTAGCTCAAACTATGAACGCGCTAGATTTAGATTATACTATAGGTTTTCCGAATAAAGAAAATTTAACCTTCCCTTGGGGACACTGGGATCAAAAAGGGGCTTTAGAAGCTTTATCGCCAGATCACGAGTATAAACTACCAGATTATATGGTAAGTGCCGGTGATATTTCGATGAATATTAAAGACTATAGTACATTTATACAATTGCACCTTAATGGGCTTCTAGGCAAAACGAATTACTTAAATGCAGATGATTATAATTGGTTGCATTTTGGGCAAAGTCCGTATGCATACGGTTGGGGAAATGTTATTAAAGAAAAAAATAAAATGAGTTTTCACGATGGTAGTGCAGGAACCTACTACTGTCACACTGTAATACTACCACTTAAAAATATTGCAGTTGTGATTATGATGAATACCGCATCTACAAATGCTGTAGAAGCTATTTATGAGCTTCAAAAAACAATGACAGCTCAGCCACAAAAAATCAAAAACTAATATGAACCAACGTTTTTATGGTCATGGCAAACTTCTTATTACCGGAGAATATCTGGTTCTTGACGGTGCTTTAGCTTTGGCTATACCTACTCAAAAAGGACAAAGTCTAGTAGTTGAAAAATCTGAAAAGCCAGGAATTTCTTGGCTGAGTTTAAAATCGGATGGTGCCAACTGGTTTTCGACACATCTTTCTTACAATGATTTAAAAAAAGAGCTACCTAAGCAACCTAAAGATCCTAAGGACAGATTGATTCAATTAATTAATGCAGCACAGCAATTAAACCCGTATTTCCTAGAACAAGAAGACCCCCTTAAGGTAACGACAACTCTAGAATTTGAAAGCAACTGGGGACTTGGATCTTCATCTACATTAATTTATAATTTGGCAAAATGGGCCGATGTAGATGCGTATGCTCTTTTAGAAATAACCTTTGGAGGAAGTGGATATGATATTGCGTGTGCAAGTAATCACACACCTATATTATATCAATTAAAAAATCAGAAACCGCGTATCTTACAAACTCAGTTTGATCCGGTTTTTAAAAATCAACTATACTTCGTTCATCTCAATAAAAAGCAAAATAGTCGAGATGCTATTGCTAATTATCGAGAGCAACCCACAGAACATATACAGAACGCGATTGAGAAGGTTTCTGGGATAAGTGAAACATTGCTTACGTGTGAAGATATCATGAGCTTTAAAGCACTCCTAGATGCCCACGAGCGTATTGTAGCTTCCATATTAAACCGAAGCACAATCAAACAGGAATTATTTTCTGATTATTCCGGTAGTATAAAAAGTCTTGGAGGTTGGGGAGGAGACTTCATAATGGTTACTGCGGCAAATACTAATGATCTTGATTATTTTACAAATAAAGGATATACAACGATCATCCCTTTTGCAGAAATGATTTACTAGAAGAATATAGATTTAAAACAACAAAAGCCGCTATTAGCGGCTTTTGTTGTTTTAATAAAGAATGCTGATTAATAAAAATCAGAACGTCTATCTTCAATATCTGCAGCATCTTTAAGTGCTTGTAGTAAAACTACGTTAACATTTGCGCGATCTGCATTATTTTTCTGCATTGCAAAACTTGCATAGTTATCAAGTTTACGTGCTGGAGTAACATTAATCACTTTTACCACATATACACCTTTATCACCCGCGATAGGGTTTGAAACAGCACCTTTATCTAAACCAAAAGCAACTCCCATTACTTTAGGTTCTGTCCCTGCACCTGCTAATGTTGGGTTTTTAAGATTTACACCATTTGCAGTTTGAACACTTACGTTATTTGCAGAAGCAATAGCATTTAAATCTTTTCCGGAGATTTGCTTTTTAATTAATTCTGCTTTTTTCTCGTTACGTATAATTGGCGTTACACGTGGTGATGCCTGATCTACCGGCATTAAACCTTTTTCAGTTTTTAAAGTAAGTTGTACTACTAAATATCCACCATCTACATTAAAACGCTGCACATCTCCAGTCTTAGTGTCTTCGTTAAATGCCCAACGTATAATTTCACGCTGACTTCCTTGACCTGGCAAAGTCTCGTCTAAAGCTTTAATACTATTTACAGGTCTTACTGTATAGTTTTCAGATTTTGCCACTTTCTCAAATGAATTTTTATCTTCTGAAACTGCCATTTGAAACTTGGTAGTCGCATTAAAAACTTCATTAATTGTTTCTTGAGAAGGCTCAATCTCTTTAGCAACAGTAGCTAATTTTATAGCACGTTGCTTATTTTTTTGATCATCAATTCTAATAACGTGGTAACCGTATTGAGACTCAACAACTCCCACTTCGCCTGTACTACCGTTAAATATGAAATCATTAAAAGGCTTTACATATCTACCTTTAGTTGCGTAGCCAAGATCTCCTCCTTTTTCTTTGCTACCATCAGCTGAAAATTCTGGAGCTAATTCAGCAAGTTTAGAAGCACTTCCTTTAATAACTGAAGCTAAACTGTCTGCTAATTTCTTTGCCTCAGTTTTTGATCTGGTTTGGCTTGCAGCATTTGCAAGACCTTCATAGGTAAGCAAAATATGAGAAGCTTTAACTGAATCTGGAATTTGACTTACACCTATAACTTTTGAAATTTTATAGTAACCGTTATCTTTATAAGGACCAAAAATAGCTCCCTCATCAAGTCCAAAAAGTGAATCGGCAATAGCTACAGGTAATTCATTCTTAAATAAATAAGAATCTGTAAATCGTATGTCTGAGTATTCATTTACAAACTCTTCATGGTTTGTAGTCGCTGCAAGTCCGCTTACTGTATCATTAGTTTTAGTCGCTGCTGTATACTCTACTCGTTTATTAAGTAAAGAAGCAACACTTCCTTTTAAAGCATCTTCATCTGTTGCAGATGCAGATTCAGAAAACATAACATAACGTAAGTTTCTACTTGCTTCAGATTTAAAATCTGCTTTATGCTTTTCAATGTAGTTAGAAATATCTTCTTTAGAAACACTCACTTTATCATCTGAAATGGATGCATAAGGAATTTGAACGTATTCTAAATCTCTAAGATTATTTTCTAACTCATACGCCATTTGACCTTCTTTAAAGCTTGTATTTATACCAGCTTTAACAAGACTAAAATAGATTTGCTGTTGCTCGTTATTAGCTAACTGCTTTTCATAATCTACCCATTGTGCATACATCGTAGGGTTTGTAGATTTAAGAGTCGCTACATACTCGCGTAACTTTTGCTCACTAAAAACACCGTCATTCTGGAAGTTTGGATCGTTCTGCAAAGCTTCTTTTAAAAGATCATTTATACGATCCTGCTCTACAGTGATTCCTAAATCATCATATTGCTCATCTAATAAAATACGACGCACTTCTTGTTCCCAAGCAGCATTTACAGCCTGAGTAGTTGTGATACCTGCGCCATATCGTGCAGTCTGGCTATCTACCAATCCAGCAAACTCTTGCTGCTCAATATCCTCATCATTTACAGAACCTAGGATACGCTGTGACTTTTCTGTAGAAAAACCACCATTTTTTAGTACGTCTGCCAGTACAAATGCAAATAAAGCTAAAGCTATAATTGCAATTAAAAATACCGAGCGTTGTCTAATCTTGTTTAAAACTGCCATTGTTTATGTTTTTGTCAAATAGTGGGCGAAAATACCATTTTAAATGAAAAAATAAAATGTAATATGTAAAATAAAACTGCTTAGTACGTTAGGTATTAATCGTTTTCAACAACCCGAACTTTTACCAACTCAATTTTAGTAGTTGAAGTCTGTAAAATATGAAATTGATATCCGTCAATATCAACGATATCGCCTTCTTCGGGGATACCTTCTGTATGATTTACAATAAGACCTCCCAATGTTTCATAATTTTCGTCTTCGGGTAGTTCGAGCTTATAAGTTTCATTTAAATAATCAACTTCTAGTCGTGCCGAAAATTTATAGGTGTCTTCTTCTAACTTTTCTTCAATAAGAACAACACTATCATGCTCATCTTCTATCTCCCCAAAAAGTTCTTCAACAATATCTTCTACCGTCATCATACCACTGGTACCTCCATATTCATCAATTACGACTGCCATACTTTTACGCTTTTTTATCAAGATGCTTAAAACATCTTTTACAAGCATAGTTTCTGGAACAAATATTACCGGCATTAAAACATCTGTAATTGTAGCAGGCTTTTTAAAAAGTTCAAAAGAGTGCACATACCCAATAATGTCATCTATAGAATCTTGATACACTAAAATTTTTGAGAGGCCGGTTTCTGTAAATTGCTTATTTAAATCTGATGGGGATTGATTTTTTTCAACAGCTACAATCTCGGTACGTGGGATCATCACTTCTCGGGATTTTACTTCTGAAAATTCTAATGCATTTTGAAATATCTGAATTTCTGAATCTAATTCCTCATTAGTTTCAAACGAGTCTATTTGCTCATTTATATAATTTCCTAATTCAACTTTAGTGAAGGCCAATTGAACTTCATCTCCTTCCGTCTTAAAAAATTTCTTAAGTAATAAATCGGAAATCCATATTATAAACGAGGAAAGAAAACTAAAAACAACATAAAAAAGATAAGCAGGTACCGCAAAAATCTTAAGTAGCGAATTTGCATAAATCTGAAAAAACACTTTGGGTAAAAATTCCGCAGTAAACAACACAAGAAGTGTAGAAATCACAGTTTGTGTAAGCAAGCTAAATTCTATAAAAAAATTAGTTAACCAGATATATCCAAAATCTGCACCTTCTAACCAGGTCTGAAGTAAATCACCCATAAAATAGGCATAAATTACTAAAGCCAGATTATTACCCACCAGCATAGTAGCTATGAATTTTGAAGGTTTTTCGGTAAGCTTTGTCAGAACCTTTGCTATAAGGTCATTTTGTTTTTTTTCAATTTCTATATGAATCTTGTTTGAAGATACATAGGCGATCTCCATACCTGAAAAAAATGCGGAAAGTATTAAGGAAGCTATGATTATCAGAATATCTGTTTCCATAGATTATTTCTGATTACGCTGTTCATACTTTTTCCTAAAACGACGTTTAAAAAAGTACATTCCGACAGCGATAACTACAAAAAATAAAAAAACATAAGCCTTACTTGGCTCTACAGACCAGATTCTATATGCTTCAAATAAAAAAAGTGCAGCAAATATTAAGTAAGCGTATTCGAAGTATTTAAAGTATTTGGACATTATTGTATACTATCGTTTTGTGCTGAATTCGGTTTTTCTTTAACGTACATTCGGCTTTGGTTATCTAAAGATATAAAATTTTTGAAGTCCTCACTGCTATCAAATAAATCTCCTCCATTAAAAGAATTATCAGGAAATTTGATAGTATAAGGTTTATCTGTGAAGACCCACTTATTTTTTTGATCCCAGAATAATTGAGATGCGTCTAATCGTGTAGAATCACTTGTTATTAAAACTACATTTTTACGCATATCGATAAGACTTGTGCGTGTATATCTAATTGCATAATCTGCAGTTATGTAGTTTTCCTTTTCTTCATCATCTATAAAAGTAACTTCGACTCCATTAGGAAATTCTTGATACGGAAAATTCAACAACCCATAATCAATGAGCAATGGTGTTTTTAAAGTCGCCACCACTTTACCAGAATCTGTATATTTTAAAAGTACACCCTCTCCTTCTGCCGAAGGCCCATCTGTGCGCTGTGTAAATTTCTGCAGATCTTCTGAACTGTTACCACAGCTAAAAAACAAAGTCACAGCTACTGCTGTGACTAAGTTTAAAATTATATGTTTATGTGATTTACTCACTTACAAATTAGGTACCGTAACACTACCACCTATCCAGCAATTAAAGCTTATACGTTGTCCAGCGTTACCTGCATTAAATATCATTGTACGATCTGGAGCTAAACCTCTGTAAGCTGCAGCAGTTTTATCTGCTACTCCAGATAATGAAGGATCTATTCGCCCTGCACGAGAAGCCATATCTGCAGCTAACCAGTATACCGCACGTTTGTTGAATACACTATCTCCACAGCTGTTTGCACTACTTGCATACATATCTGCTATTTTTAAGTACACAATACCCATTGATGGTTTTGCAGCTACTGCTTTTTGGTAATAGCTACGTGCATTGCTTAAACTTCCTTTTTTTCTAAAGTTTTCAGCTAATTGATAGAAAACCTTTGCTTTTTTAGCAGGATCTGTTTGACGATTTGCAGACTCTTCATAATATTTTAAAGCATTTGCATTTTCACCACGTTGTTCAGCAAGACGACCTAAGTAATAAGAGGTCTCTGCAGATGGCTCTAATGTGTTTAATTGCTCAACTAGTTTTACAAATAAAGGACTATCTGTACATTCTTTAGAAACTAAACGACCTGCAGCACCTTTTACCCAAGCAACATCACTTTTCTTAGCTTCCCAAGCAGACTCATAAAAAGGAACTAAACGATCACAATCTGCTAAAACTCCTAATTTTTGATTAATACCAGCAGAAACTTTAGAGTAGTTGTCTAAGTTAACTTCCGCTACTTGCTCTAATCTCTTTTCTTGAGCAGTTAAATCTGTACCAGCTTCTTTCTTTTCTAAGATAGTTTCCATACGCTTAGCATAACCATCTTGCTCTTCAGTAATTTTTTCTTGTACTTTATCGTACATATCAAAAACTTCTTGAAGTTCAATTTCGCCAGCTTCTTGTAATTCTACGGCAACCACAAAATACTCATATAAACCTTTTGCATTTGTAAATGTTGCTCTATCTGTATCCCAAGCTTTATTAAACTGCGCGTATTGCTCTGATGCAGTCCCTATTTTACTGTCATACATAATAGTTGCAACATCTGCGATATCTTCACCTTCATTAGTTTTAGCCGCAAAATGAGTTTTCTTTTCTTGGTACATTTTTTTCAAATCTTCAAGAAAAGCCACTTGTTCAGCTCCAGTAGAATTATCGATCTTATGTTTTAAGATACGCTCACCATATTGATAAAGAGCAAAAGATGTAGTAGGACATTCTTTACGTAATTTCATAAATGGTTCATAAGCTGCATCGTAATTTTTTACTTTAGCGTGCTCAGAAAATATAGACATTGTGGTAACACATTCTTCGGTAGCTTGTGCGCTAACGAAATTTACTGCTCCTACAAGGGCTATAAAAAGTAATGTTAATTTAGTTTTCATCATTAAATGGTTTTAAAGCAATATTAAGAATTTTAGTTGTATTTGTTAGGAACAAACCAAGGTCTAAGTGGGTTTAAAGATAAACTAAGACCAACTTTGAAAATATCTTCTTTTACAAGACCTGCATTGGTTGTACCACGCTGTCCATATTCAAAAGTTATGTTGGCATTACTAAATCCACGTCCTAACGGTAAACCAAGACCAAAAGATATGCCAAACTCATCAATTGATTCATTTTGTATCATTAAACCTGTTTCTTCAAATCGAGCTCCTAACCTATAAGTTACTCTACTCCAATAGCTCGTTATAGAATTATAATCTGGAACAAAATATCCTCCTAGACGATATTTAAAAGAATCATCGTAGGTAGCATCTGGTGTTACAAAAGCTCGGTTAGTCATTTTACTACTTTCAAGATATTCTACTTGCCCACCTGCAAACCATTTATTTACCTCTCCTAAACCTAATCCAAACGAATACATATTAGGTACAATTGTCTCTGTATCTTCTAGACTAAAGTCTTGGGAATCTATAACACTAACAACCGCATTATCTGTTTGTGAATAAACCACAGATTGTAAAGACCTGTCATTTTCTAATGTTAAACTTCTTTCTGGCTGAAAACTTACTGAAGAGTATAATTTATATTTTTTAGCAAAAGACTTTTCAAACTGAGCTCCAAAATTATAGGTAAGTCCTTTTATATCAGATCTGTCAATTTCTCTCACACTGTATTGTTGATCTGAATCAACTTGTATAATCTCATTTCTAATATTTCCGAAATTATAACTTCCCTCTGCTCCTATTCTAAACCCTTTGAACAACTCAACACCTGCAGCTAAAAATGCTCGATTTACCCCTCCTCTACCTGAATACTGAGTTAAGCTTGTTTCTCCAGCATTTAAAATTTCATAATCCACAGATGTTTCTGGTATTAAACCAAAACCCACACCTACTTTTTTTGACACAGGAAATGCAAGAGCTAAATAATCTATAGTTGTTGAAGTATTATGCCCTTCTCTACCATCTGCAGATAAATCAATCTCATTGTGACTTGCCGCGATTGTGAAGTTAGTTAGTTTTAAAGATCCATATCCTGCAGCATTTCTAAAATTGATATGCGTACTGTCACCTAAAATACTCAACCCACCCATTGCTTGATTTTCGATCGAACCCTTAAAGCTTGAAATACCTAAACCATAAAATGAATAAGGTGAAGAGTTACCTTCCTGAGCAATTGCAGAAGCCGATATAAAAACCAAAACAACTACTAAAAATCTTTTTATCATTAACTTTTATTAAATACTGTTATATAATTCAGTCCTTCCAGAAGAAAATTTGAGTTGGCAAAGATGCCATTTTTTAACCTACCAGACAAAAATTGCCCGTCTCCTCCTGTTAAAATAATCTTTAAATCTTCAAATTCAGATTTATACCAGTCTATAAGACCATCAATTTCTTGAGTAATACCATTAATAACCCCAGAATGCATAGCTCCTTCTGTGTCTTTTCCTATAACAGCAGCTTCAGTTTCAATAGCTTTTAAATGAGGCAATTTTGCGGTAAATTCATGCATAGCCTTGTACCGCATTTGTAAGCCGGGTGATATTGAACCTCCTTGATAGACCTCTTTACAATCTTTAAAATCATAAGTTATACAAGTACCAGCATCAATGACTAAAACATTTTCTTTAGGGAATAAAAATTGACTACCTGCAACAAGAACCATTCTATCTATTCCTAATGTCTGCGGTGTTCTATAACCATTAGTAAAAGGCATCGGGGTATCTGATGTTATTAGTTCATATGAAAGACCTTTTTTTTCTATAAACGTGACAAAATCTTTTGAATTGCCTGTAGCACAAATTGTAATATGATTTATAGGATATTCTTTGAGATAGTCTTCTAGCTTATCTTTTGCTAATTCAATATCACCTGCCCAATTGCTTCTCAGTATATTTTTCTCATAGACTCCAAATTTGAGCCGTGTATTTCCTAAATCTATTACCAGATTTATCATTTGAATTTTTTTTTGCAATAATACAAATACTCAATGCCTCGTGCTCACGTATTTAGCAAAAGCTTGAAAAAATATTCAATATTTTTTCTCAATTTATGTTGTGCAATCTAAAAATTGATTTTATATTTGCAGCCGCTTAGGCGAGGTACCTTAGCTCAGTTGGTAGAGCAACGGACTGAAAATCCGTGTGTCCCTGGTTCGATTCCTGGAGGTACCACAAAAAAACCCTGAAACTTTCGTTTCGGGGTTTTTTGTTTTTATAACCTTTTCTTATAAAGACAAATTTCTTTTTGGTGCATATTTAAATTCTTCAGAAAGAATATCCATCTATTTTTCAACGATTTAAATTGACTATAAATCATAATTTATAGAAATTCAATCCTGAAAAAAACAAATAAATGAATTAAACGTTACAAGTAAATCTATAGAAAAGCTATTCCCGTTTAAAGATTTTTAAATTTGTATTAATTCGAGATTAATTAAAATTACCAATGACACATTTAGTTCAATCAGATAAGATCTCATTAGAAGATTTAGTCCTCATCAAGAAATCTAAAAAAAATCTTGATGAAGTCTCATTTTTAATGCGAGCTCTAAATAGTATTGGTACACCTATAGATAGCGGGTTAGAATTACTCCCAGAAAAATATCAAGGAAAAATTAGCAGTACAATTCAAAAAGCCTTGCAATTATCTGTAAAAGCTAATTTGAAAACACTGGATAAAGAGAAACAATTTACTCCATCGTCAAATATTACTTATAAAGTGGTCACCGGCCTGTCTGGTGCAACCGGAGGTTTTTTTGGAGTTGCAGGCTTTACTGCAGATTTACTACTATCTACTAAATTTATGATGCGTTCTATAATGGATATAGCACGCAGCCAAGGTGAAGATATTCATGATATTAATACACAGCTTTCTTGCTTACAGGTTTTTGCATTAGGAGGAAATTCTGATCAAGATGACGAATTAGATACAAGTTATTATGCTACACGAGCGGCACTTCATACTACAATGAATCAAACAAGTGCATATATAGCAGAAAATGGCACTAAAAAAATTATTGAGTCTTTAGCTTCGCAAACTGCTGCGCCCATCGCAAAATTAATAAATCAAGTAGCTGCTCGATTTAGTGTACAGGTAACTGAAAAGTTTGCCGCACAAGCAATACCGGTTATAGGAGCTGCAGCGGGAGCTTCTATTAACATACTCTTTATTACACATTTTCAGAAAATTGCCACTGCTCATTTTACATTGAGACGTTTAGAGCGTAAATATTCTAAAGATTTAATTCAACAAACTTACCAACAACTAGAAGTTCAAAATACTGCTATAGATCAGTAGATTATAAAATTTAAATCTTCAATAAGCTCTAAATATTGAATAGTAAAACTAAACCGTATTTTAGAATTAGGAATATTTCCATAATTTTGTAATAATTCCAATTATTATGAATAAAAACATTCTTCATCTGGATTTAGATACATTTTTCGTCTCTTGTGAGCGGCTAATCAACTCTAAGCTAATAGGTAAGCCTGTAATTGTAGGAGGTACAGGTGATCGTGGTGTAGTAAGTGCTGCTAGTTATGAATCAAGAAAGTTTGGTGTTCATTCTGGCATGCCTATAAAAATGGCAAAGCAACTTTGTCCCCAGGCATTTTATATAAGAGGTAATGCAGGTATTTATACAAAGTACTCAAAACAAGTGACAGATATTTTACAAGAACAAGTTCCTATTCTTGAGAAAGCTAGTGTAGATGAATTTTATGCAGATCTTACAGGAATGGATCGTTTTTTTGGCTGTTATAAATTTGCCAAAGAACTTCGATACAAAGTCATTAAAGAATCGGGGTTACCAATCTCTTTTGGTCTATCTATAAATAAGACAGTTTCAAAAGTTGCTACAAATGAAGCTAAACCAGATAGTCAGCTTAAAGTAGACGCTGGCTTTGAAAAAATCTTTTTACAACCATTATCAATTAAGAAAATACCTATGGTGGGTGAAAAAACCTTTCGCACATTTTGTAATCTGGGGGTAAAAAATATTGGATTAGTTCAGCAAATGCCCGTCGAGATGATGATTTCTGTATTTGGTAAAAATGGAAGGATTATCTGGGAACGTGCAAATGGAATAGATCGCACGCCTATAATACAATATCACGAGCGTAAATCTATTTCTAGTGAACGTACCTACGGAAGAGACACAACAGATATCACAAAATTAAAAACAACTATTCATGCGATGGCTGAGAATCTTGCTTTTCAATTGCGTAGTGGAAATAAACTAACTTCTTGTATAACAGTAAAGGTTAGATATTCTGATTTCCAAACGTATTCTAAACAACTAAAAATACCTTACACCGCTGCAGACCATAATTTAATTCCCCAAGTACTAGAATTATTTGACAAACTATACTCTCGAAGACTTCTTATAAGACTCGTGGGTGTGAGATTTAGCGGTCTTACAGAAGGACATTATCAAATAGATTTGTTTGAGAATACTCATCGCACTGTTAATTTATATAAAGCTATGGATGCAATACGTATAAAATATGGCGATCGCAGCATTATGAGAGCTGCTACAATGGGAGAAGGATCCCGAACAATAGGTGGTCAAGGAAATCCTTTTAACGGGCAACCTCCTATTGTATTAGCACATAGACATCAATAATATTCAATTTTATACTTCTTTAAATGTTTCTCAATTGTCACACATATTTCAGCTTACGTTATGGGACACTTTCCGAAGAAGAATTACTTGATTTAGCTCTTGCAAATAAACAAAGTTCTATAGCTCTTACAGACATCAATAATACATCTGCCTGTTTAAAATTTATAAGTAAAGCAAGAGATAAAAATATCAAGCCAGTTATAGGAGTTGATTTTAGAAATGGAATCCAGCAATGTTATATTATGCTCGCTAAAAACAATAATGGTTTTTTAGCAATAAATAATTTTCTATCTAAATTTTTGCATGACAAAACTGCGTTTCCAGATGTTGCACCTGTACTCGAAAATGTAATCACAATCTATTCCTTTGAAAAAGCATTAGAACTCGATAAGAACAATTTTGAAGAGAATGAATATATAGGAATTGGCATAAAAGATCTTAATAAGCTAAGATTTTCGCGATACAGTAATTATGAGAAAAAACTTGTTTTATTACAACCTGTAAGTTTTCGTAATAAAAAAGATTATAATATCCATAGGCTGCTAAGAGCTATAGATACAAATCAATTATTAAGTAAATTACCTAAAGAAGAACAAGCAGATCCTGAAGAGAAAATGCTTAGTCCCGATATATTAATAAGTGCTTTTAAAGAATATCCTTCTATTATAAAAAATTCTATTAAAATTCTAAATGCGTGTACAATCCATTTTGATTTTTCTCAATCTAGGAAACCTCAAAATTTAAAAAAAGTATTCTCTTCTGAAGAGTTGGATTTCCAAAAACTAAATGAGCTCTGTAAAGAAGGATTAAAAAAACGTTATACTATTATAACTCCCCAAATTAAAGAGCGGTTACAAAAAGAACTATCCTTAATTAAGAGTCAGGATTATGTTTCTTTCTTTCTCATAAATTGGAAAATTATTGAATATGCACGTAGTAAAAATTATTTCTATGTAGGTAGAGGGAGTGGAGCAAATAGTATAGTTGCGTACTTACTCCGTATAACAGATGTTGATCCTATAGAGCTTGATCTTTATTTTGAGAGGTTTATGAATGAGTTTAGGAGTAGTCCTCCAGATTTTGATATTGATTTTTCTACTTGGGATAGAGAAGATATAACCTCTTTTATATTTAATGAATTTGGAAAAAATAATCAAGTTGCCCTCTTAGGATCCTACGTTACATTTCAACATAGTGGTGCTGTACGTGAATTGGGAAAAGTTTTTGGCTTACCCAAATATGAAATTGATAAATTAAGTAAAGGAAGTTTTATTGATAATAAACTCGATGATATAGCTAAGCTAATTCTTAAATACAGCACATACTTAGATGGCAAACCAAATTACCTAAGTATCCACGCAGCAGGAATTTTAATATCTGAAAAATCTATTCATTACTTTTCTGCAACTCATTTACCGCCTAAAAATTTCCCTACTGTACAATTTGACATGCATATTGCAGAAGATGTAGGCTTATATAAATTTGATATACTTGGCCAGCGTGGTCTGGGTAAAATAAAAGACTCTTTGGAGATTATAAAAAAAAATCAACCTCATATAAAACTGCCTGATATTCATGAAACAAAACAATTTTTCCAAGATCCTTTGATCAATAAGATGATTTCTGAAGCAGACTGTATAGGCTGCTTTTATGTTGAATCACCGGCAATGCGAATGCTCCTTAAAAAATTAAGAGTAAATGATTACCTAACACTTGTAGCTGCAAGTTCAATAATACGACCTGGAGTAGCTAAAAGTGGTATGATGCGAGAATATATAATTCGTCATCGTGATAAAAAAAGATGTGAAGATGCGCACCCTATACTTTTACAAATTATGCCAGATACTTATGGGATAATGGTCTACCAAGAAGATGTCATAAAAGTAGCTCATCATTACGCAAAATTAGATTTAGGTGAAGCAGACGTACTACGCCGTGGAATGAGCGGTAAGTATAGATCTCGACAGGAATTTCAAGATGTAAAAAACAAATTTATAAACAACTGTATTCAGAATGGAGAAAAGATAGAAGTCGTTAATGAGGTTTGGAGACAAATAGAAAGCTTTGCAGGATATGCATTTGCAAAAGGACATTCCGCTTCGTATGCAGTAGAAAGTTATCAAAGCCTCTATTTAAAATGCTATTTCCCATTAGAATATATGGTTGCTACAATTAACAATGGTGGAGGCTTCTACACAACTGAAACATATATTCATGAAGCGAGTAAAAAAGGAGCAACTTTAGAAGCCCCGTGCATAAATAGATCTAATATTGAAACAACAATCAATAATAAAACTATTTATCTTGGATTTCAACATTTAGAAAACTTAGAGAAAATCACGATGGTCAAAATTATTAATGAGCGTATTTATGGTAATTACAAATCATTAACCGATTTTACCGAACGTACAAATATTCAAATTGAACAACTTGATATATTAATACGTATAAATGCTTTAAGAATTTTTGGTAAAGACAAACGTACCTTATTATGGGAAGCGTATTATAAAGAAAACACGGCACCAAAATATGAACATCAACATCGTATTTTTAATATTTCTACACAGGAATTTAAATTACCACAGTTTGAAATAACACAATTAGAAAATGCATTTGATCAGTTAGAGTTACTTACATTCTCCTTATATAATCCTTTTATTCTTTTAGAAAAAAAACCAAACCAACAATACTTAAGTGAAGATTTAAAATCTCATTTGCATAAAATTATTAGTATTTATGCGTATTTAGTCACAGTAAAAAGAACGAGTACATCAAATAAAAAACAAATGTACTTCGGAACGTTTTTAGATCAATCAGGCAATTGGGTAGATACAGTTCACTTTCCATTAGTCGCTCAAAAATATCCCTTCACTGGCAAAGGGATTTATAGAATCACAGGTAAAGTCGTTGAAGAGTTTGATTTCCCTTCAATTGAAGTTACACACTTAGAACGTATGCCTTACGTTGTAGATCCTAGATTTGATCCTACCTATAATCGAAAAGTAATAAGTGAAACAGTTGTAACTAAACAATTAACTATATCTCCTAATACAACAGTTACATAATAAGTAAACTAATATATCTTGAACAACTTAGTTTTCTCAAACTTAGTTCAAAAGACAAACTGATCAAATAAAATAAAAAATAATTTAATCACTTACGAGGTATGTTTAGTATTTGAGTTTGGAGCAAAAAAAAATCCGCATCATTTACTGATGCGGATTTCTAAAACAAGGCGGCGACCTACTCTCCCACGAGATGCAGTACCATCGGCGCAAACGGGCTTAACTTCTCTGTTCGGAATGGTAAGAGGTGAGC